>Ga0070694_100002153_pt1 | contig 11678 bp, 9 predicted proteins | sample KBSK1251metaG_FD_65470 | JGI IMG/M metagenome (GOLD analysis project Ga0070694, IMG submission 65470) | Corn, switchgrass and miscanthus rhizosphere microbial communities from Kellogg Biological Station, Michigan, USA - KBS K1-25-1 metaG | ecosystem: Host-associated > Plants > Roots >... | reverse complement strand
CCGGCGGCACGCGGGCTACTCGCTCACATCGGATAGCGCCGGTAGAACCAGCGCTTCACCACCTCCACGAGGGCCAGGTACACGACCACCATCCCGAGCAGCACCGCGAAGAACACGGGCGGCAGGGGCGTGAAGCCGAGCCACGGGGCCGCCGGCGTGAACGGGAGCAGGGCGCCCACCACCGCGCAGGAGGTCACGCCCCAGGCGAGGCGGCGGCTCGGGCGGCTGCGCCACGGGCGGTCGGCGGTGCGGATGACGAAGATCACCATGGTCTGGGTGGCGAGCGACTCGACGAACCAGCCGGTGCGGAACAGCACCGGGTCGGCGTGGAACACCCCGAGCATCACCGCGAAGGTGAGGAAGTCGAAGGCGGACGAGAGCGGGCCGAGCACCAGCATGTAGCGCCGGATGAACGCGATGTTCCAGCGCTTGGGCTTCTGCATGTAGGTCTCGTCCACCCGGTCGGACGGGATCGGCACCTGCGAGAGGTCGTAGAGGAAGTTGTTGAGCAGGATCTGCAGCGGCAGCATCGGGAGGAACGGCAGGAAGACCGAGGCCGCGGCCATGCTCAGCATGTTGCCGAAGTTCGAGCTGGTGCCCATCAGCACGTACTTCATGATGTTGCCGAAGCTGCGGCGCCCCTCGACGACCCCGTCGTGCAGCACCGACAGCCGTTTCTCGAGCAGGATGATGTCGGCCGCGTCCCGCGCCACGTCCACCGCGCTCTGCACCGAGATGCCCACGTCGGCCGAGCGCAGCGCGGGGGCGTCGTTGATGCCGTCGCCCACGCAGCCCACCACGTGACCCCGCGCGTGGAGCGCCCGCACGATGCGGTTCTTCTGGATCGGGGAGACCCGGGCGAACACGGTGGTCTGCTCCGCCACCACCCCGAGCGCCGGATCCGACATGCGCTCCACCGCCTCGCCGAGGACGATCTCCCCCGCGTCGAGGCCGACCTCCTGGCAGATCTTCCGGGTCACGAGCTCGTTGTCCCCGGTGATGATCTTCACCTCGACCCCGTCGGCCCGGAGCGCACGCAGGGTGTCGGCGACCCCCTCGTAGGGCGGGTCGAGAAACGCCGCGAACCCCACGAGGACGAGGTCGCGCTCGTCGGCCACCCCGTAGCCGGGCTGCTCGTCCACCACGCGGTACGCGACCGCGAGCACCCGGTAGCCGTCGACGCTGAGCCGGTCGAAGAGCGCCTTCGCGGCGACCCGGGCGGTCGCGTCCAGTGGTGCGGTCACCCCCTCCGTCTCGACCGTCGCGCACGCCGGCAGCACGCTCTCCGGCGCGCCCTTGGTGATCAGGAGGCGGCGCGCGCCCTCCTGGACGATCACCGACACGCGGCGGCGCTGGAAGTCGAACGGGATCTCGTCCACCCGCACGGAGCGCGCGACCGCCGGATGCTCGTGCCGCAGGATGGCCTCGTCCATCGGGCTGCGCAGGCCGGTCTGGTAGACGCTGTTCAGCGCGGCGAGCCGGATGACGGTCTCGTCGTCGTCCCCCCGGAGGTTGAGGTGGCAGTCGACCGTGATCTCCCCGTGGGTGAGCGTCCCGGTCTTGTCGCTGCAGAGGATGTCCATGCTCCCGAAGTTCTCGATGGACGCGAGCTGCTTGACGATGACCTTCTTGGCCGCCATGCGGACCGCGCCGCTCGCCAGGGTCACCGACACGATCATGGGCAGGAGCTCGGGCGTGAGGCCCACCGCGAGCGCCACCGAGAACAGGAAGGACTCGAGCAGGTCGCGGCGGAGGAGCGCGTTGACGAGGAACACGAACAGGACGAGGAAGACCACCACCTGCAGGATGAGGAAGCCGAACTTTCGGGTGCCGCGCTCGAACTCGGTCTCGGGCGGGCGCCCGACCAGCCCCGCGGCCACACGGCCGAACTCGGTGGCGCCGCCGGTGGCCACCACCACCGCCGCGCCGAGCCCGCTCACCACCGAGGTGCCGCGGAACACCCCGGTCACCGCGTCCCCGAGACCGCCGGGCGGGAGCGGGCCGGGGGTCGCCTGCTTCTCGCGGGGCAGCGACTCGCCGGTGAGCAGCGCCTCGTTGAGGAACAGGTCCCGGGCCGAGAGCAGGCGACAATCCGCGGGCACCAGGTCTCCCGCCTTCAGGTGGATCACATCCCCGACCACCACCTCGCGCACCGGGATCTCCCGCTCGATTCCGTCGCGGACCACGGTCGCGGTCTGCCCGACCTGCCGCCGCAGGCCCCGGGCCGCCTGCTGGGAGCGGTAGGCCTGGGTGAAGTTGAGCGTCACGCTCAGGATCAGCATGAGCGCGACGATGATCGCGCTGGCCACCTGGCCGAAGGCGGCCGACACCACGCTCGCCACCAGCAGGATCAGCACCAGCGGATTGGCGAAGTACCGGAGCAGCTCGCGGAGTGCCTCGAAGCGCGGCGGGGGTGCGAGCTCGTTGGCGCCCTGCGTCGCGAGGCGCGCGGCGGCCTCCGCGGCCGAGAGGCCCCGCTCGGTGCCGGCGGCGCCCGCGAGGGCCTGCTCGATGCCGAGGGCCCAGGGGGCCGGGGCGGGCACCTAGTCGTCGCCCCCGTAGCGCACCGTGATCAGCGCGTCGATCGCCTCGCGCAGATCCGGCAGCTCGCCGCGCCGCCAGCGCGCCTCCGCCTTGCCGAGCTGCCGCGCCAGCTCGGTGTCGGCGAAGACGTCGCGGACCCAGCGCGAGAAGTCCCCGCGCTCGGCGTGATACCCGAGCAGCTCCTCGGGCGCGGTGGCCACCACGCGGCGAAAGGCCTGCAGGCTGTTGGCCGATCCGAGCACCCGGCCGTGGCCGCGCTCCCGGAACAGGAACTCGCGGCCCGGGGGCACGTGCGAGTCCACGTACTTGGTCATGTGGCGCACGTGGACCGTCTGGCGCGGCGCGGCCACGAACGTCACCGCCGACGTCCGACCGCCCGGGTCGCGCTGGACGATGAGGAACTGCCCGCGCGGCAGCCGCGGGAGCGCGGTCGACACCGCCTCGCCGCCGTCGATGGCCGGCAGGGCCGAGCGGAGGAAGGCCAGCGCCTCGGGCGCGGTGGTCCGCGCGAGGACGAACACGTCCACCGCCTGGATGACGGCCTCCCGCACCCACCGCGGCCGGTAGGTCACGAAGCAGAAGCCGCGGTCCTCCAGGCCGAGCGCGTCGCTCGCGATGCCGCCGTCGTGCATCAGGTAGTGGGCCTCGTCGACCAGGACCCAGTGCGGGCGCCCCAGGCGCCGGCGCATCTCGCGGATGCGCCGGAGGGCGCGCTCGATCAGGGCCACCTTCTCGGGGTGGGGCCGCGTGGAGAGATCCAGCACCGCGGAGGCCTCGGGGTTGTGCTGGAGGTGGTCGAGGGCCGCGTCGACGTCTTCCGGCCCGACCACCTCCGCCCACGCCACACCGGGTAGGCGCGACAGGACGCGGTAGTCCCCCTCCGGATCGATCACGCAGACCGCGTAGCGCGCGGCGACCAGCCGCTCCACGAGGGCGCCGGCGAGCCAGGACTTGCCCGAGTGGGGATCGCCGTGGATCAGCACGTTGATCCGGCGGGCCGGGATCGCGATCGGCTCGCTGGTGGTCGCGCCCCAGCCGAGCGCGATCCGGTGGCGCGGGGACTGCTGCACCGCGAGGCGATCCTCGAGCACCGGCCCGACGATGGCGGCCCCGACGTCGGCGCCTGCGCCGCCCGGCAGCACCCAGTCCACGCGCTCCCGGACCGCGGCGATGCTGTTACCCGGGCAGGCGCTGAAGCCGCACGCGTCGAACAGCGCGAGGTCGTTCTCGGCGTCGCCCAGCGCCAGCACGTCGTGCGACGAGAGCTCGAGGAAGCGCAGCACCTGCTGGACCCCCGAGCCCTTGGACACGCCGGAGGGCAGCAGCATGAGAGCCGCGCGGTTCATGACCAGGTCCCGGGTCACCCCGGCCGCGCGCAGCGCCTCCCGCACCGCCGCCTCGTCGGCGCGCCCGGTGCCGACGATGACCCGGCCCACCTGGTAGTAGATGCCGCGCCGCTCGAGCTCCCCGAGCAGCCGGCCGGGCACCGGTGGGCCCTGGTCGCGGATCATCGACGAGCCGGGATAGTAGATCACCGCGCCGTTCTCGGCCGCCACGCCGTCGAAGAGCTCCAGGCAATCGCAGACCCGCGTGAGCTCGAAGAAGGTGCGCCCGGTCACGAGCACCAGCCGGAGCCCCGCCTTCCTCGCCCGCTCGAGCGCGTCGCGCACCGACGAGCCGATCCGGTCATCGACCGCGAGCGTCCCGTCGAAATCGCAAGCGAGCGCCTTGAAGAACACGTGAGCGGTCCCGGAGCAATCCTAGTGCCACGCGGGCCGGACCGGAAGACCCTGTAAATGGTGGCGATGGTCCGACCGGGGCGGGACACCCCTGCCCCACTGTCGTGGGAATTCCGTGGGCGCGGGGGCGCCGCGAAGATCGGAACGTCGATTCGGCGCGTGCTTGGGGCCGGGCACCCCGCTTGCACGACCGATGGGCATGACGACGATACGCATCCTCGCGCTGCTGGTTCTCCTGGTCTCCGCCGCCGGGTGTGGGGCCGCGGCGACGAGCGGGCAGCCCGATCTCGCGGCATCCCCGCGCGAGCCCTCGAGCACCGCGGTCGCCACGGAGCTTCCGGACGAAGGCGTCATGACCCCCACGGGCGTGCCGCCGGCTCCCGAGGAATTCGTTCCGGCCGCCCGGCTGGGCGATATCTACTTCGACTTCGACGCCCACGAGGTCCGCGCCGAGGACGTGCGCGTGCTCGACGCGAACGCGGCGTGGCTCCGGGCGACGCCGAACGCGCTGGTCCTGATCGAAGGGCACGCCGACGAGCGCGGGACCAGCGAGTACAACCTGGGCCTCGGCGACCTGCGCGCGCGCGCCGCCATGACCTACCTGATGACCCACGGGGTGCCGGCGGCCCGCATGGTCGCGATCTCCTACGGCAAGGAGCGGCCCATCTGCACCGAGCACGACGAGAGCTGCTGGGCGCAGAACCGCCGGGCTCACTTCCTGGTCAAGCTGCTCTGAGCCCGCGATGGACCTCCTCCCACCGGGCAGCGCCGACGAGCTCGGCCCCGCCAAGGTCGTGCTGATCCGCGACCCGCGGGCCGGGCTCGAGGCCATCGTCGTCGTCGACAACGTCGCCTGCGGCCCCGCCATCGGCGGGGTGCGCATGGCCCCGGACGTCACGCTCGCGGAGGTGGCGCGGCTCGCCCGGGCCATGACCATGAAGAACGCGGCCGCCGGCCTGGCCCACGGCGGCGGCAAGTCGGGCATCGTCGCCGACCCCGCCGCCGATCCCGCGGACAAGGAGCGCCTCGTCCGGACGTTCGCGCGGGCGATCCGCTTCCTGACCGAGTACATCCCGGGGCCCGACATGGGCACCGACGAGCGGTGCATGGCGTGGGTGAAGGACGAGATCGACCGGGCCGTCGGCCTGCCGCGGGTGATCGGCGGCATCCCGCTCGACGAGATCGGGGCCACCGGTCTGGGCGTGGCTGTCGCGGCCGAGGTCGCGGCGCCGGAGGCCGGCATCTCCCTCACCGGCGCGCGCGTGGCCGTCGAGGGATTCGGCGCGGTGGGCCAGCACGCGGCGCGCTGCCTCGCCGCCCGCGGCGCCCGGCTGGTCGCCGCCTCCGACAGCCGGGGCGCGGTCCACGAGCCCGCGGGCCTTCCCATCGACGCCCTGATGGCCCACAAGCGGGAAGGACGTCCACTCTCTGGTTTCGCGGGCGGCCGCGCGATCGCCCGCGAGGCGCTGATCGGCGTCCCGTGCGACATCTGGATTCCCGCCGCGCGGCCCGACACGCTCACCGCCGACAACGTGAGCCATCTCCAGGCCCGGCTCGTCATCCAGGGCGCGAACATCCCGGCCACCGGACCCGCCGAGGAGTGGATGCACGCCCACGGCATCCTGAGCATCCCCGACTTCATCGCCAACGCCGGCGGGGTCATCTGCGCGGCGATCGAGTACCACGGCGGGACGCAGGCGCAGGCCCTCGCGGTCATCGAGGAGCGCATCCGCGCCAACACCCGCGAGACGCTCGAGCGCGCCCGCGCCGATCGGGTGACGCCGCGGCAGGCCGCGGTCCGCATGGCCACCGCCCGCGTGCGCGAGGCGATGGGCTACCGCCGGCCCTGAGCGCGGAGGCGACGACGGAACGTCGAGGCGGTCGCGGCTGGCGGCGGATCGGTCTCCGGGACGCGCTCGCGGGCCTGCTGGCCCTGGCCCTCGCCGCGCCGCTCCCGCTGCTTGCCCAGCAGCCGGTCGCGGCCAGGGCCTTCGCCCCGGAGGAGCTCGAGCAGCTCGCGGCGCCGATCGCGCTCTACCCCGACGCGCTCCTCGCGCAGGTGCTGATGGCGGCCACCTATCCGCTCGAGGTGGTCATGGCCGCCCGGTTCCTCCAGGCCAATCCCGGCCTTGCGGGGGAGGCCCTGAACGAGGCGCTCGCCGCCCAGAACTGGGACGACAGCGTGAAGTCGCTGGTCGCGTTTCCCCAGGTCCTCGGCATGATGAACGAGCAGCTCGCGTGGACCCAGAAGCTGGGCGACGCGTCCCTGGGGCAGCGGGAGGAGCTGATGGAGGCGATCCAGCGTCTCCGCGCGCGGGCGGGGGCCCAGGGCACGCTCGCCACCACCTCGCAGCAGGTGGTCACCGTGGAGCCCCCGCCGGCCGGTGGGGCAGCGATCATCGGCATCGAGCCGGCCGAGCCCGGCGTGGTCTACGTGCCGACCTACGACCCGCTGGTCGTCTACGGCCCCTGGCCCTATCCGGCCTATCCGCCGTACTACTACTATCCGCCGGGCTGGATCGTGGGCGGCTTCTTCACCTTCGGCGTCGGCATCGTCGTGGGCACGGCGCTCTGGGGACGGTGTGACTGGCATCACCATCGGCTCGACCTCGACGTCGGCTCTTACCAGCGCTTCACGCGGGTCGTGAACGCCGACCGGGACCGCAGCGAGCTGATCCGCGGGCGGCTCATCCCGGGAGGCGCGCGACTGCCGTGGGAGCACAGCCCGGAGCATCGGCGCGGCGTGCTGTACCGCACCGAGAGCCTGCAGCGTGTGTACGGCCGGCCGGTGCCGCCGGATCCGGCGGCCCGGGAGATGTTCCGCGGGCGGGAGGACGTGGGACGGCGCGAGCCCGGGCGCCCGCCGGGCGTCGAGGTCCGCCCCGGGCCTCCGCCCGCACGCTCGCCCGGAGCGGACATCCGGCCCGGTCCGACACCGCGGCCGGACCGAGGTCCGACCGCGCCCGGGCGCCCGATCGTTCCGGGCGTCACGCCGCGGGAGCCGGGCGCCTTCCAGGGGCTGGGCCGGGGCCCGGACACGCGCACCTACAGCGAGCGCGGGCGCGAGAGCCGTCGAGGCATCGCGCCGCCCCCGCGACCCGCTCCGCCGTCCCCGTCGCGCCCGGCGCCGTCGCGGCCGGCGCCGCCTCGACCGGCCCCGTCCCGACCCGGCCCCTCCGGCCCGAGCCACGGCGCGGCGCCGGGTGGCGGAGGTCACCGATGATCGGAGCGCGAATCGTCCTCGCGGTGATCCTCCTGTGGGCGTCGGGCTCGAGCGCGGCGCCGGCCACGCCCACGCGCTTTCCCTCTCCAGAAGCCGCCGTCGCCGACCTCGTCCAGGCGGCGCGGGCGGGCGACGCCGCGGCGCTGCTGCGCGTCCTCGGGCCGGACGCGCGGGCGCTCATCGCCTCCGGTGACGAGGTGGCCGATCGCCGGAGCCGGGAGCGCTTCGTGCACGCCTACGACGACGCCCACCGGCTCGCCGAGGTCGCCCCGGGGCGGCTCGTCCTCACGGTCGGCCGGGACGAGTGGCCCATGCCGATTCCGCTCGTCCAGGACGCCGCCGGCTGGTGGTTCGACGCCTCCCGGGGCCGGGAGGAGATCCTCAACCGGCGCATCGGGCGCAACGAGCTCAGCGCGGTCCAGGTCTGCCTGGCCTACGTCGACGCGCAGCGCGAGTACTACGTGCGCGATCCCGACGGGGACGCGCTGCTCCAGTACGCGCAGCGGTTCCGGAGCACGCCGGGCAAGCGCGACGGGCTCTACTGGGACGCGCCGCCCGACGAGCCGCCGAGCCCGCTGGGCGCGCTGGTCGCCCGCGCCGCGGCCGAGGGCTATCCGGCGAAGCGGCCGGGCGGCGCGCGCGTCCCCTACTGGGGGTACTATTACCGCATCGTGAAGGCTCAGGGACCGCACGCGCCGGGCGGAGCGTACGACTACGTGGTACGGGGCGGCATGATCGGCGGCTTCGCGCTGGTCGCCTACCCGGCCGAGTACGGCGCCTCGGGCGTGATGACCTTCATCGTGAGCCACGACGGGGTCGTCTACCAGAAGGACCTGGGCCCGGGCACCGCCGCGGCCGCCCGGGCGCTCACCCGGTTCGACCCCGACCCGAGCTGGTCTCGCTTCTGAGCCACCCGCCTCCCCCCGCCGAGCCGGACGCGCTCCCGGTGCGCGGATTCCAGGGCAGCGCCGAGGAGATCGAGCGGCAGTGGTACGAGCAGGTCTACCGCGGCCGCGGCGACCGGCTGCCCCAGCTCACGTGGCGCGCGGTCCTGATGGGCTCGGCGCTGGGCGGGCTGCTCTCCCTCACCAACCTCTACATCGGGCTCAAGGCGGGCTGGGGCTTCGGGGTCGCCATCACCGCCTCGATCCTCTCGTACGCGATCTGGAGCGTGGTGTACCGCCTGGGCCTCGCGCGTACCCCGATGACCATCCTCGAGAACAACTGCATGCAGTCCACCGCGAGCGCGGCGGGCTACTCGACGGGCGGCACGCTCATCTCCGCGTTCGCGGCCTACATGCTGATCAACGAGCGGGCGCTCTCGCTGCCGGTGATGCTCGCGTGGATCTTCTTCCTCTCGGTGCTCGGCGTGACCATGGCCATCCCGATGAAGCGCCAGATGATCAACATCGAGCAGCTGCGCTTCCCGAGCGGCATCGCGGCCGCCGAGACCCTCCGGGCGCTCCACGCGGTCGGGGACCGCGGCGCGCGCTCGGCGCGGGCCCTCGGCTGGGCCGGGCTCGGCGCGGTCCTCGGGAAGCTCTGGGCGGAAGGGCTCGTGCTGGTGAGCCCCCGGCTCGCCCCCTTCATGATCGGCCCGTGGATCGCGGCGGCCAACGAGCGCCTGCTCGGGCCGGCCTGGATCGGGCGGACCGTCATGCTCTCCTGGGAGCCGATGTTCGTCGCGGCGGGCGCGATCACCGGCTGGCACGTGGGCTGGAGCATGCTGCTCGGCAGCGTCGGCGCGTGGATGGTCTTCGTGCCGGTCCTGCAGCACCAGGGCGTGATCGAGGGCACGGGCTACGGGACGCTCGTGCAGTGGACGCTCTGGGGGGGCGTGGCGTGCATGGTCACCTCGAGCCTGGTCGCCTTCGCGATGCAGTGGCGGACCGCGCGCCGCGCCTTCGCCGATCTCGGCGCGATGTTCGCCGGCCGCGGGCGGCCGGCGGACGATCCGCTGGCCGCCATCGAGACCCCCGCCTCCTGGTTCCTGTGGGGGCAGATCGTCGGCTTCGCCGGCCTCGCCTGGCTCGGCCACGTCACCTTCGGCATGCCGTACTGGCAGACCGCGGCCGCGGTGCTCCTCTCGTTCGTGCTGGCCCTGGTCGCGTGCCGCGTCACCGGGGAGACCGACACCACGCCGGTGGGCGCGATGGGGAAGATCACCCAGCTCTTCTTCGGCGCGGTGAGCCCGGGCAACATGAACGTGAACCTGATGAGCGCCGCGGTCACCGCCGCGGCCGCGAGCAGCAGCGCCGACCTGCTCACCGACCTGAAGAGCGGCTATCTCCTCGGAGCGCACCCCCGCCGGCAGTTCCTCGCCCAGCTCGCGGGGATCTTCGTCGGCACGCTCGTGAGCGTGCTGTCCTTCCGCCTGCTCGTGCCGGACGCGAGCGCGCTGGGCGGGGACCAGTTCCCGGCGCCCGCGGCCCAGGCGTGGCGCGCGGTGGCGCTCGCGCTGTCCCACGGCGTCCTGGCCCTCGGGCCGGTCAAGACCTGGTCCATCGCGGTCGGGGCCCTCGTCGGCGTCGCCCTGTCCGTGCTCCCGGCGATGTTCCCCACGCGCCGGCACCTCTTTCCGTCACCGGCCGGTCTCGGCCTGGCGTGGACCTTCCACTGGTACTACGGGCTGCTCTTCTTCCTGGGCGGCGCGCTCGGCCGGTGGGCCGAGAACAGGTACCCGCGGTGGTCCGAGGAGCTCACGTTCCCGGTGGCCTCGGGCTGGATCGCGGGGGAGAGCCTCATGGGCGTGCTGCTCGTGATGTGGCAGAACGGCCCCGAGCTCGTGCGGAGACTGATCGGCTCCTAGAACTCGCGGAGCGAGCTGAGATAGGCGGTCAGCGCCTCCAGCTCGGGCTCGGCCAGCGGGATCCTCGGCATGTGCTCCACCGCGCCGCGCGGCGGCGTCTCCCGGAGCCAGCGCGCCAGATACTCGCGGGAGTACTTCGCCCCCACCCGGGAGAGGCTCGGTGCGGTCGTCGCGCCCACGCCCCCGATGGCGTGGCAGCCGTAGCAGCCGCGCGTCTCGAACAGGTGCCGGCCGCGCGCCACCGGCGAGTCGTCGTCCTGCGCCGGGGCCGGCGCGGCGGCGAGCAGCAGCGCGCCCACGATCACCACCCGCATCACGGTCCCGAGCGAAGCCATCGAAGATCCTCCCCGCGACCGGTCAGGTCGCGATCCGCGGATACACCCGTGCCCCGACGAGCACGAGCGCGGTCAGGGTGGCGATCAGGACTCCCGCGTCCAGGGCGATCCCGTGCGCGCTCGTGGCCTCCGGCAGCATCAGGGCCCGCAGCGCGTCCACCTCGTAGGTCAGCGGATTGACCTGGGCGCACACGCGGAGCCACGCGGGCATGATCGCCACCGGGTAGATCGCGTTGCTCGCGAAGAAGAGCGGCATGAACCGCTCGCGCGTCTTCACGAGGGCCGCGATGATCAGCGACAGCGTGGAGAAGCACGCCGCCCCCAGGAGCAGCACCAGCACCACGCCGAGCAGCGCGGCCGGATGCCAGTTGATCCGGACGCCCATCAGCCACGCGAGGCCGTAGACGATGACCGCCTGGGAGAGCCCCCGGATCCCCGCCGACACCGCCTTGCCCAGGACCAGCGCGGCGCGGGGCGCCGGGCTCACCAGGAGCTTGTGGACCAGGCCGAGGTCTCGCTCCCAGATGACCGCGATCCCGTAGAAGATGGCGATGAACAGCACGCTCTGGGCGAGGATCCCGGGGGCCATGAAGTCGAGATAGGGCAGGCCCCCGGTCGGGATCGCGTGGGTGCGGGTGAAGACCCCGCCGAGCACCACGAACCAGAGCGCGGGCTGGATCGCCCGGGTGAGGAGCTCGGTCAGATCGTGGCGCAGCTTGCCACCACCAGCGTCTTCTCCACGAAGCCCACGCACGCCCCGATCGGAGCCATCGCCCGCATGTCGAGCCTCACTCCAGCCGCTGCGCGGTCCGTCGGACCTGGGACGTCTCGCGGTACGCCCCCCGGCCTCCGCTCCCGCGAAGTGGATGAAGACGTCGTCCATGGTCGTCCGGGCCCGATCTCGGCCTTGAGGTCCCGCGGCGTGCCGCTCGCCACCACGCGCCCCCGCCGCAGGATCGCGAGCCGGGTGCAGAGGTGATCCGCCTCCTCCATCAGATGGGTGGTGAACACGATCGTCGTCCCGTACC
>Ga0070694_100002150_pt1 | contig 11690 bp, 10 predicted proteins | sample KBSK1251metaG_FD_65470 | JGI IMG/M metagenome (GOLD analysis project Ga0070694, IMG submission 65470) | Corn, switchgrass and miscanthus rhizosphere microbial communities from Kellogg Biological Station, Michigan, USA - KBS K1-25-1 metaG | ecosystem: Host-associated > Plants > Roots >... | reverse complement strand
ACGTGCGCGCGCGCGATCAGGCGATCGCGCCGTTTCTCGGCACCGCGTGCTTTTCCGACTTCGTCATCGTGCCCGACGAAGGCGCCATCCGCGTGCCGGCGGACGTGCCGTTCGAGGCGCTCGCGACCGTGGGCTGCGCCGTCGTCACCGGCGTCGGCGCGGTCACCAATGCCGCACAGGTCGCGCCGCGATCGCGCGTCGCGGTGATCGGCGCCGGCGGCGTCGGCCTCAACGTCGTGCAGGGCGCGGCAATCGCCGGCAGCGAGATCGTGATCGCGATCGACGTGCGGCCCGCGCCCCTGGCGATCGCGACAGTGTTCGGCGCGACGCATGCGATCGCGGCCGACGACAACACCGCCGGCGCGGTCCGCGAGCTGACCGCCGGCCGCGGCGCCGATTTCGTGTTCGACACCGTCGGCACCCCGCGCACGCTCGCCGATGCCCTGACGATGACGCGCAAGGGAGGCACGGTCGTGTTGACCGGCCTCGCGCGCGGCGACACGCAGGCGGCGTTTCCGATGTTTCCGTTCGTGATGCAGGAGAAGCGGCTGATCGGGTCGGTGTACGGATCAGGCCAGCCACGGCAGGACATCCCGCATCTCGTCTCGCTGTATCAGGCTGGACGGCTCAAGCTGAAGGAGCTCGTCTCGCGAACGTACGCACTGAGCGGCGTGAACGACGCGCTGGACGCGCTCGCGTCGAGCGACGGCGCGCGCGGCGTGATTACCTGGGATTAGCGGCTTGGGGTTCGGGATTCGATTGTGATTCGCGGTTACAGCTCCCGAGGCGGATGCTGCGCGGCGTTCCACAGCTCGCGAAATTTTTCTCGAACCGAATCGTCCAGCGTGTCGGCAAACGATTCTGCCAGACGATTCGCTCGAACCAGCGACAGCACATCGGCAAGATCCTGCAGACGATCCGGCGACGACATCCCGGATGCCAGCTTGAGCTCGATCAGCGTGCGGAGATCGAGTACGCGGGGCGAAGTTTCCGAGCGAGGAAGCAAGGCCGGATTCGGAAAGCGGACCGGTTTCGGACGTCCGTCGCCCGGAAACTCTCCCGCAATCAGGAAATCGACAGAGACGCCGGTCTCGGTGTCTCGCACGCCTCGCCCGCCTGGCATCCTTTCCGCATAGCCGCGACCGAGCCACCGCGCTTTGAAGAGCGCTAAGCCGTCGGCGGCGATCAGGATAGCGACGTCAACCGTCAGCCGCAGATGCCCACGCACGCCTACCGCCAGTCCCCCAGCGAGCGCGAAGTCAATTCGCAACTCCTCCAGTTGCGAAGCGATGCGCTCGAACGTCCGCTGGACGAGGGATTCGCCCATGAGAAACGCGTCAAGCTCCTGAAGGACTCCGGCGATGGGTCGATCCATGACGCACCGTCATCAGGATACGCCAGCCGCCCTTCGTCGTGCCTATAATGCCTGCCCTGAGCGTTGAGTCGAAGGGCCCGCGTTCACGGCTGCTGCCAGGAGGGTGAGATGAGATTCCGCACGACGGGGATCCTCGCGGTCATGCTGCTCGGCGCGCTGGTGCTGACGGCGCACCAGATCATCGCCCAGGCCGATCTGCCGCTTGCCAAGGCCGAGAGCGTCGGCATGTCGTCGAAGCGGCTCGAGCGCATCAACGCATTCATCAAGGACTACATCGACACCAATCAGATCGCCGGCGCGGTGACGCTCGTCGCGCGCAAAGGCAAGATCGTCCACTTCGAGTCGCAGGGCTGGCGCTACAAGGAAGAGAACCAGCCGATGGAGAAGGACGCGATCTTCTCGCTCGCGTCGATGACCAAGCCGATCGTCTCGACCGCGCTGATGATGCTGTGGGAGGACGGCCGCTTCATGCTCGACGATCCGATCTCGAAGTGGCTGCCGTCGTACGCGAAGAAAGAGGTCCTCGATCCGCTGACCGGCCGCCGTGCGCCGGCGCAGCCGGTGACGGTCCGGCACGTCCTTTCTCATACGTCCGGTCTGTCGCTGACGCCGTCCACCAGTCCGGCGCCGCTGACCGATGGCGAGCCGCTCGCCGCTCAGCAGTCGTCGAGCGCACCGGCACGTCCGAAGACGCTCGCCGAAGCGATCGAGCGCGCCGCCGGTACGCCGCTCGCGTTCCAGCCGGGCGAGCGCTGGCAGTACGGATCGTCCACCGACTTCGTCGCGATTCTCGTCGAGAAGATGTCGGGCATGACGATCGACGAGTTCGTGCGGACGAGAATCTTCCAGCCGCTCGGCATGCGCGACACCTTTTACAACATCCCGCGCGAGAAGGTGGCCAAGGTCGCGGCGATCTATCGACCCGACAAGGACGGCAAGATCGCGTTGTCCCGCAAGCCGGAGTTCCGCGAGCCCACGACGTACTTCCCGGGAGTCGCCGGCCTGAACGGCACGGCCGCCGACTATTTCAAGTTCTCGCAGATGCTGCTGAACGGCGGCGAGTACAACGGCCAACGCCTGCTCGGCCGGATGACCGTCAACATGATGATCACGAATCAGATCGGCCCCGGCAAACCGGTCTACATCCGCGGCGACGGTTACGGGTTCGGCCTCGGCTTCGGCGTGCTGACGAATCCCGCCAAAGCCGCCGACGCGCTGTCCATCGGCACGTTCACGTGGGGCGGCGCGAACGGCACGCTGTTCTGGATCGATCCGCAGGAGGATTTGATCGGCATCCTGATGATTCAGATCAATCCGTACTCGCACTTCAATATCCGGCCGCTGTTCTCCGTCGCCGTGTCGCAGGCCATCACCGACAGCCTCGCGGATCAGAAGCCGCGGATCATGGGCTATGACACCCCGCGCTAAGGTGTCTCGGCGCACGTTCCTCGAAACGTCGTCGTTCGCGATGATCGCGTCTGGCCGCGTTGTCGCGGGCGGTCAAGGCTCGATCAAGCCGCAGCTCGCGTCGGTCAAGGCGCTCGTCTTCGACACCTTCGGCACCGTCGTCGACTGGCGATCGTCGGTGATCGCCGAAGGGCAGCAGCTCGGCAAGCAGAAGCACCTCGACGTCGACTGGACGAAGTTTGCGGATACGTGGCGCGCCGGGTACGGCCCGAGCATGGACCGCGTGCGCAAGGGCGAGGTCCCGTGGACGAAGCTCGACGCGCTCCATCGAGGCACGCTCGACAAGCTGCTCGTCGACTTCCACGTCACGGGCCTGAGCGAGGCCGAGAAGGATCATCTCAATCGCGTGTGGCATCGGCTCCGCCCGTGGCCCGATGCGGTCCGCGGCCTCACGCGGCTCAAGACGCGCTACATCATCGCGCCGCTCTCGAACGGCAACGTCTCGCTGATGACGAACCTCGCGAAGTTCGGCGGCCTGCCGTGGGACTGCATTCTGGGCGCGGAGCTGGCGAAGCACTACAAGCCGGACCGCGAGGTCTACCAGTCGGCCGCCGACTTCCTCGATCTCGCGCCGAACCAGATCGTGATGGTCGCGGCGCACAAAGGCGATTTGCGCGCGGCCGGCGCCGTGGGACTCAAGACCGCGTTCGTCCCGAGGCCGCTCGAGTTCGGGCCCACCGGCAAACCCGATGTGACGCCCGACCCGTCGTTCGACATCGTTGCGACCGACTTCAACGATCTCGCGGCGCAATTGGGCACATGAAGGATGGGGCGCAGCCCTGCCCTTCGACATGCTCAGGGCATCCCGAGCAACGTCGAGGGATGAAGGGCTGCGCTACGACGCGAAGGAGGCTGCGGTGGCGGGTCCGATCAATCACGCAATGACGACGACGGCGTTCACGCTGGAGGGGTATCAGACCAGGCAGACGCTCGGCGTCGTCCGCGGCGTGACGGTCCGATCGCGCTCGGTGTTCGGCACGATCGGCGCCGGACTGCAGACGCTGATTGGCGGCAACATCACGCTGCTGACCGACCTCTGCGAGAAGACACGCGCCGACGCGTTCGGCCTCATGATTCAGCACGCGCAGGAGCTCGGTGCCAACGCGGTCGTCGGCATCCGCTACGACGCGACCGAAGTGATGCAGGGTGTGACCGAAGTGCTCTGTTACGGTACGGCGGTCGTCGTCTCACCGGCCGCGTGAACCCAGCGCCCGGATCCGAATATGCCTGAGCACGCCGTGCTCGTCACGGTCGCCGATCAGCCGGGGATTCTGCACGGCCTGACCAAAGTCCTCGCGGCCTACGACGCGAACATCGGCTACGTCGACATCGTCCGTCCGCTGGACCGCGATCCGCAGGTGTATCTCGAATTCGCGTTCGAAGGGACGATCGATTCGGTCGTCGCCGACATGAGTGCGGTTCCAGGCGTCAAGACCGTCGACATGACGCCGTCGTTCGCGAAGATCTACGGCAAGCGGATCGTCATCATGGGCGGCGGCGCGCAGGTCGGCCAGGTCGCGCTCGGCGCGATTACGGAAGCCGACCGTCACAACATTCGCGGCGAGCGCATTTCCGTCGACACGATTCCGCTCGTCGGCGAACAGAATCTGGCCGCCGCCGTCCGCGCGGTCGTGCTCCTGCCGCGCGTGCGTCTGCTCGTGCTGGCCGGGTCGCTGATGGGCGGCGAGATCACCAAGGCGGTCGAGCACGTGCGCTCGAAGGGACTGCGCGTCATCTCGCTCAACATGGCGGGCAGCGTGCCGGACGCCGCGGATCTCGTCGTGTCCGATCCGGTGCAGGCCGGGGTGATGGCGGTGATGGCCGTCGCCGACACCGCTAAGTTCGATCTCGTCCGCCAGGAGAAAAGGCGCTACTGAGTTGTCCTGAGCGAGACGCGCGCCGCCGACGAGTTCAGGGCGAGGCTGGCGTCGACGGCGCGGGCGGCTTGAGCCGCTGCAGCGCTTCGAGCGAGGCCCGCTCGGTTCCCTCGGCGCGTCCGAGCATCACCTGCGTGACCCGATGCTCCGTCTCCGCGCGAGCGCGCCAAGTCGATTCCAGCAGTCCGGCGCTCGCCTGATCCCGTCGGAGCGGCTTCGCGATGCGGCGCAATCCTTCCGCTCGCAGACGCCAGCTCTCATGGCGCAGCTTCAGGTATTCCGCGGCGTCCGCGACGAAATGTCGATGCTCCTGTGGCACGCCGCGAAGGGCCGCGAGCCGATCGCGCGCCGCCTGCAGCTCCGGCATGATCTTCTGCTCGATCAGGTCGGCGAGGCTCGTCGCGCTCGTCTGGCCCTTCGACGAGCGGGCCTCGGCGGCGCGGTAGACGGGAACCGTCCGTCCCTCGATGTCGAGGACGCGCGCGATCTCGGGACGGACGTCGGCGATTCCCCGCAGCGGAACCGCCACGACGATCGCGAGCGCGGTCATCGCCGCTGTGACGGCGCCGAACACGCGTCGCTCGGGCCGGCGGTCGCCAACGCGGCTCGTCAACACCAGACCGGCGACGAGTCCCGCGACGAACGACACGAACTCCGCTTTCAGTTCGATGCCGCCGTCGAAGGTGTTGTAAACAAGGAAGAGCGCGGCAGCCGGCGCAAGACGCTTCCCGGCGGCGAGCGGAATCGGCGTTTCCGTCGGCCTGAAGAGATCCCACACGCCGCACGCGATCAGCAGGCCGTAGAGGCTGGCGATGGCGGCGGACGCGCCTGCGCTGACGACCACCGGATGCGCCGCGATGCTCACGAGGCCGGCCAGGACTCCCGCGGCGACGTACACCGCCGCGAGGGCGCGGCGGCCGACGATGCGTTCGAGGATCAGCCCGAGCTGCGCCAGAGCGGTGAGGTTGACGACGAGCGGCAGCAGCCCTGCGTGGACGAACGGCGCGGTCACGAGACGCCACCACTCTCCGTTCGTCGTCCGGGGACCGAAGTTCGCGCCCCACGCGACGAGCGTCTCGGGATCCGCGAGCGAGCCCCGGCCGAAGATCATCGAGACGAACACGATCACGTTCAGCGCGATCAGGATGGGCGTGACGACCGCGAACCGCGTACGCGCGCGAAGCACGTCGAGAAACGGATCACATTCGAGGCGGTTGCGCGCGGCGACGGCACGCGGTCGCGCGCTCGCCTTCCGGAGCGCGCGAATCAGCTGCGCGCGCTGCTCTTCACTCGTGCCGGAGTACGCGAGCGCGCCGACGACCAGTAAAGCGATTGCGAACAGCACACCCGGCACATGGCAAGACGCGCGCCACGTGAACGTCGAAATTCAAGGCAGATTCACGGTCCGGCGGCGTGCGTGGGCCGGGTCGATTTCAAAGGTCGCCGCGAGCGACCAGGTTTGTAAACGACGCGCGGCTGTCGTGAATTGGCCGCCGCGCGTCAGGAGCCGCAGGTGAACAGGCGGATCGACAGCGCGGGCTGGCTGCCGGTGCCCGACGACACCGTCGCGGTGCCGCCTGCGCTGTCGGTGATCGTCAGCGTCACCTGCAGCGGCCGCGCGACGCCGTCGCTCGTGCTGCCGGTCTTCCCGCAGGTGTCGGTGAACGAGAACTGCGGATTCGCTCCGCTCTGCGACACGGTGACCGGAGCGTCGTAGACGTACTGCACCGTCCACGCGTAGTTGACGATCGTCGTCGTGCCTGTCGGTACTGAGGTCGATCGCAGCGTGCACGTCGTCGGCGGTGGCGGCGTGCCGCCGCTCCGGATTCGGCATTCGGTCGTGGCCGAGGATCCACTCGTGCTCGGATCGGTCAGCTCGAACGATCCCGTCGCCAGGGCGCCGGCCTGCGACACGGTGAACGTCAATCCGGCAATCGTGAGCGTGCCCGTCCGCGCCGGCCCGCCGTTGTCGGGGATCGAGATGAAGACGCTGCCGTTGCCGCTGCCGCTCGAGCCGCTCAGAATCGTGATGAACGAGGCGTTGGACGTGGCGGTCCACGCGCAGCCGCTTGGCGCGGTGACCGTGATCGTCGACGTCGCGCTCGTGCTGTTGATGGTCAGGCTCGTCGGCGAAATCGCGTACGTGCAGGTGCTCTGGGTTCGGAACGTCTCGGTCGCGGAGTAGTCGCTCGTGGCGGTTCCGTCGGTCGCGCGCGCGTGCCAGTACCACAGCACGCTCGGGCCGAGATCGCGGTTCAGGGTCCAGCCGGTCGTGCCGGTGCCCTGGGCGATGCCGTCGACGGTGAACGTCCGCACCGGATCGTTCGGGAACGAGGACTGGTCCGACACTTCGAACCGATACGTCACTGCGCCGACGGTTCCGGTCGCCGTCGCATTGCCGACGACCAGCGTCGGCCGGTTCGACGTCACGGTCGTTCCGCCGACCGGCGACTGTGGTGTCGGTGGCGAGAAGGAGCCGGTCGAGACCGGCGCCCCGGCGCTCTGAGAAACCGTGAACGTGGTCCCCGCAATCGTCAGCGTCGCCGTGCGCGCGGCGCCGGTGTTGGCCGCGACGGAAAACGTGACCGTGCCGTTGCCGCTGCCGGTGGCGCCGCCGGTGATCGTGACGAACGTCGCGCTGCTCGTCGCCGTCCAGTTGCAGCCGCTGCCGGCGGTCACCGGCACGGTGCCCGTGCCGCCCGCGGCGCCGAACGTCGACGCGCTGATCGTGCCGGCGGTGATCGTGCACGACGGGTTGGTCGGCGTCGTGCTGGTCTTGTCCTTGGAGCAGGCGGCCGCGAGTACGACAAGCGCGGTGGCGACGGCGAGGCGGCGAGCGTTTCTCATGATCCGTGGAAGCATATACTGACGCGCGTGCCCACGGAGAGTACGAAGTTGAATGAAATTTTCGTGAAGCGAATGGTCGGGCTGTCAGCAGTTGAGTTGGATTACGCACAGTGTGCGCGATCGAACGTTCGCGCGCGATCGGTTTGAGCGAACGGTGCAGCCGTCGGTCGAGCCTGCGCCGGCGAATCCTCACGCGTCCGCGCGCGATCTGCCGCGCGAACTCGGCCTCACCGACCTCGCGCTGACGCAAATCCTTTTCATCGTCGGCCTGCCGTGGGTCGGCGTCGCGGCCAAGCTCGGCCCCGCGCACATCGTCTTCTGGCTCCTCGCGGCGGCGTTCTTCTACGTGCCGTCGGCGATCGTCGTCATCTATCTCAATCGACTGATGCCGCTCGAGGGCGGACTGTATCAGTGGGCGAAGCTCGGATTCAGCGAGTTGATCGGATTTCTCGTCGCGTGGAATCTCTGGTTGTTCGCGATCCTCAACACGTCGGAGACGGGCCTGCAGGCGACGCAGTACCTCACGTACATCGCCGGGCCGCGCGCCGACGCGCTCGCGGCGAGCAAGCCGGTGATTGCACTGGTGAGCGCGGCGATCTTCGGCGCGCTCGTCTGGCTCGCCATCCTCGGTCTGGCCGTCGGCAAGTGGGTCCACAAGGCGGGCGGCGTGCTGATGCTCGTCACCTTCGCGGCGCTGCTCGTCGTCCCCTGGCTCGACGTCGCGCGTGGTTCGCTCGCGTCGTTTCATCCGCTGGCGACGGCGGCGCCGGTCGTGTCAATCATGAGCCTGAATCTCCTCGGGAAGATGGGGTTCGGCGCGTTCGGCGGATTCGAGTACGTCGCGATTCACGCCGGGGAGTGCCGGCGTCCCGAGCGGACGATTGGGCGGTCGGTCGTCGTCGCGGCGCCGATCATCGCGGTGATGTTCATCCTGGGGACGAGCTCGGTGCTCGCGCTGATTCCGCCGGATCAGATCGATCTCATCGCGCCGATCCCTCAGGTGCTCGCGGCCGGGTTCCGGCCGCTGGGCTACGCGGCGGGCATCGCGCCGGTGACGATCTTCGTGCTCCTCGCCGTCCGCATCGCGCAGGCGAGCGTCATGTTCACCGGCAACACGCGCATGCCGATGGTCGCCGGGTGGGACGGCCTGCTGCCCGAATGGTTCACGCGCATCGATCCGCGGCGCCGCACGCCCGTCAACTCGATCGTGTTCGTCGGCGCGGCGACGTTCGCGTTCAGCGTGGTCGGACTCGTCGGCGTCGGGAAGCAGGAGGCGTTTCAACTGCTGTGGAACGCATCGGCGATCTTCTACGCGCTGACGTATCTGGTGATGTTCGCGATCCCGATCGCCGGCCTGCGCGGAACCGGCGCGCGTCCGCCGCTCTGGCTCAAGGCGGCGGCGCTGTCAGGATTCCTGATGACGCTGCTCTTCGTCGTGCTGTCGATTCTGCCGATCATCGAAGTCGAGAGCCGGCTCGTCTTCGCGCTGAAGATCTCGTCGCTGATCATCGTCACCAATCTGATCGGTTACGCGATCTTCGTCCGAGCCCGACAGCGGAATTCATGAATGCTGCCCGAACCGCTCGTCGCGATCCGTGACCTACTTTTTCGGTGACAGGACGTTCAGCACCTTCACGGAGCCGACTTTCTCGTTCCGGCTCGCGGTGATTTCGACGCGCTGGCTCTCGAGTCCCCACAGCGCGTCGGCGTTGTCCACCTTCCAGACTTTCTTGTCTTCGGTGACGAGCACCATACCGCCCGGCTTCCAGTCGGGATTCACGTGCGTCGCGCCGGCGATGCACTTGCGGACGCAGGCCGCTCCGCCTTCTTTCATGTGCTGAGACGTGCAGTGGCCGTCGCTGACCCAGCCGATCATGCGCACGTTCTCGTCGGCGCGGGCCGACGCGATCTGGAACACCAGCAGTCCTGTGGCCAGGAGCACCTTCATCATCGTTGACCTCATCGTGTGCCCGGTGTCGTTCTTCTCACGCCGTTGAGCGGCGCTTCGGTCACGCAGGAGAAGTTCGCGGCTTCGTCGGTACTCCCGGTGCCTTTCCATCGCGCGACCTGTGGATACAGGCACAGCGGACGCGTGCGATCGACGCGGCCGTTCGTGCTGTGCGTGGCGACGAGCTTTTCCGGGGCGGCGCCTTTTTCCACCCACTGCTCGAGCGCCGCGAGCGTGTCGAACTGATTCGGTCCCGGCCCGCCGCTGCAGTGCCCCATGCCGGGCGCGAGGAAGAAGCGGAAGAACTCGCGCGTGCGCTCGAGGCCGCCCATCGCCTTCGCGACGGCATCGTAGTACGCCACGGTGTCCTGCGGCGGCACGACCGGGTCGGCCCAGCCGGTGTACATCAGCAGCTTGCCGCCGCGCTTCCTGAACGCGCTCAGGTCGCGTTCGACGGCGGACATGAACGGCAGCTTCTGCTCCGCGTACGCGAGGTCGCGATCCCAGTCGATCGTCCGCCAGTCCCAGTTCGGATCGTGGAAGAGGAAATAGCGGAAGAAGCCGACCCGCATCGGCTCGGGCGGCTCGGTGACGTACTGGCGCCAGCTCTGGATCGGGCTGTCGCCGAAGCCCTCGCTGCCGCGCGGCCAGCCGCTGAAGATCTGCTCGCCGGTGCGCGGATTCTTCACGCCCTCGTACATCTTGCGCGCCGCCTCGACCTGCGGCGCCGTCAGGCACGCCGACTCGTCGCTGCCCGCACGGCACGACAGCCTGGCCGGATCGAAATGACAGCGGCGCGGATCGTCGATGATGCCGTCTCGCAGCCCGTCGAGGCCGTCGCAGGCCTCGACCACCGCCTTCGTCAGCAACGGCAGCTTCGCGGGCGGCAGAATCGGCGTGCCGTCCTTGTGATGCGTCGCGATCCACGAGTGGAGGAACCCGAACGTCTGGCGGATGCGGTTGTGCGCCGGATCGCCGGCGATGATGCCGTCGTAATCCTCGGGGAAGCGCTGCGCTTCGGAGAGCGCCTGATGCCCGCCGCTCGAGCAGCCGTTGAAGTACGCGCGCTCGGGGAATCGTCCCGTGTGATTGCGGACCACGAGCTTCGACGCCTCGGTCATCACGTGAATCGATCGGTACGCCCAGTCGATCAGTTTTTCCGGATGGCCCTGCGCGAATTTCATGTCGTCGCCCGCGTGGCCCGTGTCGGTGCTCGCCGTCGCGTAGCCGCGGCGCAGCGCCGCCGCCATCGCCGGGTAACCGATCGCGCCCGAATAGCCGCCGTTCCCGACGCCTTCGAACTTGCCGTTCCACGCCTCGGCCTGCGGAATCCAGACTTCGAACTTGATCTCTGAATCGCTCGTCGGCCGCGCGACCGCTTCGACGCGGCAGAACGCGGGCACTGTCATGTCCTGCCGCGCGCCGGGCGGCGTGAACGGTCCCGCAGCGACCGCTGCGGCCGACCGTACGCTCACGCCCGGGATCGTCAGCGCCGCGAGATTCGCGCACGCCGTCGCGGCCGACGCCGCCGGCGTGATCGCTTCGAAGAGCGTCGGGACGATCGCGACAACGAGCGCGGCGACAAAGCGACGGGTCATCGAGGGTGCCTCCGGTGGCGTGATTATACGCAGCGCCGAACCGTGCGGCGACGCTACTTTGAGCTCACGGTGAGCACGACTTTCCCGGTCACCTGGCGATCGGCCATCAATCTCAGCGCGTCGGACGCGCGCTCGAGGGGGAACGTGGCGGAGATGTGCGGCTTGATCTTGCCTTCCGTGAACCAGCGGCCAAGCTGACGCATCGACTCGGCGAAGCGTTCCGGCTCGCGGCGCGTGAACTCGCCCCAGAAGACGCCGACGATCGAGCATCCCTTCAACAGGGTGAGGTTCAGCGGGATCTTCGGGATCTCGCCGGCCGCGAAGCCGACGACGAGCAGGCGTCCGCGCCAGGCGAGCGACCGCAGCGCAGGCTCGGTGTACGGACCGCCGACCGGATCGTAGACGACATCGACGCCGTTGCCGCCCGTCAACGGCTTGATCCGCTCGCGCAGATCCTCGGTGGCGTAATTGATCGTGTCGTCGGCCCCGTGTTCGCGGCACACGGCGAGCTTGTCGTCGGTCGACGCGGCCGCGATGACGCGCGCGCCGAGCGCCTTGCCGATCTCGATCGCCGCGAT
>Ga0070694_100002145_pt1 | contig 11696 bp, 11 predicted proteins | sample KBSK1251metaG_FD_65470 | JGI IMG/M metagenome (GOLD analysis project Ga0070694, IMG submission 65470) | Corn, switchgrass and miscanthus rhizosphere microbial communities from Kellogg Biological Station, Michigan, USA - KBS K1-25-1 metaG | ecosystem: Host-associated > Plants > Roots >... | reverse complement strand
GTGGCCGACCTGGGCAACATCACGCCCACGACTGGAGACCTGTTCACCTACAACGGGGTGAACCTGTCGCGGATTCCAGCGTCAACGGCGGCGCTTGTGCTGACGGCCAACGGTGCAGGTGTCGCCCCTACGTGGCAGGCGGCAGCGGCGGGAGGCGTGGCGACAGCGGGCAGCGCCTACTCAATCATCGGTGGCAACGCCATTGCCACGAATAACTGGGTAGCTTTGAGCAATGCCTATGTGACGGCGAAGGCCGCGACACCGCACGGCTCGGCTCTTGGAGCCTCCAACCGTTACACGATTTTCCTTCTCCCCGGCACGTATGACATGACAGCGGCGAACTTGGTGTTGGACACTTTGTACATCGACATCGTTGGCCTGAGCGAGAACACGGGGAGCGTGACCTACCAGGTCGCGCCTGCTCAAGGCGACACGATCATCAAATCGAGCACGACGCCCATCATCCTGAATACCACGGCAGACAGTTCGAGCCACGACATTGCGCTTATCAATATGTGCTTGGTCTCCTCTAGCAACGATTCGACCAATTCGACACTGAGCGTCAACCAGGCCGGGTTCGGTTCTAAATTTTACGCGAAAAACATTAACTTTGTCCTCACGGGGGCAGGGGCGAGAGTCCATCAATTCGACAAGAATTTCAACGGCACTTGGATTGACTGCCGAGCGTTCCACAACCGCGCGTTTGGGTTGTCCTCCGCGAGTGCGGTTACTCTCAACGGCACGTTCATTCGGTGCAAGACCGACACGGCTGGCTTCCTTGGCGAGTACAATGCTTTCGGCAACTTTCTCTCTGGAACCTTTATAGACTGTGAAGGCGGCGGAGGTTCTTTTGGTGGTATCTACGATAACGGTGACATGACCGTATCGGGCACCTTCGTTCGATGCCGCTATGTATATACCCAGGGCAGCACGAGCGGCAGTCTGTTCGGTGGGCAAGGTGGCACCATCACGGGTGCTACGATGATCGACTGCGATGCTGGCACCCAAGGCGCGTGGAGTTTTGGCGGTGGACCACCTTCCGGCACGTTGCTTCGGTGCAGCGGGTCGGTCGGCTGGACAGCCGCGCCAACGGCCACAATCAACAACTGCATGTTCACGCTGACAGGTTGGGGTCAGCCGTATGCGATGAACACGGCGGACTCGACCACGATTACCAACACGGCCTCGGAAACGGTCTTCTCGCTCACGAAAACGATCACTCGCGCTGATTGGAAAATCGGGCGTGCATTTCGTTGGTCGGCCTGGGGCAAATACAGCGCAACAAACACCCTGCCAGGCACGCTTACCTTCAAGACCAAATTTGGCACAACGGTTGCGAACACGTCCGATGCCTTGGCGCTTCCTGCTGCTGGCTGCACGAACCTTGCGTGGAAAGCCGAAGGGCTATTTGTCTGCCGCACGACCGGCGCGACGGGCACGGTAAGTTCACAGTCACACTGGGAAATGGACCAGGGAACGCTGGGTGTGCTTAATGAGAGCATCAAGCCGAGCAACGGCACGACCACGGTGGCGATGAACGCAGCCGTGACATTCCAGATGAGTGTGACGTTTAGTGTCGCAGCAAATTCCAATGGCATCAACTTGGAAAACTTCCTATTGGAACCGCTCAATACGCCATGAAGCGAGTCTGTTTAGTTGCTATCATTCTACTTGTGGCTGTGCTCCTATCTCCCTGGCTGTTGTGGAATTTCGTTCGTTACATGCGAGATGGACTTAATCGCTAATGGGCACAACCCCGCCAAAGCCACCTCGCTCCTCTCCTGTCGTCATCGTAGGAGCGTGTTTCGTCTTAGGAAACCTAGCCATCTTTATAGTGGAGTCCCTAAAGGGTTTGCAGATCAAAGCCCACAGCCAACAGGGAGTGGATTCCTACGATAGTTCTATCCTTCTCGCCGGCGTGATAGGCTGCATTGCCATCAACGTCGCCGCCTTCATGAACCAATCCTATGCTCGTCTCAAGGAGGCGAAGGAGAAACATGACACTGAGATGCGTTCCCTGACGGAAACAGAATTTCTACGGCAAGAGATCGCCAAGGACCAGAAGAAATGAACCTCCTCAAGTGGATGCGGCACAAGCAGGCAGGGGATCGTGGTCCGCGGATAACGGATGCCCACCCAGTGCGGTGCGAAGCTCTAATCGTCGAGGACCAGCAGGACGAATCCGACATGATTAAAGGCTTGCTGGGGTTTCAGAACGTCATCGTCCACCAGGCCAATAGCATTGCCACAGCGATGCAGTATATAAATGGTGCCACCCGCTATCACCTTGCCTTCGTAGACCTGAACCTCCCCGACGGCTCTGGTATCGAGGTTGTCCGTCGCTTAAAGGAATCCCGTCGGATGACACACGTTGTCATCGTGTCCGGTCAAATCGAGGCGATTCCGTTGGTGATGTCTTATGGCTACATAGGTCTATTGGGTAAGCCCTATACCATTGATAGTATCCGGGAGATTCTATGGAAACATCGCTTGCCTTGTGCGAACTAACACCCTATGAAAAAGCACGGCTCCGAGCTAATCATCGTTCTTCTTTCGTTGGCCGGTCTCACTAGCTACTTTGGCTGCCAGGGTTGCAAGTCCCCTGCACAAACGGCTTACGTCGTGGGCCAGACCACCACGATCACCATCGAAGCTACTATGGGTTTATGGGCGGATTACGTGGATAAACACCATCCAGGTGTTGCGGCTGAAAACAAGGTTAAGCTGGCCTACGAACAATACCAGAAGGCGGACATCTTGTTGCTCACGGCAGGAAAGGCGATGTTGGAGGCACAGACATCTAGTGATGCTGCCAAGCAATCGTCGGCCCAGGCCGCCTGGCGACAGGCTGAGGCCGCTTTAACATCTAGCACCATCCAACTCTACGCCCTCTTGCAGGAGCTTGGCGTCAAACTCCCCTAATATGCTCGACCAAGAAACAGCCGACTCAATCAGCCGGATCGTGGGCACGGCTGAGCCATTTGTCCCACCACTTGTTGTGCTTGTCCTTAGCATCGTCCGTCAGGCAATCGAACAAGAACCGAGGATCGAGGCTGCCTTACGTGCCCTGTTCACCAAGCAATCCGTCACCCCTGAGGACTTCGACGCGGCCATCGCCCACATCCGGGCCACCACCTACGCCAAGCTCGTCCCGAAGTCCGACATCCCTCCTTCGTGAATGCCCTTTATGACACAGAAGTTTGTCCTTCTCGTCGAGGACGAAGAGATCATCACTCAGACGTTTGTTCGCGTCTTCGAGGGCCAGTCCTACGCTATGTTGGACACCGCTTCCACTGTCCGCGAAGCGTTGGATAAGATTCTGTTCGTGGTCTATGACTACATCTTTCTTGACATGAAGATTGATGGTGACTCTTGGGCTGGAATGGTCGTCCTACGAACACTGAATAGTATACTATTAAAGCTACGTGCCGACGGTCTAAGTACCACCGAGGGCCACGTGATCATAATGTCGGGGTCGGTATCCCTTCAAGACCTCATGTTAGAGGCGAATGCGTTGGATGTGTTTCACTTTCTCAACAAGCCGGTGAACTTCTCCGAGGGGTATTTGTTGAGGGTGTTGCAGAAGTTAGGGCTGCCGCTGTTGCCGCGAAGAACCATGTCGTAGGATTCAATTATTGAATCGGACAAATGGGATACATTGTCATAGAGAATTTCAAGTTTGGCCTCGACACGAGACGGGAATCCCTCACGTCTAAGCCGGGCACCCTTGTTGATTTAATAAACGCTCATATAGATCAAGGGGGTCAAGTTGAAAAGAGGAAAGCTTTCACAAAGACCGACATTGTTAGCTCCATTGATCCGACTGTCGCGACAAAAGGTTTCCAGGAGGGGGTGGACGGTATCTACGTGTTTGGCCACGCAGCCGACCCTGGCGGATGGCCGACAGGAATTAAGTACCAGCGCCTAGTTCATCCCTCTTTATCGGTTTCCGACACGGCCACTTCGAGCTTTGCTAACAAGACTATCACCAGCATCCTGTACTCGACGGTCTTCGCTGGTAAGATATTCGTTATAGCCAAGTTCGATAATGATAACGTCTTTGCGTTCTATGATGGAACGGTCCTTGTCGACACCTATTATGGCCTTAAGGTTAGTACCGTCCAAGGAAACACTGGCCTCCTTCACGACCTCGCTATTGCGATCAATGCCAGTGGGGTATACACGGCTTCCCAACCTATCTTAACGCCGACAACCTTGGATATCTATGGACCAGAGGGTTCAACTTATGAGGTGTCCGTAGTTGAGACCGCTGCTGCCGGCACTCTAACAGCAGCACTAGTCAATACTGGAATACCTGGCAAACAGGCTACACAGGCCATTGGGTCGTTTCAAATTATCGCTGGCACAGAGGCGGCGGGACACCAAATTACACAGGTTTCTGTAGGGGTTACTAATTTGTTATTGGCCGCCGTGCCCTTTAACGATAGCGTGGAACAGACTGCGTCCGACGTTGTAGTGGCTATAAATGCTAACTCTGGGACATCTGGCTATTCCGCTGTGGCAAACCAGGGAACAGTGATTATTTATTCAGTGGCAACTGGGGTTGGAAATAACGGCAAGGCTGTGACAGTCACATCCGCAGTGGATGTCTGTATCGGACAATGTGTCTTCGCATTGGTTGGTACTGGTTTCAGCCTAGACTTCGTCAATGCCAATGGCACCAACCTTCTGTCCGCCGTAATGAACTATCCATTGATTCCTGGGCAGACCTTGTCGGCCTTCGTCACCTCGGTTAGGGATAACATTAACGCTGGAACAGCCACGCATGGTTTCCTCTCGGCAGTGAACGGTAACTCTCTTTACCTTTCTAAGGCAGTGACAACTAGTACTGACGCCGAGATTGCGGTTTCAGTTGGAGTAACTCCTACAACGGGTGGAGCCGCCGTTATAGGCAATGTAGTACCGTTACTGGTTGGCGTCTCATTAAACCTCCTGCCTGCGTACTTTCTGAGCCAGACCGGCCGTTTTGGTATCATTTCCAGAATAGATATAACACCGGGGGTAACCGCCCTGGTGTCAAATGGGGTGCCTCCATACACGTATCAATGGTCCATCCTCGAACAAGAGACGTCTGGTGCGGGCGGTGGGTCTGCCTCCGCCACTCCAAATACTCCAAACAGTCCTACTACTATCTTTAGCGTCTATCGAAGTTCAGATAACAACGGGTTGTTTTTTCATGGAACCTTTAAGGCTGTTTGTACCGTAGTGGACTCTCTAGGAGCTACATTTGTGGGGCCGCAGGTAACCATTACTGTATGACGCTAAACCTTCCATTAAGATCGTCTGCCGTCACTATGAATGGTGGGATAGCAGCCGTCGCTGGCATAGGTCAACGTGAACTCCTAACTATTGGTGGCACCTGGGCTGTAGGTGATAAAGCTACGTTATTATTTACACAAACTATCTCCGGTGCTCAGACACAGGTAGGAGCAGGAAGAATTACGGGGGTAACGCCAACGTTTTGTTTCACGTTCAACGACAAGGTGTATCTATTGGCTGGTTCGACGGTATATTTCTCTGCTGTGGCGGAGCCAACGGTATTTAACGACCCTGACGCCGTGGATAATGGATATATTACTTTAACAAATCACTACGCTACGCCAGAAAGCCTTATCGCCATTGCCTCTTTTCAGGGAAGGTTGGTATTCTTCTCTCGTCAGGGAGTGCAAATATGGACCACTCCCGCTGATCCCGCGTCGTGGCAGCTTAATCAGGTGTTTGAGTTTATTGGCACAAGGAGTCCTTTGTCGGTGAAGACTGCTGGAGACTTTGAGGTATTCTTTCTTGATGAAACTGGCGTTCGGTCACTTAGAGTAAGAGATAGTACCCTCAATGCCTTCTCCGAAGACCTTGGGAATCCTATCGACGACCTCGTGCAGGCCAAGCTAGTAGCATCATCGGAGGCACAAAAGGATGCAGCCTGTGCAATAGTGGAACCTTCGTCGAAGAGATATTGGCTGTTTTTGAAGGACACCATTTATGTGTTCAGCAACTTCCCCTCGTCGAAGATTGCGGCGTGGAGTAAGTATCTTCCTACCTACGCTCTGGCGGGAGTGCAGACGACGTTCACTCCGGAGAAGTTCGTAGTGTACCAAGGCCAGGTTTATTGTCGGGCGGGTAACTCGCTCTATAGGTATGGTGGCACTGATAACAATACCTACGACAATGCGGTGGCCACCGTAGAACTACCGTGGCTCGATGCTAAGACGCCTGCCACGAGAAAGTCGTCGAAGGGGTTAAATGTAGTGATGTCGGGAGCATGGACATTGCAGGCTGGGATGGACCCTGTGTCGGGAACCCTTAACGACATCTTTTCAGGAACCCTGTCCTCGTTCGACAAGGGTATAGTGCCCTATACAGATCAAGGTACCCACTTCAAGCTCAAGGCCGTCACCACAGGGTCTACAGCCGCGAAGTTGGCCTCTTTGATATATAAGTTCGAGCTTGGGGAGGAAGAATAATGGACCGCATCGACCACATGATGACCCGGATTAGGAGAATCACCGAGAGTGATTTACCCATTTTGCAGAAGTTGGCAGCGGCTGACCGGCACGAGGTGGTGCTTCCATCGCATGTCGTGGAGAGGGATCACCAGATGATTGGGTATCTAAGCGTGGGGGTCATACCGACGGTGATCGTCTGGTTGGATTCCGATAGAGCCAACGTCCGTGATAGCATGGCCGTGATGACGTTCTATGAGAACGCAATCAGTGACAGGGGTGGCAGTCATGTGATAATTCCTTGTTCAGAAAAATCCCCCTTTAGACCCTACATAGAAAACGTGGGTTACGTAGACTTGCATGTGGGTATGTTCATCAAACAACTGTAAAGGACCTTTATGTGTTTTGGAGGCGATGACGCATCACGGGCTATCCGGCAACAGGAAGAGGCACGGTCTGGCCTAATACAGCAGGGTGTTGGTAGCATTAACCGAGCCTTCTCCGGGTTCGACGCACCTTTCTACGAACGCCAACGGCAGGCTGTCCTTGCCGGGCAGTTGCCACAGGTGGGAGAGCAGTTCCGGCAGCAGAGGAACCAGCTTGGCTCCACGTTGGCTGACAGAGGATTACTGAGGTCATCCGCCTCCGCGAACCTCGGTGGGGCGTTGACAAGGGAGCTGGCACAGCAGCAGCAGAATGTCTCAAACCAAGCTACTCAGGCTGTTCAAGGGTTGCAAGGTCAGATTGGCGCACAGAAGGGTCAACTCCTGTCGCAGTTGCAACAGTCGGCGGACCCGACTCTCGCAGCCCAGAGGTCCATCGAGGCGGCAACGCAATTCTCGGCACCGAGTCTCGTGCAGCCGTTGGGGAATCTCTTTCAGAACTGGGCCAACATATACCTTGCGGGGAAGATTGGCCAAGTGTATGGCCAGCAGAACCAGTTGCCGAACCAGCCTCGGACGGTATCGCCTTTTGCCAATAATACGTCGTCATCATACACTGTAAAGTGAAAGGTTTCTTATGGGAATAGGTACTATTGCAACTCTCGGTGGTCTAGCATTGTCGGCGGCTGGAACTGGTGTTAGTATAGCTAACGCTAGGGCTACTCAGCAACGGATGAATGATATAGTTCGTCAGCAGGTAGCATCGGCGGAGGGGTTTCAGAGACAAGCTACGCCCGAGTTTACGAAGTCTCTGGGGGAGTCCGGTGCGGAAGCATCGAGGCGAGCACTCGCCACGGGCGAACAAAGTGCCTTACAGGGGTATAGAGAGGTGTCGGGGTTCCCTACGACTGCTCCATCACCTTTCTTGGAAGATGCCCTTGTCAATGCACGCACGCAGGCCCGTGTGGGACAATCCCAAGAGGCACAGGCAGCGTTGCAAGGGTATCAGAATATGGCAGTGCAACAGTTCCTTGCCAACCAACGGGCTAATCAAAATCTAGGAATCATCTCTGGGTTGGCAGGGAGTCGTGCCGCAATCACGCCTTTCTTACTCCAGGGAGCACAGAACCAGGGACAAAATCTTGCGGCGGTTGGAAGTCTTTTAGGAACTGCAGGATCATTGGCCGGAGTTTATGGCCAGCTTTATCCCTACCTTAATCCACCACCAGCACAACCACAACCTCCGGCAGGTAGGCCAGGACCTGGCAGTGAATAGAAAGGATTTATGGCTATTGTTAATTACTCCCCTTGGCAAGACGCAGCCAGTGTCGGCCAGGGTCTTGGTGCAAGCCTCACGAACCTCTTGATCGAGTTACCGAAGCTCCGCCAGCAGCAACAGTTGTTGCAGATGCACTCCCAACTGTATGGTGCCCAGGCGGGGCTATACCAAGCGGAGGCTGAACGGAATATAGCACAAATCCAGACATATGGTCCCCAAGCTGCGGCGGACACTGCAAGAGCAGGACTATATAATGCCGAACAGAAGCATTCCGAGGCACAGACGACAGAGATCACGTCGGCAGAGGTAGCAAAGAACGACCTTGGGAATGCTTTCCTAAACATCGCCAATGCCCAACAGCGTGGTGACACCATCGGCCCGCATGTGTCGAATGCGGTGAACGCCCTGGCACGAATCCCCTACAAGGATCGTGCATCGCTGGCGGAGACCCTTGCACAGATGTTGGAGATGGATAAGCCACAATTCCGTACTAATCTCGCCCTTGGAGTGAAACCACATCCTGTGTCTGTGGGACCGGGAGCTACGATGGTCAGTCCAGAGGGGACACCGATGTATCAGTCCCCCCGTGCGCTTAGTTATGGACAGCAGTTATTCTCCGGTATAGGTGGGGATGTTCCATTAGCAACAGCTCATGATAGGCCTGTTAATCCAGTGATAGAACGCCTAGGTAGCGTGTATGGTGCGTTTGCTCGGTCAGCGGCACAGGAGGCACAGCTATCTGGACAGAATCCACGGGATGCGTTGGTGGACTTCTTGAAAACCATAAGTGGCACTGGGCAGGATTTTGGGAATAGAGTTGTTCCACCGTTAGGACCTAATGCACCGGTGGTGCCAAGAGTAAGGAAGTATAATCCAGCGACAGGTAAACTGGAGTAAGTTTTTGGTAGGATTCAATTATTGAATCTCACTATATGCCCCAGATCATCGACGTTCCGGATGTTGGCCACGTAGAATTCCCTGACTCTATGGGGGATGACGACATTATCGAGGCTATTAAGAGACTCCGCCCAGTGCCGCCGTCCTTGCAGGCGGTGACATCCCTACCCTCGCCGTCGATCCAGGTGGTGGCACCGGAGAGGTTCCCCCAGGAACTATCCCGCCAGCGGGAGGACATCCTAGGGCAGACAAGGTTCCGACCAGGAGAGACACCACCAACGCCGCCAGGACTATTTTCACCCTTTGTTCCGTTGCCGGAGGCTCCTAGGTTTACGCAGCCCCTGTCGGAGATACCCTTAGGGGCATATCCGTCCCTGGCTGCATCCTCTCTGTGGAATGCGGTCGTGAAGCCTACGACAGAGTTCTTCGAGTCCCCAGGAGGGGTGGCATCGGCTGGTGCGGCTTCTATGGGACCATTGGCAGCACGGCTCGTTGCGGCGGGGTTCACCACCGATCTAGCACGGAACCTCCCACAAGTGGCAAGAGAGGCCGGAAGACTTAGTGTGGAAGGCACCCCACAAGAGTCCCTGGAGGCTAACCTTGGTCTCGGCGCACAGATGGGCTTTGCGGGGACGACGGGTTATGGAACATTCCATCCGGGTATTCGGGCAGAGGTACCGGTGCAACGTGAACTCCTGGGGCTAAGACCATTCTCCGGTGCCGTCGAAGAGGCGGCTGCTGCGGGTGGACGCGGACCTAGACAACTCGGCATATCGCTTGCACGGTGGATGGAACAGCCTGGTGTGCCAGAACTAATTGACAGGGCCTTGCAGGAGTCACAGATAAGGACCAGCTTGACCGGCCTGCCAGGACAAGAGGCACCGGCGTTGGAGCAGCTTGGTAAGACTATCCGTGGCACAGGAGTCGTTGGGGACCTGGGAGGCACTACTAGAGTTGAACGTCCCGGTGGTGGTGCCCCGATTCAGGGACAAGTGTCGTTCGGTGCTCCCGCAGAGGTGGGTGCGATACCGAGTGCACGGCAGGCAGCGATAGGGACACCAGGGACACCTGTCGGCGAGCATCCCCTCATCACTCAGGTTCGCCGAATAGCCACCACTAAAGATCGGTTAGAGCTTGAGGAACTTCGTAGGTCCATTGCGGGTGAAGAACCGGCAGCGGTGAGACGTCCAAGGGTATTAACTCCCGGAGGAAGAAGTCGTGCAATGGGTGGCACTTGGATCGAGGGTGCAGAGGGTCCGGCTCAGGTACCGGGCTTGGCGGTGAAGTACTCTACAGATGCCGACCTTCTGAGACTTATCGACGCTCGGTTGGATGAGCTACAAACGGGGAATACCTATCCTGAGTTAGACAATATCAGGGAAACCCTTTCGAGACCACAGCCAGAACCCCCGAAACCAAGCACCGCAGTGGAAGTGAAACCTTCCCCTGCTAGTCAACAACAAATAGGAGGACCAAATGCCCCACGCATACGAAGCGATCAGGGACCAGTTCGTCAAGAAGGGCTACAGCCTGAAGGAGGCCAAACGCCACGCAGCCCGAATATACAACAGCAGTCGGCAGGGCAAAAAGAACCCGGTGTATCCGGGGTACAAGGACAAGTAGAGCCTTGGTACGAAGGACGCGACAAGTACCTAGGCGACAGGCCCGCAACTCCGGCGGTTCGAGCCCCAACCGGAGAAATCTTTGAAGGTAATAGCCATCAAGACGCTCAGAATAAGGCAGTTGAAGCCGGTAAGATTAGTACCACTACCGAAGACACCGAATGGGGTTGGATTGGTGCGGATAACAAGTTTTATCCATATGATGATATTTTTAGCACACCGTTACCGGAATCACTAAAAGAAGGAGGTATAAGTGGCGAAGCAGCACCGACCGTTCAGCCTAGCGGAGCGGAAGGCGTGGGAGAACCGCCGACGAAGGTTCCAGGTATCACGATCCCGGAACCCGGCAAGAAAGGACAAGAGGCGGGAGGGTTCGTCCTTCCGGGGCCAGAACTTGTCAGGACGGTAAGTGGCTTTGCTAAGGACGCAAAAGTGGCCGGCCAGCAGATGTTGAATCGTCTGAGGAACATTCTCCATCCGGGGGAGTTCAAGGCGTATGATGACGCAGGATTGAGGGTGTTCCTAAGTCGTCCAAGGACGAAAGAGGAGGTCGCGGGGTGGATGCAGGAGAATGGACCGAGGGTGGAGATACGTACAGTTGGAGAAGGCTCACAAACACCTGAGCAGAAGGCTGCTTTCGGTTATCGCCATAGTTGGTATGACTCACTTAAGCAAAAATCCCAGTCGATTGCGGATGGTTATGTTAACAACGTGACCCATCCCGATATTCAGTATAAAATTCTTCAACAGTTTGCTAGAGAAGAAGGGTTAACCGAACCGAAGGCGAAAGAGCAGTTGGATAAGTGGGTACAGTACCGCGATGTACGTGGTAGCGATGCTGCCCACTGGTCCCAAGTCTCCCCCAAACCCGAATCCGAGATGAAGGATTACGTGGAGGGGTTTGTGCAGGTGCCAGTCAAAGACAAACTAGCCGAGTCACCCAATACGTATTTGACAGCAGAGCGATCTAAAGAAGCCGGAGTCATTTTCCCCGGCAACACTCACACCGGTGGTCTCCCCAACGCCCTCGGCTGGTTCCGTGGCTACATGGACA
>Ga0070694_100002142_pt1 | contig 11702 bp, 8 predicted proteins | sample KBSK1251metaG_FD_65470 | JGI IMG/M metagenome (GOLD analysis project Ga0070694, IMG submission 65470) | Corn, switchgrass and miscanthus rhizosphere microbial communities from Kellogg Biological Station, Michigan, USA - KBS K1-25-1 metaG | ecosystem: Host-associated > Plants > Roots >... | reverse complement strand
ACTCGTGGCTGTGGGATTTCCGGCGCCGCCCGCTCCTCGCCCTCGCGTTCGTCTCGCGGAAGGCCGCGCGGTGGCTCGCGCCGATCGCGGCAGTCGCCGCGCTCCTCTGCGCGCTCGCGGTTCCGGCGCTCCGTCCCGCGGCGGCCGCGGCAGTCGCGGCGTTCGCTCTCCTCGCGGTGTGGGTCCAGGTCCGTCCGCATTCCGCGGGCTGGGCGGCGAGGCTCTATTATTTCGGCGTGATCAACCTCGCGCTCGCCGCCGGCGTGATCGCCGGTCTCGCCGGCTATCGGAGACCCGCCTGGCAACGGACCCCGCGCTAGGGGAGCCGGGGCGTCCGGCCGCGCCGCGGACGGCGTCGGCGCGGCTGTCACATTCCGCGTTCCGCCTGTCGGCCCTCGCCGGGGACATCGCGATTTCGCTCGCTGCGCTCTACGGCGCCTTTTTCCTGCGGACCCGCGTTCCGCTTCCCGGCACCGAGGCTCTCCTGCCTCCCGGGAACGTCCGGTTCGGCCTCTGGAACGTCGCGCTCATCGTGGCCGTCCAGCTCTTCGCGCTCTCGTCGATGGGCCTCTACGCGGAGCACGAGCGATTCCGGGACTCTCTCGCACGCCTCCTCCTTCCGGCGCTCTTCCTCCAGCTCCTCACGCTCGCGACCATCTACTTTCTCGCTCCGACGTACTCGTTCCCGCGGTCGGTCCTCGTCGGGTACCTGGTGGCGGACGGAATCCTCCTGGTGCTCTGGCGCGCCCTGCTCGACCGGCTGTTTCCGCTGCCGCGTCGCCGTGCCCTGATCGTCGGCACGGGGCCGGCCGCGCACCGCATCGCGGACACGGTTCGGCGCCATCCCTGGAGTGGAGTCGAGATCGTTGGCGTCGTCGCCGAGACGTCGGATCCGGTCGGCGGCTTCGACGGGAACGGAACCGGCTCCCTCGCGCTGCTCGGGACGGTGGATCACCTGACGGAGATCGTGGAGGCGGAGCGCGTCGACGAGGTCATCCTGACGACGGAGGGTTCGTCGTGGCGCGACCGGCTCTCGGAGCGGATCCCGGAAGGATGGCGGGCCGACCTGCTCGTCTGGCCCTCGCCGTTCGAAACGATGATCGGCCGGCTGAGGTTCCGGATCGTTGGAGACCTTCCGCTCCTCGAGGCGCGGACCCAGGAATTCCGCCCGATCGGCGCGTTCTTCAAGCGCGCGTTCGACGTGGTGGTCTCGGCGGTCTTCCTCGTGATCCTGGCGCCCGTGCTGGCGCTCGCGGCGCTCTCCGTCGCGGGAACCTCGGCCGGCGGCGTCTTCTATCGCCAGACGCGCGTGGGCCGGGACGGCCGCCCCTTCGAGCTGTGGAAGCTGCGCACGATGCGCCGCGGCGCGGAGATCGAGACCGGAGCGGTGCTCGCCTCGCCCGGCGATCCGCGGATGACGAGCATCGGACGCGCGCTGCGGTCCGCGCGGATCGACGAGATCCCGCAGCTCTGGAACGTGCTGACGGGAGACATGAGTCTCGTGGGTCCGCGGCCGGAGCGCCCCGAGTTCACCCGGGAGTTCACGAAGACCGTTCCGGGCTGGGCGCTGCGTCATGCGATCCGCCCCGGCCTGACCGGGCTCGCCCAGGTTTCGGGCGAGTACTCGACCGAGCCCGAGATCAAGCTACGGTACGATCTCGCCTACTTGAACAACTGGTCGCTCGGTCTCGACCTGTCGATCCTGTTGCGCACTCTCCGCGTCATCCTGACGCGGCGGGGCATCTGAACCCGTCCTCGTGGATCGCCCCAAGGTTGCGGTCGTGATGCCCGCGTACAACGCGGAGCAAACCCTGGAGAGGACGTACCACGACATCCCGCAGGAGTCCGTGGATGACATCATCCTGGTCGACGACGCGTCGCGCGACCGAACGGTCGAGATCGCGCGCAAGCTGGGCGTCCACGTCGTCGTCCATCCGCGCAACCGGGGCTACGGCGCCAACCAGAAGACGTGCTACCGAACGGCGCTCGAACGCGGCGCCGAAGTCGTCGTCATGGTGCACCCGGACCACCAGTATGACCCGCGCGTCATCCCCGACCTGCTGCAGACCCTGCGCCAATCGGGCGCCGACGCCGTGTTCGGCAGCCGCATGCTCGGGGGGAGACCCATCCAGGGCGGCATGCCGAAGTGGAAGTACCTCGGCAACATCCTGCTCACCGCGATCGAGAACGCCACCTTTCTCATCTATCTCACTGAATACCATAGCGGCTTCCGCGCCTACACCCGCAAATACCTGGAGTCGGTCGACTTCGAGTCGAACTCGGACGGCTTCGTCTTCGACACCGAGATCATCGCGCAGGGAATGGCGCACCGGCTGCACATCCGGGAGATCCCGATCGAGACGCGGTACTTCGACGACGCCTCGCAGATCGCGTTCGGTCCGTCCGTGCGTTACGGGCTGGAAATCCTGAAGACGATGGCGCTCTACAAGCTCCACGAGTGGGGCGTGTGGTCGAGCCGGATCTTCCGGAGGGGGCCCGCCCCACCCCCGACCGCCTAGTCCGCGCGGCCCGGCGGAGCGGGAAGGCGGCCGCTCGCGAGGTCCGCCTCCAGGCGCTTCAACTCCGTCTCGATGCGCGGGGCGAATTCTTTCGGCACCCCCTTCAACAACGCCGGGCTGATCCAGACCGCGCGGAGAAACGAAGAGTCGGCGAAGTCCGGTTCGCCCAGCGCGGCGTGCGCGCGTCCGACGTTCAGGTGGATCTCGGCGCGTTCTCCGGCCGCGAGGCCCTCCCGGTAGTACTCGAGGGCCCGGTCCGCGTGCCCGTTGACGAGCTGGCACGATCCGGCGAGCACCCACGCGCGGGAATCGCCCGGCAGGTCCGGAGCCGCGGAGATCGCGGCCGCGGTGATGCGATCCAGGATCGAGGGTGTGTCCGGGATTTCGGTCGGCCGGTCCAGGACGTACTCGAAAGCGGCGTTTGCGGCCCCCAGCCGGCGCTCCGCCCGGTAGCGCGGGATCTCCGGCCGGAGAAGAAACGCGAGGACGGCGGCCACCGCGACCGCGCGGACGATCCTCACCGGCTCTCCGAATCGCCGGGCAGCCTGGCCGCGAGGCGCCAGCTTCGCCCGGCCGCGAGAAGCAGCGGGACCGCGGAAATGGGGCGCTGCAGGGGAAACCAGGTCAGCGCCGCGGCGGCCCCCGCCGCGAGCAGGCCGAGGAGAATCGCGGCCTCGATCCGGTGCGGGTCCCCCTTCGCGGTCCGGCGTCCGACCGCCGCGAAGAGCGCGGCGGCGGCAGCGAGCACCGCGACTCCTCCGGGGACGCCGGTTTCGGCGAACGCCTGGAGGTAGTCGCAGTGCGCCTCCGAATAGGAGCTCGTCAGGAGCGGATTCACGTAGCGGCGGCGGTTGCGGACCTCGGCCACGAGCCGGTGCGGCGTGAACTCCGCGGCGTACGTCCCGGGTCCGAACCCCACGAGCGGGCGGTCGCGGACCATCTGCAGGGCGGCGGCCCAGGCGCCGGTGCGGTAGGTCGTGAGGCGGTCCCACTCGCCGCGCCGGACCATCCCGGCGGCCTGCCCGACGCGTTGCCGAAGCGGCGGGACCAGGACCGCCCCGGCGGCGATCGCCGCAACGACCGCGACGACCGGCCATCGGGACCGCCGGCCGAACCAGGTGACGACCAACACCACGCCGCCGATCGCGAGGGCCGCGATTGCCGTCAGGTTGCGGTTGACGAAAATCCCGGCGAGCGAGAGCAGGAGGGCCGCGGCCGCGGCGACCCGGATCGCGGTGGAGCGCGCCGCGAGCAGAATGCCGAGCGCCAGGACGGCGGCGAACGCCAGCGAGAGCGCGAGATATCCCACGTTGCCGGCGAGCGCTCCCGTCTCGTTCCGGGCCCCGTAGGTCTGGAGACGGAAGGGAGAGATGCCGCGCGTCTGCAGGAGGGAAAGGATCGCGTTCCCGGCGGCCGCGGCGATGAGCGCGCCCGCGAGCAGGTTGCGCCGGCGCGCGACCACGGCGGAGGCGCCGAGCGGGAGCAGCAGGCCGAAGAGGAGGATCACGCGAAGCGAATCCAGGGCGACGGCGCGGTCCGGCGAGAGAAACGCCGACAGCGTTGCCCAGGCGAGCGCCGCCGACGCCGCGACGAGAGTGAGCCGCGCCGCGAGTGGAATCGCCCGCCAGCGAAGCGGCCCCGGGCGCGAGCGCCGCGCGAGGCCGAAGACGACGAAAGCCGCGAGCGCCGCGCCGCACGCGCCGATCAGGCGCTTGGGCGCATCGAACGAGGCGTACGCCTTCGGGTCGACCGCGAGCGACGTCCCGAGGACGACCAGGAAGAGCAGAGCAGCTGCGATCCACTCGAGAACTCGGGAGAAGAGGGGCCGGGGGGCCGGGGCCGCCGAGGCAGCGGGCGATTTTCGATGGGGCGAAGGTTCGTGCTTCGCAGCGTGTCTCTTCTTCGCCACGGCGACCGATGTTATGACGGTATGCTTTTGACTTGAGCTCCGACGCTCCGCGACCGCGTCACGTTTCGCTCCCCATCTGGGTGATGCGGCACAAGAGCGAAGTGCTCCTGGGCGCGGCGGCGGTCGTGCTCCTCTCGATCGCGATCGCCGGCTTCCTGGGGTCCGCGGTCTCTTCGCGATTCGACAACCGCCGCTGGAACCTGCCGTCCCGGATCTATTCCGACCTGACGGTTCTCGAGCCCGGCGGATCCGGGTCTGCCGACCGGCTGGTCGCGAAGCTCGAACGACTCTTCTACCAGGCCGTGCCCGCCGCTCCGGAGACTCCGGGCCACTACCGTCGCGCCGGAAACGCGATCGACGTCTTCACCCGGGACTTCTTCTACCCGGGGCGCGAGTTTCATGGCCTTCGGGCGCGCATCGAGTTCTCCGGCGACGTCGTGCGGTCCGTGACGGACGAGCGCGGCAACACGCTCCCCGCGCTCGTCGTGGAGCCGGAGCGGCTCGGCTCCGTCTTCGGCGAGGAGTTCGAGGACCGCACGCCCGTCCGGCTGGCGGAAGCCCCCCGATCGCTGGTGGACGCGATCCTCGTGACCGAGGACCGCGACTTTTACCGGCACTCCGGCGTCTCGGTCAAGCGGACCTTCGGCGCGATCCTCGCGACCCTTCGCGGAGGCGCGGTGCAGGGCGGTTCGACGCTGACGCAGCAGCTCGTCAAGAACCTGTACCTGACGCCGGAACGGACCGTGCGCCGCAAGGCGGCCGAAGCGGTGATCGCCGTCATGCTCGACGCGCGTTACTCGAAGCCCGAGATCCTCGAGGCCTACCTGAACGAGATCTATCTGGGCCAGCGCGGATCGATCGCGATCAAGGGGGTGGGGGAGGCGGCCCGGTTCTACTTCGGCAAGCAGGTCTCGGACCTGAACCTCGCCGAGTCCGCCACGATCGCCGGCATGATCAAGGCGCCCAATACGTACTCCCCCTTCCGCAGCCCGGAGCGGACGCGGGATCGGCGCAACCTCGTGCTCGCGCAGATGCTCGACCAGCGCCGGATCTCCCGGGCCGACATGGACGCGGCGGCCGCGTTGCCGCTGGTGCCCCGGAGCCGCCGGGTCCAGAAGATCCCGGCGCCGCACTTCGTGGACTTCGTGAAGGCGCAGCTCACCGAGGCTTACGGCGCGAAGCTGAAGACCGAAGGGCTCCAGATCTTCACGACGCTCGACGTCGACCTCCAGCAGGCGGGCCAGCGCGCCGTGACCGAAGGACTCGCCGGTCTCGAGAAGCGCTACCGACGTCTGGCGGTCGCGGCCCGCAGCGCTGCGCTGCAGGGCGCGCTCATCCAGCTCGAGCCGCAGACCGGGGCGGTCAAGGTGCTGGTCGGCGGCCGCGACTACCGGCTGTCGCAGTTCAACCGGGTCACGCAGGCGCATCGCCAGCCCGGGTCCCTCTTCAAGCCCTTCGTGATGCTCGCGGCGTTCGCGCGGCGCGACCTCGTGCCGCCGATCACCCCGGCGACGATCCTCTCCGACTCGCCGATCACGGTCGAGTGGGGGAGGCGCCGCGCCTCCGAGCGATGGACTCCGCGGAACTACGACGGCGGCTACCGCGGGCTGATGTCGGTGCGCCGGGCGGTCGAGCTCTCGATCAACATCCCGACGGTGCGCGCGGCCCTCGCCGCGGACCTCGGCACCGTACTGGCCGCGTCGCGGGCCGCCGGGATCAGCTCCCGGATGGAGCCGTACCCGTCCGTCGCGCTGGGAGCCTTCGAGATCTCTCCCATGGAGATCGCGGCGGCCTACGCGGTGCTCGCAAACGGCGGCGTGCGGATCGAGCCGAACGCGATCGTCGGGGTGCTGACCTCCGACGGCCGGATCCTGGATCGCAAGGAGCGGCCGCTCAAGCAGTCGCTTCCGGCCGACGCGGTCTTTCTGGTGGATTCGATCCTCCGTGGCGCGGTCGACCGCGGGACGGCCGGCGGCGCGCGCGCCGGAGGCCTCCGCGGCATCCTGGCCGGAAAGACCGGGACGACCAACGACGGGCGCGACGCCTGGTTCGTCGGCTTCTCCCCCCGGTTCCTGGCCACGATCTGGGTCGGTTACGACGACAACCGCGGGCTGAACCTCTCCGGCGCGCAGGCGGCGGTGCCGATCTTCGCCGACTTCTCCCGGTCGCTGCCGCCGCAGCTGTTCGCCGAGGGCTTTCCGGTCCCGTCGGACGTCGTCACCGCCGACATCGATCCGGACACCGGGTTCCTCGTGACTCCCTACTGCCCCCGGAGGATGACCGAGGTCTTCATCGCGGGCACCGCCCCGACGGAGCCGTGCCGGCAGCACGAGGGCGGATTCTGGAATCCGGAGCCGGAGCTCGGCGTGCCGTCCGAGGAGTTCCCGCAGGGAGAGCCGGACGAGGACGGGCGCCACCCGGGCTGACCGATCCGGTCCGGGCGTAGCATTCCGGGACCACCTCTTCATTCCGGAGGTCTCCGATGCGAGCTCTGTCGATCGCTCTCCTGATTTCCTCTCTCTCTCCGGTTCTCTCCGCGCAGTCCGCCGACGTGCCCCTGCACAACTGGACCGTGCCGGCGTACCCGCGGTCCTCCGGCGGCGGGATCACGACCATGACGGACGTGACGCCGCCGCGGACCTTCGTCGGCGTCCAGCCCTGCCGCGTTGCCGACACGCGCGGCAACGGCGCACCGATCCAGGGAGGCATCTTCTCCAACGGCCAGGCCCGCAACTGGACGGTGTGGAACATCTGCGGGATCCCTTCGGGCGCCGACGCGATCTCGGTGAACTTCAGCGTCGTGAGCCCCGCGGCCACGCCGCTGGGAGCGTTCCTGCTGGCGTGGCCGACGGGCCAGCCTCCGCCGCCCACGGCGATCATGACCTACGGTCCGGGCGCCACCGTGATCTCCAACGCCGCGATCGTGCCGCTGTCGGGATCCGGGCAGCTGACCGTCAATGTCAGTCACTCGACGCACATCGTCATGGACGTCAATGGATACTTCTCCGCCCTGCTCGGCAACCCCGCCAATTTCCTGGAGCTCGACAACAGCTCCAACTTCTATACGTTCTTCGCGCGGAACTTCGCGCCCGGCTGTCCCGGCGCCTGCGGGATCTTCATGCAGACCGAGAGCACCGTCGGCAACGCCGCGATCGTGGGCTCCGCGGCCGGCGCCACGGGGTTGAACTTCGGCGTGGAGGGAGTCATCGCTTCGACGACCGCGGGATCCGCGGGCGTTCACGGAATCTCGCCGGCGACGACCGGGAAACGCTACGGCGTCCTCGGGGAGATCGACGGGAGCAAGAATGCCATCTCCAACTCGGCCGGTGTGCTGGGCCGCGACACGCTCGCCCCCGTGGCGCAGAACTTCAACACTCTGCCGGCCGGCGTTCGGGGGGAGAGCACGTTCAGCCTGGGGGTCCTCGGAGTTTCGGCGGGCGGGATCGCCGTCGAAGGCATCCTGAACACCCTCCTCGGCGACTACCAATCCGAAGGACGGCTCGGCTCGGGAGACTACGGCCTCTACGCGTTCGGGGACGTGGGCGCCACGGGGACCAAGTTCTTCGTGGAACCGCACCCGACCGACGCGTCGAAGGTCATCCGCTACGTCGCCCTCGAGGGCGGCGAGTCCGGAACCTACTTCCGGGGCCGGGGGCGGTTCGTGAACGGCGTCGCGACGATCGAAGTGCCCGAGGACTTTCGGATGGTGACCGATGCGGAAGGACTCACCGTGCAGGTTACGCCGATCGGGGGAATCGCGAGCGTCGGCGTCGTCCGAATGGACCTCGACGAGATTGTCGTCCAGTCCACGCGCGACCTCGAGTTCTCTTTTCTCGTCAACGGCGTTCGCCGCTCGCAGAAAGACAGGATTGGCCCGATCGTCGAGAACACGTTCGAGTACGTGCCCCGGTCGGCGGAAGAGAAGATGCCCGGGTACCTGTCCCAGGACCAGAAGCAGGTGCTGATCGGGAACGGAACCTATCGTCCCGACGGGACGGTGAACCTGGAAACAGCGCGCCGGCTGGGATGGGATCGGATCTGGGCGCAGAGGGAGCGACCTTCGCGACGACTGGCTTCGGAGTAACCCCCGGCGAGCGGGGGGCACCATCGTTATGATCCGGCGCGCGCCGCATTCGTTTTTCAACCGGGAGGTATTCATGCGAACGCTGACGGTCCTGGCCACCACTCTCCTCGGTACTTCGGTCGCCGCTGCCCAATCCGCCGACGTTCCTCTCCACAACTGGACCGTCCCGGCGTACACGCAGTCGTCTCGAGGCGGAATCACGACGATGTCCGACGTCACCTCTCCCCGCGTGTTCGTCGGGATCCAGCCCTGCCGCGTCGCCGACACCCGCGGCAACGGCGCTCCCATCCAGGGCGGCATTTTCGCGAACAGCCAGCAGCGCACCTGGGACGTCACCGGGATCTGCGGAATTCCCGGGGGCGCCGACGCGATCTCGGTGAACTTCAGCGTCGTGAGCCCGGCCGGAACTCCGCTCGGGGCTTTTCTGCTCGCCTGGCCGACCGGCCAGCCCGCGCCGCCCACCGCGATCATGACCTACGGACCGGGCGCCACGGTCATCTCGAACGCGGCTATCGTGCCGCTCGGCGCGGGCGAACAGTTGAATGTCAACGTCAGCCACTCGACGCACGTCATCATGGACGTCAACGGGTACTTCTCCGCAACGCTCGATTCGCCGGAGAACTTCCTCTCGATCTCCAACAACTCCAGCGCGTACTCGCTCGCCACCACCAACGGCTCGACGACCTGCGTCGGTCCCTGCGGCATTCGGGGAAATATCTTCAGCACGGCGGGCGGGTACGCCGTCTCCGGCTACGCCATCGCCTCGACCGGGGCCAACATCGGCGTGTACGGTGAGTCGGACTCGACGGGCGGCGCCATCGGAGTCAAGGGAATCGCAACAGCCGCCACGGCCACGCCCACGTACGGCGTCATGGGGGAGACCCACAGCAGCGGGACCAACTCCGCCGGCGTCTACGGCTTTTCCACCCAGGTGGGCTCGAGCGGCGGCTACTTCTTCAATACAGCCGCGGGAAACACCTACGTTTCCCTCCAGGACGCCGGCATCAGCTACAGCATTTTCTCCTTCACGAGGCTCCGGGCCGCCTCGCTGGACATCACCGGAACGAAGAATTTCGTCAGCCCGCACCCGGAAAACCCGGGGCTCGAAATCCGGTACGCCTCGGTGGAGGCTCCCACGGTGGACGTCTACTTCCGGGGAACGGCGTCCCTCGTGAACGGTTCCGCCCGGATCGAGGTGCCCGACCACTTCCGGTTCACGGCCCGGGAGGGGACCTACATGACGACGCTGACTCCTCTCGACAGCGCGACGCCCCTGCGGGTCGCGCAGGAAGGGCCCGACGGCGTCGTCGTCCAGGGCGCGGGGAATACCCGATTCCACTACGTCGTCTACGCCGAGCGCGCCGAGATCGTGGGATACGAGCCGGTCACCCGGAACACGAGCTTCACGCCCGGCCTGATCGAGAGGGGCGGCGGTCCGGAAAGGCTGCCCGAGGCGACGCGGGCTCTGCTCGTCAAGAACGGAACGCTGAACGCCGACGGCACGTACAACCTCGAGACCGCGCGGGCGCAGGGCTGGACGATTCCCGAGCCGCCGCCGCGGCCCGAGCTCCAGCAACCGTAGCCCTTCATCTTCGGAGGTGTTGGATGCGAACTCTGATCTGTGCGGCCCTGACCGGCCTCGTTTCCGCGGGTCTCTCCGGGCAATCCGCTGCCGTCCCACTCGCCAACTGGATGGTTCCTCCGTATGCGCATTCCTCCACCGGCGAAATCACGACGATGACCGACGTCACGCCGCCGCGAACCTTCGTCGGAGTGCAGCCCTGTCGCGTTGCGGACACTCGCGGCAACGGCGCGCCGATCCAGGGAGGCATCTTCGCCGGCGGCGATTCCCGGAGCTGGACTGTGTGGGGGATTTGCGGCATCCCGACGGGCGCGGACGCGATTTCCGTAAACTTCACCGTCGTGAGCCCGGCGGGGACGCCGCTCGGGGCGTTTCTGGTCGCCTGGCCGACGGGTCAGGTTCCTCCCCCGACGGCGGTGCTGACATACGGCCCCGGGGCGACCGTCGTTTCTAACGCGGCGATCGTGCCCTTGAACGGGTCCGGGCAAGTGACCGTCAACGTCAGTCACCCGGCACACGTCATCCTGGACGTCAACGGCTACTTTTCGGATACGCTGGGGACCCCGGCAAATACCCTGTCCTTGACGACGAACTCGCTGTCTTCGGTCGCCTCATTCACAAACCTTTCGAACAACTGCACCGGAGCCTGCGGTGTCTATGCCCAGATCAATTCCGCGGTTGCGATCGCAGGCTTCGCCAGTTCCGAAACGGCCTATACGGTCGGGGTTTTCGGCGAATCCGACAGTCTGAGCGCCAACTCTGCGGGCGTTGTGGGTGTGGGCCGGACACCGCCCTTCAACCCGACGAGTTACGCCCCGTCCGGCGTGCGGGGGGAGAGTGACGTCATCGGGGTCCTCGGAATCTCCAACTCGAATGGAGTCATCGGAGACCTGATCCGGTTGGGCGCCCCGGTGGCGATTGGCATCCTCGGCTTCGAAGTGGGCGGGGTCTACTACGGCGTGTATTCGGCGCTGGGATCCTCGGCGGCGACGGGAGCGGTCTACACGGTGGATCCCCACCCGACCGACGCGGCCAAGGTCATCCGATACGTCGCGCTCCAAGGGAATGAGCCTGGCACGTACTTCCGGGGTCGGGGACAGCTCCAGCGGGGGATGGCGCGGATTCCAGTCCCTGAAGACTTCCGCATGGTCACGGACGGGGAAGGCCTCTCCGTCCAGATCACTCCGATCGGGCCGATGGCCACGGTCTCGGTCGTCCGGTACGACCTGGACGAAATCGTCGTGCAGGGCTCCCGCGACGTCCAGTTCTTCTACCTCGTCCAGGGAATTCGCCGCACCCACAAGAACCTCCGGTCGCCGATTGGCCCGGGCTCTGAATACGCGCCGGCGTCGGCCGACGCGATGATGCCGGTCTCGCTGACCGAGGAGCAGAGGCAGCTCCTTGTACAGAACGGCACCTACAATCCGGACGGTTCGGTGAACCGGGAGACGGCGCACCGCCTGGGCTGGGACAAGATGTGGGAGAGGCGGACGCGGCCGGCGCCGCAGCCCGTCGAATAGCTGGGCGCCTTTCAAGATTTCGAGGCCGCGGACGAGTCCGCGGCCTTTTTCGTTCTGGTAGATTGCGGGGTTCGATGAAACGGACTCC
>Ga0070694_100002135_pt1 | contig 11721 bp, 7 predicted proteins | sample KBSK1251metaG_FD_65470 | JGI IMG/M metagenome (GOLD analysis project Ga0070694, IMG submission 65470) | Corn, switchgrass and miscanthus rhizosphere microbial communities from Kellogg Biological Station, Michigan, USA - KBS K1-25-1 metaG | ecosystem: Host-associated > Plants > Roots >... | reverse complement strand
ACGCGGCGCAGCGGCAGGCCGATCAGGTCCCACAGCGTGACGACCCGGGTGCGCGCGAACAGCACCGGCGAGACGATCAGATCGGCCAGGACGGCGATGACGATGACGCCGGCGCTGAGCAGGCCGAACTGCCGCACCGGCACGAAGCTCGAGAAGGCCAGGCAGGCGAACCCGCCGGCGAGCGCCATCGCCGTCGCCAGCATCGGCAGCGTCTCGCCGCGCGCCGCGGCGCGGATCCCCTCGCGCTCGTCCCGGTGCACCCGCGCCTCGCGGCTGTAGCGCACCAGGAAGTGCAGCGTGTCGTCGATCACCACGCCCAGCGTGATCGAGGCGACCATGCACGTGCCGACGTTGAGGGGGACGCCGGCGAGACGCATCAGGATGAACATCGCCGCGACCGCCACGAGGTTGACCGCCACCGCCGCCGCCGCGCACCGCAGCGACAGGAAGACCGCGGCGACGATCGCGAAGAGCGCCGCGGTCGTGCCGCCGAGCGACAGCGCCTGGCTGGTGGTGATCGATCCCGCGGCGACCGCCGCCGCCAGTCCTTCGCCGGCGACGACGTGATCCCACGGGCCGATTCCGGGCTCCGAGGCGGCGGCGTGCAGGGCGCCGGCCAGCGCCAGCAGGCCGGCCTCGTCGTGCCGCGAGGTGCGGACCACCACGTCGGCCGCGGATCGATCGGGGGTGACGTACGCCGAGAACGCCGCCGGGTCCGCGATCAGCAGGAGCTGCGCGACCCCCGACGCGGAGCCGGGGATGCGGCCCGGCCCGCCGCGCATCTCCCGGCCGAGCAGCACGACGATGTCGGCGAACGACGTCGCGGTGTCCACCCCTTCGAGCGCGCGCAGCCGTCCGGTGAGACGGTTCAGCCGCTCGAGCGTCGCGGGGGTCTCGAAGTCGCCGGGCGCGCCGCGCAGGACGAGGTGCAGGGTCTCCGTGCCGGCCAGGCGCGCCTCGACCGCGCGGACCATGCGCGCCGCGGGATCGCGCGTGCGGAGGAACCCGAGCAGGTCGTTGCCGCGCGGCAGCCCGGCGAGCGCCAGCAGGCCGGCGGCCGTGATCACGGCGAGACCGGTGATCACCAGCCCCAGCCGCGGCGTGAGGCGCTCGACGACGGCGCCGCTGAAGCGACCGGCCCAGGGCTCGTCGAGACGCGCCCCCCCGGCGGCGGCCGCCGCCGTCATGCGGCGCGCCAGGAGTCCCAGCAGCGCCGGCAGGACCACCAGGGTGACCAGGAAACGGAACAGCATGCCCAGAGCGGCTACGGCCCCGAAGAGGCGCAGCACCGGCAGGGTGCCGGCGCCGACCGCCGCGAAGCCGATGATGGTGGTCACGTTGTTCAGCAGCACCGCGAAGCCGATCCGCTCCGTGGTCTCGTAGAGGGCGAGCTTGTCGAGGGCGTGCTCGTGCAGCCGTTCGCGGAAGTCGAGGATGAGGTGCACGTCCTCCATCCCGCCCACCACCAGGATCAGGGCCGGCAGCGTCGCGGTGAGCAGGTTGACGGGAACCCCGAGGAGAGCCATCACCCCGAGCGTCCAGGCCGTCGCCAGCCCCCCGTTCAGGATCGGGATGGCGGCCAGGATCGGGCTGCGCATGAAGAGGGCGAGGAGCAGGTAGAGGACCAGCGTGGTCAGCGGGAGGATGAGGCGCAGGTCGCGCCACAGGGCGTCTTCGAGCGCCACGTGCAGCGGTGCCCCCCCCACCGCCTCGAGGGTGGTGAACTCGGACCGGTGCGGCGCCAGGACGGCCTCCATGGCGCGCGCCAGCGCACGCGGCCCGGGGTCGGCGGGGGCGCCGGCGGTGGACAGGCGCAGGAGCATCGCGGTCCCGTCGGCCGAGATCAGGGTGCGGGCGAACAGCGGGTGCGCGACGGCACGGGCGCGCGCCCGCGCGAGCGCCTCCGGATCGTCGGGAATGCTCGCCAGGATCGGCGCGGCGACCAGCGCGCCGTCCTCGTCGCGCAGGTCCGCCAGCGAGAACAGGCTGTCGACCCGGGCCACCGCGGGGAGGGCCGCGAGGCCGTCCTGCACGGCGCGCAGGGCGCGCAGCTTCTCCGGCGTGAACAGCGCCGGATCGGCGACGAACACCGCGGTCACGTCGTCCGCGCCGAAGCGGGAGCGCACCTCGTCCAGCGCCCGGCGCTCCGCGCTTCCGGGTGGGATCAGGGCCTCGGTGGAGACGTCGAGGCGCAGGCCCGAGGCGGCCCAGCCGGCGGCGAGGGCGGAGACCAGGGCGGCGGCCAGCACGAACACCCGCCGCTCGTAGAAGAAAAGCGGGACGCGCCACATGACCCGGGGACCGCCGCCGCCTCGCGTCAGCTCGCCCCGTTCACCGTGATCCCGAACTGGAAGATGAACTCCTCGACGTCCGCCGGCTTCCAGCTCTCCTGCCGGCGGGGGGTGAACAGGTCCTCGGGGACCGTCTGCCCGACACGCCCCTCGATGACGGTGAAGTCGGTCCAGGCGTCGGAGTTGACCGCACGCATCACCACGCGCCGGGGCCGGCGGGTCTCCCCGTGGACGGCGGCCGATCGATACTCGTAGGCGTTGAGCGTCTTCGTCAGGCGGCCGTCGCGTCCCTGGAACTCGATGCGCAGCAGATCGAAGGTGTCGCGCGCGATCAGCAGGTCGCGCCACGCGTAGGCGCTCGGACTGCCGGGCTTCTCCCGGGCGCGGACGCGAAAACAGGGGATGTCGCGCACCGTGGCGTCCTCGAGCCGCTCGTAGTCGTGGACGTCGGGGATCTCGCGGCGCAGGTCCTCGAAGGTGAAGTTGGAGCCGAGGAAGGCCCCGGCCTGGGCGTTGTCGGCGAGCGGCCGGACCTTGCCGACCTCCGGCAGGAAGAGCGACAGCCGCACCGCTCCGGCTTTCGGCTCCTCGACGATGAGCGCCACCCCCTCGACGTCGTGCGGCCGCAGCAGCCTCAGGAGACCGTCACGCCCGCCGTCGGCGCGCTTGTGGTGCACCGTCAGGAAACGGTACTCCTTCGGCTTCGCCCCCGGGCTCGACACCACCATGGCGATCAGGGCCATCTCGGAGGGGGTGTCCTGGGTCGCGAGGTAGCGCTCGACGATCGCCTGCCCGGTGAGCGCCTCCGTGCCGGCGCCGGCCGGCGCGCCGGCGATCGCCAGGGCCGGCATGGCGAGCAGGATGCCCGTCAGCCACTCCGTCCGGCGGAGCCGCCGGTGCCATCCGCCACGGCGCCGCGGCGCCGTCCCTCCCCTCGCGTCCATGAGCCTCCCGGAAAAGGGCTCATGTTACGCATACTCCGGAGAGGCTGCGTCCGCGCCGACCGTGACAATCTCGTGGCGGCCGGGGCCGGGCCGGCTCAGCGCTCCGACTGCAGGTGCGCCTCGACGAACCAGAGATCCTTGTCGACGGCGCGCGAGATCTCCGTGAAGATGTCGGCGGTCCCCTTGTCGCCGATCTCGTCGGCGCGGTCGATCGCCGTGCGGATCGCCGACCCGAAGTAGGCGAGGCTGTGCGACAGGGCCTCGACGTGCTCCCGGCCGGACGAGATGGTCAGCGGGTACTCGGGGAGCTGGGACTGCTTCGCCACCACGCGCGCCGTCCCTGCCGCCGAGCCCCCGAGCTGCAGGATGCGCTCGGCGAGCAGGTCGGCGTACTCGCCGGCGTTCTCGTAGACCTTGTCGAACAGCTCGTGGAGCGCGATGAAGTGGGGTCCCTTGACGTTCCAGTGCGCCTGCTTGGCATGCGTGACCAGGTCGATCGCGTCCGACAGGCGCTCCTGGACGAGGCCCGCCACCTGGATGCGGATCTTCTCGGAGATGTCGTTCTTCGTCTTGTGCATGTGCATGGCTCGTCTCCCAGTGGGGCACGCGGCCCCGAACGATTGAATCGATGGTGCAATGTCAGGCGGGCAGCCGCCCCTTGAGATCCTTCGCCTGGTTCGGTCCCCGCTCGGCGATCAGCCGCCGCGCCGCGTCCACCTGCTCCCAGACGTTCCACAGGAGGACCCCGCGCACCCGCCCGCCGCGCAGGTAGTAGACCACCCCCTCCTTGTACGGCTCCTTCCAGTCCGCCACCGTCTCCAGGCGCGCGTCGAGCTCGCCGACCGCCTCGTACCCCCGATCGAAGAGATCGGAGTAGAACATCGACAGGTGGTCGTAGGTCACCGTCTCGCCCGCCATGGCGCGCCCCGCGAGACGCCCCATGGTGTTGGCGTTGTCCTCGTGCTCGACGCGCAGCCACTGGTCGAGGATCGGGTTGTGGCAGGAGGCGACGTCCCCCGCCGCGAAGATGTCGGGCTGGGTCGTGCGCAGCCCCGCGTCCACCCGGATGCCGTTGTCGATCGCCAGGCCGGCCCCCTGCGCCAGATCGACGTTCGGCTGCACGCCGATCCCCGCCACCACGCCGTCGACGGTGACCGAGGTCTCCCGGCCGGTGCGCGCGTCGCGCACCCCGAGGACGGATCGATCCCCCGACGTGTTCATTCCCGTCACGGAGGCGCCGGCCATCACCTCGACCCCCTTGTCGCGGTAATAGTCGTTCAGCGACCGTGCGAGGTCGGCCGGGAAGATGCGGCCGCCGATCCCCTCGTCGGGGAAGATCAGGACCACTTCGCGGTCGTTCATCGCCAGCGCCGCGGCGACCTCGGAGCCGATGAACCCGCCGCCGATCACGGCGAAGCGCCGCCCCTTCGCCGTCATGTCGCGCAGGCGGCGGTAGTCGTCCAGGGTGCGGTAATAGACGACCCGCCCGTCGCCGAACGGCAGTCTCCGGGGCGAGGAGCCGGTGGCGAGCAGCAGGCGTTCGTACGCGTGCACGGTTCCCTGATCGTCCGTCACCGTCCGGTTGCGCGGATCGAGGAGACGCGCCGTCCGGCCGCGGTGCCAGGTGACGCCGCGCTCCTCCGGCTCGCGCCAGATGCTCTCGAGCGGCTTCCCCTTCCAGAGCGCCTTCGACAGCGGCGGGCGGTTGTAGGCGGGGTGCGGCTCGCTGCCGATCACGGCGATCGGCCCGGAGCCGTCGATCTCGCGGATCCCGTGGACGGCGGCGTCGCCGGTCATCCCGCCGCCGACGATCAGGTACCTGGTGGTCATCGGGCGCCTCTCGGGGTTCGAATGCGGGGATTGTATCAGGCGAACGCAGGAACGGCCGGTCCGTTCACGCCGCGCCCAGGTGCGGCGCCACCTGCGCGCCGAGCAGCTCGATCGCCTTCATCAGCTGCGCGTGCGGCAGGGACGCGACGTTCATCTGGAAGGTGACGCGGGCGAGCCCCCCGAGGGCCTCCGCGTGTCGCCGGACCTTGTCGGTCACCTCGTCCGGGCTGCCGACGAGGAGCGCCCCGAGCGGGCCGCGCTGGGCCTCGAAGGAGGCGCGCGTGGCGCGGGGCCAGCCGCGCTCCCGGGCGACGCTGTCGATGGCGGCTGCGTACCCCGGGAAAAAGGCGTCGGCCGCCTCCTGCGTGGTGGGCGCCACGTATCCCAGGGCATGCATTCCGACCTGAAGCCGCTCCGGCGGGTGCCCGGCCCGCGCGCCGGTCTCGCGGTACAGGTCGACGAGCGGCCGGAAGCGCCGCGGCTCGCCGCCGATGACGGCGACCATGAGCGGCAGACCGAGCCGGCCGGCGCGCACGAACGACTCCGGCGTCCCCCCGACCCCGATCCAGATCGGCAGGGGGTTCTGCGCCGGTCTCGGGTAGACCCCCTGACCGGTCAGCGCAGGCCGGAAACGGCCGGACCAGCGGACGTGCTCGTGGTCGCGGATGGTCAGGAGCAGCCCGATCTTCTCTTCGAAGAGCGCGTCGTAGTCGTCGAGGTCGTACCCGAAGAGCGGGAAGGCCTCGATCGACGACCCGCGGCCGACGACCATCTCGGCGCGCCCGTGGGAGAGGAGATCGACGGTGGCGAACTCCTGGAACACGCGCACCGGATCGGCCGCGCTCAGGACGGTGACGGCGCTCGTGAGCCGGATACGGCGCGTGCGCGCCGCCGCTGCACCGAGGATCACCGCCGGGGCGGAATCGAGATACTCGCGGCGGTGGTGCTCGCCGATGCCGAACGCGTCGAGCCCGGCGCGATCCGCCTGCTCGATCTGCGCGATCAGATCACGCAGGCGATCCGCCGGGCTCTCCGCCAGGCCGGAGGAGGTGTAGGCCGCGGCGAAGCTGTCGATCCCGACTTCCATCCCGGGCAGGATACGCCACCGCGCTCACGGCGGCAGCACGGTGGCTGTCGCCGCGGCCGGCCCGGGGGCCGGCGTCGCGCCATCCTGCAGGGGGTAGCGCAGATCGCGCCAGCGCTCCAGACCGCCGAGCAGCGGACGCACCCGGGTGATGCCGTGGCGTCGCAGCAGGAGCGCCGCCCGGGCGCTCGTCACCTCGTTGGGTCAGGTGCAGTAGAGGATGATCTCCCGGTCGCGCGGGATCTCCGCGTGCCGCGCGTCGAGGTCGTCCGGAGAGAGCGACACGGCACCGGGAATCCGCCGCGGATCGATCTCGACGTCGGTGGCATGGCGCAGGTCCACGACGAAGACCTCCTCGCCGCGATCCAGCCTTTCCTTCAGCTCCTCGGGTTCGATGCGGGCGATCCTGAGCCGGCGCAGGACACGCCGGCGCTGGCCGTACTTGAACAGGACCCAGGCGGCCAGGGCTCCGGTCAGCACCAGGGTCATCCCCCGGCCGACACGGAGCGCATGCTCCACCAGCCTCTCGAGCTGCGCGCTGAAGAGGAATCCGAGACTGGCGTAGGCGGCGGTGTAGAGGGCGCCGGCCGCGGCGGCCGTCGCCAGGAACAGCGACCAGGACATGCCGGAGACGCCGGCCAGGGGCGGCGCGACCGTCGCCAGCCCGGGGACGAACTTGGCGAAGATCAGCGCGACGGCGCCGTGACGCTCGACGATCCCCTCGGTGCGCCGCACGCAGGTGTCCGGCTCGAGGGAGATGCGGCAGAGGAACCGGAGCACCCGGGCCCCCTTCCGCCGCCCCAGCGCGTACCAGACGGAGTCGCCCAGAAGCGAGGCGGCGGTCGCGACGAGGACGACCGGCGCGAGCCCCAGACGTCCGTCGCCGGCCAGGGCGCCGGTCGCGAGGAGCACCGGGACCCCCGGGATCGGGGCGCCGAGCTGCTCGGCGGCGATCCACGCGAACACGATCAGATAGCCGTGCTGCGCCAAGAGCGCGAGCATCTCGCTCACGCCGGCCCCCGTTTCCGGAGCGCTTCGAAGATGCGGGTCACGGCGCTCATCATCTTCGATCGCCCGACCGAGTGCCGCACGTTCGATCCGAGGCCGGCGACCTGGTCGGTGAAGGTGCGGTTCGTGTAGACGAGCATGGTCTGATCCCCGTCGGGAAGCAGTCCGATGAAGGTCTGCAGCGAGTTGTACGACGCTCCCGCGTAGAACTGGCGCTCGGCGAAGAGCGCCGCGCCGGGACGCACCTCGGAGAGCCGGTGCGCCAGCGCGAACGCCGGCCTCCCCTGCACGCGCCGCTTGATCCACAGGAGCTGGCTGTCGTACTCCGCGCGCTGCTCCCTGGGGAACTCCGTGAAGGCCCTGTAGAACTCCGGGAAGGCCCGCCGGATGAGCGTGGCATCCTGGGCGGCGTGGCGCAGCTCGTCCCCGGGGAGGACCGACTTCCCCGCGCCGCGGTCGTAGGGAGCGATCCCGTCCAGTCCGTCTTTCAGGTAACGCTCCAGCCGCTCCCGCAGCATCGCCCGGTAGAGACCCGACAGCTCCCCCGCGCAGGCCGCCTTCCGGTCGCAGTCGCCGTCGGGAAAGCGCGTCCGCGCGGCGCGCAGGCGATCGAACTCCTCCGCGCTCAGGTTGAACGTGGAGCCGGGCAGGGCCGCCAGGAGCCGGCGGATCTCCTGACCCTCCCCGGAGGTGTAGCCGGCCGTGCGGAAGGTCTCCTCGAGCGGAGTTCCCGCCGCCGACGCGCGGAAATCGAGGACCTCCTGATCGGCCTGCAGCAGCTCTCCTTTGCGGATCTCTGCGGCGAGCCTCGGCAGCGGCGCCGCGATGCGGGTCACGACCGCGATGGAGATCTCCTTCTCGTCGTCCTCGCGGAAGGCCTTGCCGACGATCTCCCCCTGCAGGACCCTGGCGCGGTCGGCGCCATCGAACTGCAGGTACGTCATGACGTCGTCGAAGGTCGGCGTCGGCTCCGCCGCCGCGATCGCGCCGGCGGACAGCGCGAAGCCCACACCCAGGGCGAAGGCGACGCGGGTGAGCCCGCGAGCGCGTTGCGCCGGCTTCAATCCCCCTCCCCGGCTTTCCCCTCGCTCTGCGATTGCTCTTCCGCCTGCCAACCGCCGCCGAGCGCCCGATAGAGGCTCACCACCGCCACGAGCTGGTCGCGGCGCGTCTGGGCGAGGCCGATCTCGGCGGGGAAAAGCTGCTGCTGGGCCTCGAGCACCTCGAAGTAGGCCGAGAGGCCCGAGACATAACGCAGATTGGCCAGACGCACGGCCTCCTGGTACGCCGCCACGGTGCGCTCGCGCTGCCTCACGGTCTCGACGAGCTTGGTGCGATCCGCGAGAGCCCGCGACACCTCACCGAAGGCGTTGGTGGTGGTCGCCTCGTACCCGATGCGCGCCTGCTCCCAGCGCGCCTGCGCCGCCTCGTAGCCGCGCCGGATCCGTCCCCCCTGGAAGATCGGCCCGAGCAGGCCGGCGCTGAGGGCCCAGGTCTTGCCCTCCGAGAAGAGGTCGCCGAGCTCCGCGCTGGCGTTGCCGAAGAGCCCGGTGAGGCTCAGCCGAGGAAAGAAGTCGGCCTTGGCCACGCCCACCCCGGCATTCGCCGCGATCAGGTTCTGCTCCGCCTGGCGGATGTCGGGCCGTCGCTCCAGGAGGGTCGAGGGCAGCCCCGCGGGAACCTCCGGCGGGAGCGGCGTGATCGGACCTTCCCGTGGAATCGGCTGCGGGTTGCGGCCGAGGAGGAAGTCGAGATGCGTCTCCTGGGCCACGATGGCGCGCTCGATCTCGGGGATCTGCGCCGACACCAGCGCCAGGGACGCCTCCGCGCGCGCCGTCTCCAGGGAGGAGGCCGCGCCCCCCTCGAGCCGGCGGCTGAACAGATCGTAGGTGTCCTGGAAGGCCGCGGTCGTGCTCCTGGCGATCTCCAGCTCCTGGTCCAGCTCGCGCAGGTCGATGTAGGCGATGGCCACGTCCGAGACCAGCGACAGGAGGACACCGCGGCGCGCCTCCTCCGTCGCGAGGTATTCGGCGAGGGCCGCCTCGTTGAGACGGCGGATCCGACCCCACAGATCCAGCTCCCATGAGAACCCCGCGTTCACCGTCCACAGGGTCTGCGTCTCCCCCGACAGATTGAGCGTCTGATCGGCGCGCGCGCGCTGCCATCCGGCCTGGTAATCGACGCCCGGGAAGTACTGCGAGCGGGCGATGCCGAACCGGGCCCGCGCCTCCTGCACGCGCGCCGCGGAGAGCCGGGCGTCGAAGCCGTTGTGGATCGCCTCCTCGACGAGACCCTTCAGGATCGGATCGTCGAAGACCTCCCACCAGGGGGCGTCGGCGAGCGAGCGCGCCTCGACGGCCTGCTCCGCGGCGCGCTCGTCGGCGTAGAACCGATCCGGCACCGTCACCGGCGGTCGTTTGTAGTTCGGACCGACCGCGCACCCGGCGAGGGTCAGGCCGAGCAGGATCAGGGCGGACGACCGTCGCGCGCCGCGCCGCATCTCCTAGGCCTTCGCTGGCGCCGGGGACGGCTCCGGCGGCGACGCCCGTCTTCGTTCGGCGCCGGACAGGCGCTGGATGGCGACGAAGAGGACCGGGATGAGGAAGATCGCGATCCCGGTGGCCGCGAGCATCCCCGAGATGACGGTCGTGCCCAGGATGCGACGGCCGGCCGCCCCGGCGCCGGTGGCGGTCCAGAGCGGCACGCACCCCAGGATGAAGGCGAACGACGTCATCAGGATGGGACGCAGACGGATGCGGGCGCCCTCGAGGGCCGCGTCCACCAGCGGCTCGCCGCGCTCGACCCCGGCCTTCGCGAATTCCACGATCAGGATGGCGTTCTTGGCCGCCAGCCCGATGAGCATCACCAGGCCGATCTGCCCGTAGACGTCGAAGGCGAGCCCGCGTCCGGTGAGCCCCAGGAAGGCGCCGACGACGGCCACCGGGACCGACAGCAGCACGCTTAAGGGGAGCGACCAGCTCTCGTACAGGGCGGCCAGGATGAGGAACACGAAGCCGAGCGACAGGCCGAAGACCGCGCCGGCGCGGCCCGCGGCCCGCCGCTCCTGGAACGACAGATCGGCCCAGTCGTATCCCATCTCCGGGGGCAGCACCTGATGCGCCACCTCCTCGAGGGCCGCCATCGCCTGACCCGAGCTGTAGCCCGGGGCGGGCTGGCCGGTGATCTGCGCCGCGCGGAACAGGTTGAACCGCTGGGTGTACTCGGGCCCGAAGATCCGCCGCGACTGGACCACGGTCGAGAGCGGCAGCATGTCCCCGTCGTTGTTGCGGACGTAGAAGCGCCCGATCCCCTCCGGCGCCACGCGGTCCTCCGCCTCCGCCTGCAGGAAGACCCGCCACTGGCGGCCGAAGCGGTTGAACTGGTTGATGTAGACGCCCCCGAGGAAGGCCTGCAGCGTCTGGTAGACGTCGGCCACCGCGATCCCCTGCTTGATCACCTTGTCGCGCTCCACGTCGGCGAAGATCTGGGGGACGCCCGCCCGGAAGGTGGAGTTGACGCCGGCCAGCTCGGGACGCTTCCGGGCGGCGTCGAGGAACTTCTGGAGACTGTCGCTCAGCAGCTCGACGCTTCCGCCGCTCCGATCCTGCAGCCAGAACGAAAAGCCTCCGGCGTTGCCGATGCCGGGGATGGCGGGCGGCGCGAATCCGAAGGCGATCGACTCGGGGACTTGCTCCCGCAGCGCGTGATTGAGCGACGCGAGGATCCCGGCGGACGAAAGACCCGGGGCGCGGCGCTCGTCCCAGGGCTCGAGGGCCACGAAGAAGAACGCCGTGTACGAGGCGGAGGTCCGCGTCAGGAGGCTGAAGCCGTTGATCGTCACCACGCTCTTCACGCCCTTGAAGTCCTTGAGCAGGTTCTCGATCTTTCCGGTCACCTCGGTCGTGCGCTGCAGAGACGCGGCGTCGGGGAGCTGCACGTTCAGGAGGAGGAAGCCCTGGTCCTCCTCCGCGATGAACCCCGACGGCAGGCGCTCCCCGAGCCCGCCGGCGAGGACGGTGAAGCCCGCCAGGATCGCCCCGCCGAGCGCCGTCTTGCGGATGAGCCCGTGGGACAGGTTGACGTATCCATGCGTCGCCCGCGCGAAGCCGCGGTTGAACGCCCCGAAGAGCCGCCCGAGCGGGCCGGTGGACTCGCGCCGCGGCCGCAGCAGGAGGGCGGAGAGCGCCGGGGACAGGCTGAGCGCGTTGAAGGCGGAGATCACCACGGCAATCGCGATGGTCACGGCGAACTGCTGGTTGAGCCGCCCCTGGATGCCGCCGATGAGCGCGATCGGGATGAACACGGCGGACAGGACCAGCGCGATCCCGACCACCGGTCCCGACACCTCGGACATCGCCTGGAGCGTGGCGGCGCGCGGCGTGAGGCCCTCCTCGATGTGGTGCTCGACCGCCTCCACCACCACGATCGCGTCGTCCACGACCAGACCGATGGCCAGGACCAGCGCGAACAGGGAGAGCGTGTTGATCGTGAAGCCGAGGAAGGGGAAGAACGCGAACGTCCCCACCAGCGACACCGGCACCGCGATGAGCGGGATGAGCGTCGC
>Ga0070694_100002134_pt1 | contig 11721 bp, 13 predicted proteins | sample KBSK1251metaG_FD_65470 | JGI IMG/M metagenome (GOLD analysis project Ga0070694, IMG submission 65470) | Corn, switchgrass and miscanthus rhizosphere microbial communities from Kellogg Biological Station, Michigan, USA - KBS K1-25-1 metaG | ecosystem: Host-associated > Plants > Roots >... | reverse complement strand
GTGTAACTGCGATCATCTGTTACCGTAGTGACTCTCCACTGCAGTACACTTTTCTTTTTACACCATTACCCGAATATTGTCTTAGGTGCCATCATAGTAAGGATGCCATTTGATAAGCAGTGGGTAAAACCGCAAGGAGAAAGTATGGGTCACAGGTTGCTGGACGGCATAAAGCCGCAAGCTCCTCTGAAGCCAAGAATTGAAGAAGCGCAGAAAAAATTGCAGATGCAAATAACAAAACTCGATAGCATTACGGGTCGAATGCAAGAAAAAGACCAATTGATATTCAAGAGAGTAGTGCTAGCTATGCAGAGCCACGACAGCCAACACGCACGCGTGCTCTCAGGAGAGCTTTCGCAGATTCGCAAAATGAATAAGATGGTAACGTCCGCAAAGTTGGCATTAGAGCAGATACAGCTGAGACTGAACACAATAACTGAACTTGGAGATGTCGTTGTGACGCTGAGCCCCGCAATGTCAGTGATCAAGGGACTGCAAGGCGGCTTAACGGGAATGATGCCTGAAGCGGATCAATCATTTGGCCAGATCTCGGAGCTACTAGGGAATATCATAACCGACTCTGGACAGATGCCCAACGCAGAAATAGGAACAATCACGAATACTAACGACGACACTCTGAGGATAATGGAAGAGGCAAGCGCCGTAGTAGAAATGAATATGAAAAACAAATTTCCAGACCTTCCGACTACGAGTACACCAGCAAAGAGTCTAGAAGCCGCAGGCTTCTAGCCTACTTTATTTCTTGTCGGCAACTTTTCTAACCTCTTTTTTTATTCTTGAAATGGTTGGATAGCTATATCCTTTTTCCCTGTACGTCTTTATCATCGCTTTCCAGTTGGCAAGTCGCCATCTTGCCTGCTCCTTGTTCAGCAAGTGAGTCTCCCTTTTTACCAAACTCTTTCTGCCTGGCATGAGATAACCTCCTTCCTCCGCATTCTTGCGATTGTATGCGAACCGAAGACCAAAGAGAATGCTCGAAGCGGAAAGATTATTCAGGTACGTTGATAATTCCCTCGCCTCTTCCTCAGACACCTTTAGACGAAAATTAATCTCTCTGTCTAGCACCTGTTATACCTATTATTAGTCAAAAGCACTTGTTATTATGTGTATTTCTAAACTCGAGTTTAGAAACAAAATGATTCAATCCACTATTTTCTTTGATTTCCCTACTGCCCGAAGGACTTCCAATGCCTTGCGCAGTTGTTCTCTGTTGTGCGCCGCAGTAACTGACAATCGCAGACGAGCGCTACCCTTTTTCACGGTTGGATATCGCACCGGCTGCACAAATACACCCCTCTTCAATAGTTCCTTGGAGAATTCTAGTGCGATATCTTCTCGCCCTATCATTATGGGAATAATCTGACTTGATGAATTGCCTATGGTGAAGCCAATCTCAGCAAGTCGTTTTCTCAGAAATGCAATATTGATATTCAACTTTGATTGAAGGTTCCCTCTCTTGGCGAGCTTCATTGCCTCGCCCGCGGCCACGCAGAGATGGTCGGGCAGGGCCGAAGTGTAGATGAATTGCTTCGATGTGTTTATCAATAGCTCGACTATCCCTGCCGACGAAGCGACATACCCTCCAAAACTTCCCAAACCCTTGCTCAGGCTGCTGACGTGGACATCTACATCTGCTTTGAGCATCGAGGGCACTCCTGAAAAACCTCGTCCAAAAATGAAATCTCCGTGCGCATCGTCAACAACTGTCAGCGCATCATATTTTCGCGCTATCTCGCAAATTTGTGGCAATTTGGCGATATCGCCATCCATGCTGAAAATGCCTTCGGTTACGACAATCTTCCTTCCAGAGGCCCTACGCATGAGTCCTTCCAGGTTCGAAGTGTCGTTATGCCTGAAAATCTTGACTGTTGCTCCGCTGAGCTTGCATGCGTCAATTATGCTCGCGTGATTGAGTTCATCGCCTAGGATAGTTGAATTCTTGCCAGCTAGGGCAGTTATGGCGCCAAGGTTGGCCATGTATCCCGTAGGGAACACCAACGCCGCCTCGGTTCCTCGATGGACCGCCAGAGATGCCTCGAGCTCGGTTGTCCGAGGACTATTTCCGGCTATGAGTCGGGAGCTGCATTGGGAAACCCCTTCGAGAGCCTGCGCAGCTCTTCTGATCACTCGCTGGTTTTGCGCCAATCCAAGATAGTCGTTAGAGCATAGATGGATCACCTTCTTGCCGTCAACAATTGCGGTGGGACCTTGCACAAGCACTGCCTTCATTCTTCTATAAAGATGACTTTCTTCAAGATCCCGGAGGCGAGTTGTGATAAACTCCGAATTAGTTTGCCTTAAGACCAATCTCTTCTATCATCGCGATGTCCATGTTTGGCTCATTGCCCCCGGTGGTGAGATAGCCCCCAGTGATTATTCCATTGGCACCAGCCTTCAAAGCAAGCCTCTCGTTATCCCCGAGGTGAACTTCCCTTCCCCCTGCTATCTTTAGAATAGTCTTGGGAATGATAAATCTCCAGACCGCGATAGTCTTGATCGCTTCAAGTGAACCAAGAGGTTCGAATCCCTGAAGAGGAGTCCCTTCTCTTGCGATAAGGATATTCATCGGCACTTCGTCTGGACGGAGCTCCGCAAGCGAGAATGCCAGCTCAAGCCTCTGTCGCGCAGATTCACCCATTCCTATGATACCGCCAGAACAGAGCTCAAGGCCCGCCTGTTTCACGATTCTCGCTGTGTCGACCCTGTCGGCAAATGAGTGCGTATTGCAAATTCTTGAAAAGTAACTCTCGGAAGCCTCTAGATTGTGGTTATATCGCTTCACCCCTAATCGTTTCAGCCTAGCGGCCCGTTCAGGATTCATGAAGCCTAAGGAAACATTAACTTCGATACCGACTTTTGTATGAATCTCTGAAATAGTCTGGCATATCTGCTCAAAATCCTTTTCAGGTGGATCCCTGTATGCGCAGACTAGACAGAAACTGCTGGCCCCGGCCTCTTTTGCTTTGCGCGCATTTTCTACGATCGTATCGGCTGGCAAGAGCGGATACTTGTTAATTCCAGTATCATAGAAAGATGACTGCGCGCAGAAGGAACAGTCCTCCGGACATCTGCCGGATTTTGCATTTATCAGTGCTTCGACATCTACCGTATCACCATTGAAATGCCGAGTGATGGTATTTGCACATTCGGCGAGCAAAACAACATCTGAAGTCTCGAGCAATCGCTCGGCTTCGTCAAAGGTAATTTCGCCACCATTGAGCACTTTTTCCATGCAAACCTTGATGAACGCCGACTCAGACATTTGAGCATCTGGTGTTGTACACTCTTAATTAAAATTTTGGTTTACAACTTTTTAGAAAAAGCCAATATTTCTAAACTCGAGTTTAGAAACATCGGCGAAATTTCGCCGAAAGTAGGCGATGCATCCCCATTGATTACCTAATTTTCTGTAATAATGTTAGCGACGAAGATGCACCGTTAAATGTCTTGGAAATCATGCAGAAAAAGCCCCTATTGGAGGGTCGATGAAGTCAATCCGGCCATAGTTGCAAGCGACATCATGCATTGTACTGAGTAGCAGTGGTTGCAAATTATAGTTGTCAGGCAATTACGCTATTTGTGCGAATTTCGTTGATGATGACAAACGTCAACCAGTGTAGCGGTGTGTATAGAAAAGGACCCATTTCTGGATTGGTCAAAAAGTGCCACCATTTTTTTACCTTTAATTTCGTGGCCTAGCCCTTGACGTTGTTCATTAAATGCGTCTACCCTTTTTGAACACTTTTGTTGACTAGCCTGCAATTAAGGGGAAAACAAAACGATATGCAATGAAGTACGCCTTCGCTTACTTGCGCGTTAGCACCGAAGAGCAGACTGTCCAGAACCAGAGGCTAGCCCTTGAAAAATGGGCTCAAAATCAGGAATATCAAATTCTTGACTTTTTTGAGGATAACGCGGTAAGCGGGAAGATTCCGGCAATTCAACGGAAAGGTTTTTGCGAAATGCTGGACTTGGTCAAGACGGCACCCGTCGACGCAGTCTTGGTCTATGAACTATCACGCGTGGGCAGGACATTCTGGGATACGCTAGACGCAATAAAAGTTATCGAGCGGTACACACCTTTGATTTCTTGCTCGCCCCGCGAATCATTTCTGCAATCGACTGAGCCAGGAATTAGAAAGCTCATGATAGGAATCCTTACCTGGGTCGCAGAGCGCGAACGCGAAATGCTGGTTCAGAGGACAAAGGACGGAATGGACAGAGCGCGAGCCGCCGGGAAAGGTATAGGGCGGCCACAAAAAGTGATCAACAAGAACCAGCTGGTTACGCTCCTAGCAGAGAACCAATCAAAGTCAAGAATAGCCAGAGATCTTGGCGTGTCAAAGGCTACGCTCTACAAGGAACTGCGACTAATGAGACACTGACTGCTCTATTAATCGCAACATCTCTGCATGAATGTTCATGACTTTCTCAAGATTCTTACGGTCAATGGCTAACGGTGGGATCACCATCATTATGTTACCAAGTGGTCTCAGGTACACGCCTCTCTTGAGCGATTCCCTCATTATGAAGTAGTTTAATCGCTCATTCCCTACGGTCATGAGTGGTTTTCGATGTTGCGCGAGCTCTATTCCGGCGAGCATGCCCTTATGGCGAATGTCGGCCACTAGCGGTGAAGAGGCAAACTCCTTCAATCTTGAACCGATGTATTTGCTATTTTCCCTTATCTTAAGAATCAAGCCACGTTTTTCATAGAGGTCTATATTTGCAAGAGCGGCAGCGCATCCTACGGGATGACCCGTGAATGTATGGCCGTGGTACAGCTGCTTGTTTTCCGAGTATTGACCCATGAATGCTTCAAATATCGAGTCAGTTGCGAGGACTGCTGCAAGCGGGAAATACCCTCCTGTCAGGGCCTTTCCAAAGCAAGCTATGTCAGGCTGGGATCTTTGCGCACGAAACTCTATCAAGTTTCCCAAGCGACCAAAGCCTGTCGCTATCTCGTCCAAAACCAGCAGCACATCGTACTTGCGGCACAGTATTGATACCTCCTTTTGAAATCCAGGCGGATAAACAATGACCCCGCCTGCAATCTGTGCACCGCTTTCCATAACCAAAGCCGCACAACGGTCACCCACTTTTTTCATCGAGTATTCTATCTTCGCAACACATGCTTCCGCCATCTCCTCGATCTTCTTGTAGCCGCTCTGATACAAAACCGGGCTGGGCAGGCGATGAACTTTCGGGGATAAGAGAGGCTTATAGGCACCAAAGAATTTATCGATATATCCCAGGGACATCGCACCAATTGTATCACCATGATAGCCCTTCCTCAAAGAAAGGAACTCGACCTTGTTCGGCCGGCCTTTGTTGCGCCAGTACTGCACAGCCATCTTCATTGCAGCTTCTATAGCAGTTGAGCCATTGTCGGTATAGAATACCTTGTCTAGACCCTTGGCAATTTTGACAAGCCTCTGTGCAAGTAGTGCCGATGTCTCATTGGCAAGGCCAAAAAGAGTCGAGTGCTGAAGGATGCCCAGCTGTTTCTGCATTGCTATTGTGACTGGGTTCTGACCATGCCCCCACACATTACACCACATACTTGAGATCCCATCAACATACTTTGTTCCATGGCTGTCAACGAGGTGAAATCCTTCACCCCGAACGATAACCGGCCTGTCAACACCGATCCAGTCATGCATTTGGGTGTACGGATGCCAAACAAAGCTATCGTCGATATCCTTCAGGCTCAATTCAGTTAAATGCTGGTGAGATCGATAGCACTAATAATATTTCCATGCGTGGAGTCTTTGTCACCGGCACTGACACAGGAGTTGGAAAGACGGTTTTTTCTGCAGGCCTCGCGTGGGCCCTGAAAAGGAGGAACATTGACGTCGGCGTCATGAAGCCTTTTGCCACGGCTAGCAAGGTTTTCTCTAAAAGTTACAGGTCGGCTGATGTAGCTCTTCTCGCAAAGGCGTCCGGCGTCAAGGAAAGTGACATGGACCTCAACCCCTCCTTTTATCGCATTGCAGGTTCACCAATGATGGCTTCTTCACTCACCGGAAATCCCCCACCAGCTATACAAGAAGTCCTGGAATCGCTTCGAAGACTTGCTTTCAAGCACGAGTTCCTCATCGTTGAGGGAATTGGAGGGATAATGGTGCCATTGACAATGAGCAATTCTCTGGCGGATTTTGTAAAAGCTGCGGACTTGCCTGTCATAATTATCGCCAGGCCGGGCCTAGGAACATTGAATCACACCGTGCTCACGGTGAACGCCTGCAAGAATTACGGGTTGAAGATAGCTAGCATAGTAGTGAATTCGATGCCCAAGAAACCGACTCTGATGGAGAAGAACATTCCTGATGCCTTGAGTAAACTTACAAACATCCCCGTTCTCGGCGTAATTCCCCGCTTAAAAGTACCAGGCTATTCATTAGTGGGAAGGGCCATAGAGAAAGCAATTGACCTTGATCTACTAATCTCCATGAAATAGCTTCAGTCCCGTGATTCCTCTACTTGTCACAAAGCTGTGAATGTCTATGATTATTCTGACAAACGAGTTATCAGTATCAAAGTCATATTTTCTGCAAGTCGTCAAAAGTTGGCCCGATGAAATAACCCAAATGTTTTCAATATTCGGTTGCAGTCTTTTTGCGTTTTCGATCTTTGCCGCTTCGACATCAGTCTTGATGACTTGAATTACAATTGACTTTTCGGGATCGTTCAGAAGCCCCCTGGCGGACGGGATAACAACATCAAGATCTATTCCTCGAACTACTAATTTTCGCTGTGAAGGCAACATTAATGTCGTAAGCATGAAATGCAGTAGCCCTTCGCAGATAGTCGCTATTGCCTCCGGGTTTGCTCTTTTGCCAAGTTTAGCCTTGCATCTCTTAAGTATCTCCTCGCAATGTACTTGTGATAGCGTAATATCAGAAAAAACGTCAGTTCTTATCCGATCTTTTCCAATTTCGTTGATCACAGAGTACAGGATCGAGGGAAGATCCAAGCTCATGCCGCGGTTTCATCCTGGTTAGGTTTATTAAATCTGATTGCTCATATGATTCGCATATGGCTAAGAGGATTGCGATTGTGTTTCTTGCACTATCTCTTGCACTTTTGATAATCTATGGAGCTGACGTTATGGTGGCTTCTTCTAATGTTTCTGGAAATTCGCTTGCCGAGAGGAGGGGTTTCCTTCCATTCGACGAGGCGACAAGGGGAGGCGCATTTGGCGGCGTCGCAGTAATATTGTCGATTATCGCATTCGTAGTTGGACGGAAGGACTATTCTCCCATAATCACTGTGTTGCTTTTTGTCAATGGGGGTCTAATCATTGCGGGCATGCTTGCGCTGATCGCGCAAGGAGCATTGGCTTCCCAAGACTCGTCTGGCGCGCTGAGGACTGTGGGTTCGACCATGGCCATGGGAATGCTTCTGGTCGGATTAGGCGTATGGAAAGCAGTTGGAGACCGAAAAAGGCTGCCAGCCACACGCAAAGAGTCGCCTCAGAATTGAGCGATACTTGCGGTGGATGTGGAGTAGAAACTCCCCGGACTTATTCCTGCGAGCATACTGACGAAATCGAGTTATGTAAAGAATGCTATCAGCAAGTTCACTGGCTCCTGACAAATTAAGAAGAGCTAAAGCCAGCATAAATTGCTGGTAGTGATAACGTTTCAGCGGCTTTGTTAAACAAGCGCCACTTGTTAAATAAGCCGAGATTTAGTTAAGAAGTTTGAATACAAAGTTGCGATTCGACGAGATGGTTATTATTCTTTTCTTGAACTTGAGATAGTAATTGTTCAATCAGGGTCCCCTATATGCCACTTTGGCATAGAACGCACTCTTTCCTGAATCATCAAAGTTAAGGTAAGGTGTAGATATTTTCATTATCTTTGATTTGCATGCTTCTGCCAATTTGAAGATGAATCCATTCGGCAGCTGTATCTTTGTGTCTTGCTCCTCCCCGGTGACAGGATTCTTGAAGGCTTCAACCTGGACATCTAGTACGCCTGGGACTGAAAAACTACTCTTTTTGCCATCGATCTTTTTCTTGATATCTACAAACTGAGGCTCTAGGATAAACTTGCATGTAGAAGCAAATATTGCAAAGGGACCTTCGCCCTTTGCCTGACCAGAAAATATCGCTAGGATCGAGCTCCTTTGTTCCTCGCTTGCCTGCTTACTTATGAATAGCTGACAAGTGCCATCTCCCTCATGGATGGCCTTTGGCCATGAAGCAGCCCAGACGACGTCAACGCCTCCCACGTCTACGCTTCCATAGTTCCCCTGGGTGATATGATAGAGCATGATATCCCTGCAGAATCCAGAGGTAGGAAAGCCGCTGAAGTTGCAAGGGCAGCCGTAATCGCAGTTGCATGTTTCCACATAGTCAGCTTTTATCAGCCAATTTGGGATTTGCTCCGTCTTGGATGCCATGCGGCTTTTGGTTACTGGAAGTAAGGATATAACATTTTCACAACTTGAACAAAGAAGGTCGTTGTTCTATAGAACCGATCTTCATGACCCAATATCGGACGGTTATCTTCAGATATACAGTAATATCGAAACTGGGATTCTATTCATGCAAAATTACTATAATTGCCATATAGGCCCCCTCAGTCGTCAAAAGAATCCTTCTCAAAATCGACTTATTTAACAAAGCTCGATTCAGCATAACGTTTTATACAAACGCAACATTTCATGTGAAGTGCTATGAAGGCAGTGATTCTCGCTGGCGGATTTGGCAAAAGGCTCAAGCCGCTTACCGACCAGAAACCCAAACCGATGATAGAAGTGCTTAACGTACCGATCATTGAATGGCAAGTAAAATGGCTCAAGAAATTTGGCATCACTGAGGTTATAGTTTGTGTTGGATACATGAAAGAACAGATCATAGAGCATATTGGAAGCGGGAACAGACTTGGAGTCAAGGTAGGATATGCAGTCGAGGAGGAGCCTCTCGGGACAGGAGGGGCTCTAAAGAACGCGGAAAGCCTTCTCGCAAAGCAGGATTCCTTTTTCATGATAAACGGTGACATCCTTACAGAGTTAGATCCCAACAAGCTAAAGATCAACAACGGAGTTCGGCAATCTCTTGCACTGGTGCCGCTCCGCAGTCCGTACGGTGTGGTCGAGCTCGCAGCCGATTCAAGAGTTTTGGGCTTTGCAGAAAAGCCAAAAATACCTGGCAAGTGGATCAACGCGGGAGTATACCATTTTACACAAGAAGTTTTTGGATACCTTCCGGAGAATGGGAACATAGAGATGACCGCTCTGCCTGCCCTGGCAAAAGAGGGCAAACTTAATGCAACAAAATATGAAGATGTCTTTTGGCGCTCTATCGACTCGCACAAAGACATAGAGGAAGCAGCAAAGGATATCCAGAGCTCTATTCTGTCATGACGCTTGACAAGGTCGGAGTCAGCCTCGGGCCTCTGCTCTCTTCGGATGAATTGGTTAGCTGTGCGCGATTAGCAGATGCTTCGCCCATTGTGGATTCTATCTGGATCCCGGAATCATGGGGGAGGGAATCTTTTGCAACCCTGGGTGCTCTATCACAGATCACAACGAAAGTCAGACTAGGCACATCAATCATCAGCATTTTTTCAAGGACCCCAGCAACCGTTGCGATGGCTGCAACCACTCTTGACATGCTTTCGTCATCTAGGACTGTAATTGGGCTGGGAGCGAGTACAGGTGCCATCGTGGAGAACTGGCATGGCGTCAAATTTGAAAAGCCTCTGCTCAGAATGAGGGAATTCGTCAAATGTGTCAAACTCATGATCTCTGGCGAGAAGGTCAACTTTGCAGGCAAATTTTTTCAAGTAAAGGACTTCAAGCTCTTGCATCCTCCTCCTAGGCAAAAAATACCAATTCTTGTCGGAGCTGTAAACAACGGAATGATCTCCCTTGCAGAGGAAGTCGCTGACGGCACCATTTTTTATCTTAGACCGCTGGATGAGCTAAAAACAACCGTTCGAAAACTGCGAAGTACTGGAGATGGCAGGAAGTTCGAAATTGCTGTTTCAATTATCTGTGCGGTATCTGATAATCACCCGGAAAAGGCGCGGCTGCGAGCTGCCCAAACACTAGCATTCTATGTAGCTGTAGGAAAGTACTACCGAGAGTTTCTTGCCAAAAGCGGATTCAAGAGCGAGACGGCTGAAATTCTTGAGGCGTATACCAGTGCAGGCATTGACTCTGCGATAAAACATGTCTCTGCCAACATGCTCCGCTCGCTTGTCATGTGCGGAACAAGAAAAGAGTGCAGGGAAGCCCTGTCCGAATTCATAGCCGCAGGTGTCACACTTCCAATAATCCAGTTTAACCCTATAGGCAGTACAGAAAGTTCATTTAGGGAGTTGCTGTCAACCTTCTAGGATTGCGCAAGGTAGCTATCGTTTCCTGGGCAACCACTCAATTCGTCAAAGATTCCAAGCTAAACGTATTTGAGCTGGGCTGCGAAGCTTGTGCTAAAATATTGCATAGTACTGATTTTGATAAGCAGGATCTCGACGCAGTCTTGCTATCAAGCTGCACGACAGAACAGTATAGTTCAACGATAATTTCAGAAATGTTGGGGCTCAGTCCTAAAGTCTCGCAGCGCGTTGACAATCTATGCAATTCCGGGACAAATGCAGTTGCGAACGCATATTCTCTTATTGCATCTGAAATGTGCGAGCTAGCGTTAGTCGTTGGAGCAGAAAAGGCTGATAGCACTGGCAACAAGTTACTGTGGGACATCACGCGAGGGTCGTTTATGTTTCCCGTGCATTGGGCAGCCATATTTGCCAAGGCTCACATGAGAAAATATGGTACCACAGAAGAGCAGATGGCCATGATAGCAGTTAAGAACCGCAAGAATGCTACAAAGAATCCTAATGCACTGTTTAGAACTGCCGTAACGATTGAACAGGTGATGAATTCAAGAAAAGTGGCCGACCCAGTGAAACTCCTGGATTGTTCTGCTCCTTGTGATGGTGCATCGGCGGTGCTTTTGGCTTCGGACCGAATAGCTGGGAGGATGACTGACAATCCTGTCTGGATTAAGGGAATAGGTCAGAAAACAACTTCTGCAAGTTTTGCCAATTCCACTAATGACCTTACCACTATAGAATCCGCCAAGTCTGCAGCACGCGACGCATACGAAATGTCGCATTTGGGACCAGAATCGATAGATGTAGCAGAGGTCCATGACGCTTTCACCATACTTGAGATTCTTGCGATGGAGGACTTGGGCTTTCAAGAAAAGGGAGGTAAAATTCGTAGGAACGGCGGCATTAAAGTAAATCCGCGGGGCGGAATTCTGGGTTGTGGTCATCCTGTCGGGGCGACAGGAGTGGCACAGGTTGCTGAAATTGCCTCGCAGCTCTCTGGAAAGGCCGGCGGCAGCCAGGTGAGTGGTTGCAAACACGGTCTAGTGCACAACCTTGCCGCGGCTGGTTCCTCCGCAACCGTCATTATTATGGGGAGATGAAAGACATTCGAGAATTCCTAGAGTCAATCGCGGCAGGAGAATTCAAGATTCCTGTATGTGGTTCATGTGGTGCGAGAGCTTGGCCACCGTCAAAATCATGTCCGAACTGTTATTCACATACGATGTTGGAAAGAATAGATCCAATTGGCACTTTGATCGAGTTTGCGATCTCGAATGTCAGGAACAGAGAAGGGGCATTTGGTGTCATCGATATAGATGGCATCAAGATAGTAGGCGGTTTGAAGACTCAA
>Ga0070694_100002133_pt1 | contig 11722 bp, 8 predicted proteins | sample KBSK1251metaG_FD_65470 | JGI IMG/M metagenome (GOLD analysis project Ga0070694, IMG submission 65470) | Corn, switchgrass and miscanthus rhizosphere microbial communities from Kellogg Biological Station, Michigan, USA - KBS K1-25-1 metaG | ecosystem: Host-associated > Plants > Roots >... | reverse complement strand
GAGTGATTGTGGTAGTGCTTCCGAGTCGACCTTCAAACCGACCGCGAGAGCTGTCGCCGGACTGACGCCTGGACCAACGCCGCCGAACTGCGCGCCCTCGATTGCGCGGTGCAGTTGCAGCGCATCGCTCCAGAATGCTTCGTCACCGAAGGTGTCGAAGCGGAAGGTCTGCTTGCCTTCGTCGAGCATTCGTTGCGCGTTTGCATCTGTCTGTCGTTCGGCCTGTGTGCTGTTTCCTTTGCCGCGATTCTGGTCTTCGGAGTCCCATGCGACGACCACGATTGCGGCAGCCAGAAGCACCAGCGCAAGCTTTACCAATACTCTTACTTTCATCGTGTCCTCCCGGTGATCAGTTCACGTACTCTGCGCTCAGTCGAGCGAGTGCGAGCGCGCCAAGTGAAAGGCCAAAGTCTCTGAGTGCGACGTCGAAGTAGCCTGGAATCATGAGCAGATTGGCCACGATCAACAGCAACCACGCCGACACGACGTAGGCGAAGATGCGCGGCTTAAATGCGACTCCGAGTCCCGCCACGATCTCGATCACGCCGACGACCAGCATCAGTTGGTGGCCGTGACCACCGGTGAGCGAGTTGACTACGCCGGGCAGGTATTGATCCCAGTTCACGAGCAAGTGAAAAAATTTATCGAGCCCCGCCAAGATGGGTGCGACAGTGAATGCGAGGCGCAGAATCTGGAATGCCTGGTAGCTCGGACGCGTCGCGGCGACGGTCTGCGAGTTGATTGAAGTTATTCCTGCTGAACTATGTATTGCTTGTGCCATTGCCGGTTTCTCCTGACTTGAAGAGTTGTTGCTCATCAAAATACACCTCTGGCAGAATAAGTCAAGTACTTATTTGACTTTTTGTGTTTTCTTTGAAAAACGGTTAGAATTGCGAGCGATGAAGCTTGATGAACGGTTTTTTGACAGTACGCGCGGGCAGATCGTTACTATTTTGCGAAGCTCTGCCTGCACGGTCGAAGACCTGGCGGAAAAATTAAAACTCACTGATAACGCGGTCCGCGCGCATCTCGCGACGCTCGAGCGCGATGGACTCGTGCGGCAGAGCGGTCTGCGGCGCGGCCCGCGCAAGCCGCACTTCACCTATGTCCTAACTGACGAAGCAGACAAACTTTTTCCCAAAGCTTACGACGCTCTGCTCAACCAACTCATCGCGGTGCTGAAGAATCGTTTGAGCCCGGCGGAGATTGAAGCGGTGCTAAGGGAAGTGGGGCGTGCCGTCGCTGCCGACGCATCCGGGCGAAGTGACGGCAACATCGAGACTCGCGTGCAAAATGCGGTGAACGTGTTGAAAGCAATTGGTGGGTCCGCGGAAATCGAGAAGCACGGAGACAAGATCGTGATTCGTGGCAACGGTTGTCCTCTGGCTGCGGCTGTCAGCGTTCATCCCGAAGTCTGTCATCTCGCCGAAACACTCGTCGCTGAAGTTGTCAAAGCACCGGTCGTGGAACAGTGCGATCGCGAAGGTCGTCCCAGTTGTCGTTTTGAAATAAGCCTCAAAGCCGCACAAAAGAAGTAGCCACAAAAAGGCACGCCAGGCACATAAATAAATAATCTGGTCCTTTTGTGCTTTTTTGTGGCTTGTAAGATACTGGCGGGACCATGCTGGATCTTAATTACGTCAGAGAAAACATCGATAAAGTGCGTGCTGCGCTCGACGCGCGCCGCGCCGATACCACAGCGCTCGACGATTTCACGCGCGCCGATGAGGAACGGCGTCGCGTGATTGCTGAGTCGGACCAACTCAACGCTCAGCGCAATGCCTCAAGTCGTGAGATCGGCGCGCTGATGAAGGAAGGCAGGAAAGACGAAGCAGACGCGCGCCGTGCGGAAGTCACGACGTTGAAGGAACGCATTGCGGAGTTGGACCAACTGCGCGATCAGGCGGAGGAGCGGATGCGTGAGATGCTCTCAACCTTGCCGAACATTCCGCACGAGAGCGTGCCGGTCGGTGTGGATGAGTCGGCGAATACCGAGGTTCGTCGCTGGGGGACGGCGCCGGAGTTTAGTTTTGAGCCGAAGGATCACGTCGATCTCGGCACCGCGCTCGGCATACTCGATCTCGAACGCGCGTCGAAGATCGCTGCGGCGCGTTTTGCAATTCTTAACGGCGCGGGCGCGCGACTCGAACGTGCGTTGATCAATTTCATGCTCGAAGTGCAAACGCGTGAGCATGGTTATCTCGAAACGCTGCCGCCGTTCATCGTCAATCGAGCTGCACTTTTCGGGACAGGGCAGTTGCCCAAATTTGAGTCAGACCTTTTCAAGCTCGAAGATCCGCGTGAGCTTTACCTCGTTCCGACTGCGGAAGTGCCGGTCACGAATTATCATCGCGAGGAGATACTCGATGCGTCGCAATTGCCGATGCGCTGGGCTGCTTACACGCCATGCTTTCGTTCGGAGGCGGGCAGCTACGGACGCGACACGCGCGGTGTGATTCGTCAACATCAGTTTGAGAAAGTGGAGCTGGTGAAGTATTCGTTGCCGGAGAATTCTTACGAGGAGCTCGAGTCGTTGACGCGAGATGCGGAGACGATCCTGCAAAAGCTCGGACTGCACTATCGAGTTGTGACGCTGTCTACCGGCGATCTCGGCTTTGGTTCTGCGAAGACCTACGACATCGAGGTTTGGTTGCCGTCGCAGAATACGTTTCGCGAGATCTCTTCGTGTTCAAACTACGAAGCATTCCAGGCGCGTCGCGCACAGATTCGTTTTCGACGAGCCGGCGGCGCAAAACCCGAATTCGTCCACACGCTCAACGGCTCCGGCCTCGCGATCGGCCGCACCTGGATTGCCGTGCTCGAGAATTATCAGCAAGAGGATGGCTCGATTGTTATTCCCGAGGTGTTGCGCCCCTACATGGGTAGTACACAGATAACGCAGATGAAGGCGGATTAATCCGCTCTTATCCGCGTCAACTGTGTTCCCTATTTCACCCGGATATCGTACGGCATCAAGAGCATCGACTCGCCATTCTTCATCCGGTCCATCAACTGCATGTACCTGAGAGCGCGGCGTGCATCTTCCGGCAAGGCCGCAAAGACCGCGCGCTGCTGTTCGATCTGCGTGTTTGAGTTCTCGCTGCCGCCATTCAACAACTCCTGAAGGAACGTCGTCGGGTAAGGCAGGATCACGCGCTCGACACCTTTGTCCGCGGGAATCTTCGCGAGTTGCTTCGCGACTTCAATCGCTTTGTCGAGTCCACCAAAATCATCGACGAGCCCGCGGTCCTTCGCCTGCGCTCCTGTCCACACCCGACCCTGGCCCACCGAATCGATATACTGCGCGTCTTTGTGGCGTCCCTGCGCTACTTTCGGCACGAAGTCCTGGTAGTAAGTAGTCTTGATCCAGTCTTCAAACTTCGCTCGTTCGTCGTCTGAAAACTTCTCCGTCTCGCGAAACATTCCCGCGTTCTTGCCACGCAAAACGTACTCATTCGAGATTCCGAGCCAATCGTAGAACCCACGCATGACAGGCTTCCCGGCAACCACACCTATCGAGCCGGTGATCGTCGAAGGCTGCGCGATGATCTTGCTCGCGCTCGCCGAGATGTAGTAACCACCCGAAGCCGCGACGTCGCTCATCGAAATGACCACGGGCTTCTTCTGATTCGTCGCTTCAACTGCGTGCCAGATAATGTCCGATGCGAGTCCGGAACCGCCGGGACTATCGACGCGCAACACCACCGCCTTAATCGTCTTGTCAGCAGCGGCATCGTTCAACGCTTTCGCAACCGTGTCTGACCCGATCGACTGATCGCCCGACGGACTGTTTTGTGAACTGCCCGAACCGATATCGCCACTCGCATAAATCACCGCAATCTTTTCGCCCTTGTTCAACCCGAGCGACTCCGGGGACACGTCGCGGTAATCAGCTCCACGCACTGCTACAAAGGTATCCGTATCTTTGTAGCCGAGCAGCTTCTTGAACTCTTTCTCGACGTCGTCCCTGTAAAGCGTCTCGTCGATCAGTCCCGCTTCTTTTGCTTTCGCAGCGCTGTACGGAGCGTTGTCGATCAGCGCGCGCATTTCGTCAGGCGTCTTGTGCCGCGCCTGCGCGACCGTGTTCACGTAACGATTGTAGAGATCGTCGAGCATCGAGTTGATGTACTCGCGATGCGCATCGGTCATCTGCTTCTGTGTGAACGTGTCGCCCGCGCTCTTGTATTTTCCGATCTGAAAAATGTCGGGATAGATACCTAGCTTGTCGAGCGAGCCGCGGAAAAACATCACGTCGGCAGCGAGTCCGTTGATGAACAACTCGCCAGGCGGCGGTACGATGATCTTGTCGCACGCAGTGGCGATGTAATACTCCTTGTTTAGTCCAACCTCGAGATACGCGTAAACAGGTTTGCCCGAAGATCGAAAATCAGTGATCGCGTCGCGAATCTCTTCAGCTTTACCCCAACCAACACCAGACAGATTCACGTCGAGCAGGATGGCCTTGATGCGCTTGTCGACCTTCGCTTTTTTGAACGACATGATCAGGCCGGTGAGCGACTGATCCGGTCCACCGAACCATTTCTTGAAAGGATCGTCGGGACTGTAGTCCGGCAGCGTGCCGGCAACGCGCAGAGTGAGCACGCTGTTGTCGCGAATGGAGGGTTCGCCCTTGCGCAGGCTGGACCAGAGAATGGCGATACCGATCGCGGCGACCAAAATAAGAGCGCCAAAAATGCCGAGTATGATTAAGACTGTCTTTCGTGTTCCTGACATAGTTCGATCCTTCAGTTTGAATTTAATGTGAGTACGTAAAGGACGTGAAAAAGGTTTTAACCACGGATTACACAGATGTTTTCACGATCCAGCCGCCACCGATAACTTCGTCGCCGCGATAAAAGACCGACGCCTGGCCGGGCGTGATTGCGCGCTGCGGTTCGTCAAAGACGATGCGGGCGCGTTGATTTTCGAGTGGAGTAATTGTCGCCGGTGCCGCAGTGTGACGATAACGCACGCGCACTTCGGAGCGCACCGGTTCTTTCGGATCGTCAAAAGCGATCCAATTGACGCGCGCGACCGTGAACTCGTTATTCAACAACTCTTCGGCTGGTCCAGCGGTTACGCGATTCTTTTCCGCATCGATCGAGATCACATACAACGGTCGCTCGTCTGCGATCCCGATACCGCGACGTTGTCCAACGGTGTAACGATGAATACCTTCGTGCTTTCCAATTACCTGCCCGGCGGTGTTGACGATCTCGCCCGCCCCCGGCAGACGCTCGGTCGCATTTTCTACTTCGAGATAACGATCGATGAAGCCCGCGTAATCTCCATCGGGAACGAAACAGATCTCCTGCGACTCCTTCTTTTCCGAAACGCCAGTCAGATTGTGTTGCCGTGCCGCATCGCGAGCTTCGGGTTTCGACATCTCGCCGAGTGGAAACAGTGCGCGTGACAACTGCGCCTGCGTCAGTTCCCAGAGAAAGTACGACTGGTCTTTCTGCTGGTTCTTGCCGCGGAGTAGTTTGTAACGATTAGTCGTAGTGTCAAACTCGACACGCGCGTAATGACCAGTCGCAACTTTCTCACAACCCAAGCTCAGCGCCAGTCGATCGAGTGAAGCAAACTTCAAACGACTATTACAGGACACACACGGGATCGGCGTCTCACCACTGAGATAACTCGTAACAAAAGGTTGGACCACGTCGCGCTCGAAGTCGCGCTCGAGATTCAAAACGTAAAACGGAAACCCGAGCTCTTCGGCCACGCGTCGCGCGTCGTAAACGTCGTCAAGCGAACAACACCGCGAAGGCAGCGGATCACCGTTTTCATCAGTGTTGATGCCACGCCGCTGATCCCACAGTTGCATCGTGAAGCCGACCAGCTCGTGACCCTGCTCTTTAAGAATTGCCGCGGCCGCGGAAGAATCCACGCCACCACTCATTGCTACCGCGATTTTCATTGCTTCCTTTATAAATCCGCCTTAATCCGTGTAATCCGCGTTTCAAAGTTCTTACTTCCGAATGTTAAGATGCCGCAAACATGGCTGAAAGTGCAATCCAGGATTATCGCGTCGCAAACGAGCCCTACTATCTTCCGGTCGGGCGGGAGGTCGAACTCTTCGAAGCAGCACATTCCGCACGACTTCCCGTGATTCTCAAAGGACCGACCGGCTGCGGCAAAACACGTTTCGTCGAGCACATGGCGTGGCGGTTGGAACGACCTCTGATCACGGTCGCGTGTCACGAAGACCTTTCGTCAACTGATCTGGTCGGACGTTTCTTACTCGAAGGCGAAGAGACGATCTGGCACGACGGCCCGCTCACTTCCGCAGTGCGAAACGGCGCGATCTGTTATCTGGACGAAGTCGTCGAAGCGCGCAAAGACACGGTGGTGATCATTCACCCGTTGACGGATCATCGTCGTCGTTTGCCGATTGAAAAGCTCGGCACGATTGTCGAGGCGCCGGCAGACTTTATGCTGGTCGTTTCTTACAACCCCGGCTACCAATCGATCTTGAAAGACTTGAAACAGTCGACGAGACAAAGATTTGTCGCGATCGAGTTTGACTACCCGCCGCCGGAGATGGAGGCCGAGATCGTCGCGCGTGAAGGTGGTGTCGATGAAGGCACGGCGCGCGATCTGGTTTTGATCGGACAGAAGGTGCGCAACCTTCGCGGTCACGGTCTGGAAGAAGGTGTCTCGACGCGGCTCTTGATTTACGCTGCCCAACTCATCGCGCTCGGCATTCCTCCAATCGATGCCGCCGACGTAGCGATGTGCTCGCCTATCACTGACGATCGCGAACTGCAACGCAGCATCCGCGAGATTGTGACGACCGTAATTTAACAATCTGTGTAATCTGTGGACAACGAACATCAGTCTGCCGAACGCCAATCATTTCTGGAACTGACGCGCAGTATCAGCAGCTTGCCGTTGGACCAGACGGCGGCAGTGCTCGAAACGAGTGCGGCCATCGCTGCGATCTCACTGCGCGCTGGAATCGAGTTTCTACGCGCCGCACCCATCGCTGCACAGGTTTTACAGTCCGCAGAGTTGCGCTCGTGGGGTGAGATGGGCCGGCGTTTGGCGATGGCTGATTATGAATCCGCGATCGCATTCTTCACCGAAGGCGTCGAACCGCTCCGCAACATCGCACCCGAACTACGACCTGCCGTTCTTCTTTTATGCACGCGACAGATGGTGCTCTCGACTGTTATCGGTCGAGAAAGTCTGCATTCGGTTCCAACTCTCACCGCCGAGATCAACGACGACGCATTGCTCGGTTCAGTACTAGAGATCGCAACCGAGATCGCGCGTCGATCGGCAAAACACAGTGCCGAGTTTCTCAACACCAGCGCGACGGTCGCGCGCGAAATCAAGAGTTTCCACGACGAAAGCTTAACCGCCGCCGCGCTCGCTCTAGCGGGTGCTTTCGCCGCTCGAGCCGGCGGCATCGCAGCGGATGCGTGGGCTGTGATTCCGGAAAGTCTGGCCGCACTCTCAGCCACTGACGCGATTCGTTTGCTCACGACCGCCAACGATTTTCTGGAACGCGGCGGTGGCGCCGCGCTTCACATTCTCATCGCCGGCGGCGAGATCCTGCGACGTGCGCCCGAGATCTTCGACGAATGGATCGCGCTCTTGTGGGTGGTCGCGACGCACGGAAACGCGAGCCTCGTCGCTTTCGTTCGCAGCAGTCCGGGATTTATTCGACTCCTGAATGCTGATATGAATCGCGCCGCGGCAGTCGAATTGTCGCGACGAGTTCTCGCGTTGACGAAAGAGATCGCGGTCGTGGATGGCGAAGCGGCGCTAGCGTGTTTCCGTTCGAGTGCGCGCGCGTTGCGCAGTGTTTCGATCGAGCAGTTTGAGATGTGGGCGCGTCGCGGTTTGACGTCAGGCCGCAGTGATGCGCGCGCGCGTCGCAGTTATTTCTCACTCGAAACACGCGGCAGTTACGATGCGCTGCTCAGTGGCAGCGCCGGTCTCGCGCTCGACGCGGTCCAACATCTGCTGCGCTTGTACGTTGAAGCACTCACCGGACGCGAAGTTGAGATCGCGCCGCTCGCGGCCGTGCCTGATGAAGCTCGCATCGACGATGGCCGCACCATTCACCTGCCTTCGCTCGTCAACGAATTCGGTGACGACGATCTCGATTTCCGGCTGTACAAAGTGCTCGCAGCGCATGCTGCCGGACAGATTGAGTTTGGCACGTACGAGCGTGGCGGCATGTTGCCTGTGGCGTATTCAGCGATCGCGGCGAGATATTCTCCGGAGAACGTCGACGCACTCGACGCTTTCGCACTTGCCGATCAGATTGTTCAGTTGCGTGAAGATGAAACTGATAAGACGCACCCAACTGCGAAGCCGCCGGAAGATCTTGGTTATCGCGAGGTGTTGAAGATCTTTCCGATGCCGCAACTCGCGCGTCGAGTGTTTGGGACGCTCGAGAACGGACGCATCGATCGCAAGTTGCGGCGCGCGTATCGTGGTCTCAGTCGCGACCTCGATTTGATTCGACAGCATCTCAGTCGCAGTCGTCCAAGGATCATGGAACTGCCCGGCTCGCTCGTGCCGTTCGAGTTGCTGTTCCAGATCACGATGCTAGGTGGCGCGCGTGAAGACGCGAGGCTGGCTTACGGCCAGATCGTTTCCGAAATCGAATCGATCGTTGGCGAATATCTTTTGCGCGCCGAGACTTCGGTCGCCGACACCTTGATGGCGACGAGCCGTGTTTATGATCTGTTTCAATCTGTCATTCCGGTCGATGATTCGGTGCAGCAGGTCGAGGTGCCTGAAGATGAGACCGAGACAGACGACGATTCCGCCGCCGAACGCATGAAGCAACGCCAGGGTGAGCGGATGCCGGAACGTCGCGACGCGCGCGAGTTGTTCAATGCCTGGAACGATCCTTCAGCGGAAGGCGAACCTGACGAACTCGCGGGCGCGGATGCGTGGTCTGAAGCAGAGTCGCCCGAGCAAGTGCTCGGGGAGGGCGAGGTTGCTTACAACTATGACGAGTGGGATCGGGAGTTAACTGATCACAGGCTTGGCTGGTGTCGCGTTGTCGAGAAGAAAGTGAAACACGGCGACCGCAATTTTGTTGACCTGACGAAGGAACGACACAAAGGTGTCATCTCGTCGATACGACATCAGTTTCAACTAATGAAGCCGGAGAATCTTACGCGGGTTGCGAATGAAGTCGATGGTGAAGAGTTTGATCTGAATGCCGTGATTGATTTTGTAATTGATCGTCGCGCTGATGGTTATCAGTCGGAAAGGATTTATACGAAGCGCCTGCGCCGGCGTCGCGACGTGGCCGTGTCGTTTCTGTTGGACCAATCGTCATCGACCGCGCGCACGATTGGACGTCATCCGTTGCAACCATACACGCGGCCCGGAAGGCGCATTATCGAGATTGAGAAAGAAGGCCTGGTGCTGATGAGTGAAGCACTCGAGGCTGTCGGCGATGTTTATTCGATCAATGGCTTCACGTCCGAGGGTCGTCGGAATGTGAAGTTTTATGTCGTGAAGGATTTCAATGAGAAGTACAACGACGAAGTGAAGCAACGTATCGGCGGTATCACTTACCAGAACAATACGCGACTCGGCGCTGCGATTCGTCATGCGACCGCGAAGCTCGCGAAGCAGGATGCGCGCACGCGGCTCTTGATCGTGCTATCCGATGGTCGACCATACGATCACGACTACGGTGACGCACGTTATGCGCGCGAAGACACGCGCGAGGCGCTGCGACAGGCGAAGAATGAAGGCATCACGCCGTTCTGCATCACGATCGATCGCGAGTCAGAGGCTGAGCTGCGGGATTTGTATGGTGAGGTTGGGTATACGATTATCGATGATGTGCTGTCGCTTCCAGAGCGACTACCGGGCATTTATCGCAGGCTCACCACGTAACACGGATGACGCGGATTTATGCGGATTAATCCGTGTTTTTAATCCGCGTCATCCGTGTTCCCCCAGCCGCCACCGCCAGGTGTTTCAATACGGATTCGATCTCCGGCCTTCAGTTCGTGAGAACCTTTCGATGGAAGATTCTGTTTTTTGTTAAGCGTGTTGGTACCGGTTGCACCGTCCTCGCCTCCAAACAATCCGTATGGACCATGTTTGCGACGATCGCATAATAACGACATGCGCGACGGTACGAGCGTTTCAATCTCGCGCACGACACCATCGCCGCCACGATGCTTTCCGGCGCCGCCGGAACCTTTGCGCAATCGATATTCACGCACGCGCAACGGATACGCATATTCAAGCGCCTCGGCCGGCGTGTTCAAGCTGTTCGTCATGTGCGTGTGAACACCACTCATACCATTAGCTGCGGGACGCGCGCCCATGCCGCCCGCAACCGTTTCGTAGTAAGAAAACTCCTGCCCTTGGCCCCTACGCGTGTCGATGCCGCCTATCGTGAGATTGTTCATCGTTCCCTGACTCGCCGCCGGTATTCGATCCGGCAACGCCTGGGCCAACGCTTTGAACAACACGTCGACGATGCGTTGCGACGTCTCCACATTACCTCCGGCAACCGATGCAGGCGGATTCGCATTCACAACTGTGCCGCGAGGGGCGATCACCTCGATGGGCTCGACGAGTCCCGCACTCGCCGGCACTTCGCCACTAACGAGACACCGAAACACATACGACACTGCCGACACAGTGATGGCTTCGACTGCGTTAATCGCACCGGTGACCTGTGGCGCGCTCCCGCTGAAGTCAATCACTGCCCGTTCGCCTTTGATCGATACGCGCACGCGAATCGGAACCGCACGATCGTCAACACCGTCGTCGTCTAACGCGTCTTCAGCTTCGTACGTACCGTCAGGAATCGAAGCGATCGTGTGTCGCATCAGGCGCGCGGAATAGTTGATCAGTTGTGTCGCGTACTCAGTCGCTTCGCGCTCTCCGCGGCGTTCGATGATCTCGAGTAGACGCGCGGCGCCCGTCTTTAACGATCCGATCTGCGCGTCGAAGTCGCCGCGACGTTCGACGTTGCCGCGAACGTTTGCGAGCAGCAAACGCATTGTGTCGCGATCGAGCACGCCGCCGCGAACGAGACGAATCGGCGGGATGCGTATTCCCTCGCCGTAAATATCAGTCGCAAGCCCCATCGACCCGGGCGTCGCGCCACCGATGTCAGCATGATGCGCACGATTCGCGACGTAAAAGAGTATTCGTTTCCCAATCGCAACCGGCATCACGAGCGTCACGTCAGGAAGATGCGTGCCGCCGGCGAAGGGATCGTTGAGCGCGACAACGTCACCGGGCACGATATCGATCTCGGCGAGCGCGGCGGCAACGGCCATCGGCATCGATCCGAGATGCACGGGCATGTGATCGCCCTGCGCGATCACGCGGCCCTTCGCTTCGAAAACGGCGCACGAATAATCTCGTCGCTCCTTGATGTTCGGCGAGAATGCGGTGCGACGCAGCGCAACACCCATCTCTTCCGCCACCGAAGTGAAGAGGGCGCGATAGATCTCGAGCGTCGTGGGATCAAATCGATCTTTCATCAGCCAACTGTTATTAAAATGTTCCCGAAGCTATCAATCCGTGCTTTCGAATCGGCGTCGATCAACGTTGTCGCTGAATACTCCGTCACGATGCACGGCGTTTTGAGTTTTGCGCCGGCACCGAGCTCTTCTCGTCTATAAATATTGCCTTGCGATCGACTCTTGCCTGATTGGATTTTTCGTTGCGCGAGCTTTTCCACGAGACCAAACGATCGCAAGCGCGCGCTGAC
>Ga0070694_100002132_pt1 | contig 11722 bp, 7 predicted proteins | sample KBSK1251metaG_FD_65470 | JGI IMG/M metagenome (GOLD analysis project Ga0070694, IMG submission 65470) | Corn, switchgrass and miscanthus rhizosphere microbial communities from Kellogg Biological Station, Michigan, USA - KBS K1-25-1 metaG | ecosystem: Host-associated > Plants > Roots >... | reverse complement strand
CGTCACGCTGCGGCGTTTTCGCATCATGGACATCTACGCGAAGCGCAAGGGCAATTGGATCCAGGTAGCGTCGCACACCGCGGTAGATCCCAACTGGCAGGCAGAACAGATGTCGCAGCCGAGAACCATCACGCCCGACATGCGTGAACGAATACTTCAGAAGCGTGAAGCAGTTTGGAAGGCTTGGTTCGCAAACGACCGCGCGACATTGGAGAAGTTGGTTCCGGAAGAGGCTATCGCAATCGGAGATGATGGTTGGTCAGATCGAGCGGCGATCTTTGCCAGCGCCAAGTCATTCGCGGACCGTGGTGGGAAGCTGGTGAAACTGGAATTTCCGAAGACTGAGATTCAGGCGTACGGCAACACGGTCATCATCTACACCACTTACGTTTACGAACTGGAGGTCGACGGAAAACGCTCGACATCGAAAGGACGCGCCACAGAGATGTTCGTGCGTCGTGGCGATGAGTTGGTGAATGTCGGTTGGCACATGGACTCCGAGCAGTAGTCACTTGATGCTGACGGTCATCGAGTACGTGGCGCCACGCTGGGCGTCGCCTTCGACGATGAAGGTGTAGTCGCCGTTTTCGGGTAGCGTCCCCGTCCAGCTTCTGCGTTTGTCGTCGAAAAGGCTCTTTGTCGTCGGACTAATCAACGAAAACCTGACCGACTTATTCGGCGCTGTAAGATGAACCGTGATTACCTGACCCGCACGCGCGCCGACGATGTACATGTCAGGCATCGCGATGTTTACTGTGCCGGTTAACGTTGCTGACGACGTACCACGTTTGAACTGCACCCGACGGTAAGCGGGTTTGCTCTCCCCTGTCTCCGGGTTGACTAACCTCGCGCTCGTCTCGCGATACTGCTTGCCGTCAAATTTATATGTCGACTCTGACGCAGTCGCCACATTATTCCGCGCTGTAACAAGCACGTCTAAATAGCCGTTAGTCGACGTCTTCAACACATCAAGCCCATAGCCAGAGGCGCCATCGAGAATCAATTCATACCCGCCGGGGCGCTGGCGATAGAGATAGATCGCGCAGTTAACCGTGCCGCACGCACACCCGCCCGAGATTCCCACTTCATACTCGGGAACTCCATCGCGATTTAAGTCGACCTCTTCAACCGTTGCTTTTTCTTCAGCCGCGCTCAATCCGCCGTCGTCCGACTCGATGCACTGGCGCAGCTCTTCGACGTCAGTCATCACTTGCTTGAACAGCTTGCTGTGAACTTCTTTGGACGCCTCCCGTTTTTGTGCTCCGGAAATGAGCACGAACGAAGCACAAACGAGCGCTGCAAATTTAAGAAAAGTCATAACAGTCTCCTTTAACGCGTTAAGCCGTGGCGGATTGCCTTCGCAACGGCTTCCGACTTGGTGTGGACTTGCAGCTTGTCGTAGATATGACGGAGGTGGAATTTGATCGTGTTTACTGACACGTTCAACTGCGCCGCGGCAGTCTTGTAACTGTGGCCTTCGACGAGCATGCGTAACAGTCTCGTCTCGTGTGGTGTCAACTCGTAATCAGCTTCCTTCGGCGGTTTGATCTCGCGAAAGACCGAGATCACACGCCGCGCAACTTCCGGTGACATTGGTGACCCACCTTCAACGGCCTCTTTCAAAGCTTCGACCAGTTTCGCCCAAGGCGTTTTCTTCAAGAGGTATCCACTCGCGCCGGCGCAGAGAGCATCGAAGATGCGTTCGTTATCGTCGTAAACCGTCAGCATCAGGATCGTTAAAGAAGGATGGCGCTCCTTGAGCAGACGAATACCGTGGATCCCGTCCATTCCCGGGAGTCCGATATCTGAAAGCACCAGGTCGGGCAGGTTGTTAGAAATCTTGTCTAAGGCTTCTTCCATCGAGGCGTAAATGCCCGTGCAGCGATAGCCTGGCGTGGAACTGATCAGGCGGCAGAGTCCCTCGCGGATCTCACGCTGGTCTTCAATGATTGCTACTTTGATTGAAGCGTCTGTCATTTGAAATCATCTCTGCGGCCCTCTGCGTATCTCTGCGTTCTCTGTGTTAAAAACCGATCTTAACGCAGAGAACGCAGAGATACGCAGAGGGCCACAGAGATAAAGCCACGCAGGGTTATCACCAGTCACCGCCCATTCGGGTAGTTCAAAAACCACGAGCGCCAACCTTGCCGGTCGCGCAGCGGGACTCGCAACGTCACGCGTGTGCCGTTGTTATCGAACGTGAGGCTCCCGCCAAGTGCCTGCGCTCGCCGTTGCATACTTACCAGCCCGTGGCCACCCATGCCGCCGTTCGTCGACACTTCTTTCGGTTCAAAACCCGAGCCGTTATCACTCATCGAAAACACCAGCCACTGCCCGTCACTGCGAAAATCCAATTCAGCACGGGTGCAATCGGAATGTTTGACCAGATTATTCACGCACTCTTTAAAGATTAGGTAGACCTCGCGCCGCAGATCCGAGCCGAGCCGGATGCCTTTCTCGTCAATGGGCGCCTGAAAAGTAAAGTCAATGTCGCGCGCGTCGAAAAGATCTTCCGCGAAGCGTCGCATGCGTTGCGTCAGATCGCTCAGGTGATCTCTTTGCGGATTGACTGCCCAAACAATGTCGCTCATCGAATCGAGCGCGTCACGAGACGTGTCTGCGATCTGGCCCAGCGAACCCGTCACCGGTGACTCAGCAACAGCGACTTCCTGTCCTGCCAGATCGCTGAGGATCGCAATCTTCGAGAGACTCGCGCCGATATCGTCGTGCAAGTCGGTTGCGATCCGTGTTCGCACGCGTTCGAGTTCGAGCAAACGAAGCGTGTGATAGCGGTAAATCAGATGTGTGATAGCGCCGAGCAAAAGAACCAGGAGCGCGATGAACCACCATCGTTGCCAGACCGGTGGAATAATCTTGAACGTTATTGCCGCGGGCTCGTTGCTGACTACGCCATCCGCGTTAACAGCGCGGACGAGAAAACGATAGTTGCCCGGTTTCAAATTCGCGTACGTGACGGTGCGCTGATCGATCGGCGCTCCCCAATCGCTGTCGGCGCCTTCGAGCATCAACTGGTAACGCAAGACTTCTCCCGATCTAAACGCCGGACTGACAAATTTCACCTCCAACTGATTTTTGTTTGCTTCAAACTCGAAGGCGCCTGCCTGTTTTACCCCCAACTCGGAAAGCGGCAGTTCATTGCCTGCGACTCTCAGTCCTTTGATTAGGATCGGCGGCGGCTCGGTTGGCCTGTCTGTATCAACCACCAGCTTCGACAATCCCTGCAATGTTCCAAACCACAATGCTCCATTCCGATCTCGATACGAGACACTCACGTAACTGTTAGCCAGACCGTCGGCTGTTGTGAAACGCTTGATGTGTCCTGTTGCGGGATCGAGTCGATCGACGCCGATACCTGTACTCAAGTAAATGCGGCCCAACCGATCCTCGGTCACGCTTGTGATCTGATCACTCGATAGACCATCTTTTCTTGAATAAGTAACGAATGTTGGTTTCTCTTGCGTTGGATCGTCGACACGTGCGACGCCACCGTCGCTGCTGGCGACCCACAAACGGCCCGTCGAGTCGAGATAAAGATCGCGGATAAACCCGGGAGGAAGACCACTGTCTTTGATAAAGGAATCGACGCGGCCGTTGCGCAAGCGCACCAACCCACCCCAGTAAAAACCAATCCAAAGATTATGGTTGCGATCTTCCTGGAAAGCAGTGGGACAATTCGTCGCGAGCGGAACTTCGCTGGTCTTGTATTCGTGAATGGTCCCGGTGGCGCGATCCCACCTGTTCAGGAACGATGTCGACGGCACAGTAATGATCGCCATCCAGAGATCGCCACGCGAGTCCTCGTACAAGCGAAAGGCTTCGTTTCCGCCCATTCCGTTCTGCGTCGTGTAAACGTTGAGCGGGCGTGCCGTCGCAAGATCCTGCAATGATTTCACCGCAGGAAAACGATAGAGACCACTGGTCGTCGGCACCCACCATTCGCCTGAGCGATCCTGCATCAGAATCTGGTCCCAGCCCCACGTGGGAACGACACCTGCCGGCAGGTTAACGCGGATTTTCTGAAAGCGATGCCCGTCGAACCGGTTGATGTAATACGAAGGAACGCCGAGCGAACCCGTGACCGCATAAAAATTACCGTCGCGATCTTCGCCGATCGTCGCGATGCGGCGTGTTTCGAGTCCGTCTTTTTCGGCGTACGAAATAAAACCACTCCGCGTGATCTTCATCGCGCCGCCGCTTTCAGTGCCGACCCAAAGATTGCCGTCGTGGTCTTCCGCGATCGACATGATGCCGACGTCGCTAAATCCATGTTCGGCAGAGTAGTTGAGAAAGTGGCGGCCGTCAGACAATGGCTCTGGAGAGAATTCCGAAAGACCATGCGACGTGGCTATCCAGAGCCAGTTGCTTTGCGTGCGGTGAATCGCATAGATCGAGTCGTGGATGAGTCCGTCTTTCTTCGTGTACAACTCGGCGACGATGGATTCGCCGGGCTGAAAATTACTTTTGAGATGGACCAGACCGATGCCGGTTCCGAGCCACACTGTTCCGTCGCGATCTTTGAAGACCACACGAACATCGTTGTGCGGCAGGCCGTGTGCAGTGTCGAAGTGTTCTGTCCTGCCGTCTTTAAAACGGCGGTAAAGACCAGCCGTAGTTCCGATCAATAAAACGCCGGGGGAATCTTCGACGATGGAATTAAGCTCGATACGTGCGTCGATCTTTTCGCCCAGCGAGACGTATTCGAGCTGCCAATTACCGGACGTTTGAGTCAGGCGGTGCAGTCCGTTTGTCGTGGCTGCCCAGATCGTTCCGTCCGCAGCTTCATAGAGGTCTTCTACAGCTTCAGATCCGTGGCGTCCTGATGACGGGTGGTAAGCCTGGAATTTTGAGTTCGCAGTCGTGGCTAGAGTATTGAACCTGGCGACTCCGAGATCGGTTCCGACCCAGTAGTCACCTGACTTTGTTATCAACAGGTCGTTGATAACTCGATGTGGCAAGCCGTTCGACGTGCTGTAGTTTGTAAACTCATAACCGTCAAACCGCGACACACCGTCATTGGTGCAGAACCAGAGAAACCCACGCGGATCGTTCACGATTTTGTAAACACGATCGCGCGGAAGACCGTCAGCGCTCGTGTAGATCTTGATGGGAAGCTGTTCGGCGCTGATAGGCCTTAAAAAGAGCCACAAAAAGGCACAAAAACAGCAAAAGAATTTCAGCGTTAATTTCACTTCACTGTTACTTCAATCGGGGAACGTAGTCGTTCGGAAAACTGGTCTACATAATTCTTCCAGCTTTCCGCCGATGTGATTTTTCCTGCGCGGTCCCAGGCGAAACCGGACCAGTAAGACACGGGAAACGTGTTTCGCGGCTTGAGCACGACGAGGTGGTTCACTTTATCTTCTACCAGTTTGTCGACGTCGTTCGGGTTCACAACCACGGCCAGGCCCTGCATTCCGAGATTCTTATCCATCGGTTCCCAGACCGTTAGCCAACCGCGCTCGGCGTTGAACTGCTTCTGTTCGTCTTTCACTTTCTTTAGTCCGACCGCCACCGCCAGCGACGCCGGTGCTTGATACAACGGCTGAAAGTGATTCAATTGGCTGCCCGCATCCAGCGAGACGCGCAGCACTTGCGAAACCTGGGTTCCATTCACATCAAACGGTTCATACACGAGCTCGAACATCACGCGAATCGGACCATTCGTTAGCACACGAGAGTCGACGAAGTTCGTTGGGATGTAGAGTTGATCATTGATCCAGATCCCACTACCCCCACATCCTCGCGTTGGACCAGCAGAATATGCGTCGACTCCTTCGCCGAGATCCATGTGGTAATTGTCGACCATGTACCAGTCATTGATTACCAGTTTTGGAGTGCGCTTGGACCAGATGTCGATCGCGCTGCTGGTGAGTGGTTCGCCTTTCCACGTGCGCAACGCTTTGCCGTAAGTACGATGACCGATGCGATCGTTCTCCCACGCAAAATCGTCAAAACGCTCGCGCACGAAACGCCCATAAGCACGAAAATCGTCTTTCACGTACTCGCGTTTCTTTCCAGCCGTGACGGTAAAGGTTTTTGTCTCACCAGGCGCGAAGTCGGCCTGGAAGATGAGGAGATCAGGTTTGTGATATTCATCGTAATCAGTATCGACTGCCTGAGATAAAACTTCCTTGCCGGCACTATCGTGAACGTGAAGCTTCATCAAATCTTTCTCGCCGAGCGATGCCAGAGCCTGTGCCGTCAATTCAATCGTCTCGTTTTCGCGCGCGATTTTCAGTTTGTTTACGGCGGTTATGGTTAATTGTGTTTGCGAGGGCGAGTTCTGAACGCTTATGCCGGAATTCGGAAAAGTGAATAGGCTCATCACTGCAACAAGAAGAAGCAGTTTGACGTTCATTTAGACGCTCCTGGTTCGGGATCTTTAGGGCGGATGATTCTACAACGCCTGTCTCGTTTCTGTTGACAAAATAAGTTGGCATTTACTCAAGCTCAGAGGTACATTTAGAGCTTCCAAACCGCACTCCCCGCGCTCTTCCGACGGATTTGACACGCATGAGAGGTTGACATGAAACGTTTTGCCCTTAGCCTCATCGGCAGCTTCCTCGCCTTTACAGCGGGACTTGTGACCGCCTCGTCCTGGAACTTAATGCAGCCAGTCGTGGCGGACCCGGTTGTCGTCGAGCGATGCCCGCCCGGCCAACAATCGTCACCACAAATTGGGGTAGCGATAAACCCTGCCCTGACGGAGGCGCCTGACCGTGAATATCACTTCGCGCAAGGTCGTCTAAAACTGGTGCCGGAAAACGTGCGGTTGAAGAGCGACAGTCTGCATTACGACATTGACGTGAAGTATCCCCAGATTGTCGGCGCAGACACGCCCGGCATTCGCAAGATCAATCAGCACCTGAAAGCGCTTGCGACCGCAAAATACCAGTGGCCATTAAATGAATCCCCGGAGGATATTCGTAAGGATCAGGAGAGGCTGCCGGGAACTTACAACAGCGTCAATTTCGATTACGAGCTGAGCGTAGCTACTGACTCTTTCCTGAGTATCTTTTTCACCGGCTACAGCTATGGTGTAGGAGCTGCTCATGCGGTGCAGGAGAGTGAGTCTTTGAATTACGACCTCGCTTCCGGCAGCGAGTTGAAACTAGCCGACCTCTTCAAGAGCGGCTCAAAATACCTGGAGTTTATCTCTGAGTATTGCATTGAACAGCTCTCAGCAACTGCCGGTGTACCTGACCGCCTGAACAAGGGACGGCTGGCGCCCGCAGCCAAAAACTTTGAGAACTGGCATATCACCACCGGCGGAATCAGTTTTAACTTCGACGCCTGCGAGATCTTCGCGTGTGCGGAAGGGGATCAGTCGGTGGAGATTCCCTTCAGCGATCTGAGACCGCTGTTCGCCCCAGGCATTCCGGGTAAATTCAACATCACTTACCCGTAAGGCTGTGCGGCTACAACCGTGGATCGACCGGCTCGCTTTCCAGCGCGAGCACACCGAACACGCACTCGTGAACCCGTCGCAACGGTTCCTTTCTGACAAACCGTTCGAGCGCCTCGATACCTAGCGCAAATTCGCGAAGTGCGAGCGAGCGCTTGGTCGACAGGCCACGCCCACGCAACCGTTCGAGGTTTTCACTCAACGCGTACTCGGGTCCATAGATGATTCGCAGGTATTCCCTGCCTCTGCATTTGACTGCTGGTTGGACCAGGCCGCGTGGTCCACGTGTGATGAAGTCGAACGGCTTCACTACCATTCCCTCACCGCCGCGACCTGTGAGCTCTTCCCACCACTGAGTGCCCGCTTCCTGACTTACGGCGTCAGTTACGTCAACAACCATGTAATCCGTCGCGAGTAGTAGACCCGGATCGGCAGCGCAGAGTCGCCGGAGCGTTTCCATGTGCCACACGTGATCGCGATTCGTGTGAACTTTGCCTTCGGTCGCCAGCACGTGAAATGGAGCGAGTTTGATATCGTCGAGCGAAGTAACAGGCCAGCAGTAACGACGGTAGGCGTCTCTGTATTTTTCCGCAGCACTGGCGCGTGCTCGATAGCGATCAAGCAGCGCAGCAACGTCGACAGTAACGCCCTCTGCTCCCTCGAGCGCGGTGATGACGTCGGCGAGTGAAGCATGCGCTGCCGCACCGACAGCGGCGTACTGTTGACGCAAAAGCTCCTGAGCTTTTGCCGACCACGGCATCAACTCACAATCCAGGCAGATCCAATCCGTCTCAAACTCTTCCCACAGGCCCTCCATCGCTCTCTGAATTCTGGCGATAAACTCTGCTTCCAGCGCACGATCGTCGAAAAACCTCCGGCCAGTTCGCGTGTAACAGATGCCTGCGAGATCCTCGACGATACCGAAGCGTCGCCGTGCCGCATACGGATCGCGACACACGACGACGATCGCGCGCGACCCCATGTGCTTCTCTTCGCAGACCACGCGCGCAATACCTTGATGACGGTAATAAGCAAACGCCTCCGCAGGATGTTCGAGCAGGTCGGGCTGGCGACTCGTCTCCGAGGGCGACATAGTTGGCGGCAAATAGATCAGCCACTTCGGATCCGACGCAAACCGGCTCATCACTTCGAGAGCAGCAATTCCGTTCTCTACCCTAATCGTCACGTTCCGATAAAGACCCGTGGAAACAATGCGCTTGCCCGAAACGTCCTCGATATCAAGAATGTCGTCGTGCTTTTGTTGCGCGGTTAGAGTTGGCGCACGCTCCTCTTCCGGGAGAAATGGCTTGGACGACTCGTAGTAAGTCTGAAGCGCGGGCACTGAAACCAGCTCCTTCTCGGGATATCGCAGCGCAGTCAGCCTGCCTCCAAACACGCATCCAGTGTCGATACAGATCGTGCCGTTCAACCATTCCGGTTCCGGAACAGGCGTGTGACCGTAAACCACGATCGCACGACCGCGATATTCGGCGGCCCAGTTGTACCTGACCGGCAGTCCGAACTCGTCTGTTTCGCCGGTGGTTTCGCCATACAGCGCAAAGTCGCGGACCTTTCCTGAACCGCGTCCTTGCAGCGCTTCTTTCAAACCCGCGTGGGCGACGACTAACCGTCCGTCGTCCAGCAAGTAGTGACTGACGAGGCTATCGATAAAGGACGCCACGTGCTCTTTGAATTCCTTCGGCTCGCCTTCGAGCTGCTGCAGTGATTCAGCAAGGCCGTGGGTGATCTGCACGTCTCTTCCGCGGAGCTTGCGCATCAGCTTGGTGTCGTGGTTACCAGGCACTGCGAGCGCCTGGCCAGACGCGGTCATAGTCATCACCAACTTCAGGACCTCCGGAGTCTTTGGTCCACGATCCACCAGATCGCCGAGAAAAACTGCTTTGCGCCCTTCAGGATGATGAGCTTCGTAACCGGAGTTGATCTCGTAACCAAGTTCGGTCAGGAGTGCATGAAGTTCGTCGTAACAACCGTGCACGTCGCCGATGATGTCAAATGGTCCATGTTCATCTTTGCGATTGTTCCAGAGCTTCTCGCGCTCGATCACAACTGCATCGATCTCTTCCGGCGTTGAAAACTCGAAAATATAACGAAAGCCCTCTCGTTTCAGGTTGCGTATCGAGCGTCGCAGTTGTTGAGTCTGTTGACGGATCACGTGAGGACCAAAGTTGCGATCGGATCTCAGACGATTGCGATCCTCACAAACTCTGGTCGGTGGATTCAGAACGATGGCGACCGGAAGCACGTGATACTCACGCGCCAGTGCGACGAGCGGTTTACGCGCTTCGACCTGGACGTTCGTAGCATCGACGACCGTCAACTTGCCGGCTGCGAGACGCTTTGCGGCGATGAAATGCAGAATCTCGAAAGCGTCTTTCGTGGCCGCCTGATTGTTCTCATCATCCGATACCAGTCCGCGGCAGAAATCGGATGAAAGCACTTCGGTGGGTTTGAAGTGTTTCCTGGCAAACGTCGACTTCCCGCACCCGGATGGGCCGATGAGTACAATTAGTGATAACTCTGGAATCTTGATGTGGTTCATTTTAAATGCCGCGGATTACACGGAAATAATCCGCGGATCGTTTATCCGCGTCATCCGCGGCTCATTTCCTCTCGAAGACGGCCATTTGCGTGGGTGCGCCAACAGCGCTGTCTTCTGGTCCTATTGGCAAAAATCGCACGTCGTATCCGTACTTGTCCGCGATGGGCTGTGCCCACTGGTAAAATTCTGCTCTCGTCCACTCGAAGCGATGATCCTTGTGGCGAAAAGTTCCCGCCGGTAACGTCTCGAAACGGACGTTGTATTCGACGTTGGGTGTCGTGATGACGACGGCATTGGGCTTCGCAAACTCGAACAACACTCTTTCAAATGCAGCGAGCCGCGGCTGGTCCAGGTGCTCGATCACTTCCACAACTGCTGCCGCATCAAAACCGCTTAGCCGCTTGTCTCGATATGTCAGCGAGCCCTGGATCAGCTTGAGCCGGTCTCGCACGCGCGCAGGCATTCGTTCCAATCTCAACCGTTCGTGAGCTATTTCCAACGCGCGATGCGACACGTCAACTCCAACAATCTCACTGAAGCTCTTTTCGTGTAGCAGAGCCCCCAGCAACTTTCCCTCGCCACAACCGAGGTCCAAAACTCTTTGCGCGTTTACACTCTTGAGTGCGGCTAGCACGGTGTTGAGGCGCTGGTTGTTTAAATTCAACCCTCGTTCGACAACCTCTTCCTCGCGGTCGTGTTTCTCTACCGCGACGTCCGGATCAGGTGTTTCCTCGTCCACCAGGCGCGCCAAAGCATCTCTCGCAAGATCGCGTCTGTATTTCAAATAACGCTTCGTGATCTCTTCCTTCTCCGGATGCGACGCGAGCCACGCACCCGCGTGTCGCAAGAGTTTCTCGACCTCATCGTCACCAACCCAGTAGTGCTTCTCGTTGTCGAGCACCGGTATCAGCACGTAGATGTGCGTCAACAGATCCTGCAAACGCGCGTGGCCAGTGAGTTCGACGGTGTAATACGTGCTTTCTCCCCACTCTGGAAAAGTTGTATCGAGCGGATGTCGCTGAGCTTCGACGCGATAGCCCAGTGGCTCGAACAGACGTCGCAGGAAGCTTTCACCGCCACGACACGGAAGCACGGAAATCTTCGCTTGCAGAGGAATCGGCGTTGCAGCGAGCTCGGGTCTATCTTTACTTCTGCCGCCCAGAGCACTACCAAACACGCGCGAGATCGCAACGCTCAGAAATGACGACGCAACATACGGTCGATCGTTGACATACTGGTCCAACGTGCCACCCTGACCGGGTCCTCTGCGATTGCGCACGAGCCCGACCGGATCGACGTCGAGCAGCAACGCCGCCGTGCAACGCTTCGCAGTCGCCTCTGGATAAAACACGTGCGCCTGTCCGAACGAAAGTTCAAACGAATGCAATCGCGCCGGATTCTTGTGCAGCAAATATCCGAGGTCAGTCGCCGGCTGATGCATGGTTGTGATAGTCAACAACATCTTTTCAGTCTATCTTAGCCACAAAAAGGCACAAAGGAGGGGGGTGTGGGTAGTAAGGTAACTGAGGAACTTCGCAAGGAGTTGGAGAAGGCGGAGGCGTCGGAAATGCTCGACGTAGTTATCGAACTGCGTCCGGAGAACGAGCCCGGGGCTAAACAACCTCAAACACGCGCAGAAAAGATCGCTACACTGAAAGAAAACTTCATCCGCGATCTTGCACCCGTGGAACAAGCCGTTCGGAACGCAGGCGGCGAATTGACCGGCCAGGCATGGA
>Ga0070694_100002131_pt1 | contig 11723 bp, 10 predicted proteins | sample KBSK1251metaG_FD_65470 | JGI IMG/M metagenome (GOLD analysis project Ga0070694, IMG submission 65470) | Corn, switchgrass and miscanthus rhizosphere microbial communities from Kellogg Biological Station, Michigan, USA - KBS K1-25-1 metaG | ecosystem: Host-associated > Plants > Roots >... | reverse complement strand
GCGCCCGCCGTGTCGTCCAGCCGGAATTTCTCGACCCACACGACCAACGGGCGCCAGAGCACCTGATCGACGCACACGATCATCACCACCATCGCGAGGACCGCGAGCGCCATGGCGGGGACGTTCCCCTGGTCGAGTGCGACGCTCATGTACGATCCAATGCCGGGCAGCCGGTAGTCCCGGTCACCCAGCCGGAACGCCTCGTTCACCATCAGGAAGAACCAGCCGCCCGCCATCGAGAGCATCCCGTTCCAGACCAGACCCTGCGCCGCCGCCGGGACCTCGAGCTGCCAGAAGGTTCGGCGCGGGGGCCATCCGGCAACCTTGCACGCGTCGCGCAGCGGGTCCGGAAGACCCTTCAGCGAGTTGTAGAACGACAGGGCGAGGTTCCACGCCTGAGCGGTGAAGATCATCAGGATCGCCGCCAGCTCGAGCCCGACGTTCCGGGTCGGGAACAGGGACATCAATCCGAGGACGAGCCCGGGAAGAAACCCGAGCACCGGAATACTCTGGAGGATGTCGAGGAGCGGGAGGAGCAGTCGCTCGGCGGCCCGCGACTTCGCGGCCGTCCAACCGAACCCGAGGGCGAACAAGTAGGAGATCATCAGCGCGAACACGCCGCGCGACAACGAATACAGCGTGTAGCGAGGGAGCGCCGCGGGGCTCAAGTCGATCCGTACCGCCTGCGAAAACGGGGCTTCGAACTCCCGCGCGAACGAGATGACCGTCGCGATCACCCCGCCCAGGAGACAGAGGACGGCGATGTCCGCGAGCCCGAGCCGGCGCAAGCCCGGGGGCGCGAGCGTGGTTGGAAAACCGGGCAGCTTCATGTGTGCGCGAACAGTTTAAGTTGAGGCGCCATGTCAGAACAGGCCGTCGAGACGATCGTCGAGCTCAACGGCGTCCGGCTCTACACGCGACAGGTGGGAGACGGCCCCTCGGTGGTGGTCCTACACGGAGGACCCGGCGCACACCACGATTATCTCCTCCCCCAATACGACCGGCTCGCCGCGGGGCGGGCGGGGCGGGCCCTCATCTACTACGATCAGCGCGGCGGCGGCCGATCGGTGGTCCCGCGCGACGTGGCGGTCGGGTGGCGGGAGCACGTGGCCGATCTCGAGGCCCTGCGAGTGCACTGGCGGCTCGATCGCCTCACCCTGCTCGGCTACTCGTGGGGGGGCCTGCTCGCCGTGCTGTACGCCCTCGAGCATCCGAGCCGGATCGCACGCCTCGCGCTCGTCTCGGGCGCGCCCCTGACCGCCGCGTGGCGCGAGGAATTCGAGCGCCGCTTCGCCGCCCGCATGGCCCAGCCCTGGATCGCCCGGAGTCGCGCCGAGCTTTCGGCCCTGGGGCTCGCGCAGCGTGACCCCGAAAAGTATCGCCGCATCGCGTTCGCGCTATCCGTCGCCGGCTACTTCCATGACCCCAGTCGCGCGCGGGAGATGACCCCGTTCCGGGTCACGGAGCGTACCCGCCGAGCCGTCTGGGATAGCCTCGGGGAATACGACCTGCGCGAACAGATCCGGCTGAAGTTCCCGAATGGTACCGCTCCCCGCTCCCTGCTCGTGCATGGCATTTACGACCCCATGCCGATCGAGGCGGCGCGCGAGACCGCGGCACTGCTCTCGACTGGAGTGGTCGAGCTGGCGACCGGCCACGCACCGCACGTGGAGGCGACGGAAGCGTTCGTGCGGGTGCTCGATGGGTTCCTCCCGAAGGGATAAAGGCGACGGAACGACGGAATGACGGAATGGGGATGAACATGAGCCGCCGCTCTCGTTCCGTCCTTCCGTCTTTCCGACGCCTTTCGTACGTTCCGATCGTCATGGACAAGCATTCCGTCACCCACACGCTCGATCAGCTCGCGGCGGTCCTCGAGCTCCGGGGGGAGAGTGCCGGACGGGTGCGGGCGGTCCAGCGCGCAGCCCGATCGGAAATCCTGGCGACCGGCCGATCGAGCACCCTGGATGAACTGCGGGAGCAGGTACCGCCCGGCCTCGTGGAGATGCTCCGCATCCCCGGCCTCGGGGTCGCCAAGGTCCGGCTGATCCACGAAGCCCTCGCCATCGAATCACTCGCGGAGCTCGAGGTCGCCGCCACCGATGGGCGCCTCGCCGCGCTCCCGCGTTTCGGCGCGAAGACGGCGGAGAACGTGCGCCGGGGAATCGCACAGCTCCGGCAGGCCACGGGGCTCCGGCTGTTCCATCACGCCCGCGACGAAATCGAGCAGGTGCGGCGCGCCCTGGCGGCGCTCGACGGCGTGCAACGGGTGGAGGTCGGCGGCGCCGTGCGCCGCCGCTGCGAGCTGATCGGGCGCCTGGACCTGATCGCCGTGCACACCGGCGCCGCCGCGCGCGATGCGTCGATCCACCGCCTCGGCCATGCGCCAGGTGTCATAGAGATCGGAGGGCAAGGGGAGCCGCGCGGGGGCGGGCGGGGGGGCGGGACCATCACGCTGCGCTTCGCGTCCGGTACGGTGGTCGACGTGCTACTCACCACGCCCGAGCGGTTCGGGGTCGACTGGATCCGCGCGACCGGGTCCCCCGCGCACGTCGCGGCGCTCGAGACCCGGGCACGCACGATGGGCGTCGCGCTGGACGGCGCGTTCCCGGACGAGGCCGAGGTGTATCGGGCAGTCGATTGCGCCTGGGTGCCTCCCGAGCTGCGCGAGTCCGACGACGCGCTCGACGCCGCCGCCACGGGTCGATTGCCGCATCTCGTCGAGGCGCGGGACCTCCGCGGTCTTCTCCACTGTCACTCGCACTACTCCGACGGTACCGTCACGATCGCGGAGTGGGCGACCGCCTGCCGGGCCGCGGGATACGAGTGGGTGGGCATCACGGATCATTCGCAGTCGTCCGCGTATGCCGGCGGCCTCCGGGCGGAGGACGTGGCGCAGCAGCACGCGGAGATCGATGCCGTGAATGCCGGCGCGACGGATGGCGGAATCCGCGTGCTCAAGGGGGTCGAGGCCGACATCCTCGCCGACGGGACCCTCGACTACGGCCCGGACGTACTCGATCGGTTCGACTTCGTGATCGGCTCGATTCACTCCCGCTTCGGCATGACGGAGGCGGAGATGACCCGCCGCGTCCTGACGGCCATGGAAGACCCCCGGCTCACGATCCTTGGGCATCCCACCGGGCGCCTGCTGCTCCAGCGCGAGCCCTACGCGATCGATCTCGAGCGTGTGCTCCGGACCGCGGCCGACCGAGGCATCGCGGTCGAGGTCAACGCCGATCCGCACCGCCTCGATCTTGATTGGCGCGTGGTGCGGCGCGCGCGCGAGCTGGATGTCACCATCTCCATCGGCGCCGATGCCCATTCGACCGCCGGGATGGCGAACGTGGAGATCGGCCTCGGGATCGCCCGCAAAGGCTGGCTCGAACCCGCCGGGGTGCTCAACACACGGGACGCGGACGAGTTCCTGGCCTTCGCGCGCCAGCGCCGCAGCGTCGCGGCGTGATGGCCACGAAGACCAAGGCCCGATCGCGTGAAACGCCGGCCGCGCTTCGAGCGCGCGTCCGCAAGATCATCGCGCGCCTCGAGCGCGAGTATCCCGACGCCACCTGCGCCCTGCATCACCGGACCGCGCTCGAGCTGCTCGTCGCAACGATCCTGTCTGCGCAGTCGACCGACGCGCGCGTGAACATGGTCACCCCGGCGTTGTTCGAGAAGTACAAATCCGCCGCGGACTTCGCGGCAGCGGATCCCCAGGTTCTGGAGCAGGAGATCCACAGCACCGGGTTCTTTCGCAACAAGACCAAGTCGATCATCGGCATGGCACAAGCGGTCGTGGAGCGCCACGGCGGCGAGGTGCCGGATACGATGGAGGCGCTGGTCGAGCTGCCCGGCGTGGGTCGCAAGACCGCGAACGTCGTCCTCGGGACCTGGTTCGGAAAGAACGAAGGGGTCGTGGTCGACACGCATGTGCAGCGGCTCGCCACGCTCCTCCGGCTCACCAGGGAAAAGGATCCGGTAAAGATCGAGCGCGACTTGATGGCCGTCGTGCCGCGCGAGAAGTGGACCTGGTTTTCGCATACGTTGATCCTGCACGGACGCCGTGTGTGCATCGCGCGGAGGCCCAGATGCGAGGTGTGCGTGGTGAATCGGTTATGTCCGAGTTCTCGAGTATGACCATGACTCTCCCCCCGGTCGATCGCGCCCAGCTTGTGGCCACCCGGCGCGATCTCCACCAGCACCCCGAGCTGGGCTTCGAGGAGCAGCGGACCAGCACGCTCGTCGCCGAGCGGCTGGCGAAGCTCGGCTACGCGGTGCAAACCGGCGTCGGCAAGACCGGCGTGGTGGGGCTGCGCGACGGCGCATCCAAGGGTAACCCGCGCTGCGTGCTGATCCGCGCCGACATGGACGCCCTCCCCGTCCAGGAGGCCAACGACGTTCCCTATCGCTCCACGCGCGCGGGCAAGATGCACGCGTGCGGTCACGACGGGCATGTGGCGATCGGGCTCGAGGTCGCCCGCCGATTGCACGCGGCGGCGCTCGCGGGCGGCGTGAAGTTCGCGTTCCAGCCCGCCGAAGAGATTTCGAACGGGGCCGAGGCGATGATCGCCGCGGGCGTGCTGGAAGCGCCACCCGTCGACGCCGCGTTCGGAATCCACCTGTGGAACGATCTTCCGGTGGGCAGCATCGCGCTCATGCCGGGGCCGGTGATGGCGTCCGTCGACGAGTTCCAGATCTCGATCGTCGGGAAGGGTGGGCACGCGGCGGCGCCCCATCAGGCGATCGACCCGGTGCTCATCGCGGCGCACGTGGTGACCGGTTTGCAAAGCTTGGTCGCGCGCCGCCGCAATCCGTTCGAGGAGGGTGTGGTTTCCGTCACCCAGCTGAATGCGGGGCACGCATTCAACGTCATCCCCGGCCGCGCTGAACTGCGGGGTACCGTGCGGACCTTCGGCGGCAGGTTCTACGAAGACGCGCCGCGCCTACTGGAGGAAACCGCCCAGGGCATCGCGCGCGCCTTCGGGGCGGACGCCGAGGTGCGCTATCGGCGGATGTCGAAGCCGCTCGTCAACGACCCCGCGATGACCGCCGTGATGCAGGAGGCGGCCCGCGAGACCGTGGGCCCGGACCGGCTCGTGGATGGGGTCCGCACCATGGGTGGAGAAGACATGTCCTTCTTCCTCGCGAAGGTGCCGGGCGCGTTCGCGTTCGTCGGCTCGGCGCGACCCGACGGCAAGCCCTCCCCACATCACAGCCCGACCTTCGATATCGACGAGCAAAGCCTCGTCATCGGGGCGGACCTGCTCTCGCGAACGGTGGTGCGGTATTTGGAGGGTTAGCTTTCCTCCAATGCCGAACCTGCTTTCCTCCGAACCCTCCGCCTACCTGAAGTCCGCCGCCCACCAGCCGGTGCATTGGCACCCCTGGGGCGACTCGGCGTTCGCCCGCGCCAGGACCGAGGACAAGCCGATCCTTCTCGACATCGGCGCCGTGTGGTGCCACTGGTGTCACGTGATGGACGGCGAGTCGTACGAAGATCCCGGTGTGGCGGAAGTCCTGAATCGGGACTTCGTGTGCGTCAAGGTCGATCGCGACGAGCGGCCCGACGTGGACGCGAGATACCAACGGGCCGTGCAGGCGTTGACCGGCCAGGGTGGTTGGCCGCTCACGGCATTTCTCACGCCTGAAGGGGAGGTCTTTTTCGGCGGCACCTATTTTCCGCCGGAGGAGAATAACTACGGCAGGCCCGGATTCGTCTCCGTGCTCAAACAGGTCGCCGAGATCTATCGACTGCAGCGGGACAAGGTCCGAGACAATGCCACCGCCATCCGCCGGCACGTGGCCGAGGCCCTCGACGAGGCGAAGAGCGGCGACGTGTCGCCCGACGTCCTCGACAAGGCCGCGGGCGAGATGGCCCGGCTGTTCGACATCCGCTACGGGGGCTTCGGGACTGCCCCCAAGTTCCCCCACCCCGCGGCGATCCGCTTCCTGCTCGCCCGTTGGCACGACGGCCGCGCGGACTGGATGCGTCAGGTCGTGGAGCGGACGCTCACAGGTATGGCGAACGGTGGCATTCGGGATCACGTCGGAGGCGGGTTCCACCGCTACTCGGTCGACGAACGCTGGATCGTCCCGCATTTCGAAAAGATGTCTTACGACAACTCGGAGCTCCTGCACGCCTACGTCGACGGCTACGCGGCCCTCGGCAATCCGCTCTTCAAGGACGTCGCCCAGGGTATCGTGGGCTGGGTGCTGGAGGTGTTATCCGACAAGGAGCACGGCGGGTTCTACACGTCCCAGGACGCGGATGTCCAATTCGGCGACGATGGGGACTACTGGACCTGGACGCCTGATGAGATGAAGGCCGTACTCTCCGAGGGGGAGTTCGCAGTCGGACGGCGCGTGTTCGATGTCGAAGTACCCGGCGAGATGCATCACGACCACGAGAAGAACGTCCTGTGGTGGAAGCAAGACCCAGCGAGTGACGCTGAATGGGTGGTCTTGAAGGAGGCGCTCCCGAAGCTCAAGGCGGCGCGGGACGGACGCCGGGCGCCGTACGTCGACACCACGCCGTACGTCAACTGGAACGCCATGATGGCGTCCGCGTTCCTGCACGCCGGCGCCGTGCTCGACCGGCCCGAGTGCAACGCGCTGGCGCTCAAAGTCCTGTCGCGGATCTGGGACGAAGCCTGGGACGAGACTCGAGGCATGAGTCACGTCATCGGGCGGGCGGAGCCGCGCGGGATGCTCGAGGATGACGTCCACGCGGCAGCGGCGTTCCTCGATGCCTACGAGGCCACGGGTGACGACGACTGGCTGACCCGCGCCACGGCCGTGATGCAGTACTGCCGTCGCTCCCATTGGGACGAAGAGAGAGGCGGCTTCTTCGACGTGGCGCGCGGTCGTGAGGGCGCGGCCTACCTCAACACGCCCGCCAAGCCCATTCAGGACGCCCCCACGCCGTCGGGAAACGGCGTCGCGGCACTCGTGTTGGCGCGGCTCTGGGCGTTTACCGACGACGCCCCATGGCGGCAGCTCCTCGACCGCCAGCTCCGGACGTTCGGCGGGGCGGCGGGCGAGCTCGCGCTGTACGGGGCGACGCTGTTGCAGGCGGTGGATTGGGCGGTGAATCCCGTGACGAGAATCGAGGTGTCGGGTGCCCGGGGACCGGGAGCCGCGTGTGATATGCATCTACTCGCACTACAGCGGTACCGCCCGCGAAAGATTGTCATCCGCAAGACGGCGGACGGCCCGGCGGCGACGGTGTGCGTGGGCACGACCTGCTCGCTCCCCGTCGCCACGCCCGAGGCGCTGGGCACGTTGCTCTCGTGAAACGCCGGGTGCTCGGACGCACGGGACTCGCCGTGAGTCCGATCGGGTTCGGCGCCTGGGCCATCGGCGGCAACGGCTTCGGCAACTCCTACGGTGCCACGGACGATACGGAATCCCGGCGGGCCGTCCGTCGCGCGCACGAGCTGGGATGCAACTTCTTCGACACGGCGGACGTGTACGGGCACGGTCACTCGGAGGAGATCCTGGGCCAGGTGCTCGGCGAGGGCGCCATGCGCCATGACGTCATCATCGCGACCAAGGTCGGGGGCAACTTCTACAATCGCGACGTCAATCCGCTGCTCCTCCCCCGGCTCGCCGAGGCGCTCGGTCGGCCGGTCGCCGACATCGCGCCAGACGCGCCCCTCTCGGTCACGCACGATGCCAACTTCTCGCCCGACTACATCCGGTTCGCGGTCGAGCGATCGCTCGGCCGCCTGCGCACCGACTACATCGACCTGCTCCAACTCCACAACCCAGCCCTCGGGCTGACCGCCAATCCCGAGACGTATCAGGTGCTCGAAGATCTTAAGCAACAGGGGAAAATCCGGTTTTACGGCGTGTCCGTGCACACGCCCGAGGAGGGCCTCGCGGCCGTTGAGGTCACGCGGCCCGACACCGTGCAGATCGTGTACAACGTGGTCCGCCGCGAGGCGGAGGATCGCTTCCTTCCGGCGGCCCGAGCGGCCAACATGGGCGTCATCGCGCGGGAGCCGCTGGCCAACGGCCTGCTCGCCGGCAGGTACGGTCCCGACAGCATGTGGGAGAAGGGCGACATCCGGGCACGCATGCCGCGGCCATATGTGGCGCAGATGACGGCGCTCGGAGAACGGGTCAGGGAACTCGCCGACCAGGCCGGGGTGACCTCCGCACAGCTCGCGCTGCGCTTCGTACTGGACAACGAAGCGGTGACGGTGGTGATTGTGGGAATGAAGACCGTGGCGCAGGTGGAAGAAAATCTCTCACTGGAGTGATGATGGCCAACAAGCAGGCCGTATTCGAGACCGCAAAGGGCCGGATCGAGGTCGAGCTCTTCGCGCACGAGGTCCCCAACACGGTGGCGAACTTCGAGAAGCTCGCGAACGCCGGCTTCTACGACGGCACCACGTTTCACCGCGTGATCCCCAACTTCATGGTTCAGGGAGGCGATCCCTATTCGAAGAGCGGCAAGGGCCGCGTCGGCACCGGCGGGCCGGGCTACACCATCAAGTGCGAGACGGACAAGAACGTCCACAAGCATGTCGCCGGCACGCTCTCGATGGCCCACGCCGGCAAGGATACGGGGGGCAGCCAGTTCTTCATCTGCCACTCGCCCCAGCCACACCTGGACCGCGTCCACACCGTCTTCGGACAGGTGACCAAGGGCCAGGACGTGGTGAACAAGATTGCGCAAAACGACGAAGTGAAATCGATTCGGGTGCACTGAGCCAAACCGGAGATTCGCATGCTCTTGTCGCTGTTACTGCTCGCCAGCGTCTTCCAGAGCCCCGATAGCGGGGCCTTCGTGATCACCCTCGGCAAGGACACGATCGGCGTCGAGCGCTACGCGCGGACCGCCGATCGGCTCGTAGATGACGTGGTCATGCGTGACCGGGCACCCGCGGTAGCCCGGCATTTCGTGGGAGACCTGGGACCCGACGGCTTGATCACGCGTCTCGAGGTCGACACCAAGCCCCTCGGGACCACCGACGTACCCCCCAGCCACGTCGTGGCGCGGTACACGAAAGACGATGCAATCATCGACGTCACGCGCAACGGGCAGACCAGCACCGCCCACGTGGTCACTCCTCAGGGCGCCCTCCCGTTTCTCAACTTCTGCTACGCGCTGTACGACCAGTACAGTGTGCGCGCGCGGAAGCTCGGCGGGTCTCCGGTGAAGGTCTCGGTCCTGAGCTTCGGGTCCACCGCGCCGTTCGACCTCACCGTGACGTTTCCCGCGCCTGACTCGATGGGCGTCGCGTTCGAGGGCGACCAGCCGACGCTCTTCCGGGTGGACCCCTCGGGTCGGATCCAGGGCGTCGACGGGCGACTGACCACGCAAAAGGTGCTCGCGACGCGCGTGTCCCCCGCCACCGTCGATATGGCGAGGTTCGAGGCGGCATTCGCCGGACGGCCCCTGGGCCAGCTCTCGCCACCCGACTCGGTACGCGCGGAGATCGACGGAGTCCGCATCGCGATCGACTACGGGCGTCCCGCCATGCGCGGCCGCCGGATCTTCGGGGGCGTGGTGCCGTGGAACCAGGTCTGGCGCACGGGTGCGAATTTCGCCACCCGCTTCTCCACCTCCGCCGACCTCGTCATCGGAGGGAAAACGATCCCCAAGGGGACCTATACCCTGTGGACGCTGCCGTCACCGAGCGGGTGGAAGCTCATCGTGAACCGCGAGATCCTCGCGCCGTGCGAGGGCGATGCCTGCGACCTGCCCACCCGCGCGCGCTTGTGGGGAACCGATTACGCCGCCGATTCGGATCTGGTGCGCGTGGACGTGAAGACCGAGCCGTTGCCGCGCCCCGTTGAGCAGTTCAGCATCGCCGTCGTGCCACAGGGCAAGAGTGGCGTGGTCCAGATGGACTGGGAGACGACCCGCATCGCCATCCCCTTCTCAAGGAAGCAGACATGAGCCGTCGACTGTGCAGCCTCCTCGTCGCCGGACTCCTCGCGCCCGGAGCCCTTGCGGCGCAGAGCGGCCAGTTCGTCGTCCTGTTGGGCCGCGACACCCTCGCCATCGAGAAGTACACGCGCACCGCCGACCGGCTCGAGGGTGAGCAGGTCATCAGGAGCCCCCGGACGGTGCACCGCATCTACACCGTGACGTTTGGTCCCGGCGGTGTGACCCAGCGGTTCGAGCTCGTCACGCACAACGTGTCCGGTGCGCCTGGCCCGGCGGAAACCAAAGCGTGGGCGACGTTCCAGGGCGACTCCGCCGTGACCACCGTGCCCCGCGGGGATTCGACGCGGACCGTGCGGGTGCGGGTCGGTTCCGGCGCGCTTCCGTACCTGGGACAGTCGTTCGGCCTCGTGGAAGAAGTCGCGCGCCGGGCCCGCACCGCCGGCGGAGCGGACTACACCACCAGCATGTTGCCCGTCGGCGACACCGAGCCGCTTCCTGTAACCGTCACGCGCCGCGGCGCCGACTCGCTGACCTTCATGCTGGGTGGCATCGGGCCGCTGCGCGCCCGCGTCGACGAGCGCGGCACGCTGCTCGGCGTGTCCGGGATCGGCGGCACCGCGCAGATCACCGTCGAGCGGGTGACGGGGCTCGACTTCGGCACGCTCGGCAAATCGTTCGCGTCTCGGTCGCTCGGCACGCTGTCGCCTACCGACTCCATCCAGGCGCGGGTGGGGGGGGCTGCCCTCGCGGTCCGCTACAGCCGTCCATCCACTCGCGGGCGGGCGATTTTCGGGAGCGTAGTGCCGTGGAACCAGGTGTGGCGCACCGGCGCCAACGAGGCGACGCTGTTCGAGACCAGCGTGGATTTGGTCATCGGCGGGACGACCCTGCCTGCTGGGAAATACACGCTGTGGACCATTCCGGCGCGCGATCGCTGGACCCTCATCATCAATCGGAATACCGGACAGTGGGGGACCAACTACGACGCCAAGTACGACTTCGCGCGACTGGACATGAAGGTCGAGCCCTTACCCCAGCCGGTGGAGCAGTTCACCATCGCCATCGACCCGCAGGGCTCAGGCGGCATCCTGAAGCTCGAGTGGGAGCGGACCCGCGCGTCGATCCCGTTCTCGCGGAAGTAGCGTGCACCTCGACTTCGCCGTGATCGCCGACTACGCGCTCGTGGATCAGGCGGGCAAGCTCTCCGTACTCGGCATCTTCCAGCACGTGTGGGTGCAGCAATTTCCCGCGATGCACCCGCGCCTCCATCTGGTGCTGCGCCTCAAGGGCAAGCGCACTGAGATAGGAGAGCACCAGGTACAGATCAAGTTGCTGGACGAGCAGGACACCGAGGTTCTGGGCGGCAACGGCGCCGTGAACTTCGCGGAGCCGCCCGCGGGCGTCACCGACATCGAGGCGGGCGCGATATTGGTGTTCGATGTGCCGCTGCCGCACCCGGGGGCGTACCGCTTCGAGATCATGGTCGACGGCGAGACGAAAGCCGCCGTTCCCCTGACGGCGAGCCAGCTGCCGCAGCAGCCGCAGGGTGGCCACTGAGGTGCCGCGCCGCACGGTCTTCGCGCTCTGGGCTCTCCTCGTCGCGGTCGGGTGCGGTGAAACGCCGACCGCCCCCACCGCCCCCGTCCGCGTCGATCTCTCACAGGCCTGGATGCGAGCGAGCCCCGGCGAAGTAGGCATGAACGCGATGGGCCTGTTCACCGCCTCTGGCGACGCCGCCGCCATCCCGCGGTTCCGGAGCCTGCTCGTGGCGCGCCATGGGCGGCTCGTGGCCGAGTACTACTTCAACGGCGTCGACTCCACG
>Ga0070694_100002130_pt1 | contig 11726 bp, 14 predicted proteins | sample KBSK1251metaG_FD_65470 | JGI IMG/M metagenome (GOLD analysis project Ga0070694, IMG submission 65470) | Corn, switchgrass and miscanthus rhizosphere microbial communities from Kellogg Biological Station, Michigan, USA - KBS K1-25-1 metaG | ecosystem: Host-associated > Plants > Roots >... | reverse complement strand
CCACCTGGAGCGCCGACGTGCCAGAGTTGGACAGGATGGCATATCGGCTCTGGTGCATCTCCGCAAAGCGGCGTTCAAACTCCTGCGAGACCGGTCCGTAGCTAATTTGCCCCGACTCTAGCACGCGATTGACCAGTTCCTTCGCGTAAGGCGTGGCGGTGAAGGTGCCGACGGTTACGCTACGCATAGACCGCTTCCCGATACGCTTCGGCGGTGTAATACACGCCCGACTCTATTTCGTACTTAGGATAAAACCCAATGGCTTCCGCTTTGGAAATATCCAGAACGCGGCGGGGTTGTCCGTTGGGCTTGCTTGTATCCCACTCCGCAAGGCCGGGGTATTTGCAAGCATAGGAGACAATCTTAGACAAATTCAATATTGATATTTCCTGACCGCTTCCCAGGTTGTAGGCATCGCAATTCCCATATTCCGCGATGGTCAGTAATCCCGAAACCACGTCGGTCACATAAAGGAAGTCACGGGTTGCGCTTCCGTCTCCCCACAAAACAGGGGTGCGTGCGTCAATGCATGCCTGATAAAACTTCTTTACAAGATGTGCGATAACATGACCGCTGTCTCCATAGTTGTCGCCCGGCCCATACAGATTAGTGCTTAGGGCGTAGCGCCAGTTGAGTCCGAACTGTTGCCCGTGCGCTTGCAAGCAGGCCAGCATCCCGCGCTTGGCTAACCCGTAGGCGGCGTTGGTTTCTTCCGGGTAGCCGTTCCACAAGTCCGACTCCTTGAACGGAACCTGGCAGAGTTTCGGGTAAGCGCAGACGCTACCCATGCCCACAAAGCACCCGACGCCACTGTGCGCGGCGTAGTCAATCATCAGCGTATCCATGCGAACGTTGTCGGCATACATGGACGCGGGGTACTTCTGGTTTGCGCCAATCCCGCCCACGTTAGCGGCCAGGTGAAAGACACAATCCACCTTAGGCCCGGCATCACTGAACAGTTCCGCCACCGACTCTTCCCGGCGCAGGTCATAGGTCGCGCGGCGGGCGAGATGAACCGCCGCGCCTTGCGCCGTGAGCGTGTCTACCAGATGACGGCCCACAAATCCATAAGGCCCGGTGACGATCGCGCGCTTGCCCGTCCAGTAACTACGCGGCATAGTCTTTCGCGCCTTCCAGATAGCCCAGCGACTTGAGTTCATCCCAATCCTTGAACGGGACACGCGGAACCTGATAGCCACCGTCAAAGGCGAGTTTCCCTTTCTGTACCGCAATCAGATAGCGCATGGGCGCTTGCCGTGTTCCTAGCACCGTCGCCCGGCCTTCGTGCATGCGCGCGGTTCCATCCAGTTCACACTGCCAGGGTGTTTCGTTGGGGCGCATATAGCGCAGGAGTTCAGTACGCCGCCATAATCCATTCTGGGTTGAGAACAAATAAGGAACCGGAAAGTCATTTGAAATCAGGTCAAGTCTACCTAGCGCCCCGACTTCCAGTAGGTTTGCGCCATAGAGTCGGTCGGTGGTCAGGTCAACGCGGGCCACATGTGGATTGTCCACGCGCATATACCTGTCAAGTAAATCAATGGCTTCGGTGTCCACCTTGCGGGCCAGCCAGAAGTCGTCAAAGGTGGTCAGGACAATCTCATCCTGAATAGCGGATAGGACGCTGATAATGGCGTTGCTCCAGCGCTCTACCGGATAATCGGCAAAGTCGCCAATCGAATGAAACTTGAAATAGTGCGGTAACTCAAACGCGGGCGCGGTGAAGCCGCACACCAGAACCGGGTACTTCTCCCCGACATACTTATTCCAGAGATGGGAGAAGGCTTGAAGCGCCCAGATGGTTTTGTCGGAAGTGAACACAAGCGCACGCATGAATTATTCCGCGAGTTGCAAATATTCCATATTCCATACACGACCAAACCACATATTCCATACGGCGAAGTAATGCTGGTTTCCGTAAGGAGTGTCTATGTGGAAATGCGAACGGTATGTAAGCGGAAATAGTTGTCGGATGTACCATTCGATTTTACTGAGCATGTTTCGTATTCCTGTGGAGTGGGCCAGACCAGCACCCACTCCACACTAAAGATAAACGGATACCAATTAGTTGGGCGCGAAGTAGCTCGGCCCTTGCTGTGTCGTACTTCCACCGTCAACATAAAACGAAGTGTTGGCCGGATCCCAGGAGCGAACTTGCTGAACGGGCGTGTACTTGATGTTGGTCAGACGGGCCGCGATTTGCGGGGTCTCCAAAATCACGCGCCACTCGGTCTTCGCCAACATCTGCACGCAGAAGTTGGTCGGGGGCTTGCGATGCCAGAAGTAGCGCCCGCTGTTGGTCGTGAAGTACGAACCCGCCGGGGCAATCACATCCGCCATTTCTTTCGCGCCGTATTGACCATCGTAATTGATGTACTCAATATAGGTGGCCGGGCGGTTGCCCAGGATGCGGAGCGGGACAAAGTAGATGGCCGATGTGAAGGACGAACCCGCCAGCGGGGTCTCGGCAATGGCGTCGTCAAGGACAACGGGCACGCGCTGGCCGTCAATGAGCAGGTACTGACCTGTTCCGGTGAAGATGTCGCCGCGCATGTCGTCGCGCATGGCGATCTGGGCCGCGCTGTCAATGAACTGCGTTGACCCGGTTTGCAGACCCAGACAACGATAGCTCAGGTAAGCGCAAGGCCAGACTTCGGTCAACTGATAGAACAGCGACCACGACATCGAAAGCGCCCACGTCGCCGGGGTCAGGCCCATGCGACTGGCGTTATATTTCAGGTTGCGATAAATGCTGGTGATGCGCGAGACGATGCTGGTGCCGTTCGTCTCCACCGCCGCACTACCGAAGCTCACCACGATGGAGTCTGCGGCGGGGCAGGCGGTGCCGGTGTAGGCGTCCTTGTATCCGGTGTTGATGAGAATATCCAGGCCATACGGTTCCTTGTAGCCACCGTTGGCGGTGTTGGCGCTGGGGTTGCCGTTGTACAGCACGTCGGCAAAGTCGCGGCCAAAGCTCACGCCCAGTTCAAACAAGGCCTTCGCAATCTCAGAGCGCACGGCCATAGCAGGCGCACCGTTGCCGGGGAGTTGCGGAACCATGTTGTTGTTGGCGTTGAGCGGGTTGCCGACCAGCGTCAGGTCGTTGAAGTCGGAGCGGTTCACAAAGCGACCAGCGCGGTCAAGATCAAATACGCGCGTCATGCGCGACATGCGGCCCATCAGGTACTTGTGGACGCAGAGCTTCATCAGGCCAGCGGTGGGCGGGTCGTCGCAGACGCCGCTGGGTTCCGAACCCGAAGACGCGGTAACGCCCGTCATAATGCCGACCAAAGGTTCATCGTACATAGTGGTTCGGCTGGGGAGCAGGTCAAGCAGGCCCAGGCGCGGCATCACCATCGCGTTGACGATGTCGGGTTCAAGGCCGGGGAAGGAGAACAGGCCAGCCGTCCCGCCGGGGATGTTGCCAATCATGCCGTGAGCGTATACGTTGGTCGGGGTACTTGACACGGCCTTCTGGGTACTCCCGCCCATTTGCGCCAGCATCTCTGCCACGACGCGCTTATAATCTAATTCTGGTTCCATGTTGTCTCCTGGTGCTGATACTGATTACATCCGATTAGTGGTGGTTCAGTGAGTGATAGCGTTAGCCTTGCGGCTGGTTGGGGTTGATAAACTGTTGGGCCTGTTGCGCCCCACCCATGACGGCCTGCGTGAACTTGAACAGCGGGTCGGCGGGGTTGAGTCCCATGCCCGCTTGCGTCGCCTTGAGTTCTTCCTGAGATGACTTCGCGGCTTCCATTGCGTTGCGTAACTGCTCATTAGCGGGGTCGGGTGTCTTGCCCTTCTCGCTGGCCGCCCAGGTCTTGGCCTGTTCACCCAAGCGCCGGGGCAATGTGCCATTGAGTTCGGCCACGCCTTCCAGCGCCACAACAACGGCCTGCTTGAGTTCGGTCTGGCCTTCCTGAATAGCCTTGAGTGTGGCCGTGAGTTCGTTGGTAGACTTGACGGTGGCTTCGTCCGACTCTTTCTTGGCCGCGCTCATCTTGGCTTCGTACTCGCCAAAGGCTTTATTGATAAGCGCCTTCGCCATTTCTTCGGTCAGGAACGCGGGCTTCTTGTCGCCTTCGTCGCCATCTGGTTCTTCTGCCTTCGTGCGAATGCCTGCGGCAAGTGCTGACTTTTCGTTAGTCTCGGCCACTTCCAAAACACCCGCAACCTTTTCTTTGGCCTTGCCATCGCCGCCCAGCTTATTGATAAACTCTTTTACGCTTTCCCAATTCATGTCTGCCATGTCAACCTTCTCCTTGTTACTGAATGCAAAGAATCGGGTAAGCCGATTAGACGCCTTACCCTTCAAAAGTAGTGAACGCTCGAATGTGTGAATGCTACTGAAAACCCCTTCGCGGTCGGGGGCGTCTAGCGGGTGAAAGAATCCGCGAGATACTTCTAAATCTTCCTGAACGTCTTTTAGGCGTTCTCCAAAAAACTCATCTCGGAAGGTTCCGCTTTCAATGGAAATTCTCCCGTGCATGGCCGAGAAATCACAATCCCCAAAGTCAACGCCAGGGCCAGCGGTTTTAGTCTTGGGGTCGGGCTTGCCAATGTGATGCCAGCGTAATGGGCCATACTCGCCCGTGCGTGTCATGCGTTCGGCGTCATCTTCAAGCGCCTTCTGGCTTACCACTTCCCCGTCCTTGTCTTCAAAGGCGGAACTGGAAAACAATACCCAGCGATAACGCCCGCTGGCATCCTTGAATATTGCCAGTTTGTCCACGCTATCAAACTCTCCGATAGGGCGCTCTGGCTCCTTACATTTAGCGTCTAACTTACAAGTCAAATCATGGATGGTCTGAATGTCGGCTTGGTCAACGCCCGCATTGCGCCTGCCCACTTTGAAGGTTTCTATGAGTTCATAGAGCGCTTTCTCTGCCTTGCCTTCCCTGGCATACAACCCCTTGACGTATGTTTGCGCCTGTTCGCGTGACGGGTAACATTCTAGGCTTTCGCCTTTCTTGTTGTTGTCTGCGTCTAGCGCAAAAACACAGAACTTGCCGTTTGTTTCAAAGGTGGCCCACGCCATAGCACTTACTCCATAAACTCAAAACGGGACATCGGCTGGCTTGGGGTCGCCAGAGATGTCCCGTGTCGGGGTCAATCAATTGGGAATAGTATATCCGCTTTTTGTTCTAGCGCAACAGCACCTTGCCCGCCGGATGGCCCGCAAATATAAACACTTCCCGAAACAGCTTAACCACCATCATGGCCGCCGTCCCGTTCTTGCTTTCCGCCTTCGCCTGCCGCCACGCCAACAGTATCCGACGTTCGTCATCGGGGAGCGCCGATAGAATGTCGAGCGTGTTGGGGTGGCCTTCGGCGGGGGCGGTCATGTCAGTCTGTTATAAAAACAAAATGGGTGTATCCGTTGTGTAGAAACTTTCTATGACTAATCCATTCGTCCTTTATGGATTTTAGGAATTGTTCAGAAACATTTAATGTAACTTCTTTCGTCTTTACTCCAAACAAACGCTTCCACCATTTTTCTCTAACTACCACGTACTTACAAAAGTACACACAAGGCCAAACTTCAGTAATAAACTCAAAGTCAGATTTGGTCATGTGGTGAGTGAAAGGAACTTCTTTAGACTGAGTGCGATTGTAGATTTCCAAAAACTTATCCACAATCTCTTGACGTGTGTTCATGTTGTCTCCTAAAGCCCAGGGGCTTCTCCCGCCACATACGACTTGATAACGCTCTTGAAGCGGGACGCGAATTTCTTTTGCATCCGCTCCTGAATAATGACGCTGAACTCCCGCGCCTGAATACCGGGCTTGGGATGGTTGCGCGAGACGAAGGCCAGCCCGCCCTTACCACGCGCCGACGCTATCACGCGCACCCTAGACTTTGGCGCGAAGTCGGGCGTCATGGTGGCATAGCGCACGGCGGTTCCCCGGTCAATGTAGCCGTATATTTTGGAGCGCGTGCCAATGCTGACATTGTTCTGGTTCTCGTTGATGGTGAAGTCGGGTTGCTCATCCCAGGTCTCCACCGTCTTCTCAAACATGGCCTTCGCTTCTTCGGCCAGTTCACTCAGCGCCTGCTCCTTCGCCGCCTGACCAGCGGGAACGTTGAATAATTTCTTGGGCAGGATAGGTTCAATGCGGATACGGGTCGCCATGTGCTATAATCCTAATGTCGAAGTCGCAATACCGCAAGGCGCGTTTTCTATTCCCTGTGCAGGCTCTAGCCAGCGGTGCGACTTCGACAATCGCGCATTGGTTAGAGCCTGCTCCTTTAGGAGTAGAACATGAAATGCAAATACTGTGGAAGTAAATTCATCCCTGGCGTGTTCAACCTGTTTAATAAATCCTATTGCTCCTTTTCTTGTAGAAACAAATCCAGGATAAACACAAAAAATAAGTCTGAGTTTTCTTGCAAATGGTGTGGGGAGAAATTCACTGCGTGGACATACAGAAACCCAAAGTTTTGTTCTCGCCAGTGTATGTCCGAGTATGGCTCCCGTCAGCCAAGACCAAAATCTAGAAAAGATGTTTATATAGAATTGCCGTGTGCTCAATGTGGAAAACTCCATAAATTCAACAAGCATCAAATAAGACTAAGGGGTGGGAAATATTGTTCTAAGAAATGCAAGTATGACGCTATGAGTATTTCCAAACGCGGCTTGGGAAATATAAACTACAAGGGCGGGAAGTCGTCTTATCGCGGCCCAAACTGGGGAAGACAATCTCGGGCAACTCGAAAGAGAGATAAATACACTTGTCAGATTTGCGGTTCTCCCTATTCTAAGTTTGGAATAAAGATTGACGTTCATCACATAAAGCCGTATAGAATATTCAATGGTGATTTTGAAAAGGCAAACGACCTGTCAAATTTGATTGTTTTGTGTAAATCCTGTCACGCTAAGGTAGAGTGCGGGAAATCAAAATGCCCACATCCTAAAAAATAATTTCTAGGTCGCATACTCTTCACCGTCGTCGGTTTCAAAAAAACAGTCGCAATTGTAACCCTTACAGTCTAATTTAGTGCTACCCGGCTCACGGGGTTTGACGCCCATCTTTATCCACTTCTTTGCGCTGTAGCGTTTACCGTCCAGACCCGAACACGTCCGGCAGTGTTTCTCGGTCTCGCCTAAACGCCACGTCAGCATCACATTGAGATTGCCGCGCAACTTGCCTTCGCTGTACACCGCGTCCAGTGTGGTGGCATAGCCTTCGGCGCGGGCGTCAGCTTCGGTATCGGCGTCAAAGTTATCGCCATCCCTTAGAACTTTCAGGGATGAGAATAAATCGTCCACATATCCCAGCTCTTCGTTGGTCTTGTCCGTCAACCATTTCTCGTCGTCATCTTCTGTGTCTTCCCCGCCCGCTTCGGTGTAGCCACGATAGAAGGCGTCCGAGAACTTTTCCAACACCGCCCGCCGCATCGTGTTTTTGTACGAGCGCCCGCCGTTCTCTAGATAGCCATGCACCGCCGCGCCTACCGTTGACTTATACTCCCGCCGCGTCTTAGGGAACGGCGGGGCGTCGGGTACTGCGGCCTTACTTGCGTGCGCCCGGTACGCCAGAGCGATGGACGCGAGTGCGGCGGATTGGGAATGCGGGGTGGTCATAGCAACATCAGTGCCGATAGATCGTCGTCTTCCAAGAACTCTTGCAAGCGCAATTCACTCAACTGTTCAAGCGTCGGGCCTTCTGGCCCATAGATGAGTCTCAGCCACTCCGAGCGCGTCAGGCGCTGGGTGAAGCGGTAGTCTGACCCCGGATAACTTGCGGCTCCACCCACCACGATAACAGGCGGCGTGGGCGGGGGTGGCGGCGTCTCCACCTGGAAGCCGGGGATGGTGAACACCACATCATTTTGAAAGGCGTCGGACTGGAAAGCGTCAGCCATGTTATTCGCGCCTAGTCATGGTGACGTGCAAATCCGCCACTGAGTTGACGTAGTTGGCGATAGCGTTGGTTCGCAGTTCTTCGTTGCGACTGGCCCAGACCGGAGACACGGCGTAACCGAAAGCGAAGTCAAAGTCACACTTGCCGAGATAGTGGGTCAGCCCGTTTTGTTCGCGCCATTCCTTGTTGAAATACAAATAACTACTCTCGGCAATGGGCGGCCAGGCGTGGGTCGGGTCTTGCACGGCCCGCATACTTGACCAATAGGGAGTGATAAATAGCGCGGTTCCGCCGACTCGCATCACGCGCCAGAGTTCGTCCATAAATACTATGCGCTCAGGCCCGGTCAGGTGTTCAAGGAAGTGGGCGCTATAAACGCTTTCAACGATCCCCGTCTTCCAGGGCCAGGGCGTGCGGCGTAGGTCAAAGATCACATCCACGCCTTCGGCCTTGTGGATGTCGACTCCGATGTGGTCGGCCTGCTTGCGCTGGCCACATCCTAAATCCAGGCGCAGTAACTTGACTTCGGTTTTCGTGTTGCTCTCGCGGGGCATTGTATCCTTTTGTCTCTTCGCCGCATCGTCTGGGCGAGTAACGACTGTTCACCACATGGTTTTATTTTGTTCGTCCCAATGGCCTACCAGCACTCTAGTATCACAGGCGAAGCGATGACCGGACATCGCCGCGCGTTCATAAAAGTATAAGTCCTGTGTGTAACTGCGTGCGCCTTTTCCGGGTTCGTATTCCTGAAGCGACTTGAACCAGGGCCGCTCCAGTTTCTTGAACATATCCAGGCGGAACAGGTTGAAGCCCATGCCCAGGCCATTGCACTCCTGAACCGTGTCGGTCTTAGGCAATTGCGGGACAAAGGTTTTGGGCATCTCTTTTACGTCGCCGTAAATCATCGGTTGCCCGCCTTCTCCCTTCGTCCAGTATAGTCCGCCGATCACGCTGTACTTGTCCATGTTCTCGTACAGTTTGAGCAGGCCATCGGGCGGGGGCGCATTGTCTTCTTCAAGGGTCAGGATATATTTCCAGGTGCTCAAGGTCTTATCGGCCAGGATAGCTTCAATCGCGTTATTATACGCTTCCCCTACTTCATCGCCTTCCACAAACATACGCACAAAGCGCTGGTTCATGGGGTGCATTAGGTTCATCCACGACTGCAACACCCTGACGCTCACGATCCCGCGCGTTGGGATAATGCAAATGGTGGATAAGTCCTTGTAACTGCGGCCCTTCATCAGCCGGGTCTGGGCCTGCTCTAAGTGGTCGTTGTGGATGCCTGCCTGAGACTTATTAGCCATAGAGTCCTGCGTAGTTGTTGAACACGATAAAGGGCGTAAAGAGTGCCAGGTTTTGAGCAGTCGCGTTGACAATCATATCCGAGCGATGTAGAGCGGTTGGCATGCCAGTGGTGAAGCTGACGGAGTAATATCCATGCCAGGGTTGAACGCCCACTGAGTTGGCGCTGGCCGATGCCGCCCCGAATGTTCCAGAAATAACTTGGGAACCGCCACCGATGCGACCGCCTAAGACTTGTAGACCACGCGATTGACCACTGGAGCGCAACCACAACGCACCGTAATACTCGGTCATAGAGAAGTTAGGCGCGGCGTTGAAGTCGGCACTTCCAAAAGTTACCCAGCGATGGCCCTGGAAGAGAGATGACTGAGACGTTGCGCCGTCGGTGTAGGAACTGGATGCGCTATAGAGCAGTGACAAGCTACTGGCGTTGACACGGGTGTAGATGCCGAGCGAGTAGCGAATGGTCTGGTCGTTCGTCCAGTTAGATGACGAACCGCCAGTGAACATCATCTGAACGGTCAGAGCGCTCATGTTTCCGGGGAATAACCCCTGGTCAAGCGGGAACACCCACAGCGTTCCGTTTTGAGTGTCTATACTAAACGCGCCTGAGTTTGCCGCGAGTGCCGCAGTCGGCCCGCCGAAGTTAGCCCAGTGCGAAAGCGTAGGCGCGGCCCCGCCTGCGCCTGCGCTAATCGTGAGTGTGGCGCTCTGCCCGTTGACGCTCTGAGACAGGGTGACGTTATCGCCGCCCACCAGAACCAGTTGCGCGGCAACAAGGCCCGTCGTTCCGCTGGTGTTGCCCTGCGTACTCATGCCCGCGCTCAGGTCGGAGTGCGCGTGCGTGCTTTGTGAGTAAGATGCGGTGACGATACTGTTATTCGTCATTCCGAACGCTACGCCGTTGGAATTGCTAAAGACAATCGTGGCCGCCGTACCTGCTATCTGAGTTCCGGCTGAAATGATATTGAACTGGTCGGTGTGCCCGTGCGTGGACTGGCTATAACTCCCGGTGATGATGGAGTTGTTGGTCATGCCAAAGGCCAGGCCGTTGGAGTTCGAGAACACCACCGTCGCCTGCGTGCCTGCTATTTGTGTACCTGCGGAAATGATGTTGTAGGCGTCGGTCTGTGCGGCTCCTGAAATCGTGACCGCGTTCCCGTTCTGAGAAAGGGTGATGTTATTTCCACCAGCCAGGGTCAGGGTTCCGCTGGATATTTGCGCCATCACGCCCGCCGTGTTACCGGACAAGGTGACGTTGTGCAGGTTTTGAGTTTGAACCGTTTGCGATGCCGCGCTAATGGTTACGGCATTGCCCGCCTGAGACAAAGTAATATTATTCCCGCCCGCGAGTAATAGCGTTCCGCTGATGTCGGCCAGAACGCCCGCCGTATTCCCTGCCAGAGATACAATATCCACCATCGTCGCCAAGTGGACGCTGTTCCAGTTGGACGGCCTGACTATGGTGGGGTCAGCTACATCCGCTTGCGGTGAAGTGAAGACATGATAAACGGGCATGGCTAATTCTCATCCCCGATCCAGGGCGCTTCTATCGCGCCGCTGGTATCGCAGGCCGTGAGCACAAAGGCCGCTGTAAAACAAATCGCGCGTTCGGGTTGGGAGACGGGCAGGAATTGATTATCCTTATCGTCTATCAGGTGCCCGCCATACTTGCCCACCGGAACATTTAGGAGTTTGAGCGGGTGACAGTTACCAACCGGAGCGGTGCAAGCGGGGGCGATGTCTCCGAAGTCAGTTGTATATCCTTCGTAGGTCACATGCCCATCGGCTACACCATCCAGCGTATCCCATGCGCTGGGTATCTCGCCCCCAATCTCTTGCACAAATGTAGTGCTGTTGTTATATCGGCATCCCGCAATCGCCGTGTAATTCACGCCGCCATCGTTTGAACACATCCAAGCGAATACGATAGGGTTAGTGTCCTTGACGTAGAGTTGATATGCGTCACGCACGCGGTATAAGAATATCAGCAAGTGGCTGGCCGTCACATTATCGGGGTCAGTTGTCCAGATGGAGTTCACATTGGCGTCATGGTCGAAAACGAATTGTCTACTAATGCGGCAAGGGGCCGCGCCAATGCAATCGGTAGCCGCGTAAGGGGCGCGGTCAGCGGGGAATGCGGGACTAGGATTGAGCGGGCACGGGATCACCACGCCCTGGTATGGGCTAACGCATTGCCCGAAGTCTACCAACTGGCTGATGAACGCTTCCCCGCAATCGGTAGGATGCGCGGGGTCGCATATCTTTAGGAACGCAACGGCACTATGATAGCGGGCGGGCATCTCCATAGCGTAATCACCGAAGGCATGATATTCAATCGCGGCATCCGTCACACACAACGTAGCGAAGTCAAACCCACCAAAGGCTTCACATCCATTGGGGTTATGCGTAGCCTGCCACTTGTAGCCGCCGTGCTTGTGCGTGGTCTCCATTGCGCTGGAAGGGTTGCAGTGTGAGATTTGTTTCCCGCATAGCAAGGCGTCCACATCAAACGCCGGGAACACGGACGCGATAAAGGCGAATGGGTTAGT
>Ga0070694_100002129_pt1 | contig 11729 bp, 10 predicted proteins | sample KBSK1251metaG_FD_65470 | JGI IMG/M metagenome (GOLD analysis project Ga0070694, IMG submission 65470) | Corn, switchgrass and miscanthus rhizosphere microbial communities from Kellogg Biological Station, Michigan, USA - KBS K1-25-1 metaG | ecosystem: Host-associated > Plants > Roots >... | reverse complement strand
ATTGAAGTGCATGGACTGCTCTCTTTGTTTTCCCTGTGCGCGCATCAGTCCTTACAGAGGTGAACCACCAACTGGAGAGCCGGATGCGGGAGACCCGCATGTCCGGTTCGGAGGGAGGGGAGCGTAGCAGCTCTCCCTACCCCTATCAGATCTATAGCCGCTCCGCGGGTCGGGTACTCTGGCAAGCAATTGTGAGAAAGCACGTAGGTAAACGGCGGAGTTACGAGGCCGGACTGGCCAGATAAATAGCCCCGGTCGGTGCGGCAGATCCGCTCTTCGGTTCGACTGTGATGGCTATGACCGCATCCTTCATTGCTTCGGATGGCATTTGATCAGTGATCATTGCATGCCCCGAAGAATCGACAGTAAAGACTTTGCCGGGCATCGGCGCATGTCCTTTGGGAATAAACCAAACTTCATAAGCCTTTTCGGTGGACGTCATCGGCAAGCCGTCGGTCATTAAAACGGCGCGTCCTGACTTTTGATCGAAGACGAAGATTGCGCGAGCAGTCTGTGCAGTTTGTGTCCCGGCTAGCTGAATCGTCCTGGCGTCTCGAGACATGATCACCGCGAGAACCTTTTGATCTTCCATGCGGGCCTCGCGCTCCCGATTTAGTTCAGTTTTCTGAATCTCAACTTCGCGAGTAAGCTTGCCGATTTCGCGTTGCGCCACAAGAAACATGCTGAGCAACACGAACCCGACTCCAACGAACAATAAGATCGCGGCAATTCTTAACCACTGGGTCGTGAAACCGGATTTAGGTGGTTTTGCGATGGGCATCACGTTTGACAGTCTCTCGGATGGCCTCACCGACTGTTTTTCGGCTCGTACGTCCGCCAGAATCCGCGCGCGCAAATCTTCACTGGGAGCCTGCATTGGACCCGCATGGGCCAGCAACCCGGCAGCATCCCGTAACTCAGAGATTTCACCGCGGCACTCGACGCAGGTCTTCAAATGCGCTTCGAGATGGAGCGCATCGGTCCCATCGAGCGCGTCAAGCGCCGATATCGCCAATAATTCTTTGTACTCCTGATGCTCCATCACAAACTATCTACACACTTCTATCCCGCAGCAGTTCACGTAATTTCATCAATCCTGATCGCATTCTGGTCTTGACGGTGCCCAGCGGATCGCCCAGACGGGCGGCAATCTCGGTTTGGGTCAGTCCTTCGAAGTAAGCCATAAACAGTGTCCGGCGCTGCTCTGCCGGTAATTCGGCGAGTGCTCGCCTGACTATTTCACCTTCTTCCGATCTGACCGCATCGGCGGCCGCGTCGCCCATGCTATCGTGCGGCTCCTGTTCTGCTTCGGTGGCTAATCTGGCGCGCGAGCTGCTGGCCCGCAAACGATCGAGCGCGCGGCTCCGGGCGATTGTGACCAGCCAGGTAAAGGCCCGTCCGCGTGATTCGTCAAAGTCCCTGGCGCGCCGCCAAACCTGCAGGAAGACTTCCTGTAGTACGTCCTCCGCCTCCTGGCGGTCATGCAATATACGCAGGATAAGGCTAAAGAGGATTAGCCGATAGCGATCATAGCAGCCGGCCAGAGCGCCTTCGTCACCTCGCGCAATCGCTTTCAGGAGATCGTTATCAGAGATTTTTGAAGGCTCAGCTTGCAAGAGCGAGAAAATATTCTAGTCAGTGTGATGTTGTTACGGCCGGACTAAGGCGGACCGAAGCTCCGTCCCGGTTTGTCCGTACCCGGACTCGGCGCTGCCCCGTACCGTTAGCCGTCGACGAGTAGGTAATCGTGTAGGCCGTGCGCATTTGGGCCACGACGTCATCATATGCTTTCTGCAAATCCTCCAGCCGCTTGATCGGATAAAACAAGCCTCCCGAAACGGACGCGAGCTTTTCGCCTTCCTCGGCCGCGCGCGACGTGATCGTCAAATATTTCGAGCGCATAGGATCGACGGTCAGCGACGGTTTGGGCACGCTGGCTTCCGGAATCAAACCTGACGGCACGTACAGCGGATAAATCAGTGCACCCGACTCGATCACTGCTTCCAGGATTGCCGGAAACGGCACGAAGGATTTGTTATCGTCGCCATCGGACATGATCACCACAGCTGTTCGTTCTCCGCGCAAAGGCTTGAGTGTGTCAACCAGCGTGTAGCCCAGCGCGTCGTACAGCGCGGTCGAGCCCCCGGCATCCAATTCATCGAGCCGCTTTGAGAGTAAACTGCGATCCGTGGTGAAGTTCGAGATGACCCGGATGTCTTCGTTAAAGCTGATGATTGAAATTCGGTCCTGCGGACTGGCGGTGCGGAGAAAGTCGCGCGCAGCCTTGCGAATAAAATCGATTCGTTCTTCCACGCTGCCCGAGACATCGAGCATCAGCACCAGATTGAAGGGCTCGCTGGCCGGCGTTACGTTGACTATCCGGCGTTCGCTGCCGTTTTCGTAAACGACAAAGTCGGCATCACGCATACCGGCAATTGCGCGGCCATTGCGATCTGTGACGCTGGCATTAACGCGCATCAACTGGGGAGCGACAGCGGTCACCATTTCTCCCGGCTTGCGGCCCTCAACCAGGGAAGGTTCTCTTTGCGGGGCTGGCAAAGTCCTGGCGTAGTCACCAAACCACTTGGGACTGAGCTTGCGGATGGCATCTCTGAGCGGGCCGTCACCGCTGCGGACGATCGCCTTGGCTGCTTCCGTCAATGGCCGCTCGCGCAGATCGTTGGGCGCCATGCTCGGGTCAATATTCAGCAGGATCACGCCGCGTTGGGTCGTAAAATTCAGATGCACCAGTTCCTGTTTCTCAGGCGGTTTTTCGACCGCGGATTTGTCGGAACCGTCGCCATTGTTTTCGGTACTTTCGTTTCCGTCGGTTTCTCCTGGCTCGGAACTTTTCGGCTCCTTTTTCTTCTTTTCCTTCTTGCGTTTTACATCCGGCCCCAGCTCTCCCGAAATCGAAAAGGCGCCGGCGCGTCCTTCCTTAACGCGCGGCAATTCGACGTCGCTCATAAACCGTGGCCGGCTCGACTCCCAGGCAAACTTGAACTTCAAAGCCTCGAGCGGCACGTCAGCATGAATCGTCCCGGTCACAGTCGATACTTCGGCCGCCTCAAAGTCGCCGATGATATCGACCATGCCGCTGTCGCTTTCGATTCGGACCCGCGAGCGCCTGGCGACGCGCACGGTCAGGTCGATGCGTTGAGGCCGTTCACGCACCACGATTTGATTACCCGAGATCGTGATATCGCTGGGTTCAACCGGCGCTCCGGCGGATGTTGCCTGCAAACTTGCCCTGGATTTTTCGTCGTCGGATGCAATTACGGAGACGCGCCCGGTACGATTCTTGACGATTAGCAAGGCCTTCCCGCTGATGTTCAGGTCCTTTTCGTAAGCTTGGGCCGGTGCGCTGGCTGGAATCAACGCCAGGATAGAAATTGCGAGTAACAGAGAAAGAGGCCTTGGGGGTAGTCGCGGGGCGAAAGCATAAAACATAGAGATTGATCTTGCCGTGCATCAACGCGGTGGTCAAGTTAGAATGGGCCGCGAAAAGCTCATGCCGGATCGTCAATTCAGATCATTCGCCGAGTTTTGGCCATATTACCTGGGCGAACACAGCAAGCCAGTCACCCGCCTATTGCATGGCGTTGGGACTCTGACGGCGATTGGTTTTGTGGTTGTGTTCGTCCTAAAAGGCAAGTGGTGGCTATTCCCTATCGCTTTTGTGCCGGGGTACGCGTTCGCCTGGGCATCACATTTCTTTGTGGAAAAGAACCGGCCGGCAACGTTTACCCATCCGCTCTGGTCGTTCATGGGTGATTGGAAAATGCTGGCACTGATGCTGACAGGAAAGTTGAAGTAGTGGCACAGACTTCAGTCTGTGACGCTGTCGTGTTGGGACCGCTTGGAATCACAGACTAAAGTCTGTGCCACTAAGAATGCGCGAAACGAAATCTCAGAAGAAAGAACGCACCGAGCAGATCGTCAAGCTCCTCAAGCGCGCTCATCCTGATGCGCACTGCGCGCTAAATCATGCAAATGCCTTCGAGCTTTTGGTTGCCACGATTCTTTCGGCCCAATGCACCGACGAGCGCGTCAATATTGTCACTGCCAATCTCTTTCGTAAGTATCGCAAGCCGGAGGATTATCTGAAGGTCCGTGATACTGAACTCCAGCAGGACATCAAGACCACTGGCTTCTTTCGCAACAAGACCAAATCCATCCAGGGCGCGTGCAAGGTTCTAATCGAAGAATTTAAAGGCGAAGTACCCCGAACCATGGAAGAGTTGCTGAAGCTTCCCGGGGTCGCGCGCAAAACGGCCAACGTGGTGCTCGGAGTCGCTTACGGAATTGCGGTCGGCATTGTGGTTGATACCCATGTCAGTCGCTTGTCCCACCGGCTTGGTCTCACGAAGCAGAAGGACGCCGTCAAGATCGAGAAGGATCTGACTGTGCTCGTGCCGAAGAAAGATTGGATCATCTTCTCGCACCTGCTGATTTTTCATGGGCGAAGAGTTTGTAAAGCGCGCCGGCCGTTATGCGAGGAATGTTCGGTTGAGAAGCTTTGTCCGTCGTCGATGCTGAAGACGGGGAAGGCGCCGAGATGACGTCAACTCATAGCGAGTTGACGCGCCAATCTCTCCGCTAATCACGCACCCTCCCTCACCTTGCTCTAGACAGGAAAAACCCTTGCAAGACTAGTTAGCTTGATATATAAGGGAGGCGCTCAGAGTTAGTACCTCGCTCCTCTGGGGGAGGAAAAGAGCGATGTTAGGTGACCTCACGTATGTAGTAGTAGTCGTGCTGGTTCCAACGATACCGGCCTTCCTTCTCTACAGATATCTTCCTAAAGGCAAAACAACTGTCGGAGGTCCCTTTCGCGGTCTCGACATAAAATTATCCGGCGCTTTCGCCGGTTATTTCCTCGTTCTCCTGATCGCAACCAGTCTGACCGTTTTTCTCATTAAGCAGAGGCCCGCGCCGGTAGTGCAGCCGGCAGTCCATCAATATGAGGTTTACACCGTTCGAGGGAGAATTGACTTGCAGAAGACCGGCGATCAGTCAACGCGGTTCGACTACAAGCAGCTGAGTTTTTCGCTTGAACCGTCCCAGCAGCAGGTGCTCCCGGATGGCAGCTTTACGCTTGAAATACCAGTCAAGCGAAACCAGACAGGCCAACTCGATTTTCCAACCGTAACCGTGGAGTACGCGGACCCTCAGAATGCCGGCCAACCTTACGAGGCGGGAACAATACATTTGGCTCAAGACTATCAGTATGAGCAGGATTTCAAAGTGACCCACGATCCCAATGCGAAGACAATAGACGTGAAACCCAACATACCACTTGCCAGACGCGCCTATAGTCCAACCACAACAGCCCAACCCTACAATCCGCAGGCGGAAGCCTCCCCGTGAGAGTTAATATGAGGGACCGTAAAAGTTTTACTTTAAACTCGAGTGTGGGCTGTCTAATCCTGGCGGTGGCAGTTCAACTTTTCATCATGCCGGACGCCCCTGGCCAAACAAAGCCTACGTGGGTAAGAGGAAAAGTCGAATGGAAGGGAAAGCCGAATTACGCCGCCGCCAAAGTCGCAGTTACCATTGTGCCCCGGGCTTACAAAGGGGACAAATCGCGCACGAGACTTGTCTACACGAGTAGCAATGGAATGTTTGACTTTCATGTGACGGCGGGAACTTATGTTCTCAGTGTGAAATGGGCCGACAACAACTCGAAAGACTTCCTGATCCAGGTCAAGGGCGAGCCGAACCTTGATATCGCTCCCATAGTAATACCTTAAAGCTGTTGGCAGGCGGCAAAACAGTCTGCCGCGCAAAAGCGGTTAAGCGTTCTAAGCCTAGCTCTCCTTCTTCGGCCGCTCATTCGGCTTCAAAGCGCGCTTGCGCAAGCGAATTGATTTGGGGGTCACCTCAACCAGTTCGTCATCAGAGATGAACTCCAGCGCTTCCTCCAAAGACAGGTCTTTCACCGGCACCAGACGCATCGCTTCGTCCGAACCAGAGGCGCGCATGTTCGTCAGCTTCTTTTCTTTGATCGCGTTGACATCAAGATCGACCGCGCGCGCGTTCTCGCCGATGATCATCCCCTCATAAACCTTGGTGTTGGGCCGGATAAAGAGCGAGCCGCGCTCCTGCAAATTGTAGAGCGCGTAGGTCGTCGATTCTCCCATTCGATCCGCGACCAGCGAGCCGGTGCCGCGGCCTTTCATCTCGCCCATCCACTTGTCGAAGCGCAGGAAGAGAGTATTCAGTAGTCCGGTGCCTTTGGTCTCGGTCAGAAACTCTCCACGAAATCCGATCAGCCCGCGCGAAGGAGTTTCGAATTCCATGCGTACGCGGCCGGTGCCGTGGTTCACCATCTTGGTCATCTGGCCTTTACGCCGGCCCATCGCTTCGGTCACCACGCCGATGAACTCTTCCGGACAATCGACCACGACCTGCTCGATCGGTTCCTGCAGTTCACCATTGACGCGTCGCGTGATGACTTCCGGCTTGGACACCTGAAGCTCATAACCCTCGCGCCGCATCATCTCGATCAGGATGGCGAGTTGCAATTCGCCGCGTCCCGAAACCTTGAATTGGTCAGGCGAAGCTGTCTCTTCCACGCGAATAGCGACGTTGCCGAGAAGTTCCCGATCAAGTCGTTCATTGATTTGGCGCGAAGTGACGTACTGGCCTTCGGTCCCGGCAAACGGCGAATTGTTGACGCAGAAGATCATCGCGATCGTCGGTTCGTCCACGGCAATTGAGGGCAGCGGCCTCGGATTTTCGGCCGTGGTAATCGTTTCGCCGATATTGATTCCTTCGACTCCGGCGAGCGCGACGATCTCGCCGACGCCGGCGCTTTCGGCCAGCTCGCGCTTCAGGCCCTCAAAAACGTAAAGCTCTTTCACGCGAGTCTTTTTTGGGTCGCCTTCATGTCCGGCGATCACAATCTCCTGGTTCTTGGTAATCTCGCCCGAGAAAATTCGGCCGATCGCCAGCCGGCCTACGTATTCGCTGTAGTCCACATTCGCAACCAGTAATTGCAACGAATCGTCGCGCAAAGCGTGCGGCGCCGGAATCGTCTCGATAATTTGATCGAACAGTGGTTTGAGGTTTGTCGATGTATCGTCGAGCTGTTTTTTGGCCACACCGTCGCGCGAGACGGCATAGAGGATCGGGAACTCGATCTGTTCGTCGGTGGCGTCGAGATCGAGGAAGAGTTCGTAGATCTCGTTGACTACTTCTTCAGGACGCGCGTCTTGGCGATCGATTTTGTTGACGACGGCAATCGCCGGCAGGCGCGCCTCCAGAGCTTTGCGCAGGACGAATCGCGTCTGCGGGAGGCATCCTTCGGCCGCATCGACCAGGAGCATTACGCCGTCAACCATTTTCAAAACGCGCTCGACCTCGCCGCCGAAGTCGGCGTGGCCGGGCGTATCGACGATATTGATCTTGTAATCGCCGTAACGCACAGAAGTGTTCTTGGCCATGATCGTGATGCCTCGTTCACGCTCAAGGTCCATTGAATCCATTACGCGCTCTACGACTGTTTCGTTGTCGCGATAGGTGCCGGCTTGTTTGAGCATCGCGTCCACTAAGGTGGTTTTGCCGTGATCGACGTGGGCGATGATTGCGATGTTCCGAATCTTGCTTGTTTCCATACTGGTACTGCCTTGTTAAGAAAATGACGTTAAAGACAAACGATAAGCATAGAGAGCGAACCGGGAAAGCACAACTGCGGGAGCCGTTGATGGTGTCTTGATTTGAGGCTGAGGTTAGAACCGGAAGCGGTAGCGACCGGGTAATTAGACGAAACTAAAAGCTAAGACGCATGCGCAGAGTGATCTGGCGGTTACCGCTGGCTCCGCCGCCACCGCCGCTAAAAAAGAAGAACCCCGAAGTGCTGGTTGATTTCAGAAAGAATGGCGAGGTCATGTTGCCGACCGGGGTGCTGGCGTTCGTTCGGTTCAGCGCGTTGCTGACATAAACCGAGAAGAGGAGAGAATAAGGCCGTTGCACCGGCGGTTTAGCGGGCGTAACTGCGCCTGGGCCGGCCACTGCCGGCGCGCTCGTGGCGCTAACAGTTGGCGCCTTGCCGGTAGCGGTCGCGGGCGGCGCCTTCGGCTCAATCGCCCGCCCAAACTTGAACATCTTTGATGCGCCAAAGTTCACCGATACGAAGATTGGGCCCTGGGCAAAGTTTCTGGGAATTATTTGTTGGCCCGGCGTGGGATTGGGATCCAGCGCACCGTAGGGGGTCATGACCACGCCGGGCTTGCTGAGATCGGTAGCAAAGGCCGGCCGCTCGGAAAACGAGGTGTCGCCGTTGGTATCGCGTCCGGTAGTGATGTTGAAGGGCGGACCTGAATTGGCCAGGATGAAGGTGTTTATGCTAAACCCCGACTTGGTCTGATAACTCGCGCTCACGTTAAACCAATGACGAATATCCCAGGTCGCTCGGCCCCACTCATGACTGAAGTCGTAAGCATCAAAAGGCGAGCCGCTGGTTCCGCCGTCCAGCGCGCGAGTGTTGTTCCATGAATAGTTGGCCCAGAAATCGATCTTCTTCGCAATCTTTCCGTTCATTCCAAAATAGAAGCTGTCAGAGCTCGATCGACCGTTTGATTGAAACTCAAAAACATTTCCGCCGGCCTGGCCCAGCGGGCGTACGCCGCTCGTCGGAAAGGCCGGGTTGTAAGTTCCGCCCAGCGGCGCGTTGATGTTGAGTGTCCGCTGCGAGCGACGTACTTCCGAATGCGAATAGCCCGTCTGAAAGTTCAGAGACTTTGAGAACTGATGTTCGACGCCGACGTTGGCCCGGAAAATCAGATCCGGTGCGACGTCGGAATCAAGCACGCGCCGCGATTGCGGAACCGAAAAAGCATTCAACAGGTTGACTGGCGGAATGGCGGGGAACAAGTCCAGCACGCTCGGATCCGTGACTACGAATTGCTGCTGGTTTACTCCGTTATAACGGATGGTCTGCAAGATCGTATTCTCAGGAACGCGGTTGTAAAAGATTCCCAGGCCGCCGCGGATGACGGTGTTTGTGGGCGGCGGACCGGCCGGAGCCTTCACAGGCGTGGCGCCGGCGACCTGCGTCGTCTCGGGCTTGGCCGGTTCAGCGGGCTTGCTGGCTGCCGCCGAACTCTTGCGCCGGCCGAAGAACGTTGACCAGGCAAATCCCAGGCGCGGCGCCAGATTGAAATTGCTGCTGATGTTGTTCTGATTTTCGTAGCGTAAACCAGGTGAAAGGGTGAAGTTCGGCCGCACCTTCCATTCATCCTGAAAATAAACGCCGACATCCGACTGAGCCACCCGCGCCTCAGGATTGCCGCCGGCGATATTAAACTGTATGGCCCCACCACCAAGCAGACGGATTTGCGTGGCGCTGAGGTTCTGTCGCTGGAAGAGAAGCGTGCGACGATATCGCTCGAGGCTGGTCAGTTGAATCAATCCCGCACCCGGCACCAGCTGATTATTTTCGTCCAGGGTGGGCCCGGTCCCGCCTGAGAACGTATAGCTGCCGACAAAGTTAAAAGGAGAAACGCTCTTGATCCTCACGTACCTGAGCCGTCCGCCAACCTTGAGAAAATGATGACCGACCGTCCACGACGTAAAGTTCTGCACTTCCGCGCGATCCGCCATGTTTGAGGCGGAGCCTACCTGCGAGCCACCGCCCGAAAAAGATTCGCTGACAAAAAGCGCGGGCAGATCGTTCTTAGTCGTTTGCCGGAAGACACTGTGACCCAATTGAATTCGAGTCTCGTTGATCGTCTTTTCATTGATGAGGGCAGTCTCGGTAATTTGGAGCTGGTGAAAAGAATTACTGTTGCGATAGGCCCGCGTCGGCAATGAATAACCACCCAGGCCCTGCGGGTCCGACGAGCCACGGCCATAACCATAGTTGGCAACCAGAGTGTGCTTCTTATTGATCTTTAAATCATTCCGAAAGCCAAAGCTGGTTGAACGGCCCGGTGTGACGATCGTCTGGTTGAATAAGAACGGAGTTAGTGTGACCGGATCGAGCACCGTGGCATTGATGATTGCGTTATTGAAGTTCGCATAACGATTAATATAGAAGGTGAACGAGGCGCGCTTTTTCACCAGCGGCCCGGTCAGGGTTCCGCCCCACTGCCTGACTTGATAAGGGGCCCTGACCCTGGCGAACGGGTTTCTCGAATTCAGGCTCTCGTCGGTGAAAAGAAAAGAACCGCTCCCGTGAAATTTATCTGAACCCGGTTGCGTGAAAATCTCGATGCCACCCCAGCCGGGATATTCATTCTCTGCCGAGTAAGGATTCTGGTTGACGCGAACTTCACGGATCGTTTCTTTAGGCGGCATCTGACCGTTTGAGAAGCCGTCAACTTTTACCTGCGCGCCGTTCTCGCCCCCTCCCGGGCCGGCCATGGCCTGCAACGCCGCCGCCAGAGCGTCGGGGTCGTCGGGCAGCGCCGCCAGTTCGCGCTCTCGCAAGACGATGGCATCGGCATTTCGATCGGCATCGGTGCTGATGCCCTTGTTGTCGATCACCACCGTTTGCTCGAGCGTCCCAATCGTCAGCTCCATGTTCAGCGTGGTGGTCTTGCCGGCCCTGAGCTCAACATTCTTCTCTTCAAGCGTGTTAAAGCCGGTTGCCGTAATTGTCAGATCGTATCGTCCCGGCGGCAGTGAGCGAATTTCATAATTGCCATTGTCATCAGAGCTAGCTGTCCTCTCAGAGTTCTTGCCGTTTTTGACGACGATCGAGGCGCCGACAACCAGAGCCCCGAGCTGATCCTTCACGGTACCTTTGAGTGAGCCGGTAGATTGCTGAGACGCTACATTTATCGCCAAGGCGATCAAAAGCAATGCGCTCGCATAAATTTTCAGAGAGGATGCGAAGCTGTTCATACGGGCCTCGGGAAACGCTACAAGTAACGTTTGAAAAACTTTCAACAGCCGGAACCCCGGCGTGTTTTCAGAGTTTGTGATCGTTGGGAGCGATAAGCTTCAAAATCTGGAACCTAATTCAGATATTTGAATAGCGACTACGTACCATTACACGAAATTTGAGCGGCGCGGTTTCAATAAGTGCGGACGAGAATTCGCGTGGATATTAGCAGCAAAACCCCGGATTAGCCCAGAAAAAACTGCTTGTAGCGCAACTAGTCAGCGCCCGTGCAGCTTGGAAGATATCCTGCGCGTCGACCTGGAGGGGCGATCATTTATCAAACGGTTTTAGGCGCAATCCCGAGAATTCTACGGGCAAGGTCAAAGGTTAGCGGACGGTAACTTCCAGGGTGTAGGAAATGTTTCTTTCAGTCGTTGTGTCGGGCAGAACGTTAATGCGGTAATCACCAGAGGCGGGTAGCGCCCCTTCCCAGTCCTTGGCACAGGTTGCCAACTGATCGCGCATGGCCGGACTGTAGAGATCAAAACAAACGCCGGCGCTCGTTGCCAGATGCAGTGTCATGTTTTGACCCTCGCCGGCTTTGAGCAGATAGTCGTGGCTCATGCCCCGATGGACTGAACCTTTTTCCACTGTAGTAGTTCGGCCGCGGGCGAACTTGATGCGCGTCACGATGCTGGTGCCGTGCTGAGCGAGGCCGACAACAGTGATGATTAGGACGAAAATCGATACGATTGCGGAAGTGGTGAAAAGTTTGTCCCAGGGTTTCATGGTCTTGATTCTGGCAATTGGGTAAAGAGGCGGGCCGGGAGCCCGCCTCGTTTACGGTCTCAGACTCCAGATCTCAGATCTCAAATTTCAAATCTCAGATCCCGGATTT
>Ga0070694_100002128_pt1 | contig 11738 bp, 7 predicted proteins | sample KBSK1251metaG_FD_65470 | JGI IMG/M metagenome (GOLD analysis project Ga0070694, IMG submission 65470) | Corn, switchgrass and miscanthus rhizosphere microbial communities from Kellogg Biological Station, Michigan, USA - KBS K1-25-1 metaG | ecosystem: Host-associated > Plants > Roots >... | reverse complement strand
GTTCAACGTGTTCAACACGGTGAACTTCACGAACTACCAGGGCAACCAGAGCTCGCAGCCGGGCGTCACGGGGACGGGAATCCCGACCGGCTTCGGCAGGCCGCGCCAGGCGTTCGATCCGTTCCAGGCGCAGCTGGGATTCAAGCTGACGTTCTGACGCGGGCGGCGTTACCGGCCCAACGTATAGAACTCGACGTTGGGCCGCGTGTTCGTCACGTTGGCGATGCGATTCGACATGCCGAAGAACGCGGCGATCGCCGCGATGTCCCACACGTCCTCCTCGTCGAATCCGTGCGGCTTCAGGCGCTCGAAGTCCGGCTCGTCGACCGCGTACGCCTCGAACGCCACCTTCATCGCGAAATCGAGCATCGCTTTCTGCCGCGGCGTGATGTCCGCCTTCCGGTAATTGACGGCCACTTGATCGGCCACGAGCGGATCCTTCGCGCGGATCCGGAGGATGGCGCCGTGCGCGACGACGCAGTACTGGCACTGGTTGGCGGCGCTCGTCGCGACGACGATCATCTCGCGCTCCGCTTTCGAGAGCCCGCCCGGCTTGTCCATCAGCGCGTCGTGATACGCGAAGAACGCGCGGAACTCATCCGGCCGGCGCGCGAGCACCAGGAAGATGTTCGGGATGAATCCTGATTTCTCCTGAACTTTCTGTATACGCGCGCGGATGTCGTCGGGCAGCAGCTCGAGCGACGGCACGGCGAAGCGTTCACATTCCTTCACGGCATTCCTCCTGAATTCGCAGCCGTTTCGTCACCGGCGTTTTTCGTGGCGCCGCCGACATTTTCGACGCCTCAACCGCGCCGCGATCGCGCGAGAAAGCGCGGCACGCGCGGAAAAAGCGGCGTCGATCGCGAGTGGCATCAGCTGTGCTCTGTCAGCAATGGCCAATGTCGAGACAACGTGCATTACGGGATCGGGTTCGCACCCGGTCTCAACGAAGTGAAGTAGTCGACATGGAGTTTGCGCGAGTGGCGCTCGCTGTACCGTGCTTCGGCGATCTCGCGCGCCTGCGTCGAGACGGCCTTGTAGAGCGCGGCGTCGTCCCACAACGCGCAGACGGCGTCGTACCACGGCTCGACTTCCTCTTCGCTCGGAAGCCGTCTCGTGTCGGCGGTCAGCCACTCTGGAATCGGCAGCACGCGGCCGCCGCCGCCGACGGAGCAGTCGCCGCCGATGACGTGCGGCAGCGATCCGCGATCGCTGACGAGCGGCGGAATCGCGTTGATCATCGCCTCGGCGGCGACCCGGCCGAAGGGTTCTTCCCAGACCGAGGGGACGACGAGCAGGCGCGTCAACGCGAAGTAGTCGGACGGCGCCGGCACGGCGGGCGCCGCCATGATTTGCGGGTACTTGCCGAAGTCGACGCCGGAGATCGAGGTCAGCGAGCCGCCGCTCTGACCGGACTGCACGACGAGGACAGGAATGTCCGGCCGACGCGACCCGAGCATGTCGGCGAGACGCGCGAACAGCCACAGGCCCTTGTGCGGCGACGGGTTGACGAAGGTGACGAAGGCGCGCGACTCGGCAGGTGCCACGACTGTCGACCAGTCGATGGGCGGTTCGAGCGGCGTGCTGAACAGGCTGGCTTTCTCGCGATAGACATCGGTCAGGAATTGGCTGCACGTGAAGACGTGATCGACGTCGTCGAAGTAACGCCGCTCGTAGTAGCCGAATCCGCGCACGGCGAAGGCGGTCGTGATGCCGCGCCGCCGCGCTTCGGCCATGGCCGCGAAGATCATCGGGTGTCCGTTGCACGCGATCAACTGATCGGGCGCGAAATCGTCCAGCAGCCCGTCGACGAGGCCGAGGTACTGCGCGGCTTCCGCCCGATCGGGTCGCGATTCGTCATTGTGGCGCGTCAGCAGCAGCGTGACCGGTACGCCTTTCACCGTGTAGCGCACGACGGGCCGCTCCGCCGCTTTCCGCGCCTTTGCCGATCGTTTCGACGGGCTCCTCGGCGATGCGAGGAGCGAACGATCGACGCCCTGCTGTGCCAGGTGATCGTCAATCGTGAAGATCACGGGACTCTCGAAGCGAGCCGTCGTGAGGATGTGGCACGCATGACCTGCGTCCGCGAGCCACTCCATGATCGTGCGAAGACTCTGCGTCACGCCGGCGGTTGGATCGCTGATGCAGTGATTATTGACGAACAGAAACCGCACGTCTGAGGGTATCGACCGACAACGAGAGCGTCAACCACACGGAGTCTGTGTCTTAACTCAAGAGGGAACCATGTCTCAGGAACGTCAGAACGAGTTACAGGAACAAACGCAACAACTGCTGGATGGACCGCTGAAGCACGTGAGAGCCGCCGCGCTCGCCGCGGTGCTCCTGCCGTTGGCCTCGGTGGCCGCGACTCCGGCTTCGGCCCAGGGCGTGCCGTGCGGGTCCGGCGGCGTTTGCGGCGTCGTCTTCAACGACGCGAACAACAACGGGATTCGTGATGCGGGTGAGTCCGTGATTGTCGGTGCGGTCGTGACGCTCGTGGCTGCGGACGGGACCCCGACCGTGACCGCCACCGATTCGAACGGGAACTTTTTCTTTCTGGGTCCGCTCCCGGCGGGCACGGGCACCGACTCGGACACGTACGTGATCCAGGTTCAGATACCGCCTGGCACGGAACCGTCGCCTGCCAACGTCGGGACCGATGACACGGTGGACAGTGACGGCGTCAAGGACGGCCTCGGCAACAGCGTCGTGTCAGTGGTATTCCCGGGCTTCGGCAGCACCAACGCCGACTTCGGATTCCACCAGCTTCCAGTGACGGCTCCGGGTACCGGCACGCCGGGATACTGGAAGACTCATCCCGAGGCGTGGCCCGTCCCCGGCCTCACGGTCGGCGGCGTCTACTACACGAAGGAAGTCGCGATTTCGTGGCTCAACCTCGTGGGCAAGGACAAGACGACGACGATGTTCAGTTCGTTGGTATCAGCGAAGCTGAACGTGATCGTCGGCAACACTGACAGCTGCGTGGCCAGCACGATCACGGCGGCAGACGCCTGGATGGCGACCTACGGGCCGGTGGGCAAGGGCGTCGCTGCGTCGAGCTACGCGTGGAAGGTCGGCGAGCCGCTGCACCGCCTGATGGACAACTACAACAACGGCATGCTCTGCGCGCCGCACCGCGATTAGAACGATAGCGCTCGTCATCGTCCGTCGAGGCCCGCTCGCCTCGACGGACGATTCTTTGTACGACGAAATCGCTCGGGCTCTGCAACGGCGCGGTGTATCCCGCCGCGCCTGCGATCTGCTAGAGTGGCGGCGAGCGCACGGGACGCTCCCAGTCCGCGGAAAGGGCCAAGCCCGCCCGACGTCAGAACAACGAAGGCAAGCACTTCCTCGCCTGATGCTGCGGACCACAGGCCGCCAGCCCGCCGACGCGCGGGCGAGGAGGTCGCTATGCCGACACGTCCGCTGCCGAACGCTCCATCCTTCGAACATCTCCGGAAGCAGGCCAAGCGGCTGCGCAACGCGATCCGATCCGGCGACGCTGATGCGCTCGCCGAGGTCGTTGAGTTTCATCCGCGCGCGCGCGACTCCGCCACGCGCTTTTCGCTCGCCGACGCGCAGCTCGTGACGGCGCGTGCGTACGGCTTCGCGAGCTGGACGAAGCTCAAAGAGCATCTCGCCGCCATCGAGCCGTTCGTCTGGAACACGCCGCCGCCGCCCGGCGATGCGAGCTCGCCCGTCGACGTGTTCATCCGCCTTGCGTGCCTGGTCTATGGGGCCTGGCATCGATCCAATCGTGAGAAAGCGCACCGGCTGTTGCAGGAACATCCGGAGCTGGCCCACGCGAACATCTACACGGCGGCGGCAAGCGGCGACGTGTCGGTCGTGCGCGCGATGATCGAACGCGACCCTGCGCTCGTCCACGCGAAAGGCGGTCCGCTGCACTGGGAGCCGCTGCTCTATGCCTGTTATTCACGCCTGAACGACGCGGGTCCGGATCGGTCGACGCTGGAAGCGGCGCGTCTTCTTCTCGCACGCGGCGCCGATCCGAATGCCGGCTTTCTGTGGGAGGGCACGTACCCGTTCACCGCGCTGACCGGAGCGTTCGGCCGGGGCGAGGACAACATGAACGAGCTGCCGCATCCGCGATGCTTCGAGCTTGCGACGCTGCTCCTGGACGCCGGCGCCGATCCGTTCGACTCGCAGACGCTCTACAACCGTCATTTCGAGGACAACGACGATCACCTGAAGCTGCTGTTCTCATACGGCCTCGGCCAGCTGCGTCCGGATACGCGCGGACCCTGGCTGAGGCGCATGGGCGATCGCGTGAATAGCGTGTCGACGACGCTCGTCGAGCAGTTGTGCTGGGCGGCGCTGCACAACTTTCCCGGACGCGTGAAGCTGCTGCTCGATCACGGCGTCGACGTCAACGGACGCAGCCCGCGCGATGGCCGCACGCCGTACGAAACGGCGATGCGCGCCGGACACGACGCCCTTGCGACCTACCTGCTGCAGCGCGGCGCACGGAAAGTCGAGCTCGATCCGATCGACACGTTCGCGCTCGCGTGCATCGCGGGACGTCGCGAGGAAGTGCGTGCGCGCCTGGCGGAGGATCCGGCGCTGCTCGAGAAGCTCGAACCGCGCGGCCAGGCTGAGTTGATCCATCGGGCCGTCGATGCGAAGCAGCTCGACGGCGTTCGGTTGATCGTCGAGCTGGGCGTCGACGTGAACGCGATGATTCCTCACTCGGGACTCGATCGGGCCCCGCTGCACAACGCCGCCGGGTGGGGGACGCTGGACATGATCAAGCTGCTGCTCGAGCTGGGCGGCGATCCGAATCTTCGCGACTGTACGTTCCACGCCGCGCCGATCGGCTGGGCCGCATACGGTCAGCAGCGGCACGTCGTCGATTACTTGCTCACGTTCGCGACGATTTTCGATGCCGTGCGGTGCGACGGCGTCGAGCGCGTGGTGGAGCTTTTACGCCGGGATCCGTCGCTGGCGACTGCCACCGACGCCGACGGCGATCCGGTCGTGTTCTCTCTCCATTCAGAGATGAGGCGCCTCGAAGAAATGATCGAGCTGCTGACCCGGCACGGCGCCAGCCTCAACGGGCGCGACCACAAGGGGAAGACGCTGCTGGACCGTGCGCTCGCCCGCGGCGCCGTCGATTTCGCAAACACGCTCCGCGCGCATGGCGCCAGAACGTCCGCGGATATAAGCTAGGCGCTCTCATGCGCGCCGACGTCCATATCACCTACTGCCTGACCGCTCATTTGGACGATGCCGCCGTTCGCGCGGCGGTCGCGGAACTGTCGGTCGACGAGCGCGCGCGGCACGATCGCCTGATGCGCGAGCGCGACCGGCGCGATTTTGCGGTCGCCCATGCCCTGCTGCGTCGCGCGCTGTCGGCGCGCGGCGATCGCGCGCCGCACGAGTGGACCTTCACGACGAGCGCATTCGGCAAGCCGGCTCTGACGCCGGACGCCGCCGCGCGGACGCGCCTCTCGTTCAACGTCGCGCACACCGACGGCCTCGTCGCCTGCGCCGTGGCGCGCGGCGTCGAGCTCGGAATCGACGTCGAGGCCGTCGATCGGCGCGCGGATGCCCTCGGCCTGGCCGCCCGGTTCTTCTCACCGTCCGAGGTCGCGGAGCTGCAGCGGTGCGCCGACGACTCGCGTCTGTTGCGGTTCATCGAGGTCTGGACGCTCAAAGAAGCGTACGTCAAGGCGCTCGGCAAGGGACTCTCGTGCCCGCTGCACGAGTTCGCGTTCAGCTTCGACGATCCGCAGTCGCTCCGCTTCGAGTCGAGTCATGCGTCGTCCCCGGCCGCGTGGTGGTTCGCGCTGTTTGCCCCAGCCGATCGGTATCGGATGGCGATTGGCATCGGCAGCGAATCATCGCTCGAGCCGCAGATTGCTGTTTACAACTATCACCACGATGACAAACACCTCGACCGCTTGTTACCACTGAGGACGACCACGGCGCGCTTCTCGATTTCGTCAAAGTCGCACGCGAACGCCGCTCGCGTCGAGACGACGTAAGGGCTTTCCCTCGTCGTAAGCGCAATCGATCGACCGCTTCGCCAAACGCGCGGGGGGACGCGCGCCGTTCGCGGCACATGCCTTGCGACAGCGCGTGCGACCAGGCCGTAACTTCGGGCGCCACCCGGGATCCCCAATCATCAACGACCGAACAACAGGGTGAAGAGCAGCCGCGATCCGTTGAGCTGGCAGATCACGCTTTCGATCTGAAAGGAGAAGGGCATGCAGCAATCACCAACGTTCCTCGGTGCGGATGTACGTGCACCCCATCTGCGATCCAGGTGTGCACTGGCCGCTGTCATCGTCGCAGCCATCGGGACGATCGCGTCGCCGGGCCGCGGGCGGCTCGCCGCGCAGACCGGGCCGACCCTCGTCGATCCGAACCTCGCCGTCCGAACCGTAGTGTCGGGCCTCTCTCAGCCGACGACGATGGCGTTCATCGGACCGAACGACATCCTCGTCCTCGAGAAGGCCTCTGGCATGGTTCGCCGCGTCGTCGGCGGCATGGTTGCCGGAACGGTGCTCGATCTCGCCGTGAACTCCGCGTCGGAGCGCGGTCTGCTCGGCATCGCGCTCGATCCGCATTTTCCGTCGATGCCGTTCGTGTATCTCTTCTGGACCGAGAGCACGACCGGCGCTGATTCCGCCGTCCTCGGCGAGACGCCGCTCCTCGGCAACCGCGTGGACCGGTTTCTCTGGGACGGCATGACGCTGACCTTCGATCGCAACCTGATTCGCCTGCGCGCGTTCCAGAACGACGCGACCAATGGCGTGCAGCGAGGGAACCACGACGGCGGCATCCTGCGCTTCGGTCCGGACGGGAAGCTGTACATCTTCATGGGCGACAACGGACGGCGGGGCCAGATGCAGAATCTGCCGGATGGTCCCGGCTGCATCTCGTTGCCGTGCCCGGCGATTCCCCAGGGCAATATGCCGGACGATCAGTTCGGCGGACCCGAGCCGGACGACGCGCACCTGACCGGCGTCATCCTGCGGCTCAACTCCGATGGCTCGACGCCTCACGACAATCCGTTCTTCAAGGCGGGCGCGCAGCGCGGCGGGCCGGCGGGCGCGAACCTCCAGAAGGTGTTCGCCTACGGGGTCCGCAATGGCTTCGGCCTCGCGTTCGATCCGCTCTCCGGGGACTTGTGGGACGCGCAAAACGGCGATGACACCTTCACCGAGATCAACAGAGTGGAATCGGGCGCCAATCTCGGGTGGGTGCAGGTCATGGGGCCGCTCGAGCGCCTCGCCCAGTTCAAGGCGATCGAGACGAGCGCGCAGTTCTTCGGGCTTCAGCAGGTGCGATGGCCGCCGACGAACATCGCCGACAGCGAAAAGGAGGCGCGCAAGCGGCTGTTCATGGTGTTCGAGGACGACGACAAATTCGAGGCGGAGCTCGAAGGCGCCCAGGAAAATCCGCCGGTGACGACGACGGCGGGCGCCGAGGCCGAGTTCAAGCTGGATTCCAAGGGAAGATTGAAGTTCGAGCTCGAGGCGACCGCACACATCGAGAACGCCCAGCAGGCCCACATCCATCTGGGCGCGCGCGGACAGAACGGTCCCATCGTCGCGTTTCTCCTTCCGTTCGACGCCGCTGGCGTCGACTTCGAGGAGGGCGACGAGATCGCCGAAGGCAAGCTGACCGACGCGGACGTCATCGAGCGGCCCGGGTTCGACGGCACCGTGGCCGCGCTCGTCGAGCGGATGCGGCAGGGCCGTGCGTACGTCAACCTGCACACGACCGCGTTCCCTGCCGGCGAGATCCGCGGTCAGATCGAGAACCACGACAAGCCGGTCTCGCGCTACAGCGATCCCGAGTTCAGCTGGAAGTTCGAGGTCTCGCCCGCTGCGATCGGATTCATGAGCGGCCGCGCGCTGGGAGACGAGTATCGCGGCGACATGTTCACCGGCGCCGCCAGAGTGACTCTCCTCGGCGGGCAGATCTTCCATTTCAACCTGTCGAAGAATCGCAAAAAGATCGCGGTCGACGACCCGCGTCTCGAGGATCGAGTCGCGGACAACCTCGCGAAGTTCGACGTGACCGAAAGCGAGAGCCTCGTCTTCGGATCGAACTTCGGTATCGGGACCGATATTCACACCGGTCCCAACGGCAACCTGTTCGTGGTGTCGCTGAGCAACGGCGCGATTTACGAGATATTCCGAAAGCCGTAGGGGCTGACGCTGTCGTTCCGGGACTCTCGCCCTTCGTTCTGGGCTGTCGCCGCTCGTTCTGCGTTCGAACGTCGAACGAGGAGCGACGCCTCCAGAACGCAGAGCGAAGTCCCCGGAACGGACAGCGAAGGTTGTGTTATGGTCAGCGAGTTCAGAACAAGGAGGCCGTATGTCGCTGTCCCGTCGCTCGTTTTTCCGGACGGCCGGTGCCGCCGGCGCCGGTCTGCTCTCGAGTGATTTCCTCTCCGCTCGCGGCCGCGAAGCCTTTGCGGCGCGCGAAGCCGTCGGGACGATGGACTCGAAGGTCGCCGCCCAAGCGGCGGCCCAAGCGAGGCGCGCGATCAAGATCAGCTCGAATGAGAACGCGTACGGACCGGGCGCGGCCGCGCTCGACGCGGCGCGGAGCGTGCTCTCGCCGGTTTCGGGACGCTATCCGACGAACGTGCCCGACCTCGCGGCGGCGATCGCGAAGCACTTCGGCGTCGAGCCGCACAACGTGCTCCTGGGGACCGGATCCGGCGAGGTCATCGAGGCCGCCGTGGCGGCGTTCACGTCGCCAACCCGTCCGCTCGTTTCGGCCTTGCCGACGTGGGAGAGTCCCGCCAGGACGGCGCGCCGAATCAAAGCGGCCGTGAAGGACATCCGCGTCGACGCCGACCTCAAGCTCGATCTGGCGGCGACCGTCGCGGCGGCCAAAGGCGCCGGCCTCGTGTTCTTCTGCAACCCGAACAACCCGACCGGCACCGTGCACTCGAAGGCCGCCGTGACGAAATTCGTCGAGGGCGTGCTCGCGGCGTCGCCGCAGACGACCATTCTGCTCGACGAGGCGTACTACGACTTCGTCGTCGATCCGTCGTACGCGACCGGCATCCCGCTCGCGATGAAGTATCCGCGCGTGATCGTCACGCGGACGTTCTCGAAGGTCCACGGCATGGCGGGATTGCGCGTCGGCTACGCGATCGCACATCCCGATACGCTCAAGGCGATCGAGCCGCACAAGACGGGCGACCTCAACGTCCTGAGCGCCGCGGCCGCGGCGGCGTCGATTCAGGACACCGCGCACATCGCGAAGCAGCGCGATCAGAACCGGGCGACGCTCGAGGCCACGGTGCGGACGTTCAAGGAGGCCGGCTGCAGGGTGAGCGATTCGCAGGCCAACTTCATCCTGGCCGACGTGAAGCGGCCCGCGAAGGAATTCAGAGAGGCGTGCGAGCGGATGGGCGTCATGATTGGCCGCGACTTCCCGCCGCTCACCAACTGGGCGCGAATCTCGATCGGCACGGCCGAGGAGATGCGCGTCGCCAACGATGTCTTCAAGAGGGTGCTCACCGCGTCGCAGACGACGGCGTCCCGGTAAACAGCGTCAAGAGCGTCACGGACATTCGGTGAAGCGCGCGCGCGCGGAGATCCGAACGGGGATCTCCGCGCCGCGTGTGTGACTACCTTCCGCCGCCGCCGCCGCTCAGATCGATCTTCGCCGTCGCGCGCGCGCAATTGGCCGGCGCCGCGATCTCGCAGATTTCGTACACAAGCTGATACAGTCCCGAGATCGTCTTGCCGAGCACGTCGACCGATCCGTCGGCGTCGAGTTTGATCGACTTGTTGGCCGGCGACAGCGACACGAGCGACAGGCTGACATTGGCCGTCGTCGCCCGCCCGCTCCCAAGCCAGTCGTTCGCGAGCACGTTCGCGATCACGATGTTCGCCGACTTCGACGACCCTCGCCCGCTGTCGCCGACGGCGGTGATCTGCAGCGGCTGGACCGTCACCGTGACGGTCGCCTTGTCGCAGTTGGACGGCGCCTCGATCTCGCAAATTGCGTAGGTCAGCGTGTGCGTGCCGACCGCAGTCCCGGCGGCGACGGTCACCGCGCCGTTCGCGACGTTGAGCGAGATACCGGCGTCGGTCGACGCCAGCTGCGCCAGCGTGACTCTCGCGAGGGTTGCCGCCTCGCCCGCGAACGTGTCGTTGGCGAGCACGCTGCCCAGCGCGATTCCGCCGCTTCGCGTCGCCGCGCCGGCGTCATCGACCGCATCGATGGGGAAGGGATTCACGGTGATGGTCACGTCGGCGTCGTCGCAGTTGGTTGGACTCGCGGTCTCGCAAACGCGATAGGTCAGGGTCTGCATGCCCGGAGGCGTACCGACGAGCACGAAGACCGAACCGCTCCACGTGTCGAACAGAATCCCCGAGCTCGTCGACGACACGGCCGACAGCGTCACGGTCGTGGACGTCGCCGGCGCGCCGTTGAGCGTGTCGTTCGCGAGCACGCTGGCCAGTACGCTTCTGCCGGGGAAGGAAACGGCGCTGTCGTTGACCGCGTCGATGACGTACGGCGCGCGCACCGCCACGTTCACCGTTGCGTCGTCGCAGCTCGAGAGCGTCGCGGTATCGCAGATCCGGTACGCCAGCGTATGACTCCCGGCTTCGATCCCGGCGGCGACATTCACGTCGCCGTTCGCCGCGTCGAGCGCCAGCCGGTCCGACGTCGACGACAGCGCCGTCAGCGAGACCCGCGTGCTCGTCGCGTCGATGCCGCCGCTGTGATCGTTGTCGAGCACGTTCACGATCGCCGTTCCGCCCACGGTCGTGACTTCGGCGGCGTCGTCGACCGCGTCGCTGACGTAGGGCGCCAGCGGGGCCGTCGCATCGGCAACAATTGCGAGATCGCCGGGCGAGGCGGCCAGAGTGAACGCGCCGCTCACGGTGTTCGTGTTCACGTCGGCCACGAGGACCTGACCGAGCCGTGGAACCGCGACGTATACGCTATGTCGATCGGGCGTCACGCCGATTCCGGACGGGGTGTTCTGATCCGTGTAGCTCACGCCACTGGCTCCGAAATCGACGAGTCCCTCGATGCTCTTCGTCATCGTGTCGATCACCAGCATGTGGCGCCCCGGAAAGAAGCCCGCGCCGTAGAGGGTGTCGACCCAGTAGTTCTGAACGCCCACGTAGGCGCGGCTTCCGTCCGGCGTGAACGCGATCGCGCCCGGCAGCGAGAAGAGGTTGATGACGTCGACGACCGACTCGGAGACCGTGTCCACGAGCACCAGGCCGCCGCCCGCGCTGAAAAAGAGGCCCGAGAAGTCGAAGGTGACGACGCCGATGTACGCCAGGTTGTCGTTGGGCGACATCGCGACCAACGTGGCGGTGTTCGTGACGCCGTTCACGGACGCCTTTTCCGCCGCGAACGAGTGCACGATCGGATTCGCGAGGTCGATGACGTTGACGGCATAGACGAGCCCGGCAGCGACGTAAAGGTGATTCCCGTCTGGAGTGATCGCGATGTCGCCGCTGGCGCCTATCGGGATCTCCGCCACGACCGTATGCGATTCCGCATCCTCTGCGATGTCGACGACCTGCACCACGCCGGCCGCGGTCATGACATAGAGCAGGCGGCCGTCCGGCGACACCGCGAGAGACGATGGGCCGGCTCCAACCGGAATCTTCTCGAGGACCGTATCGCCGGTCGTCTCGATCACAGAAATGAAATTGGACTCGCCGTCCGCCACAAACGCGCGATCGCCCTTGCGTGCGATGACGACTCGCACGGGACCG
>Ga0070694_100002125_pt1 | contig 11748 bp, 13 predicted proteins | sample KBSK1251metaG_FD_65470 | JGI IMG/M metagenome (GOLD analysis project Ga0070694, IMG submission 65470) | Corn, switchgrass and miscanthus rhizosphere microbial communities from Kellogg Biological Station, Michigan, USA - KBS K1-25-1 metaG | ecosystem: Host-associated > Plants > Roots >... | reverse complement strand
GCAGAATACAAACCGCAGTCACCAGAACAAGTACCAGGAGCCAACGGTAATACGAAGCGGTGAAGTCTTCGTTGGAGACGAGACTGATCAAGGGCAAGAGCACAGGAGGATGTGCAAAAGGCAAACACGGCACGCCGCGGATAGGCTCTTGCACGCTGCACTGTGCCTCGAGGTCATAAGGGTTGTGACCGCTGGCCCATATGCGAGCAGCAGAATAAAACGCAGGGAAATCGCTCTCCTTCGGTTGCACAGTCCTCGCCGCAGCCGCGTAAAGAATTATTTGAAGTAGAAAAAAAGCAATGAGTATCGGCTTGCGGTCCATAGACTCTTTGAAAAAGGTACTCCTGTTGCGAAGTGCTCCAGAGGAGCACGATGTTTATAGCATTAGATGCTTGGATGAGGTCAGTACAGGGAGCGGTAGCGACCTGGTAATCCTCTGCGTACCTCCGCGTTACTCTGCGCCTCTGCGGTGAGGTGGCTGATCCACCGCAGAGGCGCAGAGTAACGCGGAGGTACGCAGAGGATTATTCACTCGAGCTCGCCGACGCTAGCGAGGGGTACTCGGAGCGCACTTTTTAAGGATTAGAGATCACCGAACTGTGGTATAGTGCGAGCACTCCACCAACAAGCGAAGCGGGCCGACCTGTGCGTGCAACACGAGGCCGACCCTAGACCATCAACCTTCAACAGAAAGGATGAAAGTCATGCTTAATCATAGCAGCGCAACAGACCTCGCAGAAACACCTCACGTAAACCAAACAACCAGGACTGCTCTCAAACGAAGAGCAGAATCAGTCTTAAACGACAAATCGATCGACGCTCAGAGTCGTGCGGTTATTCGTTACGCATTGGAAATAAACGATCCGTGGCTCGCAGAACTCGTGCGCCACGTCGATGCGGGCGAAGCCGTCGTCGATATGGATTTCTCTGAATTCTCCGAAAACAGCGACGACGATTCAAGAGAACAAAAGATCGAAGCTTTAGCGGAATTGATTTGTCGTGCGGGCGATGAGCCTGAAACAAAGTCAGCCGCATTGCTCGTGCTAATGGCGTTGTTAGAAAATGCCACTCATCCAAAAGCACTTGCAAACACGGCGAAGCACTTCGCTTTCAGTCGCTGCGGCGAGTTGAACGTGGGCGGCATGGTTGACTCTCAGATTGCAGTACTCGAGAGCGAGTTGTTAGCCTAAACCATAAATGCGGTAGCTGGTCCTATCACCAGCTATCGCATCAAAACCTCTTGATTCCCAATTAATTTCTCCTGCATTTAGACCACAACCAACAGAATCGAAGCTGTTGATAATTCGGTCTGCGCAAAGAGCAGGTGATTTGTCTCGAAGGATAATTGGGATCGACAAAACGTTATCAAGGTCTCGGCACAGTCCATACGGGATTTCCTGGATTCCAACAGGGATTTATTGGATGTCCGTCGTCGTCAGTCAAATCCCAAACAGGATCGGCGCGATCCCGGATGGGAGCTGTGCGATCCCGAATGGGATCAACGCGATCCCACATGGGGCGGACGCGTTTCCCGAATAGGATCCGTGCGATCCCGAATGGGATCTACATGATTCCAGAAGCGCGGTATCCAACCCAGTTTCGTGATATAAAGCGGCTGGCCGTATGCATAGCTTGCTTCAAAAATCTAAAGCCTGGCGCTCTCAAAGAAAACTACGCTCACTACAAAGGTGGGAGCATGAACGAGCGAAGGGAAAGGCGCGATTCGTGTTTAGGACCGCGCTAACCTATGGCCTGACAATAGTGGGAGCCACTCACGCTTACGAGAGTTTCTTTTACGGTGCTCAGGACCCAATCTCTCTGATCAGTCTTATCCCCCATCTGTTTGTTGGAGTCGTTGCAGGGACGGTCGGGTGGTCGACAATGGAAGATAAATATCGGGCAGCTCTCAATGAAGCTCTCGCACAAGCGTCGGTTGGCAGCAAACTTCCGCCTCACAGCAATCCTGGGGCATGAGGAAAAAAAATCTTCTCCCATGGCTGGTGATCGCCGCGCAGGTGTTTCTCTACGGCCATTTCTGGTACGGAGCCGATAAGACTACGACAGACTTTCCAGCTTTCCACGCGACCGGTTTGCTCTGGAAATCGGGTGAGCAAGCCTACGACCTTGAGAATCAGTGTCGAGTCGAAAAGCAAGTCAACCCTGCTCAGCCTTGTTTACCTTTTGCACATCCTCCAATTCTTCTACCCGCCATGGCGCTTGCCTCAGATTCAGATTTTGTAGCCTCTTACTGGCGCTGGACCATGCTGACCACGTGCATCTTGTGTCTTTGTCTCATTCCGATTTACTTCCTTTCCCGCGATTCAGCGGTCGCCGTCCAGTCGATTCTTTTCTACCCCGCTATATTTGGACTCTGGATGGGCCAGGATAATGCTCTCGTACTACTCTCGGTTTGTCTGTTCGTGTGGCTGCTGAAGATCAACAAAGATTTTTTAGCCGGGGCCGCACTCGCACTCGGAGCAGTAAAACCTCAACTGATCTTAGTACTGGCAATCCCGTTGATATTTTGCCGGGTGAAAGCGTTCCTGGGATTCGTAGCGGCCGGGCTTCTGTTGTTGCTCTTCAGCGTCTTACTCATCGGCATCGAGGGTCTAAAAGGAATCGTGAGCATGATGACGTTGATGTCAAAAATCCAGGGCTTCGGGGTGTGGCCGGAAGGTATGTACAACGTCACCGGCATCCTTGCGCGGTCCGGGTTGAATCACTTCTGGTCATGGGCGGTTTTCGTTCTCGCCATTGTCTTCATCTGCATTTTATGGCGACGTAAAGGGCTGAATTTCGCAACGATCTCGATCGCGATAATTCTTTCCGTATTTACTGCGCCGCACGTTCACCTGTGGGATCTTTCTCTGCTGATAATTCCTTTGTTGCCGTTGCACAGGCTTGCGCCGATTGTCGGTTCGTTGATAATCATCGCTACTTTTCCATTCCCCTTAACGTACACGGTCGCGTACGCAATGATGCTGACTCTGGCGATTCTCCATTACCGCAGGTTGGATGAAGGCTGGCCCGCCACTCCTTGACTCTGATGCCCCCTCGACTTCCGATTCGCGTCCTGGTCTCAGTTGCAGTTGGTTTGGTCACTAGCGTCGTCTGTTTTGTGCGGCTGCGTCTCCTCGGGACTGCCGCGGGTGATTTTACGTGGGCGTATAGTGCAGCTCTCGATCTCCTCAACGGCCGCGATCCTTACGCGCATGAATTCAGCGCCTTGTGGACTCCTTACCCGTTACCGGCTGCACTCGTGGCGCTTCCGTTTACGATCTTCCGACCGGAGTTGGCGGGCGCGACATTCCTCGGACTGAGTTCAGCTCTCATGATCTTCGGGCTAACGCGTAGAGGATTCGTGCCACTCCTTGTTCTATTGTCCTGCCCGTTTTATGTGTGCCTACAGTGGGCACAATGGACGCCGCTCATCGTCGCTTCCGCATTCTTCCCCGTGCTGATGTTCGTTAGCGTGGTCAAGCCTCACACCGCTGCTCCGGTGGTATTGCTGCACTGGAAAGTTATCGGGATCATCAGTTCGGCAATTCTGTTAGCCGCCAGCTTGATTATCTACCCGACGTGGCCCATGCGGTGGCTCTCTCAGCTCAGTGCGTTTCAAGGTTACATTCCGCTTCTGACGATTCCCGGTCCGCTATTGCTGCTCGCGCTGATGCGTTGGCGCGAGCGTGACGCTCAGTTCCTGCTGCTCGCTTCGATTTTTCCGCAGCGCTGGTTCTATGACGCGCTCATCCTTTTCCTGATTCCTAAAACGCGAAAAGAATTCTTGTATAGCGTCACGTTTTCCTGGGGCGCTTACATCTGGAAACAGCAGCACCAGCCTGAAACGACTCTCGAGCGCGGTCTCGTCTGTACGCTCTTTTTCTACATTCCGATGCTTGTCATCATCTTGCTTCGCAAACGCACCGCGGAGACTGCGGTCACAGAACCCAGCTCTGCCTGACGAACCACCATAGAAGTGTCATTTGGATTGCAACAAGCACAGCGATCACCAGTGGGAAGAAGCGAAGTTTGTAGCGCGAAGCGAAGCCGATAAAAACCGGAAAGGCTAACAACAGATGGCGCGGTAGAGAGATATACGGGTTGATCGTTCCCGTATAAAAACTGAGCGAGACGAGAATGATAACGAGCGAATAAATTCGGTAACTCGTTCGCATGGACCGCCAGGCAAGCACAAACATGCTTATGAACACGAGTCCGAGCATCGTGTCGACATAAGCTCCCCAGTGCACCCGCCCTTCCGATAGAAGCTGCAACGTTTTCCAAATAGCAGTCCACGGAGGCAGAAATTGTTGCTGGTCCAGGATGTTATAGGTGGTGGGAGAGATCATTACGGAGTAGATGAACTTTTGTGCACTCGAGAAGTCAGGGCTTACATCGTTGATGGCAAACGCGCGGAAAAAGATCCATGCCAGGTATGCTAATGGCACAAGCGCAATCGCCAGCCAGCCTGACCATTTTCTAAGAGCCTTGGACCAGTTGCGATCTGCGGACTCCCAGACTTCCCATGCGATCGGCAGTACAAGAAACAGTCCCTGTTGACGAGTGAGTACTGCGAGGCATCCTGCCAGTCCTGCTAAAACGAGACGCCCTTGCCGGGCCGCCAAAAGACACCAAACGGAGAGAAGTAGAAATAAGGACTCCGTGTAGGGAACGAAAAGAGCGAGACTGAAAGGTGAAACAAGCAGAAGTGCCGTGGCCTGCCACGACTGAACGTCATCGAGGTCCAACTTCGCGAGACGGTAAAAAACGACTGTTAAGAAAAGACCCGCTACTGAAGCTACGAGAAGCAGACTCAAAAGCTCTTCACGAAAAACTACAGAGACGAGGGCCGAGATCGCCGGATACAAAGGATGGAAGTTAGCAGTGGGACTACCGGGTTTGTAGCCCTCCCTCACAATCGCCACGTAGTAGTAAGCGTCCCATGAGTACCAGGGCGCCAGCAGCCGTCGCCACGAAGTTAGACCGACTACATTGGCTTGAGAGAAGAACGCATACAGAGCAACCGGGATTGAGAGGATCCTGACGCACAACCAAAGCAATAGTGGAAAGCGAGGAGTTGTTAGCGTCGAGCTCTTCATACTTCAAAGGTCAGGAATCTAACTTGGACCGGAGTCAGTACCACCTGCGGTAGCGGGTGGGTCAACCGTAGCATTCGATACCAAGGGCTGATCATCGACCCACCCGCTACCGCAGGTGGTACTGACTCCGGTCCAAGTGTAACGGTCTGACTTTGATCAGCGCCTCGTAAACACTACCGCCAGCTCATCTTCATACACCTGTTGCCAGTTCGGAGCGTTTCGCATTCCCGTCGCGAGCACTGACTTCGGCGCGACGATGGCGATCTGAACTCCGTAACGATCGAGCGGCTCTCTCCAGTCGATGTAACCCAACGTGATGTACAAATACTCTTTGACGAATTCATCGCCGTACATATCGATCCGCCCGTCGATGTAGACCGGATTCGAAGGCATCTTCCAGATCAGATACCCGCCCCAGATATTCGGATCAGTCAGTGTCTTTCCCACAATCCGATTCTGTTGCATGTACTCAACCGCCTTCACCGGAGCGTCGATCGCCACCTGCGCCGGCGACTCAAAAACCGTCATCTTCAATTTCCAGACAAAAGCAATAAGCGGCAGTAAAAACAACACAGTGAGAATCGTCGCTCTTCTACTCCCGCCATTTGAAGCTGCTGGTCCAAACAGTCTTCCATCGCTCCACGCCGTGATCCAGTTCTGTAGATAATCAGCCATCAACGGCACTGCGACTAACGCGAGTATCGCCACGTGACGCTGCGATTTAAGCGTCATGTACAAAGTTGCAAGAAAGAGTATTACCTCACTCAACTTTGGACGCTTTGGCGAGAGTGCCAAAGCGGCAATCGTCCCGAGAATCAGCAGGAACAGCGGCACGGCTTCTGACTGGTGAAAATTAGGCGACAGCCAATCGTTTACGGTCTGCTGTTGTATCGGCGACAGGAAGATCTCGAATGGAAACTTGTAGATCCAAATGCCATGCGGATTCAGACACGCAGCCGCCATACACGCTAGCAGGACCATGAACAGTATCTTCAGTCGCGGCACTGATGAATTGAATTTTTCGCGATTGGCCCACGCATCGAGAGGTATACCCACGATCGTTAGTCCGATCAAAACAAGGCCCATCAGAAACCCACCGTGCAGGTTCACCCAGAGCACCATCAGCGGGACGAGCCACCAGATTTCGCGCCCTTCACCACGTCGAACATAACGGCCAAGCAAGGCGAGATAGACACTGCTGAGCAGCAAGGTAAAAATGCGTGGTCTAACACCAACGTTCGGCAAGATGGTCCATACACCAATCAGTGCCACGGTTCCGCCAATCAGAGGATTACTATTTGAACGTTTGAATGCAATCCAGAAAGCCAGCGCCGTGAGAAGCGCAAACACAACTATCAAAACGTTAAATCCCAACCTTGAATAGATGACGTAGAAGATCGCTTCCGACAGCCACTCGTGTGCGACCCAGGCTCGGCCATAGTTTGTAAAAGAAAAGAAATCTGTCCTCGGGATGGAACGGGTATTGAGGATGTATTCGCCTGTTTTAAGGTGCCACCAGAAGTCGCCATCACTCAGCGGTCTGGCTGCAAAAAAAAACGACAACGCAAAAACGTACACTTCGAAGACGTTGCGGAAGGTCTTGTTCATGAATTATTCGAGAAGGAGGGCGTGGTCTCGCCAGAGATGCGGAAATTGGGGTTGGACGTCTTATTGGCCAAAGAGGTAACTTACAAACCCTCCGATCCGCTCCATCGCTCCGGATACACCTCGTTCCGAGGATAACAGGATTACAGCCAAGACTACGAAAAAAACAAACAAGAGGATGTTCAAGGTCCGTCTACTGAAGAGTCCGTATTCGATATTCATGATTCACCCTCCTCAGAGATCAGGGCTTGTCAGTTTGCGTGGGGGAGGTTTTTGGTTGCGCTGGCTCGCCTATCGACTCGATCCGATCGCGCTCGACGTAAGAAACGAGTCCACCCTGCCTGTACCAGATACCCATTCGATCTTCCCAGGCAGCATCGGCTTCGACGCGTACGCCGCTCTTCAGTTTAATGATTGTCCGTCCACGCCTCTCGCCTTCCTGACGGTTCGTTGAAATCGCACCTTCATTAAGGGATGGAGATGGTTCCTTAACTTCCACCGGTGTCGGAGTCGGCGATTCCGTGGGACTCTCTTCGGCCACAGGCTCTTCGACTGTTGGAGACGGCAACGCTTCAGGCCGGATCATGACAGGTTGCGCGGATTGATTGAATGTGTTCAGTTTCGCGGTCTCAGGCTTTTTACTCGTCTCGACGGTCGCCGTCGATTTCGTGAGCATCACCACGTAAACGCCGAGACAGATGATGACTCCGATGAGAATGCCGATCGTGATGATGGGCCATATTTTCTGGACCGGCAGCGTTGGGACTGTCTCGGGGGGAGGCTGCAAAGCCTCGCGAATTAACTCAGTCTCGTCGCGGAGTGGTGATCCGTCGGCGTCGCAGAAATTCTGCGAGTCTGCGAAATGCTCTTTACATTGAGGGCACTGCTTCATCGAATCCTCGTGGTTTGGGCAGAAAACTACCCCTCAGATTGCAAAGTTTATGCCAATTGGAAGTCGCGGTAAATGGCTTTTCTCATGCAGCTTTGTCCTCCGACCCGGGGCGGTGCGCTGCGATGATTTGACTCAACTGCTCACCAGTGAGCACTTGTGGACGGGAAAACACCTACCGATTCACAAAAAGTGTTGTAATCTGCCGCTGCATATGACGTCTGCCCCATGAACCTCCCGCGTCCCTTTGCCTATATTCTGATCGTTGGCCTACTAGTGTTCTATGTCGCCACTTGGAGAACTGCGCCGTTCGAACGGGCTGATTTCGTGGGCTTCTATGCGTCGGCTCGACTGTGGCAGTCGGGACAAAACCCCTACGATCGCGAGACCCAGTGCCGGCTTCAGGCAACAATCCGACCAGATCTCTGCATGCCATACGCGCACCCGCCTGTGCTTCTGCCACTATTTGCGTTGATTTCGAGTGAGGATTATCGAGCCTCTTACAATCGATGGTCTCTGCTTCTGCTAATCGTATTGGCTGGATGTGTCTGGGTTGCACATCAAATTTCGGGGAGTCTTGTGTCCGCACTCTTCGCTGTGCTGTTCTACCCGGTCTTTATCTCTATCACCCAGGGAAACGTTTCGCCTTTTCTGCTCCTCAGCGTGCTGCTGTGGCTGATGCTCCTGAAAGAAAAGCGGGATTTTTGGGCGGGAGTCGCTTTGTCTCTATCGGTTGAAAAACCGCAACTCGCTTTATTATTAGCACTGCCGCTTTTTTTCTCTAATCGCAAAGCTTTATGGGGCTTCTGCATTGGCGCGAGTACGCTCTTCCTAATGAGCTACGCGCTCGTAGGAATTGAGGGCTTCAAATCACTCGTCGACACTCTAATTGCGATGCTGAACGAGAAAGAACCGGCAACCGATCCGGCGAAGATGTACAGTGTCACGGGGCTGTTAGCTCGAGCCGGGTTGAGCCCTCTATTTGTGTGGCCCGTTTTCATAGGCGCTATCATCGGACTTTCACTCTTATGGCGAAGGCGGTTCAATCTACACACACGAATGTTCGGCATCGTGCTCGCACTGTTCGCCGTCCCACATCTCTTCATGCACGACGTTTCACTGCTGGCGATACCACTGATGCTAATTCGACCGGCGGGCCCGATTATAGCCTCGTGCGTTTTGTTGGTCGGACAGTCTGTGGGCCTGGGCTATACAGTCTTTTACCTTCTGTTGGTCGCATTGAGTATGTTTCATTTGAAGGCAGACACAACGGGCCCACAGAAGGGAGTGGAGGATCAGGTTGTTTGAGGTTTGAACCGTGCCTTTATTCGTAGAAATGGGGATTCAATGAATCGGTACGAGCTCCAGGCGGTTACAACCGCCAGTGCCACCGCTACCGGCGCAAGCCAAGGCTTATTAAGCTTGCTGATTAAAAAGTAGATCGGAAAATGCCACACATAAAGCCCGTAAGATCTTTTTCCAAGCCACACTAAGATCGGATTCTCAAACAAATCTGTGAGTCGCGACGAATCCAAAGTCACATGCAGGATTACTCTTCCGGCTTCATCGTGTTCTTCAATTAGCAGGGAGGTGATCAAAAACCCTGACAGCACGAAAAACAGATCGACGCCAAGATAACCACCGCCAAAATACTTAAGAAAACCGGGGACGATGTGGTCCAGGTGATTAAGGACAACCACAATAATCGCAAGGCCGCGAATACCGTCCAGCGCGGGACGGTGGCCCAAGCGAAACTTGGACGTCTCAACTAATGTGAAAGGTAAAGCAACGCTACTCATTCAATTTAGTTACACCACCCTGCGCCGCAGAAATTCCAGGAAAAACGAGCCTACGCATGCGCGCGCGCTTCAGACTGAGCGCTGGGCGCTCGATCAAATAAAACGAGAAACAAGTGACGGCCAGAGTGACAGCCAGCGCGACAGCGAGCTGAAATAGCCAGCTCAACTTCAGAAAACTTGTGGCCTTGAAGATCGGGTAATGCCAAAGATAAAGGCCATATGAGATCCGGCCGATCCAGACTAGAGGTCCGTATTCAAGAAACCCACGCAAATAACGAGGCGGTCCTAAAACGACGTTAACAATAACCACCCCCGTCGCGATTGCCAGTAACGTAAACCCACCCAGAGTCATGAATGAGCTGCCGAAACCGGTCGCGACCATACAAAAGCCTATGAATAGCAATGCTGGAACTAACAAGGGTCGCAGGGCACGGGCGTGGACCAGTCCCCAACTCACACACAGACCCGTTACGCAGCCGATCAACAGCGCGTCAGCCCGCGTGTCGATACCGTAGTAAGTTCGCACCGGCGGCGCGCCGAGTTGATGTAAAGATGCTCGCTGAAGCCCGGCAGCAATCACCGCAAGCAACGTAATCAGCACTAAACGTTTTTTTCTGATGCCAAGCTTCAAAGAGGCCAACAAAACCACCGGCCAAATCAAATAGAAGTGTTCTTCGATTGCGAGCGACCACGTGTGCTGAAGCGCGCCCAAATGCAGCTGGAAAAATGCGAGCGCCAGATCTGAAGTGTAGACAAACGCGACCGGAATTCCTCGCCTCGTATCATCCGCTTCTACCGGCGAGAAAAGGAGATCTGAAAGGAAATACAGGGCTGCGAGTAGAACCAGGAGAGCTGGAATAAGCCTCAATGCTCGGCGCCAGTAAAAGCTCTTTAGACTTACATCGCCCGTCTGTTCCCACTCCTCTATCAGTAGCGTAGTGATGAGAAACCCACTCAGCACAAAGAAAATGTCGACGCCGGCGTTGGCGCCTTTCAAAAGAGACCATCCGAAAATATGGCTCGTGTGAACGGCCAATACCGCGAGGATTGCGACGCCGCGAAGGCCGTCGAGCGCGGGACGGTATCCCAGTCTGAACGGAGCAGTTGCATCCGTCGAACCCAGGTCTGTGACCATGTGTAACGTCGCGCTGCTCATCGATGGACTCAGGTTGCGATACCGAAGTTTTGCCGGAGAGTCTTCTTCCTAACCTTCCAAATAATGGCGTCTACGACATAGTGGTGGAAGTTGATTGCCTGGTAGACGACGGCAAACAACGGCAACGTAGTGACGAGAGCCACTGTGGGGGAGAGCCAATTAAGTGTGGCAGAAAGGGCACCGTAAAACACGGTCGAAATGAGCAGGCAAACCGCAAAATACGAAAATATGTTCTTCCGCTGGCTGATGTGCGAAAGGAACCGGTGGCGAGTGTCAACCTGGTTCCTGAACCGGTTGTTATTGAACATCCAAACGGTAAGGATGTACTGGCTGTTGTGCCAGATGTTCAGTACCAGCCACCCATGATTGATGTCGCTAATTAACAGATACCCAACACCGAAAACGACGAGGTGTGAACACATGTAAAGGGTATGCGCAACTGCAAGCCGGCCTTCACTAAACGCCTTTATTTGTTCCAACAGCCAGCACGTGGTAACGATCAGCGCAAAACCCCCGGCGACTGCCACCAGTGAAAACGGAATCGGAAGGACCTTCACCTCGGTAAAGAGATACTTGTCAGGAGCCTGATAGGAGCGGTACAGAATTCCCCAAACGGGCACCGCATAGATCGTCAGCTTCGTGAGCAAGTCGTTGCTGGAGAGGGCGGCCTTGCGTCCATAAATCCGGAAACACCATAACTCTGTCGGGTGTAATGCCACCATTGCCAGTACAAGTAAGCAGTCGTAAGAACCCATGAACCAAAAATTGCCCACGCCAGAACCACTCCCGCCAGGACGATTAGCGGTAGCCACACAATAAGAAAACGTTGTTCGTTGAAGCTCTCGCGGTCGAAGGTGAGGCGCGTAAACGTAGAAACGACGTGGTGATACCCGAGTAGCCAGCCGTTCAGAACAAAAACTGCTGGAAACAAGTCGGGTTTGCCAATGACGAACCAGCCTGAAACGAGGGCGACACCGAGAATTCCCAAGATGTAGGTGGTGTCGAACGAAAGCCCGCGCAACCATCCGGTCGGCCTGGCGTTAATGGCGATTGAACTCGCGACCATAGATTGGACCTTTTGAGCAAAAGATGTGCCCTTTCTCTGCGTTACCTCTGCGTTCCTCTGCGCCTCTGCGGTTTCTTAATTTAGCGACACTTTAACCGCAGAGGCGCAGAGGAACGCAGAGGTAACGCAGAGAA
>Ga0070694_100002123_pt1 | contig 11750 bp, 25 predicted proteins | sample KBSK1251metaG_FD_65470 | JGI IMG/M metagenome (GOLD analysis project Ga0070694, IMG submission 65470) | Corn, switchgrass and miscanthus rhizosphere microbial communities from Kellogg Biological Station, Michigan, USA - KBS K1-25-1 metaG | ecosystem: Host-associated > Plants > Roots >... | reverse complement strand
TCTTGCGGAACGGCGTTCCGTTCGCCCGCTCCACGTCCTCGACGCGTTCAATCGTCATCATTGACCAGGACGGCAGCGGCGACGTTTTCGGCGTGGCCCAATGATGCAGCCGGTTCCAGTTCCCCTGGGGTGGGCCTGGGTCAAGGGCGACCTTAACGACGCCCGTCTGTTCATGGCGTCGCCGGATTTGATGCCTCTTTGGGAACCGTTCCACGTCTGGCTTTACCGTTTCGACGGACGCATGGAAGTTCACCGTTTCTTCCGCAACCTCCGGGCGCTCTCAAAGCAAAGCGGCTTTGCCGGCCTGATAACCGAGACGTGCGCGGACACGACGCGACGGTGGGCAAATCGTTTCCGCAATGTCCAGGTGTTCGGCGAACGCCGTTACTTTTCCGAAGCGACCGTCCGCGAGTTCTACCGATCGCACGCCTCGACAATTCTGCCGATGGCCGCGGCCATCGCCGCTTAAAGCGATATGCGATCGACACTCGCCGCTTCTGACGTTGACTGCCGGCGCCGTTCGCTGGAAACGGCGATACGGGAATCCCAGCTGGCGAGAGGATTCCCGCGTTTCGTCGGCTCAAAGGGCGGGGCAGGGGTTTGGCAGAGGATCATTTCGGAGATGCCCCCACACGCGGTCTATGTTGAGCCGTTTGCCGGCAAGGGGATTGTCGCCCTTAATAAGAAGCCCGCGACGTCCACCATCGTCATTGACGCCGATCCTGCAGCGCCAGCGTTCCAGTCAATCCCTGCCGCCGGCCTTTCAGGACTCCGCGTCATTTGTGGCGATGCGATATCACAACTGACTTCGCTGCGGCCAACGATGAATCGAAGCTGGCTGATTTACGCTGACCCGCCCTACCTTGGAACTGTTAGGAGTTGCCAGCGCAACTATTATCGGCACGAGATGAAATCTACGGCCGAACATCACCGGCTTTTGTTGTTGCTCCTGTCCCTGCCGGCCCTCGTGATGATCTCAGGTTACGAGAGCGCGTTTTACGATCATCTACTGGCCGACTGGCGCAAGGTGACGATCCCCACTGTCACCAGAGGCGGCTCGCGTGCTACCGAAGTCCTCTGGCTCAATTTCCCGGAACCGTTCGCCTTTCACGATACCCGATGGCTTGGCCAGAACTTCCGTGAACGTGAACGGATCAAGCGCAAGAAATTGCGCTGGAAAACCCGGCTCGCGTCTATGTCACGACTCGACCGGGCGGCCGTCCTCGACGCCATTGGCGAACTCGCATCGTCCTAACTGACGAGCGTCCACGGCGCAGGACGGAAAAAGGAGTCTCTCCCCCGAATACAGCAAGGGCAGGGAACTGCACAACACTGGTTCAACCACCGTTCAACCACCGTTGAACACAAAAGCAGGGCGGTTTGCCTCCGGTTGCCTCCGGTTAATTTCAATCGTGGGATTTCATACAAAACAAAAAGATTTTCTCCGATTTACCGTCAAACCCTGTTTGCAAGCACTTACAAAAGAACGGTGGTTGAACGATGGTTAACGTATGTTCAACCACCGTTGAACCTTAAGAAAGAAAGAAAGAAAGAAAAACCCCTCTCCAATTGAAATCGGGGACGAAAGCCAATAGGGGAGGGCGAACGTCGCGATTTCGGAACGGTTCCGACCTGTCCAACTTCTACCTTGAATAAAAAAGGCGGATCGGCAGTCTGAGCGCATGGTGAAGATGAAACGGAAGCACGGTTCGATTGACGGTTGGAAACCTCAACTCGCCCCACAGCGTGTTCCGGGTCGCCTTCACCAGCACCAACCGTCAACCGAGTCGTGAACGAAACCAAAAAACGCGAGGATGCAGTCTGGACGAAGCATTATCCGTCGCAGACGTTAAACAAATTGACACGGATCGGATGGCTCGGCAGGCAATGGCAGTGGTTCTATCTGCTCAAAGACTCCGCGCTTCTCAACGATCCAAAAGGAAAACTCCCGAACTCCGATGCGATCCTTTTTCAGGCTGCAAAAGTTGAAGACGTTCACCGGCGCGACAAACGGTTTAGAAAATTGTGGCAGGCGGTGAAAGCAGAGTTCAAAGCGGACGGTCAATGGTTGATCCTTCCCGAAATGTGGAAACAGCTACAGGAACGGCGGGAGTTTTCAAAGGCGCAGAGTGAGCGCGGGAAAAAATCAGCGGAAGCTCGCAAGCGTCGCGAGAAGGGCAACGCCAACAAGATTTCATGGAATGGCAAGGAGTGGTTTCCGTCCGAACTGGAGAAAAATATCGAACTTGCGAACAACGAGATTCGACGGCTCGCTCAAACGGTGCTCAACGCAAAATCGCGCGAGCTTCGGGCGAGCGGCCAAGCGGAAATCGAGACTTTGAAAGGGCAGCGTGATTCAATGAAGCGGGCGCTGTTTTTACCGGCTCAAGCAATTGAACATAACATATACAGCGGCACAAAAAACGGCTCTTCCCCTCTCAGCCCTGCGAAAATTTCCGGCGCTCCCGATGCTTCTATGGAGCGCACCGACCTCGACCAGCTTCCGGCTTCGCAATTTTCAGACTCGGCACTCAGCAACGCGCTGAGTGCCGTAGTCGAGGAAATTGGCGAAATCAAAAACCCGTCCGTCGTCCGCAATGTCTTTTACGATGGCGACAAACTGCGGCCGCAGTTTGTTGAGCGGCTCGGGCAACTGGAAGAACGCGAGCGCGAGTTGCTCGCTGAAAAGTTTCAGCGTGAACAGTTGGCCGGTTGCGACGCTGACGAGCTAAAAAAAAAATCCTCGAAAACGAGGAAGTCCTCGCCAACATCCGCAGCCCGCAGCCGGAAGCGGAGTATCACTACTACACCCGCGACGGGGAGTTCACTTCCTGGATTGCCCTCAAGTTCCGAAGCTGCTGCGCAACCCGCAAGCGGCTGATGGCGGCGCTCGAAAAAGTTCAACCCTCAATCATCAAAAACTATGGCCGACGAACCGAATCCCCCGAATCCTCCACCGAACCAACCCGCGCCCGTCGAACCGGCCTCGCCTGGTAAACTAGCGACTGCCGCAGCGGTTGTGCTGGATGGACGCGAGCGCGAACTGACGACGCAGATTGCCGAATTGGAGGACAAATACAAAACGGAGAAGCAACTTCGCGAACAGGCGGAAGCGACCGCGACGGCGTTGTTGAAACAGCAGCCGACGCCCGCGCAGAAGAAAAGTTTTATCGAACGATTTGACGACTGGTGGGAGGGCAGGGAGTAGCAAACAACCAACAACAGAAAGACGATGAGCAAAAAAGACAACAGCACAACACCGGGAACCATGATCGTCGTTTTGGATCGTGGATTTGTTTACGTGGGCAAGGTCAAGATTGACGGCGATTACGTGACGATCTCGAACGCGCGGAATATTCGCTATTGGGGAACGACAAAAGGTCTCGGCGAATTGGTGAGCGGCCCCACGGAGAAAACGCGACTCGATGAAGTCGGCGAAGTGATCGCACCCAAAAGAGCCGTCATTCACCTGATAAAATGCAAGCGCGATTGGTGACGTTGGACGGTTCCGGCTACGGTTCCGGCTACGGTTCCGGCTACGGTTCCGGCGACGGCGACGGCGACGGCTACGGCGACGGCTACGGCGACGGCTACGGCCACGGCTACGGCCACGGCTACGGCCACGGCGACGGCTACGGCCACGGCCACGGCTCCGGCCACGGCTCCGGCCACGGCTCCGGCTCCGGCTACGGCTCCGGCTACGGCTACGGCGACGGCTACGGCGACGGCTACGGCGACGGCTAAAAAATATGAATGAACCTGTCAAACAAAATCCTGCTGTTGCGCCTGTCGCTTCGGTGGCGGCTGCGCCGACTGGGGACACGAAAACTCGCGAGCTACTTAAGAAACACGGCGGCGCGGAGCGAATCGAAACCCGTGGCCGTCATCCGCTGGATTGCCGTTGCGGGCAGTGTGTCGGCAGTCGTCGAGCCGCGCAGAATGACACGGCGCGAACGTCTGGCGTGGAGCCTGGCCCCGTTATTAGCCCGCCTCTTGACCGGGGCGTTATTCAAAAAAGTTTGGGCAAGCTGGCCGGGACGGTTGACCGCTATTTCACGCGGCGCGTGTTCCGCGTCGCGACGAAGGTTAGCGGGGGGGACAAAAATTTTGCTCAGGAATTGGCGCTCGAGGCGGGGCTGAAGGAAGACGAGCGGGATTTGATCGCCGACCTTGGCGCGGACGTTTGCACGCAATACGGCGTTCACGGTGAACACGCGGCGGCGGTGGCGCTCGGCATCTGTTTGGTTGACTACGGAAGCCGGATGGCTGAGGCGCTCAACAAACTTGCGGAAATGGAAAAGCGAATGGCGGCTGTGCCGCCGAAACCGGAAAAGGCCAATGGCGAGAAAACTTGAACCGATTGCGGAGCGGCTCGCCAAACTGGACGCCGATTACGCGACGCTGGCGAAGGACTGCGACGATTATTTTCGGAACGCGAGCCACAACCCGAAGCGGCTTCTTTATATGCAAACAAAGCTCAGGCGCATCGCTCGAACGATCCAACGGACAAAGCAAGCCGAGTTGCCGCTGGTGCTCGAACATCGCCACGACTGAAAGGCGTTATGGATGAACCTTTGTTCCGCAACGAAGAGCGGGCTTACTTTGGCCGCGTTTACATCAAAGTCCGCGACAAGCAGCCTCTCGACAAAGACGAAGCGGCTTTCCTGGTGAATCTCCTTATCCGCACGCAAAAAAACTGTCTGCTCGCGCGGATGGAACGCGACCGGGGGAAATACTTTGTCGCAGCGAAGACGGTTGCCGAAGCAACTGAAGCGGTCAAAAACGGCTACGTTAGGCACGGCTACCGGCTGAAGCATCAACCAGCGCAGCCGGCGTGAACTACGATCACCAGCCGCAAAAAGTTCTCTGCTTCGGAAAAAGCGGAATGGGCAAAACGCGATTCGCAACGGCGTTCGTCCGCAAATCGGCGTTCAACTGCTATTTCGTCTTCGATCACGCCGGGCAATTCGCCTGGCGCAACAAGGTCAAACCCGCGTCGGGGATCGCCGACCTCGACGCGCAGTTTGCCCGGCGCTTCGTCGTGTTCGATCCGTCGGTGATGTTCCCCGGCAACACGACCGGCGCGTTTCAGTTTTTCTGCGAATGGAGTTTTGACCGGGCGCAGACGATCCGGGGAAGGAAGTTGCTTTTCCTCGATGAGATTCAGAGCTACGCGAACCGTTACAAGGTCGAGTGGGAATTTGCGCTCGTCCTGGAAACAGGGCGACACGTCGGCCTCGATTTCATCGGCTGCACGCTTGCACCGAACCGGATCAATGACGCGGTGCGCGGGCAGGCGACGGAAATAGTGACGTTCAAACTCAACGACGAAACGCAAGTCGCGCCGTTGCTCGATCTGGGCTTTGACCGGGAGCGCGTCATGGCCCTGGAACAACTCCAATTCATTTCGCGCACGGACAACGGCGATGAGAGAGAGGGGAAGTTGTGAAACTCGAAACGCAAATTCGTCGGCTCGCCCGCTCCAAGGTGAAAGTGAAAATCACGAAGCGGAAGCGCGGAAACTTTTATGTGTGCGGCCCGGACGGAGAAGTCTATCGGGCAATGACAAAAGCTGAAGCTCTCCAAAATCTCAAAGCGCGGCTGCGCTGCTGGCAAACGGGAGACTGGAACTTGATGGAGGGCGAGCCATGAAAATCCAGTTCTGGCTCGACTTCAAAACCCCAATCGGCCAGCACCCCGGCGAGGCGAACCTGGTGAAGCTCGCGACGGTCACGCGAGAAAGCTGGCGGCGCAACGGTTGGGACGTGCAAATTCTTCGCGCCCGCGACGCGACGGTAAAACTCGACTTTCACGGCGAGCTTTTGAAATGGAACAAAGAGTGTCCAGTGTGGCTCTACGATTTTCTGCCGGCGCTGTACGAGAAGGGCGGGGGATGGTTCACTGAAGCGGACGTGTTTAACAACGGATTCGAGCCGTGCGACGCGGTTGAGTTGGAAGCGCAGTTTCCGGCGCGAATGATTTCTCTGAAAGAGGGTTTCGGGTTTGGCGCGGTGTTCATCCCGCACCGGATGATTCCCGAACTGATCCAAGTGCTTTACGGGATGGACGCGGGTCTTATCACAACGCGGAGCGATTTCCCGAACATCGAAAGTTTTTTGCGCGAGCGCGGAACGGCGGCGATTGCCGACCTGACCAGCCTTCCTTTCTGTCAACCGGACTGGCAACGGCGTCCGCTCTGGCACCTGACGACGCCGGCCATAAAAAACTTTTGTTGACAGCTTTCGCGAAAAAGCGGAGTTTCCCTTAACCGGACCCGAATCCGTCTGACGACTCCAGGGTGAGAACGCGACGGTAGTAGTGGAAAGGGAAAAACTTCGCAGTCGCCGTCGAACGCAATCCCGCGTTCGACATTCTCCTAAAAACCATGAACCGTCTCCTGTCCAAACCCATGCTTACCGCCGCTTTGATTGCCCTGGTCGTCGTGGCAATCGTGTTCCGCGTCGCTCCGATCCGACGGATCGTCACCGGCGCGGCGTAAAAAGCGCGAACCAACCGCAACCCCCTCGCTCTCGCTATGACTTCAAAAAAAATCACTCTCGGTTTGCTGGCCGCTGGCCTTATCAGTCCCGGCGCTCTCAGTCCCGGCCTGGCAAACGCCAAGGCACTGCTGCGCGATGCTCCGCGCTGCTATCTGTTTCCGACGATTGACGATTTGATCGTCAAGGCGGAACTGTCCGGCCTGGCGCTCGGTAAAACCGTCAAGGTTCCAATCACCAGGGAATACGCGCTCGATTCCATCGGCATCCGAGTTACCGGAACGGTAACGACGGCAGCGGCCACGATGAACGCGGACGCGATTTTCGCCCTGGTCAAGCGCGTAACGCTGACGATCAACGGTAAAAACTACATCAACGGCGTGAGTGGCGCGGCGCTGGTGGAGTTCACGGCAATGTTCCAGGGACTCGATGACCAAACCAACGCCGTTGTGGGCAACAACACGACCGGCGCGAAAGAGTTCACCGTCTGGCTCTGGCTCGGTCATCCGCAACTGAAAGACCCGATCCGTCCGTTGTTGATGCCCCGACCAATCAATGAAGACGGCACGCTGGAAATCGTTCTCGCCAACCAGAGCGACATCGACACGAACGCCACGCCGACGTATGCGGCGACGGCTGGTTTCACAATCGAAATCATTCTGCGCCGTCGTCCGGTCGACCTGGCATTGCTCGGTCATCCGCACATCGAATCGGAGTTGAACGAATACGATCAACCGTGGGCAGCGTCGGGAACGCGCCAGTTTTTTGAACTGCCGGCGCTCGGTTCCTACACGGGCGTCATGCTTCGCAACTACACGTCTGCGTCGGCACGCGGCGACATTTCGTCAGCGGCGGGGGTGATTTCGCTTGAATTGGCGAACACGATCATTCGTAAAAATTATCCGCGCCACATCGCGATCATCAACGAGTTGTCGAAGGGCGGCGGGGAAGCAGGGAAGTTTTTGAACTCTTACTTCTACGACTTCCTGGCCGACACCGACGAAGACGTGATTGAAGTTTCCAGCCTGCTCGACGCGAATCCTTCCGCTACGCAAGGCAGCCGGTTCCGCGTCTTCCAGGACGTAACGGGCGGGGCGAACGTGCGGACGAAGTTTTTGACGCATCGGCTCTACGGCGACCTGTCCAGGATGAAAGCCTTGGCCGTCGCAAAAGTTTAGCGGTCGCTGTGCATGTTGCGCGCTGGCCCCGTCGCGTAAAAACGGGGCACTAAAACTTATGGCACTTTTTGACGACCTGCTGGACACGGCCAACAAAGTTGGAAGCTCATCGCTTGGCGAGCGCGTGATTTACGGGAAAGGCGGCGCAACGGATTTAGCCCTCGCCCGCGCTGGCGGAAAAAGCACAAGCAACGCGCCCAAGCCGGCTCCCGAACCTGGCGGGAAGGGCGTTTTGGACTTCCTCAGCGCCAACAAAATGTTTCTCTGGATTGGCGTCGCCATTCTCGGGGCGCTGCTCGTGTTATCAATTTCTCGGCGATCCTGACATTGTGTGGCCGATTACCTACGCGATTCGACCGGGACTCGCGATCAAAGCGATGATTCTTTCCCTGCTTTGCCGCCTCTGCCGGCTTTTCCGTCGCTGTCCAGGGCAACCCGCGAGCGGCTTTACGAACTCGACCTTTCCGACGTTACACTTCCCCAGTTTCCGAGCGGCCCCCAAGTCACGGCGCTCTCGACGGGCGGCGGTGGAGACAATCGCGCTGTCATTGTGCTTCTGCTTTCTCTTCTCATCCTTGGCGCTTTGTTCTACCTCAAAACCAAATAAGATGCCCGGACTCTCCATCGCTGTTTCTGCCCGCTTCGATTGGCAATATCTTTTGCAAATCAACGACGTGTCGACGCCCATCGAGTTCACGATCCCGCGTGAACTAATCCGCCGACGAATTTACGCGGCGGGCTACGCGTCCAGCGGCGCTTTTGTGAACCTGAACGGCAGCGTCCGCGTGGAACTGCTTTTGGACGGCAGCAACCAGGGAACTTTCGATGTTCGTTATCAGGACGACGCGGGCGGCTCGAAAACGTTCGTGAACCCGTTCGTCGGCTCCACGAACGCGGAAGCGACGAGCGACGCGGTGGCGATCACGACGGACACGGGCGGCGGCGCTCTGGTGAGGATTTCTCCGCAACACGTTTTGGTAGAAGCAAACAAAATCCGGCTGACGCCGCGCTTCGGAGCCGGATCACCAGCGACCAGTTTGTTTCTGGCGTGCTATAGCGAATACCCAATCTAATGATTCAGGAAGTCCATTGGACCGACGGCTCGAAAGCGATTGCGGCTGCGCTTACCGGAACGCTCACGGAAATCACGGTGCCGCTGGAATTGCCCTGGCGAAATATTTACTACCAATGCGCCATTCCTGGTGCGACGCAGTTTTTGGCGCGGCTCGTTTTCTTTCGGGAAAATGCGCGAGTGGGCGACCTGGTAGTGGGCAATCCCGTCGGAGTCGTGCCGATGGTCACCTTTCTCCAAACCAACACTTACATAGGCGGGGAAAATGTCGCTACAGCGTGGGATTCGTCGGTCAATAATTTTCCGCTCAGGCCGATCAAACTGTTTTGCCGATGCACGCGGATAGCGGTCATCAGTGAATTGAACAAAGGCGGGGCAATCGACGTGATTCTGGCCTGTCTTTCCAGCGGACCCCCTTTCCAAAATGGCTAAAAGCGAGTCCAAAGACCTGAAGCAAACAGTCACGCAGACGCAAGTTCAGGCGGTCTCCGACTCGTTCAACACGCAAAATTATAGCACGCTGGCGGACTCGCAAAATGTAACCGTAACTTTTCCAGGCGACACCACCGCCTCTGGCGTGCTCAGTGGATTACTCCCGCCTGGCCTGGACGTTAAAGCGATTCTTCTGGCGGGCCTGGGAGTCGCTGTCGTGCTCCTGGGGTTAAAGTATTTCATGAAACGGTGAACTTATGGGATTTGGCTTGGACAGTCTAGGCGGCGCGGGCGGCGGCGGATCAACCGACCTGTCGTCAAAATCGGGCATCGGCACGGGCGGCGCTCAAAGTGCCGGCGTCTCCGTCCCGATTGCGATTAGCAGCGGCGCGGGCGGACGTGGCGCTTCGTTCAATTTCGCCCGGGGCAATATCGAAGCCAGCCAGACGAACAAACAGGACGGCGTTTCGGCGGTGCCAAACGATCCGTTAGACCTCGGGAAGTCCTCCACGAAAACGATTGTGTGGGCAATCGCGGGCGTCGGCTTGCTGGCCGCCGTCATCATCCTGTTACCAAAACGCAAATGAACGACGACCAATCCAACGACAACCGATTTTGGTCTTTCGTCATCGTGACGATTGTCCTGGCGCTGGTTTGGGACCGAACAGTCGGACGTAAAAAATAATGGCCTCAACGATTCCATTGGAACGCTACGCTCCGGGCGGCGACATTTTCGCGTCACTCGCTCAAAAGTATGGCCCCGATGCAGCGGAGCGCGTCTATTCGGCGGCGCAGACGGGCGACCGTGCGGCGATCTCCGACGCGCTGGCGACCGAACGTTTCGGCGGCTTCCGCGATGACTCGACGCTCTCGAATTTCGTGAAGCAAATCACGTCCGATCCGCTCGCGGCTCCGCTGGACTCGCTCAACGACCAGTTGCAAAAGGGATTTTCCAACGTGTTCCGGAATCCATTCGTTGTCGGCCTGGTGATTGTCGTTGTCGTTTTGTTTTTCTACCGGAAGAAACTGTTATGAACGGAGAAATCACCGACGCCGCCGACCGTTTGCGCGATGCCTTTGACGCCGGCCAACTTGACCGGATGAGTTACGACTTTGCGAACGAACAGCTTTTCTCCAACAAAATCGCGAAGGAAGTGAACGTGCGCAACCAGGACACGGCGCCGGTTGCCGACGAGCTGGTGGCAAAGGTAAAGAGCCTTCCTTATTGGGCTTGGATTTTGTTGGCTGTCGGTCTGGCGGTCTGGTTCAAACCGAAGTTCCTGAGTCGTTAAACAAAAAACCTATGGCAAAAAAAACCTCTGCACCCGCACCGAAGAAACCACAGCAGGGCATTGTCGCGGCGAAACTGGCTTCGTCGTTTGACGCGCTCGCTCAACAAATCGAAGACGCTGAGTGCCGTGAAGGACGCGGAGCGCAGAAAGCGGCCGCTCTCGCTAAACTGAGCGAGGCAAAATCCTACCTTGGCGATTTCACAACGGACTGACGATGGCGCAAAAAACCGTCAAGCTGCCCAAGCAAAAGAACGTCACTGACGTTAAGCCAAGCGACCAGGTTCGCGACGCGCAGCACGCGCCGTTGCAAAAGCCGGGGCGACGCTACACGCCGGCAGTTCCCAGTTTCCGCGCTTACCAACCGTAAGATGGAAGAACGTGTGCGAGCGTTGGAAATTCAAATGCACCGGGTCGTCTCTGACGCGGAGTCTGAGAAGTTGAACCGGCGAGACAAACATATCGAACTGCGCGATTGGCTGATGTCCCTGGAAAGGCGCTTGCGAAACATGGAACGGATCGTCTGGCTAATCCTTGGCGGTTTGACCGTGATTGAGTTTTTGACCAAGTTTCTTCACTGAATTTCTTTCCACGTTGCCCCACAAACGACTATTCCCGAAGCCCCCTTATGAAGACATCCCCCCTCACCAAACATTTGCTGCGCGTGTTCGTTCTAACGCTTGGCGTGGCCGTCCTGTTTCAATGCGGATGCTCAACGACCGGCCTGCAACGCGGCGCGGCGGCGCTGAAAATTGCTGCCCGGCGCGGGACGTTTGAATACGTCCGGCGTCACCCGGAACAAAGGCCGTTCTTTGAAGTGGCTGCGGCTACCTTGACGACGCTCGTCACGACGAACGCCGATTACGCTTCTCTGGCAGCGGCGCTCCAAACTTTGAAAATTCGCGAGTTCAAGGGGGACGCCGGGGCGCTGCTGCTTTTGGACGGCCTCGACCTGCTTGACCTGTTAATCCGCGATTTGAAGCCCGGGGACACTTCCGGCGTTCGCCTGATAGCCCTGGCGCTCGCCGATGGCATCGGGCAAGGGCTGGCCATGCTGCCAGTCATGGCCCCGCTACCGCCGAAAGCGGCGATAAGGCCGGCCGCATCGGCGGTTATGGCGATTCCGGCCGAGCCGATCTGGACGTTTCCAGGGGAGCGGCACGGCTACACTCTCTTGCGGAACGGCGTTCCGTTCGCCCGCTCCACGTCCTCGACGCGTTCAATCGTCATCATTGACCAGGACGGCAGCGGCGACGTTTTCGGCGTGGCCCAATGATGCAGC
>Ga0070694_100002122_pt1 | contig 11756 bp, 8 predicted proteins | sample KBSK1251metaG_FD_65470 | JGI IMG/M metagenome (GOLD analysis project Ga0070694, IMG submission 65470) | Corn, switchgrass and miscanthus rhizosphere microbial communities from Kellogg Biological Station, Michigan, USA - KBS K1-25-1 metaG | ecosystem: Host-associated > Plants > Roots >... | reverse complement strand
GTCTGGACGCTTGGGTGAGCGGCGAGTTTCGAGGGTGCGGGGGCCTGTGTCTCAGCGTCAAAAGCTGATCCCCGGCCCTCGAAGGTCGCCGCTCGGCCCGTGGGCGTTGCCTCCTTCATGCCACGATTCCTCCAGGCATCCGACGAGCTGCGCTTCCCACGAAAAACAGGTATCGGGCAAGAATCTCTGAAACAAATGTGGCGGCGGCGCTCAGTGGCAGCCACAGCGGCGCCGACGTTGCCGGCAACAGCGCCAGGATGCCGGAGAGGGTGGCCAGCAGATACAGACAACGAGACGCTGCCATCGCTCCGGGCTTGTGCGTGACGAGTGCCTGGGCATTCCGATGAATCGCAGAAGCCGGGTTCCGGCGCGCCCAGGCCAATTCGCCTTGGCGCCAGAGCAAGAGAATGGTCCTGACCAACAGCGCCGTCAGCACGGCGCCCTGCAGCACGAGGGCCCGTTCCGCGCCCGTGGTTTCAGCGAGCGCGGCGTATTCGACGAAGGCCGTCACCGTCGCGCCGAGCAGCAGAGTTGTGCCGATGAAGTTGCCGAAGCTTCGTCGCGCCGACCAAAATGGGCGTCCGGTATCCACGTAAACCATGGCCGACGCTCCGACTGACAACGCGCTGAGCACGACCACGGCCGGCAAGAGCAGGGGACCCAATCCGCGCCCGAATCCCGTCCAGGAATTGAGCAGCAGCAACCCGCCCGCAACCGCAAACGCCTGGAACAGCACAATCTCACGGCTCAACCAGCTCCGGCGCCAGCCCAGAAAGCTCCGCCATGCCTTCCAGGGCCGGCCCAGATGACAGGCGGAAGCCACCAATCCTGTCAGCAGCAGTCCGAATCCGGCGGCCTCCAGCGGCTGTTGCGCGGCGTTGAGCCCGAACTGTCGCAGAAAGGCACAGGCCGCGAATGTTCCCGTCGCGGCTTGAGTCAGGACCAGCATAAACACCAGTGGCCAATGCGGAGGCTCCAACCGCAACGCCTCGTCGTCCGCCGCCCGAACGCGCCGGGGCCACTGGGTTTCGGTGAGGAACTGTGTGCTCGGGAGAGTCAAGGCCGGGTCCGGCGAGTCCGGCAGAAATCCATTAATCGCCCCGGTGCCGACCGGATTCTCCGGACGCACCGCTACGGTTTCGCCATCCGTCTGGTCACCGCGCGTGGGCGGTGTGTCGTTGCGGAAGGCTGCGGCGACCTCTTGTTGTTCCACCAAGGTTATGCGGATGGCTTCATTCGGGCAGGCTTGGGCGCACGCCGGCGCTTCGTCGCGCGCCAGGCGTTGATAACAGAGATCACATTTGCGCACGATGCCCAGGCGCGAGGAATACCGCGGGACTTCGTACGGACATTTCATCACGCAGTACTGGCACCCAATACATTGATCATCGAGGTGTCGAACGATGCCGGTCACCGGGTCCTTGTCGTAAGCCAGAACCGGGCAGCCGTTAAGGCACCCGGGATCGACGCAATGATGGCACGCGGTCGTGACGTGACGCTGCCAAGATTCCGGGTTCAGGAGTTCCTGCGATTGCTGACCTTCATCGGCCCCACAACCACCGTGCGTCTGCCGGGATAAAGACGAGGCGCTGGACGAGTCTGCAATGAGCACTCCGACGCTTCGCCAAGTCTCCCCTTCGTCCAGCCCGTTGAGGGCGTGACAAGCAGTGACGCAGGCTTTGCATCCGGAACAGAGGTCGAGGTTGACCTCGAAGGCATATTGTTGGCCGGGCGCTGGCGGCGTGGCCGGAAGCAAACTGCGATAGCGTCCGGTGCTCTGGGCCTGCTCGAGCGCAGCGTGGGCGCGGGCGAAGCGCTCCACTGCGGTCAGTTCCTGTTGCTCCGCGAGCAGCTCCGGCAAAAGCGCGTCCGCCCACCCATTCGACGAGCTCAGGGCAGGCCCCTTCGACGAGCTCAGGACGGGCCCCTTCGACGAGCTCAGGGCAAGGCCCGGGCGTCCGGGAAGTTCCCGAATGTCGGGGTCTGTGAGCATGGCGCCGGGGTCCTTCATCATTCGGACGATTAAAACGTGAGGTTGAGCTGGACGTAGACCCAGTCGGCGTCGCGCGAACCATGGGTCGCGGCCGAAAGGCTTTGGGCGATGTAATCGCCATGGAAGAAATGAGAGTAACCGCTTTCGAGCTGGGCGAATCGTGTCATGGCCCAGCCGGCGACTAAATCCAATTCTGAGCCGACGAAGCTGCTGTAGTCAGGGTTGATGCCGTAACCGTTGCCGGGCGTGGCGCCGGTGCCGCCTCGCGGTGCGCCGGCGACGGTGTAGAAATTGTCCGAGGTGTTCGCCAGCCAGAAGACGTGGCCTTCCACGGCCACGCTGACCTGCGGATGCGGCTTGAGCTGAAAAATGGTGCGGATGTCATGGATGTTTTGCAGCGAAACGAAATCGGCGTAGCCGTAAAACTTGTGATTGGTCGGGAACAGGTTCTCGAAGGTCTGATGCTTGTCGTCGGTGGGATTGTTGTCGCCGGAGCCGTGGGCGTATTCGAGTCCCAGGCGTGGCGTGGCCCAGGTCTCTTGAAATGTGTATCCGCCCTGAAGGATCACCGCATACGCTTCGTGCTCCAGGCGGCTGGTGGGCGCACCGGCGCGGGTGTCGCGAAAGTTGCCGAGCTGACCGATCAAGTCCGCGGTGTAATCCCAGGCGCCCAGCTGACCCGGAGCGGATTTCACGCGCAGGCCGAGGGTGTAGATGTCGCGGGCGCTGGGTTGAGGCGCTTGGGGGCTGGGTTCAGCGAAGGCCGCCTGGGGGGAGGCGTTGCGGGAGAGGCCGTAGAAGTCGACGGTGTGTTTCGGCAGCCGGGTGGAGGTGGCATAGAAGCCCGAGAACCAATCGTAATCGTTGGAAACGTTGAATCGCTCGTCCTCGGGAATGACCACGCGGCTGGAGAAAAAGTCGGCCCCGAACCATTCATTTTGCCAGCGCAGCTTGGCGGCGTCGAAAACGCGTCCGATGTTGTTCCAGCCGAAGGCGCCGATGATGCGTTCCTCGCCGTAGCTCATTTCCTGTCGGCCCACCTTGAGCGAAAGCGGGAATTCCTTGTGATTGCCGAGAGTGACATAGGCCTGGTGCAGGTCGATGGTGTCCGATTCGGGGCCGTCGCCGACCTTGGGCACGGGTGCCGTCGCCGCGAAGCGATCATCGCCCGAGGCGGCGCTGCTGCGGCCTTCGGCCAGCACGCTCCACCATTTGTCGGTGTAGCCGGCGCGGAAACGGACGCGCGACAGCAGATAGGAATTGGAAACGTCTGCTCCGTGGTCGCGGAAATCGACTGAGCCAGGCACGCCTGCAATGCCGAACCGCTCTTTGACCTCGTAGCGCAAACGGACCGAGCCGCCAAAATCCCACGCCGCCATGTAGGGATCATCTTTTCGCAGCGCTTCGTTGATGAAGCCGGGGAATGGCTTGGGAGGCGGGGGTGGGGCGTATTGGCCGGTGGCATTGCCCGTGGCAGCGGCCAGCGCGGCGGTCAGGAGGCTGCGTAGGGCAGCGCGTCGCGAGTCGAGTCGGGTGATTTTTCTTTGGGCGTTTCGGGATGTCTGGGAGTTCATTCAGCGGAAACAACGAGTCGGCTGGTGTGGGTTTGAGATGAGGAGCTGGGTGGGCGTTCTTCGACCGTCGCCGGTGGAGTCGGCCGCGCGGGCGGTGGCGGCTGTTCAACCGGTGCCGGACGCGATTTGTGGGCGCGTTCGTTCAGGAAGGAGAGGAGTCCTTCGCGCAATTCGTAATAAAGTGGTTCTTCCAGCAGTTTTCCCCGTTCGCGCGGACGGGGGAATGGCACGGACATAATCTCGCCCACCTCGGCCTCCGGTCCGTCGGTCATGCAGACGATGCGATCAGACAAAAAGAGGGCTTCGTCGACGTCGTGGGTGACCAGCAGGGCGGTGAGGGAATTGCGGCGCCACAGTTCGAGGAGGACTTGTTGAAGTTCCAGGCGGGTGAGCGTGTCGAGCATGCCAAAGGGCTCGTCGAGCAGGAGCAGGCGGGGGGCGAGGGCGAAAGCGCGCGCGATGCCGACGCGTTGGCGCATGCCTTGCGACAGTTGGGCTGGCCGCCGGTCCATGGCGTCGGCCAAGCCGACGACGGACAAGTAATACTCGACGATCTGGTGGCGCTCTTCGGCGCTGGCAGTGTAGAAAGCCTGGTCGACGCCGAGCCGGACATTTTCGTAGGCCGTCATCCACGGAAGCAGGCAGGGGGATTGAAACACCACGCCACGATCCGGGCCCGGTCCCACCAGTTCTTTGCCCGCCAGAATGATGACCCCTTCGGTGATCGGGTTGAGGCCGGCGACCATGGAGAGAACGGTGGATTTCCCGCAACCCGAGTGGCCGATCAAGGAGACGAACTCGCCTTTCTTGATGCGGAGATTGAAGTTTTTGACGATGGTCGCCGGGCCTCTGGGAGTGGAATAGCTTTTGGAAAGTTGTTCGAGGATGACGTATTCGCTCATGGCTTAAACGGCAATGTTCTCGTGTTTGATCTCGCGCCGGCGGATGGGACGGCGGCGGCCTCCCAGCAACGGTCGCGGATTGGAGAGATCTTCAGGTTCGATGTCCGGAAGCACGAGGGTGCGATGTACTTCCGCCCGCTGCTGCCGCTGCGCGCTCGTCAGATAGCCGATCACATCGCGCCGGAGGCGCTTGAAGCGGGGATCGTGGTTGAGGGATTGACGCTCCCGCGGACGCGGCAAGTCGACGGCGAAGGAAGGTCCCAGGGTCGCCCCCGGTCCCGGGTTCAGCGGGATGATTCGGTCAGCCAGATAAATGCCTTCGTCTGGATCATTGGTGATGAGCACCACGCTTTTCTTTTGGGTCTCCCAGATGCGCGAGATTTCGTCCTGCAAGGTGGCACGCGTCAGCGCGTCCAGCGCGCCCAGAGGCTCGTCGAGCAGGAGGAGCAGAGGATCCATGGCGAGCGCCCGGGCCACGCTGACGCGCTGACGCATGCCACCGGATAATTCTCCCGGACGCTTGTCGCAGGCCGGGCTGAGGTTGACCAGGGCGACGTATTGCTCCACGTGGGCGGTTTTCTTGGCCAGCGACCAATTCGGGAAACACTGGTCGACGGCCAGGAAAATGTTCTCGAAGACCGTCAACCACGGCAGCAGCGAGTAATTTTGGAACACGATGCCGCGGTCCGGCCCGGGTTCGGTGATGGGGAGATCATTGAGGGTGATGCTGCCGTGGTCGGGCCGCAGCAACCCGGCCATGAGCGAGATTAAGGTCGTCTTGCCCGAGCCGGAGAAACCGACAATGGCCACGAACTCGCCGCGCGCGAGGCTGAAGTTGAGGTCGCGCAGAACCTCGAGGGCGCCGAAGCGCTTGCTGACATTCTGCAATTGCAGGAAAGGGCTCATGCGGTTTTGAAGCGTCGCTCCACGAGACTCATTAATCGGTCGAGGACAAATCCCACCGACCCGATGGTGAGGATGCAAAGGATGATGCGGGAGTAATTCAGCGCGTTGTATTCCTGCCAGAGAAACCCGCCGACGCCGGGGCGTCCGGTGAGCATCTCGGCGGCCACGATGACCAGCCACGCGATGCCCAGGCTGAGGCGAAAGCCGGTGAACATATAGGGCAGCGTGGCCGGCAGCAGCACCCGGAAGAGCGTCTTGGTGCGGGACAATTTCAGGACGCGCGCGACATTCAGATAGTCCTGCGGGATCGAGCGCACGCCGACGGCGGTGTTTAAGACCGTCGGCCACATGGCGCAAATGGCGATGGTAAAAAGTGCGCCCAGCTCGGAGGCTTGCTTGCCCGCTCCCAGGAATAACACCAGCCCCAGCGGCAACCAGGCCAGCGGCGAGACCGGACGCAACACTTGAATGATTGGATCGAAAGCGCGGCTGAATGTCTTCGACAGGCCCAGCAGAAACCCGATGGGCGTACCGACGAGCAGCGCGATGGCGTAACCCTTGGCCACCAGCACCAGCGAATACCAAGTGAACCGAAGGATTCCCTGGTCCATCTCACCGCGTTTGTCGAAGGGTTTCAACACGTAATCCCTGCTCTCCCGCCACGTTTTGGCGGGGGAAGGCAACTCCTGCGCAATGGTCATGCTGATGAGTTGCCACAAGCCCAGGGCCACGAGAAAACCCAGCACCGGCAGGATTAACCAGTCCAGCTTCGGGACCTTTGGCAATTTGCTCGAATTGGGTGAACTCATGAATACTCCGTGGTCGATGGTCAAAACGGGTACGTCCCGCGGCCTAGGTTTTGAGGCTGTGAATGGGGAAGCCCTTGGCGTACGCCTCAAGGTCGCCTTTCGGAGCGAAGGCCACGCCATCGAACATCGTCCATCCCTTCTCCTCCACGCCGCCGTGGGCGTAGCCGAGTTCCTTCATGGCTTCGGCATAGAGATCGCCGCGCATGACCTGGCGGCTGATGCCTTCGTAGTCCGGCGCCGCGCTCACCATGCCCCAGCGCCGGAATTGGGTGAGCCACCATTTGGCGTAGGCCGGTTGCGGGTAATTGCAATTGCGTTTGCTGAAATGCATCGGGAATTCATCCTGCCCCTGCCGCCCATCGCCGTAATCGAGTTTGCCCAGCAACCGCCCGAGGATGACCTCCTTGTCGCAGTTGATGTAGTTGGGCCGGCTAACCAGTTCGCACTGCTCCGGACGATTGTTCATGTCATCGAGCCAGACGCTGGCTTCGTGCAGCCCTTTGAGCACGCTCTTGACGGTGCGCGGATTCGCCTCCGCAAATGCCTGCATGAACGCGCACACTTTCTCCGGATGATCCTTCCAGATCTCCTGCGTGGTCACCGAAGTGAAGCCGACTTTGTCCAGGATGGCGCGCGCGTTCCAGGGCTCGCCCACGCAGAAGCCATCCATTTTGCCAATGCGCATGTTGGCGACCATTTGCGGCGGCGGCACCGTGATGAGCGAAATGTCCTTGTCTGGATTCAGGCCCCCTGCCGCCAGGTAGTACCGGGTCCACATGGCATGCGTGCCTGGCGGAAAAGTCATGGCAAACGAGAGCGGTTCGCCCAGCTTCTTCGCTTTTTCGGCCAGCGGCTTCAACGCCTTCGGGTCGGCGCCGACTTTGCCTTTCCACTCCGCTTTCAGTGTGATCGCCTGGCCATTGCGATTGACCAGCCAGGGAATGATCATCGGTTTCTTGGGCGAACCAAGCAGACCCATCGTCGAGGCGATGGGCATGCCCAGCAGCATGTGCGTGAATTGATTGTCGCCCGTCGAGAGCGCGTCACGAATGGCCGCCCAGTTCGCTCCCTTCGCAATCGTTACGTCCAGCCCTTGCTTCTTGAAAAAACCCTTCTCCGCCGCAATCACAAACGGTGAGCAATCCGTCAGCGCAATGATGCCGCAGCGCAGCTTCGTCGTTTCCGGCGCGTCGCTGGCGAACACCCGTCCGCTCCAGCCGCGCGGCAATCCGGCCAGCAAGGCCGTGGCCGTGACCGCCCGGGTGACCCGGTGGAGAAAGCGACGGCGGGTATCCCCATGGAGCGAGGGGAACCCGCCGCCACCCCTCGGAGCCGTGGTGAACTCCGCAGAAGGTGAAGGCGCGAAAGCGGGAGAGTGGTTTGGGCGAATGCGCACGGTTGTTTTGCGAAACATTTCCGGCTTCCAATGCAATCGACATGCCTGCCATCGCCAGCGCGCACGCAAAGTCGCTGAAAGCTATTCGTGCTTTCAGTGAACAGAATTTGTCGATCTAGCCGAGCAGTTCAGGGTCAAGCCTGAGGGCCTCCTGTGCGGGTCGCGAATTCCGGCGGCGTTGAGCCCGGACCGGGCCGGACGGGGAGGAGCTGACGAAAGGGTGGGCAATTCGGACTGCGCCCTTTTAGCCATCATGGCCATTTTGGAGTGCGCCGCGCCGCGGCGCTTTGCGGGGAGATCTTTTCATCGAGAAGACGCGGCAAAATTGATTGGCACTCATACCGGCGTTGCGCGAGCTGGGGTTCGACCTAACAGAGGCACAAGCCGCCGAGGTGGAGCGAGGCAACTTTATCCAGCTCAACACGGCCCGTTTGATTTGGACTTAATATTCGCTCCGGACGGCATCGAGCGATTTGAAGACGCTTGGCGGCGACGCGTGGATGTTGAGGGATTCCCGGTTTGCCATATCGACGACATTATCGCCAGCAAGGCCGCCACCAACCGCCAAAAGGATCGCGAGTCGCTGCCGCGGTTGCGCTCGTTCCGGGAGTATTGGATGGGGCAGAAACGACGCTGAACTGACGCTGAGATGCCCGGCCCGAGCCCCACTTCGCGGGATTCGAGTCCATGGAGTCGAACTGCTCCCGGAGCAGGGCTTAATCTAATTGCGGCGTCCCCGCCGGCACCGGGTCCGGCACATGATTGCGCACAGGCGGGAGCGAGCGCAGGTAGGCAAACACAGCTTTCAAATCGCTGTCACTCAACTTGGCCAATCGCTGCCATGGCATCGGCGGAAGGAGCGCCCGTGAGAAGCCGTAATGTTTGCCCGTGCGCATCGCTTTGACGAACATCTCTTCGGTCCACATCCCCAATCCGCTGTGCGTGTCGGGAGTCAGATTACTCGCGTAGCTGACGCCCCACGGGCCCGACCAGGCGGTTTGCTCGGTTGTCGTGGTTGTCCACGGTCCGGTTTCGGAAGATGGCGCGGGTGCGGGCGTTAATCTTGCGCTGGCCGGATGCCCAGACAGGAAGCGCGTTAAATCAGGGACCGGGCCTTGCGCCGTCATGCGCTTGGGCGTGTGGCACTCGGCGCAGCCGCCGAGACGCACCAGGTGTTCGCCGCGTTCGAGCCGGAGCCGAGTCTCGATGGCAGGGGACTTGGGGACGGGCGAGGCTCCGCCCAGGACCAGCAGCGTGAGCGGCAGAGCCGCCAGCGCGAAGAACGCCAACCGTGTTCGATTGTCCAAGCTCAGCATGGCACGACTTTGGGTCGCCGAGGGTCTGGCGTAAATAGCACCAAAGTTCCATTTTAGATAATGTATTGTCGGGCGGGAAGGTCGGTCCAAAAATCGGTGTCAAACACGAGCGCTGTAGCGGGCACCCCTTGCAGGATGGCCGCACTCATTCCGGCTACTTGAAACCGTATTTTTTCCTTGAGGAGCGTGTGTACAAGTCGTGCGAGCGGAGAATGTTTTCGTGAAACTGCCAGCGTTGCTCGGGAGTGGCGGCCAGCATTTTGTCGAACAACAGCCTTTCGTGTTCGCTTAACGCCGGCTTTTCCCGGGGCCTCTGTTGCTTTGGGCTTTTTTTTCCACGCTGGAGCCAATGGTTTATTCTGACACCGCCAGGTCCATGTCGCGGGTGTAATAGAGGATGCGCCCGCAGTTGGGGCAGGTGATGACTTCCTGCTCGGCCTGACAGGTGACGACGATGCTGCGGCTGATGCCCATATGGCAGCCGCCACAGACGCCGTGCTGAATGCCTACGACGACGTTCTGGCCCTTCTGCTTGAACAGCCGCTCGTATTTGTTGCGTGTGGAATCTTCCACGGCACTGGCGAGTTCTTCCCGGTTGGACTGCAACTCGGCCAATTCGCGTTTCAAATTGCCTTCGCGGGTGGACAGATCGGCCAGACGGGCATCGTTGACTTTTTTTGCGTCCACGGCCACTTGGTTGGAGTCACTAACCGTCTTTTGGGCCCGCTCGATCTGTTCCATGAACTCGATCTGCTGGTCGTCGAGTTTGACGATGGCCGCCTTGCACGTGTCTATTTCGTGGGCCAGGGCGCGGTATTCCTCGTTCTTTTTGGTCTGAAACTGCTGCAAGGAGTACTTCTCGATGAGCTGCTTTTTGGCATCTACCTCGAGTTCGAGTCGCTTGCGTTCTGATTCCAGTTGTTTGACTTGCGTCTTGGCCGCTTCGAGCTGGTTCTGGCTGGTCGCCAGTTTGGCCTGCAATTGCTGGCGCTCGGGGCCGATCCGTGCCAATTCGTCCTGGACCTTAAGGATCTTGGCGTCCCGGTCTTGCAGCACCAAAAGTTTTTCAATAACAGGCAACATGCTTACGCCTCTGGTTCATTAGAATGCCGAGAAGCTATCTACGCAAGCGCCTCAAGTCAATCATGCGGGGGGACGAGTGGCAGATCGAGGGGCGTGGGGCGATGGAGTGCGGCGAGAAGCGCCGCTTTGGGAGAAAATTCTCCCAATCAGCGCATCGAACCCCTTAACGAATGAGGCGCCCTCACCCCCAGCCCCTCTCCCATCGGATGGGAGAGGGTGGCCGCAGGCCGGGTGAGGGTTCGGGTCATGCAGAGACTGTGGTGTAAGATGAAGGCGAAATCCCTCCCCTCGACACGCGACACGCGGCACTTCCCCTGTCCCCGGAGCCGTGTTCCCTGTTGGCATTGGCCGCTGCTTCTGGCAGGGTCACCGTTACGGCGACTGCTTATGAAACGTCTGCTTGCTCCTGAACGAAATGTGTCCCTGCTGATTATTGGGCTGCTTTGTGCCGGTTCTTGGACCAGTCCCGCCGCCAGTTCCATCGACCTCGCCCGCCAAATCAATCAGGTGTTTATCGACGTCGCCGAAAAGGCATCGCCGGCCGTCGTGGTGGTGTCGGTGGCGCACAAGGCCAATTACGTGAACCCGGAAGAGGAGGACAATCCGTTTTTCCAGTTGCTGCCCCCCAACGTGCGGCGCCAGCTGGAGGAGCAGCGGGAAAAGCTCCGCAAAGAACAGGAAAACCAGCCGCGGTTCCATCATGAACCCTTCTTTGATGGGCAGGGTTCGGGCGTGGTGATTCGCAAGGAGGGCTACATCCTCACCAACCGCCACGTCGTCGAGGGCGCCGAACGGATTCGCGTGCGCTTTCGCGATGGCACCGTCGTTTCCGGGGAGGTCCGCGGCGTCGATGCCCAATCCGACGTCGCCGTCATCAAGGTTGACCCGGCCGGTAAAGACCTCACCGTGGCCCGACTCGGTGATTCCGATAAGACGCGGGTCGGCGAGTTCGCCATCGCCATCGGGGCGCCCTTTGAGCTCGATTACAGCGTTACGTTTGGTCACGTCAGCGCCAAAGGCCGCTCCCGGATTATTCCCGACCTGACGGCAGATCAGGATTTCATGCAAACCGATGCCAACATCAATCCTGGCAATAGCGGCGGTCCGCTCGTAAACCTGGAGGGCGAAGTCATCGGCATCAACACTCTCATCCGCGGCATGAGCACAGGCATCGGCTTCGCCATTCCCATCAATCTTGCTCGCGAAGTCTCGGAAAAATTGATCGCGGACGGAAAATTCGTTCGCGCCTACCTCGGCGTCGGGATTCATTCTCTTAACGAAGACACCGAGTTTCGTGATGTCATCACCGGGGTGAAGGAAGGCGTCGTGGTCACGGAGATCCGCACCAATTCGCCCGCTCGTCGTTCCGACTTGCGCGTCAGCGACGTCATTACCGCCGTGGATGGCAGGCCGGTGGGAACCGCCCAGCAGCTTAAGAATGAAATACGCGGCAAACGGATTGGTTCCACTGTGGTTCTGGATGTGTTCCGCCGAGGCAAACAGATCAAGGTGGATGTGAAACCTGAGGCCTGGCCGGATGATTCCGTCGCGGCTTTGGCCAGGACTTCGCCTGCCCAGGAAGATAAAGCAAAAAGCCTGGGGCTAACCGTGCGGCCTCTGACGGGCGAATTGATGGAGCAATTCGGCGTGGAAAAAATGGAGGGCGTCCTGGTGACTGAAGTGGAGCGGGGCAGCACTGCGGAACGAAAAGGAATCCGCGCCGGCGACGTCATTACGGAAGTCGCCTGGAAACCGGTAACAACTGTGAAGCAGTTTC
>Ga0070694_100002121_pt1 | contig 11758 bp, 9 predicted proteins | sample KBSK1251metaG_FD_65470 | JGI IMG/M metagenome (GOLD analysis project Ga0070694, IMG submission 65470) | Corn, switchgrass and miscanthus rhizosphere microbial communities from Kellogg Biological Station, Michigan, USA - KBS K1-25-1 metaG | ecosystem: Host-associated > Plants > Roots >... | reverse complement strand
CAGGGAGAGATGCTGGCCGCGGCGATCGCCGGGCTCGGCCTCGATCCCTCGACGCGCGTGGCGCGCATCGGCGTGACGGAGCTGCCCGAGTGTGGCACCAACGACGAAGTGCTCGCGTATCACGGGCTCGACGTCCCCGGCCTCGTGAAGCAGTTCCGGGCCGCGCTCGAGACCATTCCACAGATCGCATGACCCTTCCAGAGCCTCAGGGTCATCCCGAGTACAGTCGAGGGGTGACGATCATCTTCTGGGACATCGACGGCACGCTGCTGACGACCGGCAGGGCAGGCGTGCCGGCGTGGGAACAGGCGGTTCGCGAGGTCACCGGGAAGGACTTCCAGCTGTCCTCGATCCGCGTCCCCGGGCTGACGGACTTTCAGATTGCCGCGCGCACGTTCGAGCTGCTCGGCGTGCCGCTCGAGGGCGACCTGCTCGCGCGCATGGTGACGCGCTACGAAGACCTGCTGCCGTCGATGCTGCCGCTGAAGCAGGGGCGCGTGCTGCCGAACGTGCGCGAGATCCTCGAATCGCTTCGCGGCCGCGCCGACGTCCGGTCGTACCTCCTGACCGGCAACACGCGCCGCGGCGCGCGCGCGAAGCTGACCCATTACGACCTGTTCCAGTACTTCCCCGACGGCGGGTTCGCCGAAGATCAGGGGCTGCGCGCGTCGATCGCGGGCCGCGCGCTCGAGCTCGCGCGGCGAACCGGTCCCGTCGACCTCGAACGCGTGTTCGTCATCGGCGACACGCCGCACGACATCGAAGCGGCCAACGTGATCGGCGTCAAGACGATCGCCGTGGCGACCGGCGGATACTCCGTCGATGAGCTGCGGCCTCATCACCCGTGGCGCGTCTTCGAGCACCTGCCGCCGCCCACGGAGTTCCTGCACGTGATTGAATTGGACCCTGCCGTCGCGCCTGACCGCGCTGCGGCGACACAGGCTGCCCCGAGAGCGTGAAGCACTTCATCCGGAAGTTCCCGTCGCTCTGGCGGACAACGCGTCTGGCGCGGCGCTGGTACCACGCGCGGCGCGACGCGTACCCCGACTGGAATGCCGCGGTGGAAGCCGACCGCGCGCTCTGGACGTCCGCGCGTGCCGCCGCCCAGGGCGGGCCGCGCGTGCTGATGGCGACCGCCATCGGCTCCTACGCGCACGCGGTGACGCTCGAAAGCGCGCTCGCCGTCGCGCTGACCTTCCGCGGCGCCGAGGTCCACGCGCTGCTCTGCGACGGTTCGATGACCGCCTGCGCCGAATGCGAGGCGTCGATCTATCCAGATCTGCGGCAGTTCGTGCAGCATGGCCCCTCGCGCGATCTGTGCCGCGACTGCAGCTGGCCGGCCGAGAACGTCTACAAGACGCTCGGCCTGAAGATTCACCGCATGTCGGACTGGCTCACCGCCGAGGAGCGCGATGAAGCTCGACGCATCGCATCGACGATCCCGGCGGCCGACGTCGAGGCGTGCACCTTCGACGGGCTGAACATCGGCGAGCACGCGCACGCGGGCGCACTCCGCTTCTTCGCGAGCGGCTCGCTCGCGGACGAGCCGCTGGGCGAGGCGATCCTGCGCCGCTACCTCGAGTCGGCGCTGCTCACCGCGTTCGCATCGCGGCGGCTCGTCCGCAGCGTCGCCTTCACCGCGGCGGTCTTCACGCACGGCATCTACGTGCCGTGGGGGATCGTCGGCGAGGTCGCGCGCCAGGAGCGCGTCCACGTGTCGAACTGGAACGTCGCCTACCGCAAGCGGCGCTTCATCTTCAGCCACGACGACACGTACCATCACACGCTGCTCGACGAGCCGCGCGAACACTGGGAGCATCTCGAGCTCACGCCGGCGCGGGACCGCGAGCTGATGCAGTACCTCGGCAGCCGGCGCGAAGGCCTGTTCGACTGGATCGTCTTCCACCGGCCGACGAGCCAGGACCCGAGAGAGATCGCCAGGCGCATCGGCCTGGATCCGGACAAGCCGGCGATCGGCCTCCTCACCAACGTGTCGTGGGACGCCCAGCTGCACTATCCGGCGAAGGCGTTTCCGAACATGCTCGAGTGGCTGGTGCAGACGTGCGAGTACTTCGCGACCCGCCCCGATCTCCAGCTCCTCATTCGCGTGCACCCGGCGGAAATCAGCGGCTTCCCGCCCTCGCGTCAACCGATTCTCGCCGAGGTGCGCAAGCGCCTCCCGCGCCTGGCGCCGAACATCATCGTCGTCCCGCCCGAGAGCGGGTTGAGCACCTACGCGCTGATGTCGCTCTGCAACTCCGCGATCATCTACGGCACGAAGATGGGCGTCGAGCTCACGAGCGTGGGTCTTCCCGTCATCGTCGCCGGCGAAGCGTGGATCAGGAACAAGGGCATCACGCTCGACGCCCGCTCGCCCGGGGAGTACTTCCGGCTGCTGGCGCAGCTGCCGTTCAAGGAGCGGCTGTCCGACTCGCAGCTGGCACGCGCCCGCCGCTACGCGTATCACTTCTTCTTCAACCGGATGATTCCGCTGCCGTTCATCGAGCCGAAGGCGGGCTATCCGACCTACCGGCTCAAGCTGGAGCGGCTGCAGCAGCTGCTGCCCGGCGCGTCGCACGGCCTCGACACGATCTGCGAGGGCATCCTGACCAAAGCGCCGTTCGTGCTTCGCGAGCGGCGGGTCCGGCTGAAGCCCGACTCGACCGAGAAGCAAACCGGGCTGCATTCCGCCAACATCGGCGGCGTCCGCCTGTAGGCGGACCTGCCGGCTGCACGTGATCTACTACCTGCTCGCGTTTCTCCTGTCGCTGTCGGCATCGGCGGCGCTGTGCGCCTTGGTGCGCCGCCTCGCGCCCGCCCTCGGCGCGGTCGTGCCGCCGCGGGCCGACCGCTGGCACGACGCGCCGACGCCGACGATGGGCGGCCTCGCGATCGCGATGGGGGCGCTCGTCGGCGTCGGGGCGACCACGTCGCATGTCAGCGCGGGGGTGTTGCCGGCCACGTGGTTGCCCGTCCTGTTCGCGGCGGTCGCGATGTTCGTCGTCGGGGTGCTCGACGACCGCGTCCAGCTGTCGCCGCTCGCCAAGCTCGTCTCCTCGCTCATCATCGGCGCCTTCCTCGTGTTCTCGCTGGCGCGGCGGCCCGACAACGCCTTGCCGTGGACGTACACGGTGGTCGCCACCGTGTGGTTCGCGGGCGTCTGTCACGCGTTCAACCTGCTCGACAACATGGACGGCCTCGCGGCCGGCGTGGCGTTGATTGCCGCCGCGTTTCTCGCGTGGCTGCTGGCGGGCGCGCTCGGCGCCCCGGTCCTGCTGCTCCTGGTGGCGCTGTGCGGCGCGCTGCTCGGCTTTCTCTACTGGAACCGTCCCCCCGCGCGCCTCTTCATGGGCGACTGCGGCAGCCTGTTCATCGGGGCCGTCATCGCCGGCGCGTCGCTCGTGCCGGTGCTGAAGGAAACGACCACGTTCCCGTGGACGTCCGTCCTCATCGTGATGATTCTCATCGCGCCGCTCTTCGACACCGCCTTCGTGCTGGTGCTTCGCCGCCTGGCCGGGCACAGCGCGACGCGCGGCGGCACCGATCACGTCTCGCACCGCCTGGTGTCGCTCGGCTTCTCCGAGCGGAGTGCCGTCCGCATCCTCTACCTGCAGGGCATCGTGGGTGGGCTGACCGCCTGGGCGCTCACGGTGGGCGGCGTCGAGCAGATGATCCCGCTGGCCGCGCTGTTCGGCGTGGTGGTGTTCCTGGTCGGCATCTATCTCGCCCGCGTGCCCGCCTACAAGGCAGAGGATTTCAAGGCGCTGCAGCGGTCGCCGTTCGCACCGCTGCTCAAGGACCTGACGTTCCGGTGGCACGCCGCCGAGGTGATGCTCGACCTCGTGCTGATCGTGGCCTGCTACTACTTCGCGTATCGTTTCCGGTTCGAGGGCGAGGCGCTCGATCAGTTCCTGCCGTATTTCACCGCGTCGTTGCCCGTCGTGCTCGGCTGCAAGCTGGCTTCGCTCTACGGTTCGGGTCTGTATCAGCGGTCGTGGGAGACGTTCAGCCTGCGGGACATGGTGGTGGTGCTGCGCGGCGTGCTGACGGGATCGGTGCTGTCGGTGCTGGCGGCCGCGTACTTCTACCGCTTCGAGGGCTTCTCGCGCGTCGTCTTCATCACGGACGCGATGCTGCTGACGATTGCGATCGTCGCCACCCGCGCCTCGTTCCGGAGCATGAGCCTGGTGACGGCGTCGCGCAGCAAGCGGAGCCGCCGCGTGCTCGTCTACGGCGCGGGGGCGTTCGGCCAGCTGATCGTCCGCGAGATGCGCGCCAACCCGCACTGGAGCATGAACCCGGTCGCCTTCATCGACGACGACCCGACGAAGGCGCGGCGGTGGATCGTCGGCGTCCCCGTGCGCGGCGCGCTGGACGAGCTGGAATCGACGATGCGGAAGTACCGGGTCGATGAAGTGATCCTGAGCAGCCCGTCGATCAACGGCCACATCGAGCGCACCATCCGGCAGGTCTGCGCGACGCTCGAGTGTCCGGTCCGCCGGCTGAACATGAGCATTACGTAGCGGCGCCGGTTAATGCAAAATGCAACATGCAAACCCTGCACGATTCGAATCAATGTCGTGAAAGGCGCGGCGACGTTCACCCACGGGGGTCGACGCTGCGTCGGGTTTGCATTTTGCATTTTGCATTTTGAATTACCGTCCCGTCCTGCGTGTCGGTTTCGATGGCCGTGGCTTCAGTTCTCCCGCCGCCGGCGTCCGCCGCTATTCGACGGAGCTGGTTCGCGCGCTCGTCGCGCTCGGCGAGCCGCTCGAGATCGTCGCGCTCGGCGGCGATCCGGCGCACATCCCCCAGGGCCTCGAACGCATCTCCGAGTCGACGCATCCCCCCACTAACGCCGGCTGGACGCTGATCGGACTGCCGCGCACGGCCCGCCGCGCGCGCGTCAACGTCATTCACGCTCCCGCCTACACCGCTCCGTTCTGGGCCGGCGTTCCCGTCGTCCTCACGATTCACGACGTCAGCTACGAGACCCACCCGGAGTGGTATCCGTATCGCCGCGACCGGCTGCGGCGGTACTTTTACCGGCGCAGCGCGAGGTCGGCCTCGCGCGTGCTGACCGACTCCGCCTTCTCGGCGTCCGAGATTGCGGCGGCGTACGGGATTCCCCTCGAGCGCATCACGGTCGCGCCGCTCGGCGTGCACGGCACGTTCGGCGCCGGCGATCCGAACGTCGCGCTGGACCTGCCGGCGGACGTCACCGAACCGTACCTCCTGCACGTCGGCGACATTCACGAGCGGCGCAACCTGCCGCTCGTCGTCGACGCGGTGCTCGAGGCGCGGCGGCACTTCGGCGCGGCGGCCGCGATGTCGCTGGTGCTGGCCGGCGTCGATCGCGGGATGAGCGAAGGACTGTGCGCGATGGCAGCGGAGGCCGGAAGCCCGGAAGCGGTCGTCGCGCTCGGTCCCGTGAGCGAGGATCGCGTCCATGCGCTCTACCGCGGTGCAACCGCGCTCGTCTACCCGTCGCTCTACGAAGGCTTCGGCCTGCCGCTCGTCGAGGCGATGGCCAGCGGCACCCCGGTGCTGGCCTCGCACGAGGCGTCGATTCCGGAAGTGCTCGGCGGCGCCGGGCTGCTGCTCGACGCGCGCGATGTGTCCGCCTGGCGTGAGGCGATCATCCGCATCGTCAACGACGAGGCGCTGCGCGGCGACCTGCGGGCGCGCGGGCTCGCCCGCGCCGCGACGTTCACCTGGCAACGGACCGCACGGCTGACGCTGAACGTCTATCGCGAGGCGGCGCGTGCCTGACGTCTCGGTCGTCATCGTGACCTGGAACGGACGTCAGCATCTCGAAACGTGCCTCTCGGCCGTCGAGGCGCAGCAGGACGTGAGCGTCGAGACCATTCTCGTGGACAACGGATCCACCGACGGCACCGCGGAGCACGTACGCACCCGATATCCGTGGGTGAAGCTCGTGACCCTGGCGGAGAACCGAGGCTTTGCCGGCGGCAACAATGCGGGGGTTCGCGAGGCGCGCGGCCGGTTCGTCGCGTTCCTGAACAACGACACGTCGGCCGATCCGCGGTGGCTGCGGGCGCTGATGTCCGGCGTGGACGAGGCGAACGGCTTCGCGCTGGTGACCTCGCGCATCGTCTACATGCACGACCCGGACACGATCGACAGCGCCGGCGACGGCGTGCTGCGCTGGGGCGGCGCGTTCAAGCGCCACCATGGCGAGCCCGCGTCGGCCGCGGCCGTCACGCAGGAAGTGTTCGGCGTCTGCGGCGCGGCCTGCATGATGCCGCGCGCGGTGTTCGAGGAGGTCGGCGGGTTCGACGAAGACTTCTTCGCGTCGCACGAGGACGTGGACCTGTCGTATCGGGCCCGGCTGCGCGGCTATCGCTGCCGTTACGTGGCCGACGCGGTCGTGCGGCACGTCGGCAGCGCCACGCTCGGCACCGTCAGCCCCTTTTCGGTGTTCCACGGGCAGCGCAATCTCGAGTGGATGTATTTCAAGGACACGCCCGGCAGCCTGCTGCTGCGGACGCTGGCCGGCCACGTCGTGTATGACCTTGCCGCGGGGGTGCACTTCGCCCGCATGGGCATGCTGCGCCCCTACCTGCGTGCCAAGGCGGCGGCGGTCGCCGGCCTGCCGCGGATGCTCCGCAAGCGCGCGGCCGTTCAACGCGCGCGCCGCGTCGCCACGTCCGACATCGCGCCGCTGCTCGACACGAAGTGGCTGTCCACCAAGCTGCGCGAGAAGCGGTTCGACGCGCACCTGCGCGGACGCGTCGCCGAAAAATGACCTCGGACCCGAGCTATGCGGCGGTGCTGGTCAACTACAACGCGGGCGCGGAGCTCGAGCGCGCGCTGCGGTCGATCTCGGACGAGCTCGCCGGGCACCCGTGGGAAGGCGTAGTGGTGGACAACGCGTCGACGGACGGCAGCGCGGCGGCCGTCGAGGCGCACGCGGCCCACGTCAGGCTGATCGGCAACAGCACCAACGCCGGCTTCGCCCGCGGCGTCAACCAGGGTGTTGCCGCGACCAGGGCGCCGTACGTCCTCATCATGAATCCCGACTGCCGCCTGATGGCGGGCGCCATCGGCACACTGCGCGCGGTGCTCGACGCGCACGCGCAGTGCGCCATCGCCGGACCGCGCATCCTCAACCCGGACGGCTCGGTGCAGGGAAGCGCGCGCGGCGATCCGGACATGCTGACAGGCCTGTTCGGACGGACTGCGATGCTGCGCCGGGCCGTGCCGTTCCTGCCGATCGCCAGGCGGAATGTCGTCACCGAAGAGGCAATTCGCAGCGGCCAGGAGAGCGTCGGCGTCGACTGGCTGTCGGGCGCCTGCATGCTGGCGCGCCGGGAGGCGCTCGCGGCAGTCAACGGCTTCGACGAGCGGTTCTTCCTTTACTGGGAGGATGCGGACTTGTGCCGGCGGCTCAGGGCGCGCGGGTATCACGTCCGCTACGTGCCCGCCGCGACCGCCATTCACCGCGTCGGCCAGTCGAGCCGCACCGCGCGCGCCTTCGCCATCCGCGCGTTCCACGAGAGCGCGTACCTGTACTACGCGACGCACGTCGCGCCCGCGCCGCTCAGCCCGAAGCGCGCGGTCGCGCGCGCCATCCTGCACACGCGCTGCCGGCTGCAGTTGATCGCTGCAGCGCTCAACAAGGTTCAAAAGGTTCAGTAGGTCAGTCGGCGAGCACTTCTTCGACTAACCCCGCCACGTGCTCGCCGACGGCGAGGCAGGCGGTCAATCCGGGAGACTCGATGCCCGCTGCCTGCACGAGGCGCGGGCATTTTTCGTCTCTGGCGATCAGGAAATCGGCGTACGCCGTCTCCGGCCCGTGCAGCTTCGGCCGGATGCCGGTGCCGCCCAGCCGCAGGTCCGACAGCTGCAACTCGGGGAGCAGCCGGCGGGCGGGCTCGAGAAACGACTCGATCGGCAGCCGATCGTGCTCGTAGTCGTCTTTCCGATCCTGGAAGCGCGCGGTCGGGCCGAGCGTGACGTTGCCGTGAATGGTCTTGCTCAGGTGCGTGCCGAGGCTGTGCGTGTGCGGCAGCGGGTAGACGAGACCGTTGGCAAGCGAACGCCTGGACGGCACGAGCTCGGCGTACTCGCCGCGGCACGGATAGATGCGGAACGCCGAGCCGCCCAGCGCGGCAGAGACGTCGTCCGCGTAGAGCCCCGCCGCGTTGACGACGGCGCGCGCGTGAATGCGCTCCGATGGCGTGACCAGCTCGATCGCATCGCGGTTCGGCTCGCCCGCGGTGAACGCGGTGCCGGGGAGGACGTAGCCGCCCTCCTCGCCGATCAACCGGGCGAGCGTCCGCACCAGCACTTCCGCTTCGAGGATGCCCGAGTTGGGCGAGAGCAGCGCGGCCACGGCGTCGACGTGCGGCTCGCGTTTGCGCACGAAGGCCGCATCGACGATCTCGAGCCCTTCGACGCCGTTGGCAATCCCCTTGGCTCGCAGCTCTTCGAGGCCGTGCACCTCCGCCTCGTCGTGCGCGACGACCAGCTTGCCGCACCGCCGATGCGGGACTCCGTGCGCGGCGCAGAACTCGTACATCATTCGCGCGCCGTTCACGCAATGCTTCGCCTTCAGGGAACCGGCGGGGTAGTACAGGCCGGCATGTATGACCTGGCTGTTGTGCGTGCTCGTCGCCATGCCCGGTCGCGGCTCCTTCTCGAGCACGCACACGGTGCGACCTCTCCGCGCCACCGCCAGCGCCGCCGCCAGTCCCACCACTCCACCGCCGATGACGGCGGCATCGATCTGTTCCATTCGTAACCTAGTTTATCGACACGACGCCCCGCGATCGTGCCTTCTCACGGCTGCACGCCGTAGACGATGGGGTGTGGACGAGGTACGATGCCCAGTTGTGCCAATGCGCGTGCTCGTGACCGGGGCGTCCGGCCAGCTTGCGGACGCGGTGCGGCGCGCGTATGCGGACCGCGACGTCATCGCGCACGCGCGCGCGACGCTCGACGTCACCGACATCGACGCGGTGATGCGCGCGGTGGCCGACGCCCGGCCCGACGCGATCGTCAACTGCGCCGCGTTCAACCAGGTGGACGCCGCGGAGAGCCGCCCGTCGGAGGCGTTTGCGCTCAACGCGTTTGCGGTGCGGACACTCGCCCGGGCGGCGGAGACCTGTGGCGCGACGCTCGTGCACTACGGGTCCGACTTCGTCTTCGCGGGCCTCGAGGGCCCCGGCGCCGAGCCGTACGACGAATCGGCCGTTCCCTCGCCGCGCAGCGTCTACGCGGCGTCGAAGCTGGTGGGCGAGTGGATGGCGCTCGAGTACCCGCGCGCATACGTCCTGCGTGTCGAGAGCCTGTTCGGGCTGCCGGCGGAATGGACCGGCAGGCGCGGGTCGCTCGACGCGATCGTCGCCGGCCTGGAGGCCGGACGCGAGGTGCCCGTCTTCACCGATCGCGTCGTGTCGCCGAGCTACGTCGTCGATGTCGCCGCCGCGACGCGGCACGTCATCGATTCGCATGCCGCGCCCGGCCTGTACCACTGCGTGAATTCCGGGCACGCCACCTGGTACCAAGTGGCCTGCGAGGCGGCGCGCTTGCTGCGCGTGCAGCCGCGGCTGAAGCCGATCACGACCGACGAGGCGCGGTTCATCGCCGCGCGCCCGCGGTTCTGCGCGCTGTCGAACCGCAAGCTGGCCGCCGCCGGTTTCGAGATGCCCGCGTGGCAGAACGCGCTGCAGCGCTGGCTTGCGGCCCGCGGCGGCCCGCCCCGAGCGGAGTCGGCCGAGCGTCGCCTCGAGGGGACGGGCGGTCTAGGACGGCCATATAGAATGAACGGAACGGATGTCTAAGCGCGCGATCATTACGGGCATCACGGGCCAGGACGGCTCGTACCTCGCCGAGCTGCTGCTCGAAAAAGGCTACGAGGTCACCGGCGTCGTCCGCCGTTCGAGCTCGCCGAACCTGTGGCGCATCGAGCACCTCCTCGACCGCCTCACGCTGCGCCCCGCGGACCTGGTGGACCAGCTGTCGCTGATGCGCATCGTCCAGGACGTCCGTCCGCACGAGCTCTACAACCTCGCGGCGATGTCGTTCGTGCCCGCGTCGTGGGATCAGCCGCTGCTCACCGGCGAGTTCAACTCGCAGGGCGTCACGCGCGTTCTCGAGGCGATCCGCCAGGTGGATCCCGGCATCCGCATCTACCAGGCGTCCTCGAGCGAGATGTACGGGCGGGTCCGCGAGGTGCCGCAGACGGAGCTGACGCCGTTCTATCCGCGCAGCCCCTACGGCGTCTCGAAGGTGTTCGCGCATTACATCACCGTGAACTACCGTGAAAGTTACGGCATGTTTGCGTGCTCGGGCATCCTCTTCAACCACGAGTCCCCGCGGCGCGGGCTGGAGTTCGTGACGCGCAAGGTGACCGATGGTGTGGCGCGTATTAAGATGGGTCTTTCCGATCATCTCAACCTTGGCAATCTCGACGCGTGCCGCGACTGGGGCTTCGCCGGCGACTACGTGCGGGCGATGTGGCTGATGCTCCAGCAGGACGAGGCCGATGACTACGTCATCGCAACGGGCGTCAGCCACTCGGTCAAGAAGCTCGTCGAGACCGCGTTCGGCCATGCGGGGCTCGACTGGCAGCGCTACGTGCGGATCGATCCCGCCCTCACGCGTCCAGCGGAAGTGGACCACCTGATCGGAGATGCGTCCAAGGGGCGGCGGGTGCTCGGATGGACGCCGTCGGTACCCTTCGAGCGGCTGATTGCCATGATGGTTGACGCCGACGTCGCTCGGCTTGCACCGGCGGCGCGCGCCGGCGTCAGATAGGAGACCGGCTGCCGCCCGTCGAGGGGTCGCGACAGCCGGCTGTATTTACGGAGACGACTTGGAACTGAAAGACAAGATACAGAACAAGCAGGCCAGGATCGGCATCATCGGTCTCGGCTATGTCGGGCTGCCGCTCGCGGTGGAGTTCGCGAAGGCGGGCTTCGAGGTGACCGGCTTCGACGTCGACGTCGCCAAGGTCAGCTCGATCACCAAGGGACACAGCTACATCGGCGACGTGTCGAGCGAAGACGTCAGCGGCTGCGTCAAGGCGGGCAAGCTGAAGGCCACCGACGACATGGCGAAGCTGCACGACATGGACGCGATCGACATCTGCGTGCCGACGCCGCTCCGCAAGACGCGCGACCCCGATCTCTCCTACGTCGTGCTGGCCGTGGACGCGGTGCGTGCGCGCCTGAAGCCGGGGCAGCTCGTGATCCTCGAGTCGACGACCTATCCCGGGACGACCGACGAGGTCGTGCAGCCGGCGCTCGAGGAGGGCGGGTTGAAGGCGGGGAAGGACTTCTACCTCGCGTTCTCACCGGAGCGGGTGGACCCGGGCAACACGACGCACAACACGCGCAACATCCCGAAGGTCGTCGGCGGGATCGACAAGGAGAGCACTGACCTTGCCGCAGCGCTCTACGGCTCGATCATCGACACCATCGTCCCGGTCAGCTCGACGCAGGTGGCCGAGATGGTGAAGCTGCTCGAGAACACCTTCCGCGCGGTGAACATCGGCCTGGTGAACGAGATTGCGCTGATGTCCCACCGCATGAACATCGACGTGTGGGAGGTGATCGAGGCCGCCGCCACGAAGCCGTTCGGCTTCATGCCGTTCTTCCCGGGGCCGGGTCTCGGTGGGCACTGCATCCCGATCGACCCGTTCTACCTGTCGTGGAAGGCACGGCAGAACGGCTTCGAGTGCCGCTTCATCGAGCTGGCGGGGCACATCAACGGCTCGATGCCCGCGTTC
>Ga0070694_100002119_pt1 | contig 11761 bp, 8 predicted proteins | sample KBSK1251metaG_FD_65470 | JGI IMG/M metagenome (GOLD analysis project Ga0070694, IMG submission 65470) | Corn, switchgrass and miscanthus rhizosphere microbial communities from Kellogg Biological Station, Michigan, USA - KBS K1-25-1 metaG | ecosystem: Host-associated > Plants > Roots >... | reverse complement strand
GATAGGTATGAAGCGGCTCGGACTGGTAATGCTCGCGGTGGCGCTATGCGCCGTCGCCGCCCGTCCTGCGATGGCGCAGGGTGTGCGTTACGGCGTGAGCGCTGGTGTGCTCCTGCCGATGGGTAACTACGGTGATGCGGACAAGATGGGCTTCGTCGGCGGCGTCGGTGCTACATACTGGCTGGCCGGCCAGCCGGTCGGTATCCGCGGTGACGTGTCGTACTCGCAGACCTCGCACGACGGTGGCGTGACTGGCAACAGCAAGATCATCGGCGGCATGGCCTCCGTGGTCTACGCGTTGAATCCTGCTACGGCTCCGGCGCGCATCCTGATTAGTGGTGGTGTCGGCATGTACAACGTCAAGATCGACGCTGGCGGCGTTTCAGGCTCTGAGACGAAGGTCGGCTTTGGCGGTGGTGCGGCGGTAGCCTTTAAGATGGGCACCGGCAGCACGCGGCTGGTCCTTGGGACGCGCTTCACGAGCGTCAGCACCAGCGGCAGCTCGATCACATTCCTGCCGATCACGGTGGGGCTCACTTTCGGTAAGTAAACGACCTCTGACGGCGTGAGCCGAATCACGCCTGTAGACGTAAACGACGGCCTGCCAGCGCTCTAGCTGACAGGCCGTCGGCTTTTCAGGGGACTCCTAGTTGACAGAAACCCATGTGGTTCTTAACGATGTGGCGGTTTTCACCACCCTAAATGGAGGCCTCATATGCGGAAGCTCTCGAGTACTCTGGTGGCGGCGGTCGCCCTGGTGGCGCTCCCGCACATCGCGCTAGCCCAGCGGGCCCGCACGGCCGCGAGCAGCGGTCCTAAGAACGAGATCGGCGTCGATCTTGGCGCCGCGTACAGCCATATCGGTAGCGGCTGCACCGCTGACTGCGGCGGTCTTGGCATTGGGACGCCGATCGACATTCGCTGGGGCTTTATGGCCAGGGGTCCGCTGTCGTTCGAGCCGCGGTTCTCTCTGAACTACGTTTCTGGTTTGGGTTCGCCCGACCATGATCTGACCTTCAACCCTGACTTGAACGTTATCTACCGCATGGGGAGATCCACCGCCCGGAGGGGTCTGTATCTGACCGGCGGTTTGGGCTTGGCGATTAATAACTTCAGCACTACCACCGGCACAGGCAACAACCAGACGACAACGTCCACGACCGCGACGCAATTGTCGCTGAACGCTGGCGTGGGCAAGCGCATTCCGATGGAATCGAATGCGTGGCGTGTCGAAGGCTTCCTGCGCTACAACCTCGAAAACAGCGGCAAGGGTCTTCCGAGTCGTCTTGATATCGGCGCCCGCGTCGGCATGTCGTTCTGGCGTTAATCACCAAGCGTGTACTCGATGGCCCGTCAGGCTCCGGCCGGCGGGCCATCGGCATTACCACCCCCCAACTGGAGGACGTGAGTATGCGGAAGCTCTTCGGCGGGATGGTTCTAGCGCTCGCGCTGTTCGTAACGACCAGCGCGCAGGCGCAACGGCGCGCGACCGCCGCCGCGGCCGGCGGCGCCAAGCACGAGCTCGGCGTCGATCTCTCTGCTGCCTACGTGGACCCTGGGACGGCGGGCGTCAGTGGCGGAATCGTGATCATCAGCCCAGTCGATGTCCGGTTTGGGATCGTACCGCGAGCGGGCAGCAAACTCATGTGGGAACCTCGGCTGTCGTTCAGTTTCAGCAGCGTTGGTGGAAACACGGTGTACGCGTTGACGCCGACTCTGCGAGGATTGTACTCGAACAGTCCTGGTGGCCACCGGCGCGGAATGTACTTCGCTGGTGGTGCGGGTCTCGTGTTGGGCGATCCGGGTGTCGGGAGCGGCACCGCGTTTAAGCTCGAAGCCGGCGTTGGCTGGCGGAAGCCGTACGGGAGCGGGGCATGGCGTTACGAGCTCGGTCTCCAGTGGGTCTCGTCGAATGATAACCTTGCTCTTGCGGGGCTCGCGGACTACATCGCGATCGGCGGGCGGATCGGCATTTCACTCTGGCACTAGGCCATTGCCGTGAGCGCGGCGTTCCGGAACATCGGAACGCCGCGTTGTTCGTCGGGTAACCCTCGCACCAATCTTCAGGAGCTACCAATGCGCTGGTTGCGCGTGATGTGTCTGGTCGGCATGAGCGGTAGCGTCGCGGTCGAGGCAGCTGCACAGGCGACGGGGATGCCGAGCTATAACGCGCCCTATCGGGCATTCAGTCGTTCGGAGATCGGATTGGTGCTGAGCTTTCCCAACGGCGGCGGCACGGCGTTCGAAGGCGCCTATCGCTGGGCGAGTGGAAAGTTCGATGTTGGGTTTCGCGGTGGCATCTTCACGCCGGGCGGCAGCGGCAGGTCGGTGCTGCTGATCGGCGGAGAAGCACGCGAGCGTGTCGTCACACATACGGAGGATTTTCCGCTCGACGGCGCGTTGATCCTCGGTATCGGTGGACAGATCGTCAGCGGCAGTGCGGCGCTGATCGTACCAGTCGGTCTGTCGCTCGGACGGCGCGTCAATCCCACCGGTTCCAAAATCAGCATCGTCCCGTACGTGCAGCCGACCGGGTTTCTCGTGGCCGGCGGCGGCAACTCGGACTTTCTCTTTGCGCTCGGCTTGGGCGCCGATTTCCGGCTGACGCCGCGGTTCGACGCGCGGATCAGCGCGGGACTGGGCGATCTGGAAGGCGTCTCACTGAGCGCCGTGTGGGTGCACTAAATCAATGTCCAATGATCAATGGACATTGATCATTGGTCATTCTTTAGCCGGAGGATAGCAATGAAGCGCATGCTAACGGTCTTAGCGGCAGCCGCGTTCACGGTTGCACCACTCGCGGCGCAGTCGCTCGGGATGCCCAACTGGAGCAACCCGAAGGGCGGCACTGGGGTGACGCTCAGCGGTGATTTGGGGATGCCCAACTCCGACCTCGGCAAGGGGACGGCGTTCGGCGCGCGCGGCACGATCGGGCTGGCCAACATCAGCCTCACCGCGGGCGTTGCGAGCTGGAAGCCGTCGGGCGCGTCCGAGAGCTTCACGTCGTTCGGCGGCAAGGCGGCGTTCCGGGTGATCGGCGGCAGTCTGATTCCGCTGTCGATCAGTCTCGATTTGCAGGCGGCACGCGCGGGCGCAGCCAATGGCGATTCCGCGCTGACCCGCATCGGGTTGGGCGGCTCGGTGAGCGTCAATGTGCCGACGCCCGGGCTCAGCATCGAGCCGTACCTGGCGGTGAACAATCGCTGGTACAAGTTCTCCGGCGTCAGCGGCACGAACTCGAACATCGGGTGGACGCTCGGGGCCAACGTGGGCTTCGGGATGCTCGGCCTGCATCTCGCCTATGATTCCGAGGACTTTGGTGGTGGGGTGAAGGGCGGCATCTTCGGCATTGGCGCGCACGTTGCGCTCAAGGCTCCCATCGGGATGTAAGACGCTGTAGCTTTGGGGCGCGCCGCCATCATGCGGCGCGCCCCTTTTTCTCCCGGGAGATTCGTGATCCATTCAGTTACCCGCGCGGGCCTCATGGTCCTGGCCCTCACGCTGAGCGGCTGCGCCATGGCGTTCGACGCCACCGATCTCGGCGTGCCGACCTCGATGGCCGAATCAGCGCAGGCGCCGCCGACAGGGACGGCATTCCACGTCACGAAACGTCCGGTGTATCTGCTGTGGGGACTGGCGGCGGCATCGCGCCCCAACGCGGAAGACGTGCTGGCCGGTCAGGTGGGGACCGGCGCGCGCGTGACGAACCTGCGAATCAAAGTGCGCGCGCGGTGGAGTGACCTGCTGGTGACGGTGCTGACGGCGGGGCTGGTCAGCCCGCGCTCGGTGACCTTCGAAGGAGTGGTGGTCAGCGATACGGCTTCGACTTCGTCCACACCACGATAACACCGCACGCCGCGTTCGAGCCGGCGAACTCCCCCGGTACCTCGCCCGGCCCCCGATAGATCTCGATCCCGTACACATCGTTGATCGGCGTGTCCGTGTGGAACGAATGCACTTCCACACCGTCGATGTACCACGTCGGCTCGCATTGGGGCGTGCGCGCCATGTGCGCAAGGCACTCGAACTTTTGCTGGTCGCACTCCATCCGGACGCCGCGCACGGTGCGCAGCGCGTCGCCCACGGAGGCGGCGCCCTGCTTCTTGAGCTCATCCCAGCGGAGGTAGGCTCCCATCTTGCGCTGCCGCCGGCGCTCGAAGTCGGTGTAGCGGGGTGCCAGCGCCACGGCACGGGCTTCCACCACGACCGCGGGCAGCATGACACCGTTGAAATCGAGGGGGAAGACTCCTTGCACGATACCCGATTCCGGGATGCGGAGGTCGAACGTTCCGGGCTCGAAGCCGATCTGCCTGATCTCGATTTCGGTCAGTCCGGCTGTCACATTCTGCGCCACGAAGACGCCGCCGGAGTCGGTCTTGACCACAGGGCCGGTCTTGCCGATGTGAACCGTCGCGCCGGGCAGGGGAGTACCCATTTCGCTGTCGATGACCCGCCCACGGACGGTGGCCTGACTCACGCCTGAGGCTGGGGCGATGAGGCTGGCGACGGCCGCCAGCAGGGCCGGGGCCAGGATCCGTTTGGCTGCAGTCATATTTGACGAAACCCCTCTAGCGCGACAATTAATAGAAGGTAGTATGAACCCTGGCGCTTAGTCAGGCCAGTCGATCCTCCAAAGTCTGTAGGGCCGTCACGTTCCGCCGTCGGGCGTGGACCAAGGGGGTTGGGTCACGTTGGAGTGCCCTTGTAGGAAATGTCGTCCCATCCGCGTTCCCTCTTCACACGAGAGGCAGCTTATGCGCGTACGCAAGTTTGGTACGCTGCTGGTCACAAGTGTGGCCGCAGCATTGGTAGCACTCACGTTCACCGCCGCGCCGCTGGCCGCGCAGGAAGCGGTCATCAAGGGCAAGGTCACCTCGGCAACCGGTGATCCCCTTGGCGGCGCCAACGTCGTGGTCGCCAACACGAATGTCGGCGCCATCACCGCGGCCAACGGCAACTACATCCTCACCATCCCCGCGAACGTCACGCGGGGGCAGCAGGTGGTGCTGACCGCGCGGTTCATCGGCCATAAGCCGGTCACGCGCACGGTGAGCCTCACCGCCGGCGAACAGGAGCAGAACTTCCAGCTCGCGGCCGATCCGCTGCGGCTCGAGGAAGTGGTCGTGACGGGCGTCGCCGAGGCGACGGACCGGCGTAAACTTCCCATGACGGTCGCTAGCGTCAGCGCGGATCAACTCCAGGCCGTGACGGGCGCGAGCGCGTTGCAGGCTGTCCAAGGCAAGGTCGCCGGCGTGCGGCTGGTCCCGAACACCGCGCAGCCGGGCGGGGAGCCGACGTTGCGGCTGCGGGGCGCGACCAGCATCTCCGGGCGGCAGGATCCGCTGGTCATCGTCGACGGTGTGATCACGCGGTTCGGACTCGCGGACATCGCGGGCGAGGACGTCGAGCGCGTCGAAATCGTGAAGGGCGCGGCGGCGTCGGCGCTGTACGGCTCCGATGCGGCGAACGGCGTGGTGCAGGTGTTCACCAAGCGCGGCGCGTCGCTGCCCGAGGGCGGGATCCGCATCACGACCCGCGTCGAGGGCGGCGCCAACAACATGCCGAGCGAGATGCAATTCTCCCACCACCATGCGTGGGAGATCAACTCCACGCCGAACTACTGCGTGACGAAGAACGCGGCGTGGACCGTCAGCGCCGCCGGCAACTACTGTCTCAGCGCGTCGGGCGCGCGCGTGATCAAAACCGATCAGATTGCGAACAACCCGTTCAGCGTCTACTACAATCACTGGGACGCGCTGGTGAACACGGGTCAGTTCTGGACGGGATACGCTTCCGTCGGCCAGCGCTCAGGCGGGACGAACTACAACGTCTCGATCGAGGAAACGCGCAACAAGGGCGTGATCTTCGGTCTGGCCGGCTTCAACCGGCAGAACTTCCGGATGAACGTCGATCAGCAGATGCGCTCGAACCTCGACGCGTCCGTCAGCGCCTTCTACGGTCGGTCGACGAACGGGCGCTCAACCGAGGGGCAAAACGGTCCGTTCTTCGGTCTGATGTTCGTGCAGCCGGACGTCAACATCAAAGCCTGCTGCAATCCTGACGGGACGCCCTACATCGCGTCGGTGCCCTTGAGTGGTGACGTCGCGAACGACTACAACCCCCTGTATGAGCTGAATACCCGCAAGGTCAACCAGGATCGGAGCCGCTTCACCGGTTCGGGACGGCTGCGCTGGCGCATCACCCCGTGGCTTCAGGCGGAAGGCACTTTCGGGTACGATCAGGAAGGGCAGCAGTTCACCGACGTGACGCCGTTTGGGCACTATGGATCTACGGGTGCCACGGACAAGGGCTCGCTGAACGATTCGTCGACGACCAACTACCAGGCCAACGGGGGCGTGACGCTCACCAGCGTCCGGCACTTCGGCAGCCAGATCACCAACACCACGAAGGTGGCCGCGACGTTTGAAGATCAGCGCAACCGCTTCATTCAGGCGTTTGCCGGCGGATTCACCGTGCCGAAGGTCCCCGAGTTCGGGCGCGGGACGGACCCGCTCGTCCCGGCGTCGTCGTACGACGCGCGGATTCGGAACGAGAACTTCTACGCCGTGACGACGTTCGACATTCGTGACCGTTACATCCTGGACGGCCTCGTGCGGCGGGATGGCTCGTCGTTGTTCGGCAAAAACAATCGCTGGGCGACGTACTATCGCGTTTCCGGGGCATGGCGCCTCACGCAGGACATCAACCTGCCCGGTATCGAGGAGATGCGGCTGCGTGCGTCGTACGGCACGGCCGGTCTCCGCCCGGGGTTCAACTATCAATACGAGATCCTCTCGGCCGTCGGCGGCGGGTTCAAGGCGATCACGCAGGGGAACCCGGACCTCAAGCCCGCGCAGTCCGCGGAGATCGAAGTCGGCACGAACATCGACTTCAAGGGCGGCCGCTACTCGCTCGAGTACACCTATGCCCAGAAGAAGACCAGGGACCAGATCCTGCTGGTCGATCTACCCGCCGTTGCGTGGTTTGCGAACCAATGGCAGAACGTCGGGTCGCTGCGGTCGCGGACCCACGAGGTGACGTTTGCCGCCCGCGTCGTCAATCAACCGGGCACGCAGCTCACCCTGAATATCGTGGGCGATCGGACCCGTCAGCTGATCACCGATTGGCCCCTGCCGGAGCGGCTCTACAGCTTCGAGCAGATGCCGGCCGCGTTCTTCCTGGGCAAGGGCTCGGATCTGGGCGTGATATACGGCAACCATTGGGTCCGCAACATCAACGAGCTCTACGACGACCCCGCCAAGGCGGCGCAGAGCGGCGCGGGGCAGGCGTGGAGTCCCGACTCGGTGATGGTGAACGAGGATGGTTATGTCGTGCGCAAGAGCACATATGGGTCGGCCGGCACGACACCGAGCGAGCGCGCGATCAAGTACGTCTACTGCAAGGTGCCCGGCCCAGCTGGGACGTGCGCCGTCACGTCGAACATCGTGAAGATCGGAAACGCCAACCCCGATTTCAACCTGAGCTTCGGGTTGACGTTCAATATGAAGCACCTCTCGGTGAACGCGCTGCTCGACTGGTCGTATGGCGGCCAGCTGTATAACGGCACGCGGCAGTGGGCGTTCCAGGCCACGCGCGACCGGGTCCAGGATCAGTTTGGCAAACCAGCAAACGACGCAGCCTGTGGCGCCGGGCCAGGCGGCCTCACTGTGCCTACGGACCCGATGCCGTCGTGCCCGCAGAAGGCGCTGCCGTACTACGGCGTCGGGTTCTACAACGGACTCGATCCGAACGACTTCTTCGTCGAGAGCGGGTCGTACGCGAAGCTGAAGGAGTTCGCGGTTCACTACACGTTCGCGGGCAGCTCCCTCCGCTCCATCGGTTTGGGGAACCTGGCCGAGCTGCGCGTCGGCCTCGTCGGCCGCAACCTGTTCACCATCACCAAATACTCAGGGCTCGATCCGGAAGTGTCGGGCCTCTTCGGCGATCCGTTCCAGGTTCGGATGGACTGGTTCCAGTATCCCCAGTTCCGGACCTTCTCGGCCGTCGTCGAAATCACGTATTAGGGGGCCGACATGAACTCACTTCGAGGAGTATCCATGCTGCGGTGGTCAACGCTGGTCGTTGCTGCGGCGGCGATTGTCACGGTGAGCTGCGATCTGAACATCTCCAACCCGAACGATCCCGACAAGATCCGGTCGTTGGGGCAACCGTCCGGCTTGCAGCAGCTACTGGGCGGCGGGTTCCGGACGTGGGTCGAGACCCGTGAAAATTATTACGTCATGCCGCTGAACGCGCAGGCCGACAACTACACGGCCTCGTGGAACAACGCGGCGATGCGGTTCTATAGCTCGGTGGGCTCGGACTGTCCGATCCGTTGCGGCTGGACGAACAGCTCGACGGCCCCCGAGGCGGCGGGTGGTCCCACGGTCGAGGTGTTGTGGTACGGGTATTACAACGTGCTCACCACCGCGAACAACGTGCTGAGCGGCATCGAAAACCTGCACGTCTGTTTCGACGACGACTGTTCGGTCGACTCGACGCTGACCCAGCGCAACAAGGCGATCTCGCGGATGCTGCAGGGCATGGCGCTGGCGGGGATCGCCATGGTGTACGATCAAGGGTTCGTCGTGGATGAGACCACCGATCTTTCGGCCCCGAAGAATCTGCCGTTCAGCACGCGGCAGGAAGTACGGGACGCCGCCCTGGCGAAGCTCAGTCAGGCGTACACGGAAGCGGGCGTCGTGGCCTGGACCACTGATCCGGACTGGTCGGGGATCGGGTCGGGATCGGCGTACACCAACGTCCAGATCCAGAAGCTCATCCGGACGATGCAGGCGGAGCTGATTGCCATGTTTCCGCGGAATTCGGCAGAAAACATTGCAGCCGATTGGGCCACCGTCGCGAACTACGCGTCGCAGGGCATCAGCAGCGGTACGCCGTTCACGTACCAGTATTACATCGATCAGACCACGCGTGAGTGTGGTGTCGCTTGTATCAAGACCTGGGGCAACTCGGTTTCCACCGAGCGCGTGGACACGCGCGTGGCGGCGATTCTCACGACCAACCATGTAGACCCCTGGCCTGCGCCCAATGGCAATCCGTGCCCGACCGTGTCAGCGGACAAACGGGTCGGCGATGGGACGTACGGACCTGCCAGCAACGATAATTACAACCAGGTTGGGATTACCAACCCGGCGACCGCTAACGCTGGTACCGACTACGCCTGTGCTGGGGTCGCGATCTTCCCGCCGGCGCGTGGCTCATACCATCAGAGCAACCTGTCGCATGTGCGCTACCACCAGCTGGCCTATCGCGGCGAAGATCTGCCGGCCGATGACGGCACGGGGCAGGATCCGTTGTACACGACGCAGATGAACGACCTGCTCTGGGCCGAAGGCTTGATCCGCAGCGGTGGCAACCCGGTTACGGCGGCGAACCTGATCAACAACAGCCGTGTGACGCGCGGCGGTCTGGCCGCACTCACGGGTGCGGAAGGGACGCCTGCGCTCATCGCTGCGCTGCAGTATGAGCAGGAAATCGAGTTCATGGGCCAGGGTGTCGATCCGTTCTTCAACCGGCGCCGCTCGGGGTACAACGCGCCGGCAGCGGGGGGTCGGCCGCCATACGTTGACGGGTTGGTCACCGGCACGCCGCGGCACATGCCCGTTCCGGCCAAGGAGCTCGACATCCTCACGCGCGCCGTCTATTCGTTCGGCGGACCTAACGCGCCGGATATGTCGGCGTCCGTTGGCGGCGGTCAGCATCAGGAGACTGTGGCCGATCGGTTCCGCGCATTGCAGAACGCGCGACCGGGTTATCTGACGCGCTTCTTGCCGAGTGACATGCGGTTTTAAAGGGTAGGGGCGCAGCATGCTGCGCCCTTACGTCATTCGCGGAGGGGGCGGGAGCGATCCCGCCCCTTCTTTATTTAGGCGTGTGAACCGTGATCTCCCGTTGCCCGCGCGCGAGCGGGAACGTTTGCTCTCCCCCTCCAGGCCACCGGACCCACAATGCAGTCGGCTCGCGCGCGCGCCCCAGGACCTGCACGGCGCCGTTCTGCGACCAGTAGCCCGACCCCGCCTGGATCTCCCGCACGGGGCCCGCGGTTTCGCCGTACCGCAGCCGCATCTGGGTCCCGATGCCGGCCGGATTCCCTGCTGGCCCGACGACGCGAACGCGGAGACCCGGAGTTGCACCGCGGTTCCTGAACAACCGCGTCGGCGCGGCGTTCTCGCTGACCGCGAGGTCGAGCCGCCCATCGCCGTCGAAGTCCGCATAGGCGGCGCCCCGCTGTTCGCCATACACCACCAGCCCCGAGCGCTGGCCGGGCAGGGCCTCGAACCCACCGCGGCCGTCGCCCAGGAGCAACAGGCTCCGGCCGGCGTCGTAGCGCGGCGTGGCGATATCGGTCTCAAAGAAGTTTTGCGTGAGGAAGACGTCCTCGTTTCCATCGCCGTTGAAATCGGCGACGCCGGCGTAGAAGGCGGGCGCGAGTTGCGCTTCCGCCGGCAACGCGCGCGCCTCGAATCGATCACCACGATTCAGGAATACGACGTTGTCCAGGGTCGTGGCGCCCAACTGTACCGCCCGCTTGGCGGCGGGGCCGAGCACCTGTTCGATGTTCGCATCGGCGTACGCGCTGAATGTCGGGATCCGTTGTGTCAGTCCCGGAAGCGCCAACAGAAGTCGATCGAAGGACACGAACGGCGCGGGCGCGCCGAGACGTGGATCTTTCTGTGCCAACACCGCGTCCGGCCGGCCCCGTCCGCTGAAGTACCCAGTGTAGAGGAGCAAGGGGTCGGAGTCGCTCGCGTGATAATCGACATTGCGACCCCAGCTCGTCGCGATGATGTCGAGACGGCCGTCGCCATCGAGGTCGCCGGTGGCCAGGCCGTTCCAGCGGCTGTTCACGGTGGACAGGCCGGGGAACTCCGCGGCGCGGAATCGGCCGTGATCGTTCAGGAAGACGTGAATCGCACCCCACTCGAGGGTGACGAGCAGGTCCGGGTCCCCGTCGCCGTCGATATCGGAGAACACCGCCGCGGAAACCATCCCCAGCTCGTAGAACAGGCGATCGTTCGCCGAGTCTAGGACGAGACGTCCGTCGCGGTTGTGGTACAAATGCGAAGAGGGCGACAGCGGATAGCCTCCCGGATAGATCCTTGCGCCGACGAACAGATCGAGCGTGCCGTCGCCGTCGTAGTCCGCGAGTGCGAGCGGTCCCACGCTGGCCGTGTCGCCGCCGAGCAGCGGCGTCATCGCTCCGGTGCGTGGTGAGTACGCGACGACGCTCGACGGCGTCCTGGCTTCGTACGTCGCCATGCCGGCGAGCGCGAGCGAACCGCCGTGACCGTCCGGCCAGCCGAGGATCGTCGTGAGATCGCCGGCGGTGAGTGGCGCCCGCACGGCCGAGGGTTGCAGTCGCGTGCCGGTGTTATGAAAAAACGCGATCCGCCCGGTCTTTCCCGCACCGACGATCAGATCTTCTTTCCCGTCGCCGTCGAGATCGACCCACGCCACGCCAGGTCCGAGCTGGCTGAATGAGTTGGGCAGCAGCGGTTGGCGCAGGAAATCGTCGAAATACGGATCGACGTGCTGGTGGCCGCCGAGCTCTGGTGTGATGTCTTCGAACAACGGCTTGTCCTCTCCCCCTGACCCCCTCTCCGCGGTGCGGCGAGGGGGAACGACCGATTGCGCCTCCGAAATCTCGTACTCGCGATTTGGTGCCGCGCTATCGATTACGCTGCGCTTTCCATCGCGCCATTCGACTTCGATGCGGACATGGGTGGCCGTGCCAGTC
>Ga0070694_100002118_pt1 | contig 11763 bp, 7 predicted proteins | sample KBSK1251metaG_FD_65470 | JGI IMG/M metagenome (GOLD analysis project Ga0070694, IMG submission 65470) | Corn, switchgrass and miscanthus rhizosphere microbial communities from Kellogg Biological Station, Michigan, USA - KBS K1-25-1 metaG | ecosystem: Host-associated > Plants > Roots >... | reverse complement strand
CTACGACTGGGACTACCTCTGGATGCTGGCGTTCACGACGCTGCTCTTCTTCCGCCCGCAGGATCACCTGCAGGCGCTCGAATCGCTGCACCTCGCCGAATTGGCCGCCATCGCCGGTCTCGCGGCGATGGTGGTGCGGCGTCTGCGGGCCGGCCAGACCGTCGCCAAGGTCAACGCCGAAGTCATCGGCGTCATTCTGCTCGGCGGCGTCATCATGGCGACGATCCCCTTCTCGATCTGGCCGAGCGGATCGCTGAAAGTGTTCAGCGACATCTACGTCAAGATCATCCTCATCTTCGCGCTGATGATCAGCACGGTCAGCTCGCCGCGCCGCGTGCGGCAGATGACGTGGATCATGATCATCGCGTCCGGCTACATCGCCGGCCGCGGCGTCTTCGACTATCTCCGCGGCGTGAACCTCGTCGAGGGCGATCGGCTGCGCGGCGCGGTCGGCGGCATGTTCGAGAACCCGAACGATCTGGCGCTGAACCTCGTCACGTTCCTCGCGCCGACGCTGTTCATCGTCATTCAGGACAAGAAGGCGACGAGGCGGCTGTTCGCGGCCCTGCTCGCCCTGCTGATGCTCGCCGCGACCGTGGCGACGAAATCGCGCAGCGGCTTCCTCGGCCTCGTCGCGATGGGCCTCGTGGTCATCTACTACACGGCGCGGGTGAAGCCCGGCGTCATCGTCGCGGTCGTCGTCGCCGGCCTGCTGGCGCTCCCGGTGATGCCCGGGTCGTTCTGGAACCGCATGGAGAGCATCACCAACGGCGAAAGCGATCCGACCGGATCGCGCGCCGCGCGCGTGCAGCTCCTGAATCAGGGCATGGAGGTCTTCGCCGAGAACCCGATGACCGGCATCGGCGCCGGTCAGTTCCAGAACTACAACGCGCCGGGCGTGGTCGAGAAGTGGCGCGTGACGCACAACGTGTGGCTGCAGGTCGCCGCCGAGCTCGGCATCTTCGGCGTGATGGTGTTCCTGTTCCTCGTCGTCCGCGCGTACTCGGCGAGCTTCCGGACGCTGCGCATGCTCAGGCTGCCGCGGAAGAAGCGCACGGCCGGACCCTCGGGGACGGCGAACGCCGGCACGAAGGCGGACGCGGACGCGCTGATGATGACCGAGACCGAGCGCGTCATCCTCGACACGAACGCGAAGGGCATGATTGCGGCGATCGTCGGCTGGACGGTCTGCTCGTTCTTCGCGTCGGTCGCCTTCAACTGGACCTTCTATTACGTGCTCGCGCTCGCGGTGGCGGGACGCGAAATCGTCGCGACCCGGCGGGCGGCGGCCACGGACGAGGCGACCGAGGCCGGACCGGGGACGGTCCGCGCGCCGCAATTGGTGAGGGCACACGCGTGAGCAGACCGCTCGGCGCCGGTTCGGAGTTGTGGCGGGCGATCCGCGGGGCACGGGTTTCCCGCGTCCTGATCGATGCGCGCACGCCTGTTCAGTACACCATGTTCGCGCCCGTGCACGCGGCGATGGCGGCCGATGACCGCGTGCGGTTCTCCTTCGTCGCGAGCGAGGAGCCCTCGAACGCACGCCGCATCTTTCGCGACGCGGGTCCCGGCGCGCGCGTGATCGGGCCGGCGCGCGCGGCGGTGACGCCGTTCGACGCGTATCTGACGTCGGACTTCATGTGGCTGCGGATGCTCTTCAAGACGTGCCGCATCCAGATGTTTCACGGCGTCGGCGGGAAGTACGGCTTCGACGCGCCGACCGAGTCGATGCGCGCGTGGCACCGGCTGTTCTTCGTCAACCGGCGACGGCTGAACAACTGCATCTCTGCGGGCGCCGTCGACGGCGACAGCCCCGCGATCCGGCTCATCGGCATGCCGAAGGTCGACTGCCTGGTCGACGGCTCGCTCGATCGGGATGCGGTGCTGCGATCGATCGGTCTGCCGCCCGAGCGGCCGACAGTCCTCTACGCGCCGACCTGGTCGCCCGCTTCGTCGCTCAACCGCGTCGGCATCGAGCTCGTGGAACGGCTGCGCCAACTGCCGATCAACGTCATCGTCAAGCTGCACGATCGCTCGTGCGATCCGCGCCCGCAGTACTCCGGCGGCATCGACTGGCGCGCGGCCCTGGTCCCGCATCTGCAAAAGGGATCTGCCATTCTGGCGCCCGGCGCGGACATCTGTCCGTATCTGGTCGCCGCCGACGCGATGATCACCGATCACAGCTCGGCGGGGTTCGAGTACCTGCTGCGCGACCGCCCGCTGATTCGCATCCACGTGCCCGAGCTCATCACGCTGGCGAATATTCATCGCGAATACGTCCGGCTGCTCGCCGACGCCGCCGAGTCGACGCACGACGTCAACGACACCGTGGCGGCGGTGGAGCGCGCCCTCGCGGATCCCGCCACGCACGGCGCGTCCCGGCGGGCGATCGCGGAAGAGCTGTTCCACGAGCCCGGCACGGCGACCGCCCGCTGCGTCGCGGCGCTCTATGAAGCGATCGACGTGCCCGTACCGGTGAGTGGTCGCGCCCGCCTCGACAGCGGCGCGGAGAGGGCCGTTCTACGGCCACTGGGAACCGAGCGCTGAGATGCCTGCCGTCTCCGTGATCATGCCGGCCTACAACGTCCAGGCGTATCTCGCCGAGTCGATTGAGTCGGTGCTCGCTCAGACCTATCGCGACTTCGAGCTGGTCATCGTCGACGACGGATCCGCCGACGGCACGCGGGCGATCGCCGAGCGATATCGCGCCGCGCACCCGGATCGGATCGTGGTCGTGTCGCAGGAGAACCGGGGCCTGGCCGGCGCGCGCAACACCGGGCTTCGCGTCGCCCGCGGCGCGGTGCTCGCGCTGCTCGACAGCGACGACGCGTGGTTCGCGACCTATCTCGAGAGACAGATGGCGATCCTCGAGGCGAACGCGGCCGTGGCGATCGTCAGCGGCAACGCATTCAATCGCGGCGGCGCCGACGACGGGCAGCCGGCGCGGCCGATCGTCGATCTGCGTCCGCCGCCGGATCTGGTCGAGATTCTCCGCGACGAGACGGCCGTCTTCATCATGTCGGTGTTCCGGCGCGAGGTGCTGGAGCGGATCGGCGGCTTCGACGAGCAGTTCCGTACCAACGAGGACTACGACTTCTGGATTCGCGCGGCGCTCGCGGGCTTCCAGTTCGCGCGCAACTCGACGCCGCTCGGGCTCTACCGTCGCCACCCGAACAGCCTGTCGGCCAGCGAGGTCCGCATGATTGCCGGCATCCTGCGCGTGTACCGAAAAGCGCTGCCGTACTGCGAACCCGGCACGCTCGCGCGCCGGATTGCCACTCAACAGATCGAGCGGTTCGAGACCGAACGCCTCACGGCCGAGGCGAGGGCGGCGCTCGACGCGCACGACGGCGCGGCGGCGGCCGCCGCCATCGACGAATTGCAGCAGCGCGGCGGCGGCGCGGCGCTCCTGCTGCTGGCGCGCGCCGTGCGGCTCGCGCCGCGCGCCGCCGTCTGGGCGTATCATGCGCGGCGTCGCCTCTTCGCCATGCGCGGGACGTCGGTGCGTGATTCGCTGATGCTGCCGTCCCGATGAGCGCCGCGATGTCGGCCGTTTCGGACTGAGCCCGGCGTCTCACGCCCGCAAACGGTTCTGGTCAGCGGGCCATCTCCCCATCCGTTTCAGCGAAACACTGTTGGCAGGCCGCGATCCTTTTTGAGAACCGGACTGCCTTCCGCACGCGCCGTTCGAGCGGCGCCGCGCATCGCGCCACGCATCGTGCCACTCGCGACGTTCCGTAAAAGCGGGCGCGGCCAGCGCGCGAGGCATCGTCGTGTGAGGACCGCGTAGGAGCGTGACCGACACGCACGCGCGCGGCACCGCGTATGCCTTTTCGTCCGCGCGCGCCGTCACCATGACGCGTCGAGCAGCACTCGAAACGGAGTGTGGGCGGGCGTGCTCAGCGGCGCGCAAGGAGGAACACCAGTGCGGCAGCGTGCCTGGCTCGTCGGCCTATTCACGGTGATGCACCTCGCGGTCGCTCTCGGCGTTGCGCAGGCCCAGACGTTCCGGATCGCGGAATGGAACGTGCGATCGGGGTTCGGCCGCGACGCGATCCTCAACGGCAACAACAACGTCTTCGTCGAGGGAAACAATTGCACGACGAACGCGTGGGGTGTGAATGCTGTTCAACAGCAATTGATCGATCACGTCAAGAACGATCCGCTCGTCGTTGCGCTCGTCGTCAACGAAGCGTGGACCTGCGCGACACCTCAGGCGATCGTGAATGTCCTCGGAGCGCCGTGGACCACGACCGTTGATCGTGAGGGCGTCGCCGTTTTGAGCCGGTTCGGATTCGCAGCAACGCCGGTGTCGACGCAAATCGGCTTCACGGCGCAAGGCGATCCGTTCAACCGTTACATCTGGCGCGCGCCGGTGTGGGTCGATGCGGCGCATAGCGCGTCGTTCGTCGTCTACGGTACGCATCTGGATAAGTTGTCGATCAATGGACAACGGATGTTGGACGTGACTGCGACCGATCGTACAAACAATGTTACGCATGCGATCTTCGGTGATCTCAACACGCGGCCGGCGGTCAGCAATTGCGGGAGCGTCGACAGCCTCGCGCTCGTCACCACCGCCGGATACTCGGAATCGTGGCCAGCCGTCAACACGGATCCGGGTTACACCGGCACGGTGAATCACTGGGACCCAGGCACGAGCAAATGGTGCGGCGTGCCCACCGGTCACGCCTACAAGCGCATCGATTTGGGTCTCGATTGGGGAAGCGTCCAACCGACGCTGGCGTTTCTGTTTGCGAACCCGCCGCAAATCCCGGAAACCAGCGACTCCCCTTCTGATCATTACGGCGTCGTGTTCGAGTACAGCCTCGGCGGAGGCGGCAGCAATTTACCGCCGACGGCCGACATCACCGCGCCGGCCAATAACGCGGTCGTGAGCGGCCCGACTGTGTCGATCTCGGTGACCGCCAGCGACGATCATGGCGTCACGAGCGTCGACCTGAAGCGCGACGGCACCACGATTCAGACGTGGACAGCGCCGCCGTTCACCATGAACTGGGATTCGACCAGCGTCGGCAACGGGCTGCACACGCTTCAGGCCGTGGCGCACGATGCGGCGGGACTGACGGGGCAGGACTCGATCACCGTCGATGTGGAAAACCCGCCGCCGCCCGGCGGCTTTTGGACGGCCACGGTGAACGCGACGGTGACCGGCACGACGCTGCAGAAGACCGGCGGATGCGGTTCGTGTCTCGACGCCGGAGGGATCAGCGCCACCACAATCGCGAGCGGCGACGGCTACATTCAGTTCACGCCGTCGTGGGGTACGCGGCTCTACGCCGGGTTCAGCGCCGATCGCACGAACAGCACCGCCGTCGACCAAATCCAGTACGCGTTCAGTTTCTGGACCGACGGGACGTGGGACATCCGCGAGCTCAACGTCTACAAGACCGGCGGCACGCACACCGCCGGCGACGTCTTCAAGATCAGCGTCGAGGCCGGCGTCGTGAAGTACTACCGGAACGCCGCGCTCGTGTACACGAGCACCGCAGCACCGGTCTACCCGCTGGGCCTCGATGTCACCTTCCTGACCATCAACGGCACCGTCAGCAGCCCCACGATCTTCAGCAGCGGCGGCGGCGGCGGACCGATCACCTCCGACATCATCTGGACCAACGCCGTGAACTCGACGGTGACCGCCAACACGCTGCAGAAGACCTCCGGGTGCACGACGTGCCCTGACGCCGGCGGCATCAGCCAGCAGACGATCGACAGCGGCAACGGCAACATCGAGTACACGCCGTCGGTCGGTCATCGCTTCTACGCCGGCCTCGGCCGGGATCGCTCGGCGAGCACCGATCGGTCGCTGATCGACTACGCGTTCAGCTTCTGGACCGATTCGACGTGGGACATCCGCGAGAGCGACGTCTACCGGACCGGCGGCGCGTACGTGTCGGGCGACGCGTTCAAGATCGCGATCGAATCGGGCGTGGTGAAGTACTACAAGAACGGCGCGCTCGTGTACACGAGCGGCATCGCGCCGGCCTACCCAATCGGCCTCGATACGACGCTCTTCACGGTCGGGTCGACGGTCTCGACGGCGAAGATCACGAAGTAAACGGTCATCCGCGTGGCGTCCGGTCCGAACCCGACGCCACGCCCTCAAGTGGGATTTCACATGCGGCACATTGTTGTTCGACGAGCGGCGCTCGTGGTCGGAGTGCTCGCGGCGGCGAGCGTCGCCGTCGCACAGCAGAACGTCGTATGGACGCAGGTGGTCAACGCGACCGCGTCCGGAAACACTCTTCGCAAGACCGCCGGATGCGACGGCTGTCCGAACGCCGGTGGCATCAGCCAGCAGCAGATCGTGAGCGGCACCGGCTCGGTGACGGTGTCGCCCGACATCGGATCGTCGGGCGGCCTCGCCTTGTACGCCGGTCTCGGACATGGGCTGTCCACACCGCCGGCGACCGCACAGTTCGCGTACGCATTCTCGTTCTGGGCTAATGGTGGCTGGGAAGTGCGCGAGCTCGGCCTCTACAAGACCGAAGGCACGTTCGTCGCGGGCGATACGTTCACAATCGCCATCGAGGCAGGCTCCGTCGTGAAGTACTACAAGAATGGCGCGCCGGTGTACACCAGCGCCGCCGCGCCGGCGGCGTACCCGTACGTCCTCGGGACCACGTTGATTGGCACGGCCGCCGCCGCCGCAAACGCCATGATCACGACGGCTGGCGGATCGGGGACGCCGGTACCCACGTCGTACACCGCCATCGCCGACACCGTGGCGCGGCCGAAGCCCGCCGTTCCGGCGATCGGCGCCGCCGGCTACACCTTTGCGGATCCGACGTTCTCCTCGCGGATGATGCGCGTCACCGATGCCTCGACGCGGCCGGGATCGCCGAACCGCTCGTACCGCGTCTCCTCGAACGCGCACCTGGCGGCGTGGAACACGACGTCGACGTACTTTTACGCGGTGAGCGGCGACGGCACCATCATTCCGTACGCGTTCAACGCCGCGACGCTCCAGGCATCGCGGCTGCAGCCGTCCCCGAACGGAAACGGCGGATTGACGCTCGCCTTCTACGTCGAGCCGCAGTTCAGCCTCGTGACGCCGGACGTCATCTACGGCATCGCGAGCGGCGGCAACAACCGCACGATCAAACAGTACGACTTCGGCACCGGCGTCTACACGACGATCCTCGATCTCGACACGATCGTCAGCGGGTTGACGGGCTACGTCGGCGGCATCATCTCCGGCGGAACCTCACCCGAACAGCTGATGGTCTTCTTCGGCGGCGCCCAACAGGACCAGCATTACTACGCGCTGTGGTTCCCTGTGAACAACATCGCCGCCCGAAAACTGCTGAACACCGTGACCTCGACGATCAACGGCGTGCCGACGAACATCACGTTGAACTTTCACCTGCATTCGACACACGTCGACAAGAGCGGCCGCTACGTCTTCCTCAACCCGACGTCGGCCGACGCCGGCGCTCCGCGATACGCGTCGCCCATGTACGTCTGGGACACGACGACCGACATCATCGTGCCGATCACGTCCGGAGGTCAGGATGGTTCGCCGAACCTGCTGCCGGGAGGTCACGACTCGGCCGGCCACGGGTACTGGGTGAATCAGGACTGCTGCACCAGCACCACGTGGGACGCCGCGCAGTGGCAGTTCCGGCCGCTGAACGACCTCGCGGCCAAGCGCGATCTGATCAACCCGGTTCTCCTGCCGAAGGAAATCTACCTGTCCGACCATTCGTCGTGGAACAACGCGCAGCCCGGCGTGCTGGTCCCGTTCCTCTCGGCGACCTACCGCTACGGCAACAACATCACGCCGTGGCGCGCGTGGGACGACGAGATCGTCGCCGTGCAATCCGATGTCGCGCCGGGCGTCTCCGCGACCGTCTGGCGATTCGGTCATCATCGAAGCGACGTGGGCAGCGACAGCAATCCGAGCACGCCGTACTTCTGGTACGAGCCGATCGCGAACATGGCGCCGAACGGCCGCTGGGCGCTGTTCACCTCGAACTGGGAAAAGACGCTCGGCATCGATCCCACCGACGGCACGCATCGGCAGGACGTCTTCATTGTTGAGCTGCTGGCGCCCCAATGAGGCGGTCGCCCGTTTTACGGCCCACCTCTTGCACCTCGACTGCGACCGTACGATGGGCGTGGCCAGGAACCTGATCAACGGCGTCGATCGGTTGATCGGACGAATCAGCCGGCGTCGGCGCGTGCTCGTCGACGCGCGCACCCCGATGAACTTCGCGATCCTGGCGCCCGTCTTCGAGCGACTGCACCGCGATCCGCGCGTGGACGTGTGGTTCAGCGCGGACCGCCCCGACGAGGTCGCTGCCGCGGCCGTCGCGACGGGCGTGCGCGCGCGGATCCATTCCCGCCGCGCGATGCAGTGGCGGCGCTTCGATCTCTGTCTCTCCGCCGATCCGTGGGATCCGATCCGGCTGCGCCGGTGCCGGCGGCGGGCGAACTTCTTTCACGGCATGGCCGGTAAGTACGACCTGGACTCCCCGGACAACCTTCCCATGGGTTTCAGCGATTACGATCGGGTCGCGTTCGTGAACGCGGAGCGAATGCAGCGCTACCTCGAGCGCGGCATCGTCGGGGATCGGGCGGCGGTGCTCGTCGGCTATCCGAAGGTCGACGCCCTCGTGAACCGGCGCTACGACCCGGCGGCCATCCACGCGAAGCTGCAGCTCGAGATGCACCGGCCGATTGCGATCTACGCGCCGACGTGGTCGCCGGCCTCGTCGCTGCACCTCGCCGGCGAAGCGATCGTCAACAGCCTCGTGGACGCCGGGTTCAACGTGATCGTGAAGCTGCACGACCGCTCGCTGGATCTGACGGACGAGCGGTTCAGCGGCGGCATCGACTGGCGCGCGCGCTTCGCGCGGCTCCACCGGCCGGGCCGCATCGCGTTCGTCGAGTGGGCCGACTCGTCGCCGCTCCTCGCGGCGAGCGACGTCATGGTGACCGACCACAGCAGCATCGGCTTCGAGTTCTGCCTGCTCGATCGACCGCTCATCGTCTTCGACGCGCCCGATCTCGCGCGCGCCGCGCGGATCAACGCCGACAAGATCGCGCAGCTCCGCAGTGCCGCACGCGTCGTGCATACCGCGGAGGAAGTGGGTCCTGCCGCGCTCGACGAGATCGATCACCGCGATCGCCTGGCGGACGCGCGGCACGCCGTCGTCCGCGACATGTTCTACGAGCCTGGCACCGCGACCGACCGCGCGCTCGCCATGGTGTACGAGCTGCTCGATCTCCCGCAGTACCTGCGCTCGGACGCGGCGCAGCCGTTCGGGTCTTTGTCGGGCGCACGACGCAGGCACGCCGAAGCCGCGCGAACGCGGCTGCGCCACACGTGAGGTCCGCATGACATTCTCGATCCTGATTGCGACGTACAACCGCGCCGCGACGCTCGCCGACACGCTGGCGAGCCTCGCGCGGCTGGAGTCGCGCGCGGCCTGGGAAGTGATCGTCATCGACAACAATTCGCCGGACGACACGCGGGCGATCGTCGAACGCGCCGTCCCGGCGTTTCCGGTTCCCCTGCGCTACGCGTTCGAGCGCGAGCAGGGACGCAGCGCCGCGCTCAACTGCGGTTTCCGTCTCGCGCAGGGCGACATCATCGTCACGACCGACGACGATGTCCGCGTCGAGCCGGATTGGCTGAACCGGGTCGAGGCGGGGCTCGACTCGCAGCAGTGCGACTATGTCGGCGGCCGCGTGCTGCCGCTCTGGGGCGCCGAGCCGCCGCCGTGGCTGCCGAAGACCAACGGTCAGCTCTGGGGGGTCATTGCGCTGCTCGACTACGGCCGCGCGCCGATCCAGTTCGGCACACGCGTGCCGCTCGGCGTCAACATGGCGATGCGCAAGTCGGCGATCGATCGCGTCGGCGGATTCGATCCGCGCATCGGGCGCAAAGCGGGGACGCTGCTCGGCCAGGAAGTCCGCGAATGGTGCCTGCGCGCGCACGCCGCGGGCCTCACCGGCTTCTACATTCCCGAACTCGTCGTCCAGCACCTCATTCCGGCGGATCGGTTGACGAAGCAGTACTTCCGGCGCTGGTTCTACTGGCGCGGCATCAGCCGGGCGATGCTCTACGCCGAGACCGGCCTCGACATGGAGAAACCGGAACACACGACGCTCGATTTCTCCACGGTGCCGCACATCGCCGGCGTGCCCCGCTACATGTTCCGCAGCGCGGCGAAGGCGCTGAAAGATTCCATCGCCGCCGCGATCAACGGCGATCCGATCGCCAGCTTCGATCGCGAGCTGTGGCTGTGGTTCTTCGCCGGCGTGGTGAAGCAGCGCTGGCGCGATCGCCAGCGCGCCGTCGCGCCGACGAGGCGGCTGGCGGCGAATTGAGTGTGAGCGGCGCGGCCCGACCCCATCAGGCAAGGCGCTTGCACGTGTCTCAGCCGATGTCCCCGGCTCGACCACTCGACGCGACCGTCCTCATTTGCACCTACAACCGCGGCGATCTCCTCGCGGAGACGCTCGACAGCCTCGCCCGCAGCCAGACCAGCGGCCTGCGGTGGAACGTGATCGTTGTCGACAACAACTCGACGGACCACACGGCGGACGTCGTCACGTCGCGCATCGCCGGCTTTCCCGTCGCGCTCCGGTACCTCTTCGAGCCGCGCCAGGGCAAGTCGTATGCGCTGAACACCGGCATCGCAGAAAGCGACGCCGCGATCATCGTCTTCACCGACGACGATGTGCGGGTGGACGACGGATGGCTGGCAGCGGCCTGCCGGCCGATGCTGACGGCAACGGGCGACGCGGGCATCGACTACACGGGCGGCCCCGTGCGGCCGATCTGGGAGCTGCCGTGTCCGTCGTGGCTCGACACGACGCGCTCGGATCTCTGGGGCACGATCGCGATTCTGGACTACGGGCGCGCACCGTTCATCTTCGAGGATCGCCGGCGCGTCCCGATTGGCGCGAACATGGCGGTGCGGCGCGCGCTCATCGATCGCATCGGCGGCTTCGATCCCGAGCTCGGCCGCCGCGGCAATTCGCTGCTCGGGCAGGAACAGGCTGAGTTCTTCGCCCGTTCGCGCGCGATCGGGGCTCGCGGTCTGTACGTGCCCGACATGTCGCTGCACCACCATGTCCCGGCGCGGCGGCTGACGCGCGACTACTTCCGGCGATGGTGGTACTGGAAGGGCATCGCGCGAGCGCGGCTCGACCGCCGGCACCTCGTCACCGAGCTCGGCGTCGACCTGGCGACCGTGCCGCGGATCGCCGGCGTGCCTCGCTTCATGGTTGGCTCTGCGATCCGCGACCTGCGCGGCTGGCTGAGCGCGTGGCTCGCGCGCGACCCTGCGCGCCGCATGCGCCACGAAGCGATGCTCTGCTATTTCGCCGGGTATGCGTACGCCAGCCGCGCGAACCGCGCCAATCGGAGACAAATGGAAATAAAAGTCAACCTCGGGCGTCGCGCACCGACCTAATCTGGGCCGGGGACGCCCTAGAAGCGGAAATACGTTTCCGCGTTCGTCTGTCACACCGTTTTCTCACTCGTCGCAATCGTCTGAGGCCTCACGGGTTCGCGCGGCACGCGCGCCCGTGGCACTCGTCTGGCAATCCCGACAGCGTGCAACAGCTCAACTTATCGATCGTTTTCGCGTTCGTGTTGGCCGTCGCGGCGCCCGCACACGCCGCGGAAAGCCTTTGCGATTCGTCGTTCCAGGATTGCCGGACGCCGCTCATCAGTCTCATCCGCGCCGAAACCGCCGGCATTGACGTCGGCTTCTGGTTCATGGA
>Ga0070694_100002117_pt1 | contig 11764 bp, 11 predicted proteins | sample KBSK1251metaG_FD_65470 | JGI IMG/M metagenome (GOLD analysis project Ga0070694, IMG submission 65470) | Corn, switchgrass and miscanthus rhizosphere microbial communities from Kellogg Biological Station, Michigan, USA - KBS K1-25-1 metaG | ecosystem: Host-associated > Plants > Roots >... | reverse complement strand
ATTCTGATGCGCCAGCCGCGATTCGAACGCGGGACCTTCGGCTCCGGAGGCCGACGCTCTATCCAGCTGAGCTACTGGCGCCTGCTAAAGAATTGGTCAGGGGATTGTAACGACTAGCAGCCAATAGGGAAACTGGGCCGGTGACCCTCAATGCGATACCAGTTCCTGCTCGAGACCTACGCAACCGAACGACTGAAGGTTCTGAGCGTCTGGTGCATGTTCACGGACGCGGATCTGCCCACGCGACCGCACGCCACGGACTCGCGCGGGCGGAGCGTGCTCGAGCATATGCTGCATCAATGCGTCAGTGAAGACACCTGGTTCCGCACCATGCTCGGGATTGACGTGGCAGCACCGCCTCTGCCCGAGCAGGAAGCCCGGCTCGGCTTCGTGCGCCGTTATGCCGCGGACTCAGCGAAACGTCTGGAGGCGTTGCGGAGCAAGCCGGACGAGTGGTGGGAGGCCGAGGTCGCGTTTTTCGACGTCAAGCGGAGCCGTGCCTGGGTGATGGTGCGACGGATTGCCCACACCGCCCACCACCGGGGACAGCAGACGGCGCTCCTGCGCATGTTGAAACGGGACATCTATAGCACGTACGGACCGACGGCCGACACCGGTGGCCTGTTCCAGCAGCGGGCGCCGACGGTGTACGCCTACGCTGACGAAGCGGCGCTGATGGAAGGGGAATCCGCAGGTGGACGAAAAGTCGCGTTGCCGGCTCCTGGAAACATTCCCGTGACCGAACGACCGGGACGTTGAAACGCGTCTTGACAAACGCGGGACACCGGACGACATAATGAGGAAAGTGCACGCAAAAAGCCTTCACTGACGGAGGGCTCGATTCATGGTGCAGATCACCCGCCGCAATTTTCTCAAGCTCGGAGTCACGGGGACCGCAGCCGCTGCCGGAATCACCCCGCTGGGCTTCAATCTCTCCGAGGCGATCCAAATCAAGCAGACTTTCCGGATCGCGGGTGCCAAGGAATCTCATTCCGTTTGCCCCTACTGCGCCGTGGGTTGCTCGCTCGTCGCGTACACGACGCAGGCTCCCGACGGCTCCACGCGACTACTCCAGATCGAGGGCGATCCGGACAGCCCGGTCAACGAAGGGCGTCTCTGTCCCAAGGGTGCCAGCGCCATGCAGCTGGCAATCAGCACCCGGCGTGCGGAAAAACCACAGTATCGCGCTCCGGGGAGCGATCACTGGGAAGACATCAGTTGGGACACGCTGCTCGACCGGCTGGCACAGCGCATCAAGGACTCCCGAGACGCGACCTTTGTCACGCAGGATGCGAACGGCAATGTCGTCAACCGCTGCGAAGGGATCGCGTTTGCGGGTGGCGCCACGTTCTCCAGCGAAGAGGGGTACTTCGCGACCAAAGTGATGCGCGGGCTCGGTCTCGTTCACCTCGAGCAGCAGGCGAGAGTCTGACACGGTCCCACAGTGGCCAGTTTGGCCGCTACGTTTGGTCGGGGCGCCATGACCAATCATTGGCGCGACATCAAAAACGCCGACCTCATCCTGATCAACGGTGCGAACCCGGCCGAAGCGCACCCGGTCGGCTTCCAGTGGTTCGTGCGCGCGAAGCTCGACCCCAAGCGGGGACCCGGATCGGGGGGCGGCGCTAAGATCGTTCATGCGGACCCGCGCTTTACGCGGACCTCCGCCCTCGCTGACATCTATGCCCGGATCCGCGTCGGGACCGACGTCGCGTACTACGGTGCCCTGATCAGTTACGTCATCGAGCACGACCTCATCCACCGCGAGTACGTCAAGCACTACACCAACGCGTCCTTCATTGTGAAAGAGGGCTACGCGTTCCACGACGGGCTGTTCAACAGCTACGACGCGACCAAACGGGCGTACGATCCGACGACCTGGGCGTACGAGACCGACGAGCCGGCCACGGCCGCGGCCAAGCAGGCCGACGCCGCGGCGGTCGCGCAGGGTCAAGCCCCGGGCCCGCGCATCAACATCGCGCGGCGCGACATGTCCCTCCAACACCCACGCTGCGTCTACCAGCTCCTGCGCAAGCACTACTCGCGCTACACGCCCGAGATGATGTCGACCATCACCGGGATCCCCAAGGAGCAATTCCTCGAAATCGCGAAGCTCGTCGGCGAGATGGGTCGTCCGGACAAGGTGATGACGATCGTCTACGCCGTCGGCCTCACCCAACACACGACCGGTGGCCAGCTGATCCGGAGCGGGGCTCTGCTGCAGCTCCTCCTCGGCAACATGGGGCGACCGGGGGGTGGGATGAACGCCGAGCGGGGGCACGCCAACATCCAGGGGAATACCGATCACGCAATTTCGTGGGAGATCCTGCCGGGCTATCTCCGGATTCCGGCGCCGGGGCAGAAGAACCTCACCGACTACGTCACACAGAGCGCGCCCGCGAAGCTCGACACGAACGCGTGGAACTACTTCGGCACGAATTACCGCAAGTTCATGGTGAGCATGTTGAAAGGGTGGTACGGGGACGCCGCCCGGCCGGACAACGAGTTCGCGTTCGACTTCATCCCCAAGCCGGGCACCAATTCGTCCTGGATGTCCATCTACGACCAGGCCCTGAAGGGGAAGATGCAGGGGGTCATCCTGTCGGGCATGACCGCGACGAGCATCGGCCCGGACACCAACCAGGTGTTGGAGGCCCTCGGCAATCTCAAGTGGCTCGCCGTGATGGACGCGCTCCCCACCACCAGCTCGGAGTTCTGGCGGCGGCCGGGGGCCGAGCCCAAGAAGATCCAGACGGAAGTCTTCATGATTCCCACGACGCACTGGATCGAGAAGGACGGCTCATTTGTCAACAGTGGTCGCTGGTCCCAGTGGAAGGATCAGGTCCTGCCGCCGCAGGGGGAGGCGCGGCACGATCACTGGATTCTGGCCGAGCTATTGCAGCGAGTGCGGCAGCTCTACAAGCAGAAGGGCGGCAAGTTCCCGGAACCAATCATGGCGCTCACGTCGAACTACAAGGACCCGCGCAAACCCGAGCTCGATGAGCTCGCGCAGGAGGTCAACGGATTCGATCTGACGACCAAGCAGCGCCTGGACAGCTTCGCCAAGCTCAAGGACGATGGGACGACGACGGTGGGAGATTGGATCTACACGGGCAGCTACCCGGAGAGCGGCAACCTGATGAAGCGCCGCGCCGGCGTGCAGGACGTTCAGAAGAACGACCCGACGGGCATGGGGTTCTTCCCCAATTGGGCTTGGAGCTGGCCGTTGAATCGCCGCGTGATGTACAACCGTGCTTCGGCGGACATCAACGGGCGGCCGTGGGATCCGACCCGTGCGGGAATCCAGTGGGACGCGGCGCAGCAAAAGTGGGTGGGCGACGTGCCCGACTACCCGCCCACCATGGATCCGAAGAATCCCAAGGCGTGGGGACCCTTCATCATGACCGGTGAGGGGGTCGGCCGGCTCTTCTCCAACTCGATGATCGACGGGCCGTTCCCCGAGCACTACGAGCCGGTCGAAGCCCCCATCCCGAACCCGTTGCATCCGAGCCAGTCGGAATCGCCGGTCGCCTTCCTCTATGACAAGGCGGCGGGACGGGAGAACCGGTTCGGCACGGTCGCGGACTACCCGTACGTGGCGACGAGCTACCGGCTCACGGAGCACGAGCATTACGTCACGCAGCACGTCCCCTACTTGGTCGGCCTGCAGCCCAAGCCGTTCGTCGAGGTGCCGGAGGAGCTCGCGCGCGAGAAGGGCATCAAGAACGGCGACCTCGTGCGCGTGTCGTCCAAGCGCGGGAAGCTCGAAGTGCTTGCGATGGTCACCAAGCGCCTGGGACCGGTCGAAGTCGGCGGCAAGCGGGTGTACCAGATTGGCATTCCGATTCATTGGGGCTTCGTCGGAATTTCAGCAGAGCGGGACCCGAGCAAAGGCGCACATTGGCTCGCCAACGCGCTTACGCCGTTCGTCGGTGACGCCAACGCGCGGACGCCCGAGTTCAAAGCGTTCCTCGTGAACATCGAGAAGGCTTGATGGAGCGAGCCGAGCTGGTGGCGGTCGAGCTGTGGACGGAGCGCCGCGAACGGGCCGAGGTGCTGCTCGAGCGCTATCCCTTTGCCGCGGAGCTGTTACGCCTCTACCTGGCGCTGGTCGATGTCCAGGAACGCGCGTTTGTCGCCGCCCGATCGGACGAGCCGGAGCCGGCGCAGCTCGCGACGTACATCGCCGAGCACGTATTACACCGCGTCGTCGACGCCACGGTCGCTCAGGGTCCGAAGGAGCTGGGAGCCGCGGCGCGGGAGCGGCTTGCGGCGGGACACCTCGATGAGCTGGTCGCTGGGTGGCTCCGGGGCGAGGAGCAGTCCGATATCGATCGGTACCTCGGGCGAGCGGCCTGTGCCCCGCTGCTCGAGGCGATGGGCGAGCGCGCGGGGCTCGCGTGTCGTCGCGACGAACAGGGGAGGCGGGGGGAACACTGCCCCATCTGCGGGAGCCTCCCGCAGCTCGCGTACTTCGAGGCCACGGGTGACGACTTGGTGACCGCTCCGCGCCGCTTGCTTTGCGCGCGCTGCGCTCACGCGTGGATCTTTCCGCGCCTGACGTGTGCGGGCTGCGGGGAGACGGCCGACGACCGGCTCATCGTTTACGCGGAGACGGAGCGGTTCCCCCATATTCGCGTCGATGCCTGCGCAACCTGTCGTCGCTACCTCTTGACCGTCGATCTTCGCAAGGCACCCGATGCCGTGCCGATCGTCGACGAGCTGGCGGCGCTGCCCCTCGATCTGTACGCACAGGACCGCAGCCTGAGCAAGATCACGGTCAATATGATGGGGATCGGATAAGGAGAACCACGATGGCAAAAGCGGTTGGGTTCTTCACGGACGAGACCGTCTGCATCGGCTGCAAGGCGTGCGAGGTCGCCTGCAAGGAGTGGAATCAGCTCCCCGGCAACCCGCCCGAGTTTCTCGACAGCTTCGACAACACCGGTCAGCTCGACGCGCAGAATTGGCGCCACGTGAAGTTCATCGAGAAGTCGCCCGCCGGACGTCCGGGGGGCGTCGCCTGGACGATGATGAGCGACGTGTGCAAGCACTGCTCCGAGGCAAGCTGCATGGAGGTGTGTCCAACCAACGCCATCATCAGGACGGAGTTCGACACCGTCTACATTCAACCCGACGTCTGCAATGGGTGCCGCGACTGCATCGCGGCGTGCCCGTATCACGTCATTGGCTTCGACGAACACCGCGGGCTCGCGCAGAAGTGCACCTTCTGTTACGACCGCCTCCAGAACAACCTCATGCCTGCCTGCGCCACTGCGTGCCCGACGCAATCGATCCGCTTCGGCGACCTGGACGAAATGCGCCGGCTCGCTGCCGCGCGCGTCGAGCAGCTGCACGCGCAGGGCAAGTCGGAAGCGCGCGTGTATGGAGACAAGGAGTACGGCGGTCTGCACACGCTGTTCGTGCTGACGGATAAGCCGGAGGTGTATGGCTTGCCGAGCGCCGAGAGCGCTGTCCTGCCCCGTCGCAACAACCGCGCGAGCTATCTCGGCTCGGTCGCGACGGCCCTTTTGGCCACGGTGGGCGCGCTGGTCGCGATCCGCGGCCGTCGTGCGACAGAGGTGAGGGGAGAACAGGCGCCATGATAGAGCACTTTGCCGCTCCACCCCACTGGGGCTGGTACATCGTAGGCTACTTCTTCTTCGGCGGCATCGCCGGTGGCGCGTACGTGCTCGGGACGATGTTGCGGCTCTGGGGTGAACCCCGTGACGCCGGTGCGGCGCGCCTCGCGTTCAAGATCAGCTTCTGGGTATTGCTGATTTGTCCCATCCTGTTGACGCTCGACCTCGGCAAGCCGTTCCGGTTCTGGCACATGCTCGTGGACGCCCGCACGTTGGGGATCGCGTTCAAGTACTGGTCTCCGATGTCGGTGGGCGCGTGGGTTCTGACTGTCTTTGGCGTGTTCGCGGCCGGATCGTTCGTGGAGGCGTGGCGTCCCCAGAGCGGGATCGGTCGGCTCCTGAGCGGCCCGCTTGGCCGCCCGTTCATGATCGTGGGCGCGGCGTTGGGCCTCTTTATTACGGCGTACACGGGAGTCCTTTTGAGCGTCAGCAACCAACCCGTGTGGAGCGACACGTGGGCGCTGGGCGGCCTCTTTCTCGCCTCAGCGCTGAGCGCCGCCGCCGCCGCGATTGCCTTCGTCGCAATCCGTCGCGGCGGGGACGCGGTGGTGAGCAATGCGAAGCTGTTCGCGGCTGATCGGTACTTCATCATCCTCGAGCTCGTCCTGCTCGTCGTATTCTTCCTGACACTCGGTGCGGCGGCGTCGAAGGTGCTTGCCGTACGCTGGCTCGTGCTCTGGCTCATCGTGCTCGCCGGCACGATAATCCCGTTGGCGATGTACGTGCGGCCGGTCCTCGCGCAGGGACGCTCGCCGCTGCTCGCACCCGGTCTGGTGTTGCTGGGCAACGTCGCGCTTCGCGCAGTCATCGTTTTCGGCGCCCAGGCCTAGGAGCATTTCCGTCGCTGCGGATCACATGCTGAAGATCGGCGTGCGGTTGCCGTGTCCCGTCGACGACATCGGTGAGCACCTCGCCGACGTTCGGGCGCTGGAAGCTGCCGGCGTGGATTCGATCTGGCTCGACCGGAGGGGTGGGCCCACCTCCGGACAGGATCCCTGGATGGTGCTGGCAGCGGCCGCGGTCATCACGGGACGCGTGCGCCTCGGCACCTCTCTCGTTCCCGCCGACCTCCGCGCCGCCGATATCCTGTCCCAACGGTTGGTCACCTTGCAGCACCTGTCGCGGGGGCGAGGGATGGTGAGAATGGAGTTCGCGTCGCCCTCCGAACCCGTCGAAGAGTGCATCGCGCTGGTGCGACGCGCCTGTGGTGATGGTCTCCCGGTCCTCCTCGACGCTGTCGACGAGATGAGGAATGGGAGTCAGGCCGCGTTCCAGCGCGTCCTCGCGGTGCGGCAACGCCAGGGCGCGACTACGCCACCCGAGCTCTGGGCCGAGGTCGCCGAGCCGGACTCGCGCGCGAGCTGGAAAGAGGTGCGGCGCGCCTGCGAAGAGAAAGGGGCAACCGGAGTGATCGTGCCCTTCGGCCCGCGTCTCCTTGATCTCCTCCGACGGCCAGACGAAGAGGACGACCGCTCCGACCTGTTCGTGGCCCAGGGTTGAGCCACCCGCCGATCATCGCCGTCGTCGGTCGGAGTGGCAGCGGCAAGACGACCCTGATCGAGCAGCTCATCCCGGAGCTCAGACGCCGGGGCCGGCACGTCGGCGCCGTCAAGCACACCCATCATGCCTTCGACCTCGATCCGAGCGGCAAAGACTCGTGGCGTCTGTTTCACGCTGGTGCACCGGTGGTCGCGTTCGCGTCGGCTGCTGAGTTGGTGGTGATGCGGCACTTGGAGCGCGAACTCTCGTTGGAGGAGATCGTCACCCGGTATCTTGGCGACGTGGAGCTGGTGTTGGTGGAGGGGTTCAAGGAGCTCCCCCTTCGGAAGATCGAAGTCGTGCGATCCGGACAGGAGCTCTTGTGCTCGCTCGACGACCTCATCGCGGTCGTCAGTGACGATCCGCGCGACTTGGTCGTGCCCACCTTTCGCCCCGCCGATGTCGGGGCCCTTGCGACGTTCGTGGAGGCAACCGCCTTTCGCGGTTGATCCTCGGCCAGGCGGGAGCCATTTTCCCCTCAAGGCTCAAACCGGAGTACGGTCTCATGACGAAGGTGTTGACCCGCCTCACCGAACCGCTGGTTCGGGAGAACGGTGCCCTGCGTCCGGCGTCCTGGAGCGAGGCCCTCGATCGGGCCGCCGAGGGATTCCGACGCGTCAAGGCACATCACGGTGGCGACGCCATCGGCACGTTCAGCTGCTCGAAGGCCAGCAACGAGATGAACTACATGGCCGGCAAGCTGACGCGCGTGGCGTTCGGCACTCACAACGTCGACAGCTGCAACCGCACCTGACACGCTCCTAGCGTCGTCGGTCTGGCGACAGTGTTCGGCGCCGGCGGGGGGACGTCCTCCTACCGTGAGGTGGAAGAGACCGATGTTCTCTTCCTCTGGGGGGCGAACGCGCGCGAAAACCACCCGATCTTCTTTCACCATGTGCTGAAGGGCGTGCACCGCGGCGCCCGGTTGTTCGCCGTCGATCCGCGCCGCACCCCCTCGGCCGAGTGGGCCGACGCCTGGCTCGGTCTGAACGTCGGGTCCGACATCGCGCTCGCCAATGCGATGGCCCGCGAGATCATCCACGCCGGGCTCGCGAACGACGCCTTCATCAAGCACGCCACCACAGGATTCGACGCGTACAAGACGTGCGTCGAGCGCTACACCCTGGAGTTCGCCGAACGGGCGACGGGGGTGCCGGCGGATGTGATCCGGCAAGCTGCGCACGCCTACGCCCGCGCCGACCGCGCGATCATCTGCTGGACGCTGGGCATCACCGAGCACCACAACGCTGTCGACAACGTGCTCGCGCTCATCAACCTGGCGCTGCTGACGGGCCACGTGGGGCGCTATGGCTCGGGCGTGAACCCGCTGCGCGGGCAGAACAACGTCCAGGGCGGCGGCGACATGGGCGCGATCCCGAACCGCCTCGTGGGATTCCAGGACTGGACCACCGACCAGAGCATCCGCGCCAAGTTCGAGCGCGCGTGGGGCGTGCCGTTGACGCCGCAGTACGGGAAAAACCTTACGCAGATGTTCGAGGCAATGGAGCAGGGTGAGCTGCATGCGATTTACGCAATCGGTGAGAACCCGGCTCAGGCCGAAGCCGATCAGCACCGCGCACAACGCCTCTTGGCGGGACTCGATCACCTCGTCGTGCAGGACATCTTCCTGACGCGCACGGCCGAGTTCGCGCACGTCGTGCTGCCGGCATCGGCCAGCTGGTGCGAATCGGAGGGAACGGTCACGAACAGCGAGCGGCGCGTGCAGCGGATGCGCGCGGCGTTGCAGCCGCCTTTCGATGCGCGTGACGACATCTGGATTATCTGTGAAATCGCCCGCCGCCTGGGCTGCGACTGGGGCCACCCCAAGCCTGAGGAGATCTGGAACGAGCTCCGCGGCCTCGCGCCGATGTTCAAGGGGATGACGTACGAGCGGCTCGAGAAGGAAGGTGGACTGCAGTGGCCCTGCTATGACGAGCACCATCCCGGCGAGCTCTTCCTGCACAGCCGCCTGTGGAAGGAGCCGCGAGAGGGTCCGGCCGCGCCGTTCTCGGTGGTCGAGGATGATCCGCCGCTCGAGCGTCCCGACGCCGACTACCCGTTCCAACTCACCACGGGCCGGCGTCTCGACTCGTACAACACGGGTGTGCAGACGGGGAGCTACAGCTCGCCGTTGCGGCGCGGGGAGACGGTCGACCTCTCGCCCGAGGATGCCGCACGCCTCGGTTTGCGGGAAGGGGATCCCGTCCGCGTGACGTCGCGCCGCGGGCACGTGGTGGCGCCCGCGCACCTCGATCGCTCGCTGCGCGCCGGTCTCGTGTTCATGACCCTGCACTTTCAGGACGAGGTTCGAACCAACGTTCTCACCGTTGATTATACGGATCCCAAGTCGGGCACGGCGGAGTTCAAGGCGTGCGCGGTTCGTCTCGAACCCCTGAGCGACTGAAAGATCATGGATCTCCGCCTGCACGACGCTGAGCCATCGGCCGCGGAGAAGGCGGCGGTCGATGCAGTACTCGGTGCGGCGACGTCGGGCTGGGAGGGCGGCGAGCGCGAGTCGCGCGACGCGCACACCGCCGCCGGCGGTCACGCGGCGCGCGCACGGAGGCACCTTCTGCTCCCCGCGTTCCATGCGGTCACGTCGCGCGTGGGGTGGATCAGCGAAGGCGCGTTCAACTACATCTGCGAACGGCTGACGGTCCCTCCCGCCGAGGCGTACGGCGTCGTCACCTTCTACGGGCTGCTCTCAACGGAGCCGCGCCCGCCGCGCGTGGTTCATGTGTGCGACGACATCGCCTGCCGTGCGAAAGGCGCCGAGAAGATCTGCGCGGAGCTCGAGAAAAAAGTCGGGCCCATGGTCCATGGCCCGGTCGGGAACCATCACAAGATCCCGGAGAGCGGCTGGCTGCGGAGCCCGTGCCTCGGCCTCTGCGAACAGGCTCCCGCCGCGCTGTTGACCGAGGCCGGCGTGAAACCAGTCGAACGGCTCTTCGGCGCGGTAGACGCCGCGAATGTAGCCAAAGTGCTCAAGGGCGAGCTGGCGGCCACCGCCAAGCCACGGATCAAGATCCCGCAGGCCGGCGCGCCGTCGCTGCGCATCCTGCGGCGCGTCGACGTCGTGGATCCGTCGAGTTTAGACGATTACCGGACACGGAGTGGCTACGAGGCGCTGCGCCGTGCGTTCGAGCTCGGGCCCGAGGGCGTGATCCGCGAGATCACCGAAGCCAAGCTGATGGGGCGCGGAGGGGCGGCGTTCCCAACGGGCCGCAAGTGGGATGCCGTCGCACGCCAACCGGTGCGGCCGCACTACCTGGTTTGCAACGCCGACGAGTCGGAGCCCGGCACGTTCAAGGACCGCGTCGTCATGGAGGGCGATCCCTTCAGTGTGATCGAGGCGATGACGATCGCCGGGGTCGCGACGGGATGTGCGCGGGGATTCATCTATCTCCGCGGCGAGTACCCGCTGGCGCGCGAACGGCTGCAACACGCGATCGACGCGGCCTCGGAGCGCGGCCTCCTCGGCGCCGATGTCATGGGGCGCGGCGTTGCGTTCGACATCGAGATTCGCAAAGGCGGCGGCGCGTACATCTGTGGTGAAGAGACGGCGATCTTCAACTCGATCGAAGGACTGCGCGGCGAGCCGCGCAACAAGCCGCCGTTCCCGGTCCAGGCGGGCCTCTTCGGCAAGCCGACGGTCGTGAACAACGTCGAGACGTTGATCAACGTGCTCGAGATCTTGCGGATCGGCGGGCCGGCGTACGCCACGATCGGCACGCCCGACTCGACCGGCACGCGGCTCTTCTGTCTCTCGGGGGCGATCGCCAAGCCGGGCGTGTACGAGGTCCCTTTCGGCATGAAGCTGCGAGAGCTGCTCGATCTCGCCGGCGGCGTCCCCGGTGGCCGCAAAGCGCAAGCTATTCTCTTGGGCGGCGCCGCAGGCGTGTTCCTGCGCCCCGATGAGATCGATCTGTCACTTACGTTCGAGGGCGCGCGCGCAGCGCAAGCGACCCTCGGCTCGGGCGTGGTGATGGTGTTCGATGACTCGATCGACATGAAAGACATCCTCCTGCGGATCGCGTCGTTCTTCCGCGACGAGTCGTGCGGGCAGTGCGTCCCCTGTCGCGTGGGGACGGTGCGGCAGGAAGAAGCGCTGCATCGCCTCACGCGCAAGAAGCCCCGCGGCGGCGCGGACAAGGAGCTGGCGCTCCTCGAAGAAGTAGGCCTCGCGATGAAAGACGCGTCGATCTGCGGGCTCGGCCAGACCGCCTACAGCGCTGTCGAGTCCGCGGTCAAGCGGCTGCGGCTGTTCGCATGAGCGCCCTGGTTCGCATGGGTCCGCCTCGCCGCACCGTCGAGTTGACGATCGACGGCGCCAAGGTCCAGGTGCCCGAAGGCACGACGATCTACGATGCCTGTCGCGAACAGGGGACGGGCACCACGATTCCGACGCTGTGCTACCTCGAGACACTCCATCCGGTCAACGTGTGCCGTGTGTGCGTCGTCGAGGTCGAAGGCTCGCGCGTGCTCGTGCCATCGTGCTCGCGGAAGGTCGAGCCCGGCATGATCGTGAAGACGAACACCGACCGCGTGCGGCACAGTCGCAAAATGGTGCTCGAGTTTCTCGC
>Ga0070694_100002114_pt1 | contig 11770 bp, 7 predicted proteins | sample KBSK1251metaG_FD_65470 | JGI IMG/M metagenome (GOLD analysis project Ga0070694, IMG submission 65470) | Corn, switchgrass and miscanthus rhizosphere microbial communities from Kellogg Biological Station, Michigan, USA - KBS K1-25-1 metaG | ecosystem: Host-associated > Plants > Roots >... | reverse complement strand
TTTCATGCGGCTGTTTGAGCGCGGCAAAGCGCCGCGCATCTTAATGCTGAAAGACGGCAACATCGTAAAAATCTGGGATGGGGTGGTGCCGACCGAAGCCGAAGTCAAATCGCTCTCTTCTCACTAACTGAAGGATCGCCCGGCAAAGAATCGGTTTGAAAGTGTGGCGTGCGCTGTGCCGGCACGTGATTTTTGACCGGCCAAATCTCGCTGATTCCCAATTCGATCAGGCTCGGCCACGAAAGCTGTCCGGCCGCATCGCTTTGGCCATTGACCCACACGATCTGCCTCAAACACTCATCTTCCATGACTAAAAAACCGCGCCGCCCTTGCCGCAGGTATTCAAGCGCACGTTTGAAATACCACGAGGGCAAAGCTTGGCGGTAGGCTAACACTGTCGTCACAAAATCGCGGGCGTGTAGTTCCAGCAACTTCGCCTGCGGCAAGAGCAGCGGCGTTTCATCTGAAATCAGCTTTCGTTCCTGAGGCAAGGCCGTAGAGTTCAGATACCGGCGGAGGCGCGACTTAGCTGGGCGCTCCAATTGACGCCAGGTTTCAGTGAGCAACGAAAGCGCCGCGCGTGGCACTCCGGCTCTGCGAGCTTCCATCCGTGTTACGCCATAAAAATCCTTAGCTTGCCGCAATATGTTCCAGAGCGTTGGGCGTGATTTGGCCCAAGTGCGAACTTGCGTAAGAGCAGATGAAGCGGGGGCCTGAAGTGCATGCCGATGAATGATCAGTTCGCAGTTGCGCCGCAGTGTGTTGGTGAAACGAAATTTGTAGCTTTCGTCGCCGATGCCGAAATCCAGTTTCCGGATCCCTGATGTGCGGCAATAGCGCGCCACTTCCCACGCCAGGATTTCACCCGGCGAAGTGCCGATCACTCCGCTATCAAATGTTGTCGCATACAACGTCATGCAGTCGCGATGCTCAAAGCCGAAATAAAGCGCCATCGGCTGGCCATCGAAGAAAAGTGTTGGCACGCACACTTTGCCGACTGGCGATAAATTCTCAGTCAGCAGATCGAACAAGCGACACAGACTGTTGTCGTCTTCGGGATCGTAGAGGCTGGGTTGGCCGCAGAGCAGATAACGGACGGTGTGAAAGCGGTAAAAGTCGCGGAGCAACGGTCGGACTTCAGCTTGCTCGCGCACGACTTTGAATTCGAGTCGGCCTTTGCGCGCGAGCGTCTTGGCTTTGCGCGCCACGCCTTTCTTTTCGAGCAATTCATCGAGCGCCGTGCTGTCTGCCTGAGCCAGATCGAGTACCGGCCCAATATTGGTCGCGCGCAGGTCAGCTTGCCAGCCGCGCACACGCCCCAATTCGCTGAAGAGGTTTGCGGTGCTTGAACCCTCTGCCAGATTCGTGAGTCGCACTTCATCCCACGGCGGCGCGTCCTGCTCAAGATAAACCAAACACTGCTCAAGAAACTCTGCGCGCCACGCCGGTTCGGCAATCACATCGCAGTAATCAGCCCACGGCAGCGCGAGAAATTCAAGGCTCCAACTGGTAGCGAGGCCGCGCCGCACACGCCGCCGAGTGAAAGGCGCGAGGCCAATTAATCGCTCTTGATCGTAGCCCGCGAGGATCAACGGCTGACCATCACGGTCAAACTCAGCGCAGGCCTTCGCCCATTCATAGGTGCAAAACACCTCATCATTCCCGGCCCGTTCGAGCAGCGCTGCCCAGGCTTCGGCCCATTCTGGGACTTCGGGGAATTCAGTCAATGCTTCGATGTGGATTGCCATGACGTCTCGCGGAAAGTTCTGCGCTGCTCTTCGTCAGCTTAGTGCTCTTCGTGGCTGGTTTCAAACTCCAAATTTCAACTCGTGCCGGTTGAACCACAAACAACCGAGATAGACCACGCCGCCGGCCGCCACCGCGCCCCACAACCCGAAGTGACGCACTTGCCAAACCACAAGCGTCATCAACGCCAGTGGCCATGAACAAGCGATCAGCGCGCGCCACACCGTCAGCCGGAAAAGGCGTGTGGCCGAATAGCCGACTTCGACCGCCGCCACGATGGTCATTGAAAGCAATTGCACCGCAGCCGCGCCGGTCGCGCCGTAACGCGGGATGAGAATCAGATTGAGCGCAATATTTGCCGCCACTCCCACCGCATTGCCAACCAGGTCAATGTGCTGTTTGCTGGTTGCCACCAACCCTCTCGCCGTAATCATGACGAAAGCAAAAGGGATGACGCTCACCGCCAGCAAACTGAGCGGCACAGCGGCAGGCGCGTAGGTCTCGCCAAAAACCAACACCAGCGCATCGCGGGAGAGCAGAATGATGCCGACCGCCATCGGCAGCGCGAGTGAAATGATGAGTTTCAAATGATGCGAGAGGAACTCTCCCAGCTTCTCCATCGAACCGATGGCCAAGCGTGTGGCCGTCGGCTGAATGACGGTCGCAAAACTGGACAGGAGCACCGACACCGGAATCAGAATTCGCGAAGCGACACCGAACTGCGCCGCCTCCGCTTCCCCGCACAATTTACCAACGAGCACGGCCGCCGCTTGCCAATGCAAAGCCGCGAGAATCGTCACGCCCGCAAAGGTCGGCGTCTTCGAGGCGATCTCGCGAATCAATGACCATTGCGCCAAAGCCAGCGCTTTCAGCCGATGGCGCAGCACAATCGCATACACCGCGCAGGCCATCAGGCGCGAGACAGTGACCATCAGAAAAATCGCCGCCAGCCCGTAACCGCGATAGAGCAAGACTATCGGCACGATGGTGCGCGCCAAATTTTCAGTCGTGCTCGCCATGGCAATCACCCTCGCCCGCCCGTAAGCGGTGAAGGTCGGCTCGGCGATACTGATCAAACCGGTCGGCAGCATAGCCAGGCTCAAGACCGCATTCGCCCAATGCACTTCGGGCGAAGTGCTCACCACGAACCCCATGCCCGTCATGACTACCGCGCAGACCACTGACCAACCCAACAGATAATAAGTCGCGCTGGCGATGAATGGGCCGCGCTCTCGTTCGCTGCGGCGTGAGATCTCGCTGGTCAGGTAAGGGCCGAGGCCAAACGAGCAAAGAATGATGAAGATCGAGCCGACGCTCATGACGATGGTGAAGCGTCCGAGTTCTTCGGTCTCCCGCCAACGCGCCATGAGCGCCCAGAGCACCACACTGTTGGCGATGCTGAGCGAAGCCGACCAGACCATCCAGGCGGCGTTACGGAGGAGAGAGGGGTGATGCGTAGTGCGTGATGCGTCATGATCCGCTCCGACATCGTCCTTCTGCGCTATGACCTTCATTAACTTCTTACTCCTGACATACCACTCATGACTTCTTTACGCATCACGCATCACTTCTTTTTGACTGGCGCGATTGACAGCGATCAGTAGACCGCAAAAGAGAAAACAAAAGTGCAGCATATATCCGCCCAGCCAGCCCGGCTCTTTGAGTCCGTTCAGCAAAAAGGCCGCCAGCCCAGTCATCAACCCCACTGAAAGCGCGCTTAAAAATGGATCCCGCTTCCGCAGCGCCAGCCACCCTTGCCAAAAGCTACTGGCCAGCAGCGCCAGAAAAAAGATGCCGCCCATGACCCCGGTTTCGGCGGCAATGTAAAGGTACATATTGTGAACAGCGGAGGGCAGCGTGTCGGTGATGCTTTCTGAAGTGTGATCGTAACGGCGCATCTCGGTCTCATAGCAGTTCAACCCCACGCCGAACACTGGATTATTCTCGATCATCTCGACGGCCACTTCTGCCAGCGGCACGCGGACATAAGCTGCGCCTCGGTCATCTTCGGTCAGGCGCTCATAGATCGTTCCGGCAAATGGCAAGCAAAGCAAAGTCACGGCTAAGCCCATACCTGTCATAGCGAGAGTGAATCGCCCGCGATCATTAGGCGGGAGCGCACGATAAGCGAGCCCGGCGAAGATCAGCAATGATAGACCGAATGAGATCCAACCGCCGCGCGCGTAAGTCATGACTAGTGCGATCACGCTCATGATTGAAGTGACGATGAGCAGGAATCGTCGCCAGCCTTGGAAGCCAGGGGCGCGCAGCAGCAACATGGCGAGCATGACCGGCAAGCAGGTCGTCAAACACCAACCGAAGCTTGTCGAGGACACAAATGCACCAGAGATGCGTGTGACATCCAGATTTTCCGCGAGCGTTTCGGTCCAATTCAGCTCTGGTGAAGTCAATTGCCAAAGATTGAAGCCGCCCACTCGCGATTGCAGGAAACCCAGCAGGCAATTCAGCGCCATGACGATGGTGATGCAGATCACGCTCGCGCGCAGCGCTTGACGGTCACTGAAGTAGAACGCGATGAGAAAACACATGAGCAACGATGTGCCCAGTCCCCACAAGCCGCAAAAGCCCTTCCAGGCCGACGCGCCATAGACTGACGAAAGCACACTCCAACCACAGAGACCGGCGACCGCAAGAGAAAAAGAGATCGGAAAGACGCGTTCGCGCGTTTGCCCGAGCCAGCGCTGACTCAAATAAGCGAGGCCGAGCATGAGGCTCACAATCAGTATGAGCGAGACGGTCAAACCCGACTGGCCCCAATTCACTTCCGGATTGACGAAGAGCGTCATCTGCGCCAGAAGCAAGAACGGGCTGATAAGCAGCGCCAGACGCAGCGGCGGAATGAGCGAAAGGCGTAAGGTGGACCAAGCCAACATGCCTAGCACACCGGTCAACCCCGCGCACACCACAACCAAGCGGGCTTTCGGCCACACTGCGACTGTCCCCAGCACGCCTCCGATCACCACTGCGGTCAGCAGCATCAAGCCGATGATGATAGGCCATGAAAAACGCGCGACCAAGCGGATCATACCGCCTCTGACCATTCCTCCCGTCTCCCTGATCTGTTGCTGCATACTGCTCATCGCGCTCTTTGCCTTACATCGCTCCCGTGCCGCGCATAACGGCGGGGATGGTTTTGCACAAAATCTTCAGATCGAGGGCGAGTGACCAGTTGTCAATGTAATCGAGGTCTTGTTGAATCCATTGATCGAAGCTCGTCTGGCTGCGGCCAGAGACTTGCCAGATACAGGTGATGCCCGGCTTGACGCTGAAGCGACGATTGAACCAGAACTCGTGGAACCGCTCGAAGTCACGCACCGACATCGGGCGCGGGCCGACGAGCGAAAGATGGCCGAGCACGACATTGAAAAGCTGCGGCAATTCATCGAGGCTCGTCTTGCGCAGAAAGGCGCCGATGGGCGTAACGCGCGGATCATTGCGAATCTTGAAGACCGGGCCGGAGACTTCGTTGAGGTGCTCGACTTCGGCCATCCGCTGCTCAGCATCGGGAACCATGGTGCGGAACTTGAACATGCGGAAGCGGCGCTTGTTGTGGCCGACGCGCTCTTGAATAAAGAAGACCGGGCCGGGCGAAGTGAGCTTGATGAGCAAAGCAATGACCGACAAAACCGGCGCGAGGATGAGGATCAAGAGAGTAGAACCGATAAAATCAATCACGCGCTTGAGCGTCATCATCCAGTTGATCTCTGGCCCGGTGTAGAGCGAGATGATCGGCGTGTCTTCCAGTTGATCGGCGACCGCGCGCGCCAAACGCAGATTGAAAAGATCGGAGAGCATGCGTACCGTCACGCCTTGATCTTCGGCGACCTGGACGATGTCCGCCATCTCTTCGTAGAAGGTTTTGATCGGCAGCGCAATAAGCATTTCGTCCACCACATTCGACGAAAGAATCTGCGCCATTTGATCAAGCGGCCCCAGCACATCCGGCTCCTTCACGTTGTCAATAAAGCCGATGAGTTGATAACCCAACTCCGGGTGATCCGCGATCATCTCCGCCATTTGCCGCGCCCGCGCCCCAGTGCCGACAATCACCATGCGGCGCAGGTTGCGACCGCGCAAACGGAACTGGCGCAGGACCGCGCGCTTGACGATCCGCATAACAAACATCATGGCCGCCGCCAATAGACAGAAACCCAGTACCACGCCTCTCGTCACCACTTCCCACTGCGCGATCAACCCCAGCGCCGCCAGGATCAGCGCGCAGAGGCCGGCGGCTTTGATCGCATCGCCCAACTCATGCCGCCAACTCGACAATCGTTTGGAGCGGTAGAGCCAGAGCGAAGAAAGCCCGATGTTCCAACCGAGCAGGAGCATGGCAAAGAACATGATGTTGACGCCGCGCGAAGCGAGCGCCGCATCACGCAAGCGCTCCCAGTAGTACGGCGAGACCCAGGCCGCCGCCGCAACGAAAGCGGAAACGAGCGCCACCAGGTCAACGATTTTGTGTGTCAGCGTGAGCGATGATCTTTGCGAGGAAGTCATGGCATCCTTCTGAGCTGAAACAGCGGTTTGAAAACGATATGAAGCAAACTCTTACTTGCTCCACACTAGGCCCGCTTGAACAAACGATAGCGAAGCAGCGTGAGTAAAGCGTAAACGCCGTCGGTCCACTTGATCTTTTTGCCTTCGTCGGAGGTGCGTCCGACGTAATCAATCGGCACTTCGTAGATCTCCAAACCTGAGCGCAGCACTTTGGCCGTCACTTCAGGGCAGAACTCAAAGCCTTCAGCCTCAAGCGGCATGTTTTTGAGCACATCGGCGCGGAAAACTTTGTAGGCCGTGGCCTCATCCGAAATGCGCGCGCCAAATAACAGATTGACCGCGAAAGTGAGAATGCGGTTGGCGAGCCAGTTGGCGAACTTCATGTTCTCGATCCGTCCGCGGAAGCGCGAGCCGTAAACCACGTCAGCCTTGCCGTCAATGATCGGCTGAATCAGCGACGGGTAGACGTTCGGATCAAGTTCCATATCGCCGTCCTGGAAGAGAATGATGTCTCCGGTCGCATAACGCAAGCCGATTCTGACCGCTGTGCCTTTCCCAAAATTCAACACCGAATGATGCACGGTGATGTTCGGCAGCCCCTTGTAAGCGTCCAGCTTCTGCGTTGTCCCGTCATTCGAGCCGTCGTCCACAATCACGATTTCGCGTGTCACACCTGCGGGCAGTTTCACTCCCTGCACAGCGGCGACGACTTGGTCAATGTTGTGATATTCGTTGTACGCTGGAACGATGATCGAAAGTTTGCGCTTATTGGGCGGCAGCGGCTCGCGTTTCCGCTTTGGCTCGCGCAGCCAACTGCGATCATGCTGCGGGCGGATAAAGGTATCGATAAACATCGCCGCGAAAATCGCGAGGAAGAAATCCACCGGCAGCCGATAGCGCGTCGTCGGCAGAAAGATCGAATAAGCCCCGGTCAGCGAAATGATGTAGACATAAGCCAACGCAAAGCGCCGCCACTCGCGCAAGCCGAGCAGCATACCAATCAATCCGAGCAGCGGCAGCGGGCCATAACTCACTATCGAAATGAGAGTGCGTGACATCGTGACCTGGCCGTTTTTGCTCACCGCATCGGGGAACGGGCTCCAGAAGCGGAGAAACTTTTTCCAGGTCAACAGAGCGAAGCGCTGCGGGTCTTGGCGCACAAAATCCATTCCGCGCTGCCACGCCAGGCGTTCGCGCGCGATCCGTGACTCGACCGGCCCCAACGATGCGACTTGTTCATTGATCTTTGCGGATTCGGCCATAAAGGCTGTCCTCGGCGCAGCAGACTCTTCGCCAACGTACTCAATCCCGGCTTTGCCGTAAGTCGCGTAGGTTTCGTTGTTGCCTTTCCAGAAGCTGATGCCGCCCGCACAGTTAATCATAATGAAGCGGTCATAAGCGGCATAATTGCGCGCAGCCCACAAACCTACCGGCGCGAACGCGCCAAGCATAAAGACCGCCATCGCCACGACCGACTTCGTGCGCGGATAAACTCTCGACCCGACCCACAACGCGATCAACGGCAGCGCCAGCATCACTGTCGGCACTGACAACACACCAAGCCCCACACAAAGCCCCGCGCCAAGCAGTGTTTTCAAACGCGGCGAAGCGTCGAACGTGACCAGACCGAGGAAGCATAAGGCCATCAGGAAAATGAAGACCGTCTGCGGATACTCGAACATCGCCGAGACATAAATGTAGTAAGGGTAAACTGCCAGCACCGTGCCCGCGATGGCGCCGACGACGGGGTTGACCAGACGACGGCCCAACAAATAAGCTACCCCGCAAGTGAGCGCGCCCATCAATACCCACACCAATCGCAGCGCGAGAATGCTTTTGCCGAAGAGAGCATAAACGAAGGCGATCAATAGGCCTTGCATGGGCACGGTGACGGCATTGTCTTCGAGCGGGCCGAAGCTGCCGGTGGTGATCAGATTGAGCGCGATTTTTTCGTAAGCGTGCCCATCAGCCCACAGAATCTGTGATGGCAATGACAGCGCAAATCCGACGCGCAGCACGAGCGCGAGCAGAAAAATGATCAAGAACATGCGCCGATGATCTTCAGCCATCTGAATCAAACGCGGGGAGGCGAGCCACGCACGAATCTTGGCGAGCGGTGTCGCAGTGTGGGAAGTGGACGGCGGTTGGGTTGGCTGTTGGTCAATCATCTGTAGTTTCGTCTCCGTCAAGATGGTCGTGGATCGCAGACTATCAGTCTGCGGAAGTCTCACGTTTGCGCCTTTTGGTTTTCATCAAGCAGTTTGGGCGGTTCGGGCCGAAACCATCCGCAGACTAAACAGTCTGCGGTACACCGCTAAACCACGCGGGCAATCGCCTGTGGCAAAGAGTCACGGCGGCGATTGAGCACTACGCCCAGGATTTTGGCTTGCGCGTTTTGCAACGCGGCGCGCGCTTCTTCCACTCGTGCGCACTTCGTTTCATTCTGCTGCGCGACCAGAATCACGCCATCAGTTTGCGCGGCGAGCAACGCGACTTCCGAATACGCGCCGATGGCGGGCGCGTCAATCAAGACATAATCGAATCGGCCCCGCAGCTTCTCCATCATCGCTGGAATGTCGCAGAGGCTGAGTAAATCATTGAGCACGACATTACCCTGCGCTGAAGCGACCTCGCGCAAGTTCGGTGCATCACTACTGCGCAGCGTGAGTTGATAGCTGTTGGCGCCTTCGATGATCTTGCTCCCGCCTTCAGCCGACGGAGCGGCGACTTCAAACCGCGCCACTTGCAGCTTGTCGAATTCAGCCAGGGTAAGACTTAAATTCTTGGCCACAAAGCTTGCGCCGTCGCCCGGCGCGACACCGCAAATCAGCAACACGTGCGGGCGATGCGCTTCCGTAGCGAGCAGAATTGCGTTCCTCAACCGCTTGAATTCATCACGCAACTCCAGCGGCAACGAGTTCGTGAGCGAAGTCGAAGCAGTGGTAGACACCGCCAAGCGATCATCGAAATTGCGTTCTGCATAACGCGGAGTCTCAGCTTCGGCTTCGGCGTCAATGTAAGGCAGCGGCTCTTGATCGAACGCCTCAGTGCCTGGTTCCTGCCCCATATATTCCGCTGGGGCGGGCGGCAGCGCGCGCGGCTCGTAACCAGGGGGCAGTTCGAGGACGTGCGTGAAATCGTAAGCTTGGAGGAAACGCCCCGAATAATCAGGATCGGCTGCGCTCGCTTGCTGCAACGCTTCAAACACTCTCGCCATATTTTTCTCTCCTCAGATAATCCGTACCACAATGGCAATTGCGGTGTAATACTCAGAAAACCAAGCCCGCAATTTGCCAAATTGCAGATGACTCTTTGTCTTTATGCTTCCGGGATCGTCGCCAACACTTCCAGACCGAGTTGGCGGCGGACGGTGTCTTCGCCCCGCACTACCGGACTGATGTGTTCGACTAGTAAAGCGGCGACCAGCGCCGCGATCAATCCGATGATGATAAAGACCATGAGATTGGTCATCAGCTTCGGACTGGTGGGCTTGTAATTGACGCCGGCCGCATCGGCCAAATTGATGTTGACGATCTTTTCGCGGTTCAATGCGCTGACGATTTCCGCTTCCTGCGCTTTTTTGCGATAGACCATGTAATCTTCTTCCACCGTTTTGCGCGTCAGTTCGAGGTCGTTTTTCTCAAAGCCCTTCTGATCCAACTCCATCATGCGAGCTTGATATTGAGTGGCGAGCGATGAAAGGCCCTTTTCGCGTTCAGTCAAAGCCGTGAGACTGGCTTGCGCGCTGAGCAGATCGTTCATCAGGCGGCGATGCGTTTCGTTGAGCGTGAAGGCACGTTCCTGTGATGGTGCTTGCTCTTCGCGCGCCAAAAGTTGCTTAGACTGCGCCAGACTCTCCTCGGCATCACGCACATTTTGGGTACCAGGTTTGTACTTTTGGCGAACCTGGGTAAGCTGCATTTCCAATCTCGCCACCTCCTCCTTCAGCCTTCCTAGAGTCTCAACCCTGGTGCGCGTTTCGGTCTGGATGCGCTCCGGCTGTGTGGCGAGTTGAGCTTTAAGCTCAGTGATGGTCTTCTCGGTGGCGAGGATTTCAGTGCGTGCCGTATTGGCCTGGCTCTGCGTAGTGTAGAACTGCTGCATGAGCAGGTCTCTTTGCGAGGCGGCGGAGGTGATGCCGTTTTTGGCGTCGAACTGTTTGAGTGCGTTCGTCGCGTCGTTCAGCTTTTGGCCAAGCTCTTTCGTCTGCTCCCCGAACACCTGTGCCGCCTGCGAGTTCTGATGCAGTTCCAAATGGTGATCGGCATACTTACGGTAGAGCGTATTGAGAATTTGCGCCGCGCGTTCTGGGTCGGCGTCGCGGTAACTGACCTTGATGACGCGCGACTTTTTGACTGAAACGACTTCGAGACTGCTCGTGATCTTGTTGAGCGCGCGCTCCATCGCTGGCGGCTCGGCCTGTTTGTGCAGCGAGCGGTAGAACTCAGCCGCACTGGCGCGCCAACCAGAGATCATGCCGGACGACTGTTTGGTCGGAGCCTGCGCGAGGTTGAGTTCGTTGATGACGGCTTCGAGCACCTGGCGGCTTTGGAGAATCTCCATCTCAGAGTTGAAATCCTCATCGCTGATTTCGGTGCGCATATCGGTCCGGCTCTCGCCCGCACTGACCTGCGGATCAATCCGGTCGCGCGTGACCAAAATCTTCATGGAGGACTCATAAGTCGGCACCATGATCAGCGTCACCGCCATGCCGGTGGTGACGACGGCGAGAAAGATGGCAACGATCAGAAACTTACGGGCAAAGAGTACAGTGAGAAATTCACGGAATGCGCTGGCTGGCTTTTTCATCTTGGCACCTCGTAAAGAGTGAATCTTATCTGCGGGTAACCGGAGTCAGTGTGTAACCCAAACTCGGCACCGCGAATCTGAACGCTTCGATGACACGCTGGAATTTCGAGAGCTTGGAATCCGGGACGAAGATGTAATCGCCGTCCTGCAACCTTTCATCGTGCGTACTGCTCTTGGGCGACAGTAGTTCCAACATATCTATCTGGCGGTACTGCAATTCTTTGCCCACAGGCCGCGCCAGGAGCACCATCCGGCGATGCGCGGAGGGCGTAAAGCCGCCAGCCAGAGTGATCGCCTGGATGAGCGTATCGCCCTCGCGCAATGGAATGCTGCTTGGCCGATTCACCTGACCGCTGACGAAGACGCGCGGGGCGACGAACTCCACCAGCCCCACCGAAATCACCGGATTAAGTAGTAATTCTTTGTAAGCTTCTTCGAGCTTCCCTTTCAGTTCCCCTGCCGTCAGCCCTTCGGCCTTGATGTCGTTAACCATCTGCAATGTGATGAAACCATCAGGCCGCACCACAAGCGATGGCTCACTGAGTTCGGAGTGATAGGTGAATCTGACGCTGAGCCGGTCGCCTTTATGGATGCGATAGCCAGCGTCCGGCTGCGGTTTATCGTCTTGCAGCTTATCGGCCTGCTGCGCCAAGGCGTAGGTTGAAATCAAGAAGAGTGCAGCGAGGCTGAGCAG
>Ga0070694_100002112_pt1 | contig 11777 bp, 6 predicted proteins | sample KBSK1251metaG_FD_65470 | JGI IMG/M metagenome (GOLD analysis project Ga0070694, IMG submission 65470) | Corn, switchgrass and miscanthus rhizosphere microbial communities from Kellogg Biological Station, Michigan, USA - KBS K1-25-1 metaG | ecosystem: Host-associated > Plants > Roots >... | reverse complement strand
CCGACCGGCTTCATCGGCCCGAAGCGCAAGGTATCGCGCCCGCGCCGCGCGATTTCTTCAATCGGCAGGCAGCCCTCGAAATACTTTTCCTTTTCATCGCCGTGAACCGGCACGGCTTCGGCGGAGATGAGGGCGTCATAAAAGCGGTCGTATTCTTCTTTCGTCATTGGGCAGTTGACGTAATCATCGCCGCCCTTGCCGTAACGCGCCGCGCGGAAGGCAATTTCGTAGTTGATCGTTTCCGCGTCCACCACGGGCGAAATCGCGTCGTAAAAATAAAGCCCATCCGTGCCCGCAAGCTGCGCGATGGCTGCGGAGAGCGCAGGCGAAGCGAGCGGCCCAGCAGCGATAACCGTGATCTCTGCGGGATTGATCGCCTGCGCCTCTTCGCGTCGCAATTCAATGTTCCGATGCGCGGCGAGGCGTTCAGTCACGGCGGCGGAGAAACGTTCGCGGTCAACAGCAAGCGCGCCACCCGCGGGCACTGCCATTTCTTGAGCGAGCCGAATGAGCAGTGAACCACCCGCGCGCAATTCATCCTTGAGCAAGCGCGGCGCCGTGTTCGCTTCATCCGACTTGAGCGAATTGCTGCATACGAGTTCAGCCAGATTTCCCGTGCGATGCGCGCCAGTCGGGCGTGTTGGGCGCATTTCGTAGAGGCGCACGCGCGCGCCGCGTTCGGCGGCTTGCCAGGCGGCTTCGGAGCCTGCCAATCCGCCGCCAATGATGTTGATGGTCTGTTCGAGATTCATGGTTGTGACAGCTCACCGAGGGCGATCTAGTGACGTAAAGGAGATAATAACAGATTAGCGGCTGGCTCTGACAGCAGAGTTTAATGTGGCGTGGAAAGTTATGCTTAAAGGTGAGCGGCAAAGCCAGAGCTGAGTCTGCCGCGCGGTTATTGGAACAGAGAAGCCACGGCTGTCGCTTCAAGCGTACCGGCCTCAATCCGCAACGCATCGGCGGCGCTCAGGCGTTGATAGATCCTGGCGGCAAATTCATAGCGGGTCTTGATCTGTTGACCATTGAGCAGTTCCCGTTTGCCATTGAGAGGATTGAGCACGAGACATCGGCGCGGAGCTATTGCCGCCACCGTCTGCGGCAGATCAAAGTATTTCAGGACGCCAGGCAAGTAGGTGCTGGTGTCCCATCTGACTTCGCGTGAGAGCAGATCGCGGTATGATGAGAGCAGACCTTCAGTCGCCACCGAATCTATCTCTGGTGTGATGGCTGCCGCCAGCACCGCGGTCTGAGCCAAGCCATCTATGCCGGCGAGGCATACTTGCTCAGCGCCCAGATCATTTTTCAAATAGCGGACCACACTTCGCAGATCAGTGATCCATCCTCCAGTAAGCGTCTGCTTGAGCATCCAGAGGCTGGTCGCAATCTCGAACTCATCGGCAGATGATTCACCGATCCCTCGAACGTCAGCCGCGGCGACCAACAAACCAAGCTCGATCAATTGCTGGGCCAATGGAGAACCGATGATTTCAGTTTTGCTTCGCTTCGAGGCGATCACCACCGCCTGCTTCGGCGCCAGACCCTGTTTTGACGCCAAGAGCATCGGCACGGTGATCCCGGTTTCCGGCGTCAATAACACGCGGCGTAAGCTGATTTCGCCTGCCGCTGTGCATACGGTGTCGGACGTAGCGACAGTCGCGCTCTGCTGGGTGGGCCGCACTTTACACACTTCCTCGATCCGGCTTCGCAAACCAGACTGCCAACGCGGTAACTCCTGTGGCTTCGGCACCCAAGCAAACTCCGGAGACTTGGGAAGCCAGGAGGGAATCAATTTCTCCAAATATGGGCCAATGGGCCGGAAACCTTCGGGAAAACATTTGAGTGCTGGATCATCCCACGGCTCCATCATAGGCAACGGAGCTTCGGCGACAGGAGAGCCATTTCCCCGGCCTGCCAACTCTTTCAGAAAAAATCCGTAAGCCGCTTCCCGCATGTTCTTGGTATAAGAGTGCGGCGCATCGTCTTCGACATAATAAAAGTTGCCCGGCGCCATCATCTGATAGAGTGAAGTCATGCGCTTGGCGGCTTCTCTGGCTCCTGCGATTTGAAAGACTATATCCTGCGTCGCGGTCATCAAGAGTTGCGGCTTCGGCGCAAAGCATGCCAGCAGATCCGAATCATCGGCATAGGAAATGACATCGTAGACTTGGCTACAGAGATCAAGCCCACCATTCCAGGCACGGCCGTTGACTGCGCGCATAAACACTGATGAAGTTGTCGGATAACAAACCGGCGCGGCCACAGCCAGGCGATCTTCAATGGCGGCCGTGTACATCGTGTTGATTCCGCCGCCGGAGGCTCCCGTGATACCAATGCGCTTTGAATCCAGATCCGGCCTCGTCGTCAGATAATCTATCGCTCTGATACTCTCCCAAACCATAAGACCGATTTGCGATACTCCCTGGAGCGTAGTGAACAAGTTGGTATGGTCAATTTCAATCCAAGGTTGGCTCGCATTTCTTTCTCCCTGACTAACCCCATCATAAATGAAAACTGCCAAGCCATGCCTGACCATACCGATGCAGAACGGTCGAGGGCCATCAGTCTCGCCTTGGGTATAAAAACGTTGGGTCTTGCCTCTATAGTAGTGGCCCAAAGTATAAAGCACGCATGGCACTGGTTTGGTGATCTGCTTAGGCAGGTAAAGATGCGCTGAGACAGGGACCCCCGGCCAGCTCTCGAAGACGATCTTTTCCAGAATGTAATCCGAATATTCAACCCTACCAACAACCCGTGCATTGAGCGGCGCTCGCGCTGGCAACTTGTCAGAGCCGAACAATGACCCGAGCAACTTTTTACGGATTTCGGCTTTCCTCGTCCGCCAGAGTTTGGGTGAAGTGAGCGCGGGAAGCTTGGCTTGCAAACGGTCGGTTTCGGCAATGATATAGTCGTAGACCTCTTTCTTCAGCGGCGAGTCTTCTTCCCATTGCCTGGCCTGGGCCGCTAACTCTTCGCCCGTTTGGCCCTGGGGTAACTTGACTGTAGACTTGGCATTTCCAATCGGAACAACCATGCTTGCGGAGATGGCGGTCAGCCAGATCAAGGCCGCCAAGTAATATTTGGTCATCTCATTCCTTTCCCTGATGAGCATCTGGGTTTGGGATTGCACGCTCAAGACCATTCGCCATCACTTCAACTTACTTTGGAGTTGTCAAACGATAAGTTGGTCAACTTTTTTTGTGAGCCTTGCAAAGAGACCATGAAGTTCGAGCATTTTGTCCCCCAATGACCTGATGATCTTTTTACAGATCTTGCGTTCGGACAGATCGTCGCGAAGCGGAGGGCAGATCTGCAATACCCCATGTGTAGGCTTGGATTTTCACAGCTCTATTGCGAGATTGTGAGTAATGTGTGATCGCCATGCTCGCATCTATCAGCCAGCTCGCACCAGATCTGTAAAGAGGCTCAGTCAGCCACACATTCTTTAGCCGCCAGCAATGCAATCGTAAATCTTCAGCGCAACCATCCTCTTTCCTCGAACGCTCCGGCCTCGCGGCACGGGAAACGTGTGGCGTTGAATCTCCCATGAAAGGCGCTGGGAAAAATGAAAACCTTACCATCCACGGGAAGCTTAAGACAGCAGACTAAAGCAGAGGCGAAACGGAGATCGGCGATAGCGATGCCGGTGGAAACTCAGCCGCTCACCGCCATCAAGGTTGAGATGGCCAACGGGGTTGGTGAGACTCTCTCTCCGGCGCCGCGAAAAATTCGTTGGCGGTGGGGCGTGCTGGCGGCTGTGGCCATGGCGTTGCTCTCGCTCTATCCCCAGATTGATTTATGGCTCACGCGCGGCGCGGACTGGCAAGGCGCTTTCGTCTCTCCTTGTTATGATGAAGAGGTCTACGGAGCTTATATCAATGCGTTGATTCTGGGCCGCCCACGCCGCACCGAGCCACTTGAGGTCCCCGAGCCGAGCAAACCGAGCTACGAATCGCTCTTCTCAATTCAATTCGTCCCATCATATTTAATTACCCTGCCAGCGCGCGCCCTAGGCCTGACGGCCAATCAGGCTTTCATCGTGCTCCTGCCGCTCATGGCTTTTTTAGCCACCCTCATGCTCTTCTATTTACTCGCGGTGGTAACACGCGATGAAGCCTGGGCAGCAGTCGGCGCGCTCGCCGTCCTCGTTTTCGGCGCACTCGCGGCCAGAAATAGTGTCTTGATGCATTGGCTCGGGAAGACCCAATGGTTCGGCACTTTTCTCTTCCTCAGGCGCTATATGCCAGCAGCCGTCTTTCCGATCTTTTTCGGTTTCATTGCGCTCATCTGGCATGCTTTCACTAGGCCTGACCGGCAAGCTTGGCGTGCAGCCATCGCCGCCGGGCTGGTTTTCTTCGTGCTCGTCTTCTCCTACTTCTATTTGTGGACCGCCGCCGCCGCCTGGCTGGCATGCTTCGTGCTAGCTTGGCTGGTAGCTCGCCGCACGGAATGGGCCACTTTGGTTAAGCGGTTGGCCCCGACGGCGCTCTGCGGCGCGGTCGCGCTGGCGATCTATGCCTACATGCTGGCGCACCGCACCCCAGCCATAGACAAAGCGCAAGCCCTCACTCTGACACACGCTCCGGATTTCTATCGCGCTCCACAACTCATCGGCGCGCTAACCCTCTTGCTGCTCTGCTGGGGGATCAAGAAAGGACGCGCGGCCTGGCGCGAGCCATCTGTCTTGCTGATTACTTCGCTCGCCTTGGCGCCCTTTGCGGTTTTCAATCAGCAAATCATCACCGGGCATTCACTGCAACCCATCCACTACGAATTGTTCATCATCAACTATGTCTCGGTGCTGGCTCTGGTCTTGATGCCGACCATTTTCCGGCGTGGACAGAGCACTCATTTCCCGCGCCGGATGCCCAAGTTCCTACTGACCGGACTGGCCTGCGTGGTCCTCGGCTGGGGAGTAGTTGAAATTCATGGCTCTACGGCGGAGCACAAGTCGAGGAATCTTGGCCGGGATCACTTTATGCCGGTAGCCAAACGGCTCGCCGCGCTGGCGGCCGAACACGGTCAGGGGGCGCAGGATCGCGAAGTAGTCTTTTCGCCGGATATGCTAGTGGTCTCAGACAACATCGCGGCTCTCACGCCGCAGGTCCCCTTCTGGGCAACGCATGCGCCTTTCGGCGCCGGACTATCGTCGGAAGAGCAGCAAGAAAGATATTTTCAGTTTTTGTACTACTCTGGCGTGAAGCCCGGCGCGCTGGGACAAGATCTGGCGACCAATAAATTCACCTCGATTGGGTCACTCTTCGGTTACGAGCGATTCGTCTCTGAGTTGACGACTGACGCTAAACCCATCACGTCTGATGAAATCCGGGAAAAGGTCGCACAATATAGTGCTTATGTCGCGGCTTTCGACCGCGAACATGCTCATCGCCCAGCGCTCTCCTACATCATAACTCACCCTCAGGCACCAATTGATTTCTCGAATCTGGATCAGTGGTACATTCGGGATCAGGGTGAAAAAATCGGTCTCTTCACGCTTTATCAAGTGAAGTTACGCTGAGCCTTTTGATGGCCAGCTTGGCGTGAAGCGACGCTACTTATAGCTCGTCAGCTAGGCGGCACAATTCTCTGTTCAGTTGACATGGCGCGACACAATAATCACCGAGCAGCAACATCACCGTAAATAATCGAAGTAATTATTAGCCTGCCACGGATACGGTAGTGCTTTATTAAAAAACTCGTGTGTTTTTCGACTGCAAATCTCCTTGCAGCATGCTGAACCCTCGCCTATTTGCAGTCGAAAGAACACACCAGGAGCGGCTTAAAACGCGGTCGAGAAGTTATAACGACAACGGAGCTAAGCTTTAGGGGATAAGGGACGGCACCAGTCCTGCTTTCAGTATCCGATGCATTTACCTTAAGTTGCCAGACGCTGACTGCAGCCTTGACGCTTAGCTTTTCGACTAGATCTACTGCCCCCCCCGATAAAGCCATGAATAATCTTCACGCAGTAACTCATCCCTTTACCGAGAGCCAGGGCCATTTTCCGCCTCCCACGGAGGAAGGTGAATTGGAGCTTTCCATCGTCATGCCTTGCTTGAACGAAGCGGAGACGCTCGCTACTTGCATCGAGAAAGCGCAACGGACATTGCAAGAGCTGGGCATCGCCGGTGAGATCATCGTGGCTGACAACGGGAGCACGGATGGTTCACAAGAGATTGCTGAGCATTTTGGCGCACGTGTCGTGCCGATTACCGCTAAGGGCTATGGCAATGCGCTTGCGGGCGGGATTGCCGCCGCACGCGGGAAATACGTGATTATGGGCGATGCCGACGACAGCTATGACTTCACCGGGTTGGGGCCGTTTGTTGAGAAGCTGCGTCAGGGCTATGACCTGGTGATGGGCAATCGCTTTCGCGGCGGAATCAAGCCGAAAGCCATGCCGCCGCTGCACCAGTACTTCGGCAATCCGGGTTTGACCGCCATCGGGCAGATGCTCTTCCGCAGTCCGTGCGGCGATTTTTATTGTGGCCTGCGCGGTTTTCGTAAAGCCGCCGTCACTGAACTCAATCTGCGGACGACCGGCATGGAGTTCGCCATTGAAATGTTGGTCAAGTCAACGCTCTACAAGATGCGGGTCACGGAAGTGCCGACTACACTTTCTCCCGATGGCCGCAACCGCGCGCCACATCTGCGTACCTGGCACGATGGCTGGCGCACCTTGCGCTTTATGTTGCTCTACAGCCCGCGTTGGCTGTTTCTCTATCCTGGCATCTTGCTTATGACGCTGGGCCTGGCTGGGGGACTCTGGCTGCTGCCTGGGCCGCAAACTATCGGCCACGTCACCTTCGATGTCCATACGCTGCTCTATACCGCGATCGCCGTGGTCATGGGCTTTCAATCAGTGCTCTTCGCGGTCTTCACCAAAGTTTTCGCCATCAGCGAAGGGCTCCTGCCCGAAGACGCGCGCTTGAACAAACTCTTCCGTTGGATCACGCTCGAAACCGGCTTGATCGTCGGCAGTCTCTTGTTCGCCGGTGGGCTAGGCGGTTCCATTTACGCGCTGAGCGATTGGGGCACGCATGCCTTCGGCCCGCTGGAGATGGTTAAAACCCTGCGCTTAGTCATCCCCTCATCAGTGGGGCTGGTCTTGGGCTTTCAAATCATTCTCTCAAGTTTCTTTCTCAGCGTTTTGGGGATGCGTCGGCGATGACAGATCATCAAACATTCGATCAATATGCTGAGGACTATGACCTGGCTTTGGCCGCAGGACTTTCGGTCTCCGGCGAGAGTAAGGATTATTTCGCCTTTGGCCGCCTGGCGTGGTTATCTGGCTGCTTACGGCGGCTTCAGGTGCAACCCGGCTCGGTCATGGACTTCGGCTGCGGCACCGGATCGAGCGTTCCGTTTTTGTTGGATTTGATCGGGGTCGAGACGATCTTAGGCATTGATCCTTCGCTTAAGTCGCTGGACGTGGCAAAAAGAATGCACGGCTCTGACTCGATCCAGTTTCTGCTCTCCGATCAATATCAGCCAAGTGAGCAAATAGATCTGGCCTTTTGCAACGGCGTCTTTCACCACATTCCTCTCAGCGAACGCGCCGCTGCCTGCAACTACATCTATCGCTCATTGCGGCCCAATGGCTTGTTCGCGCTGTGGGAAAACAACCCGTGGAATCCAGGTACGCGCTATGTGATGAGTCGGCTGCCATTTGATCGCGATGCGATCACGCTGTCGGCGCTAGAAGCGCAGCAGATGGTTCGCGCTGCGGGCTTTGAAGTGCTGCGCACGGATTTCTTATTTCTTTTCCCCAACTCGCTCCGCTCCTTACGCTGGATCGAGCCGCATGTTTCGCGGCTGCCTTTCGGCGCTCAGTATCAGGTCCTTTGCTCCAAACGGTGAGACGATGCTTCTAGTCAGCCGATGTTATCAAGCGTCACCGTGAGAGTGATTACTTTCAACAACCGGGGCTTAGCTCTTAGTCGCAGCAGGCAGTGAAAGAGGAGAAACTGGCTCATGAATTCTCGACCTTTGAATCAAACAGGAAACGCTCAGGTTCCGGAGGTAATAGTCTTTCTAGTGTCATTGATTCGCACGGTCCCCTGGCAAATAGTTTTTTCCTCTTTGATCGCACTCGTCGGCCTCGGCTGGGGCATCTGGCTCCGCGTGCTCTTCTTCCACAGCTTCCCTGATTCGATCCCTACTCCTGATACCTGGACTTATGTGACCGGGGTCTACAGCCTGCTTGAGAATGGACAATTCGATCTCTTCTCGCTGCGCACGCCTGGCTTTCCCCTTTTGGTGTGGCTGGTACTTTTCGTTTTCAAGAGCTTCGCCGCACTCAACATCATGCACAGCGTGCTGACCTTGCTTTCGGCCTTTGCCATTGCCTACGTCGTGCGTGCCTTCGGCGGCCAGTGGCGGCTGCCCGCCGCGCTGGCGGTTGGTTTCCTCGCCGTGAATTCACATCTTCTGTTCTGGGAACACTTCATCATGACGGAAGGGAGCTTCCAGGCGTTCTTTGTTCTGGCGCTGGTGGCGACGGCGCTGGCTATCTTGCGTCCCACATCGGGCCGAGCCGCAGTTGCAGGCGTGCTGGTTGCTGTCACAATTCTCATTCGCCCGCAAGGCTTGTTCCTGATACCTCTGGTACTGCTGGCCATCGCGTGGGCTGGCCGCGGGCTTGGACGTCGGAAACTACTTTGGCTGATGGCCGCGACCGTCATCGGCCCGTTCCTGCTGCTCGGCGGGTGGTCAGCGCGCAACGCCGCCGTTCATGGCTTCTTCGGTCTTTCGAATGTCGGCCCGATCGTCAACTTTGGCGTATCCGCACGCTGGGTGGATCTTGAAAGCCCCACACTGGCTGAGGACAAGGCGCTCATCGCGGACTCCATCCGCCGCTATCGCTCCATGCCCGAAAATTTCAACTGGGTCGCCTGGTCACCTGAAGGCCCGGTCACACTCCTCTCCAAAAAGTATGCTGACAATTTCGTCCGCCGTGACCAAGTCCTTGACGCACTCGCGCGCGAAGCGATTCTTCACCACCCGATGGATTTTGCCCGCTCTCGACTCCAAAACACATACCTGTTGATGACGACCGATACGGATCACGGAGCCTATGTCTTTGCTGCGTCAATCCATTGGGAAGATAGCTGGAAATACCTGACTGATAAGAATCTCCCAGTAAATGAGCATCGCGCGGCCCTGGATCAAAAGCGATTCCCTATGCGAGAGCGCGCCATTAGTTACAACTCTGATCTCCGCTCCGCTCTCAGTTGGGAAATGAACTTCATTCGGATCTCGCTGGGCCTGACCCTGCTAGCAGTTCTGGCGCTGCCATTTCTGCGCGGGCCGCAACGCCTGGCTACGGCGGTAGCGGTCATCTCGGTCATCCTCCTTATCCTGACGGCCGGATTTTTATGTGAACCGGCCGAGCGATACTTGTCAGTAATCCACGGCAGCGCGGCGCTCGCTGGCGCGCTTGCGGTGACGGGGCTGCTCGAACGTTGGGTGTCTCGCAGAGGAAAGCAACATCAGCCGGTTGAAACCAATCCCGGCGCTGAAGGATTGACAGGATGAACTTTTCGCTCAAGCAGGGTAGCTGCAAGAAAGATTTGGCGCCAGTGATATAATCCACGGCGCCTGCGATGGGGCGCCTACCCGTCGCATCAGAGCGCTGCCATCCTCGGCGGCAGGCCGACTGGAAGTCGGCACACAGATTTCACGCCCCACACTTTGGAGGAGTCGCCTCGAGTGACGCCTCCTTGACACAATGAACATCAGCCACGAAGCGCCCGAAGCAAAGGCCCGCCTTTGTCGGCTTCGTGATCTTCATCGTTAATCTTCTGAGGAAAGCATCATGGCACCTCGCCGCAAAAAATCACGCCGCTACAGGAAACTCCGCTCATCATTCCTGATGAGCTGCCTTTTTCTCACCGGACTGGCAATGTGGGCAGTAACTTACGGTGTCAAGCAAGAGATGCTCATCCATCCGTCAGAAATGACGAGTCAAGGCGGAGCCAGTTATACCACCATTCTGCCTGAGTCTCCTTATTGGCTGTTAGAAAACTTGACCGACAGCACGAAAGACCCGCAACGGTCTAAAACAGAATTATTTGAGAACGACCTTCCGCTCGGGCCGCCGCACACGGCCCATGAGTCAATCCGTGACGAAGGATCGGGACAGTTTTCACACTGGGGATCAGCCCTTTACTTCTCCAGTTCTGACAACACCGATCCACGCACCAACCATCGTCGTTACAAGGTGGTCGTCACCGCCACTAGCCCCGTCTGGATGTTGGCCTTGCTCATGCCCTGTCTTTTGCTTTCTCTCTACCTAAGTCTCAGATTGTGAGAGCCGCATTATGTGGCTGATAGTCGGTTTGGCAAAATTGGCGTGGCGAGGAGGGAGCTTTTCGATGACCAGCGAGCGAGCGGCAGCCTCCATTTGTGTTTCCACTTAGCCACACATTTATCACGTGCAAGTAAGGGTCTTGTCAATCGTCGAAGCAATTATCCCGGTCTCAGATCCAGTGGCGCGTTGAGGCGAAGGTGTAAGAACTGAATCACTGAAAGGTAATGCGAGATGGATGAAGTCGGCAAGGAATTTGAGGTAGCTCCTGAAGAGGCAGTCAGCCCTGGGACGAATGAAACCGGCGAGAAGGCTGAGGTAGTAATCGAAGGTGAAGCCGAAATCAGCCCAGATACTGATGAAATCGGCGAGAAGGTTGAGGTCGCCAACGAGGCGGGGGTCGGCCTCAGCACCGATAGTGGTAGAAACAGTCGCACCTACAAAAGCATCAAGCTCCTCCTCCTGATCGGCTCCCTTTTGCTCACCGGGGCTGCTCTCTGGGGCGTAAGTCGTGGCATCAAGCAAGAGATTCCCATACCTGCTTCAGCTATCGCGAGCGGAAGTGGATCCAGTTATACCACGGCACTGCACGCACCTAGTTATTGGCTCTTTGAGAGCTTGACTGACAACCCGGATAATCCTACTCAGTCTGAAACAGAATTGTTTGAGAATGACCAGTCACTGGGGCCAGCGCACAACAACCATGATGAGATCCGCAACGTAGGATCAGGGCGATTCTCGCATTGGGGATCAACCCTTTACTTTTCCACTTCCGACAACAGCGACCCGCGCATCAATGGCCGCCACTACAAGGCGGTCGTCACCGCCACCCTTCCGATCTGGATCCTAGCCGTGATGGCAGCTTGCCTCTTGCTTTCTTTGTACCTCAATCGCCAGATGGCGAGCTCGCTTCTGGGGCCATTAGCAGGCAGTGTGATCGAGAAAATAAAGGCTCAGTGGGAGCTGCCCGCCGAGCCGCCACTGCTCGAAGTCACACCATTGTGGGCGGATTGGGGCGCCGACAAGCGGGCCGCGCTGGTGGTGATTCTGCCGTCTCTTATCTCGCTTCTGCTCGGCCTCACACTCCGCGCGCTCCTGCCCACAGTGTCGCCAGTTGGAGACTCAGTCACCTACCACATGATCGCCGCTGGGTTGACCGGCCAGAACCACGACCCCTACTACGGCTTCCACTGGGCGATAGGTGGCCTCGCTGCGCGCGGCTTCGTCTACCCGTCCCTCGTCGCCAGCGTCTACTGGCTCCTAGGTGGGCCGCATCCCGGAGCCATCGCCTGGATCCAAGCGGTGGTGATGGTTCCGCTGACGACCTTCTTGATCTATGTCGCCGGGAGAGAAGCCTTCTCGCGGCGAGTTGGGATCGTTGCCTCCTGGGCCTTCGCGCTCTGGTTCCCGGCAGTCTGGCACACCATGTGGCTGATGACGGAAACGCTGCTCAATCTGATGATGGCGT
>Ga0070694_100002111_pt1 | contig 11785 bp, 13 predicted proteins | sample KBSK1251metaG_FD_65470 | JGI IMG/M metagenome (GOLD analysis project Ga0070694, IMG submission 65470) | Corn, switchgrass and miscanthus rhizosphere microbial communities from Kellogg Biological Station, Michigan, USA - KBS K1-25-1 metaG | ecosystem: Host-associated > Plants > Roots >... | reverse complement strand
GTGGTGGTGCTCAAGCACGCGCTCCGCAACGCGCTGATCCCGGTGGTCACGGTGGCCGGGCTGCAGATCGGCATCCTCCTGGGCGGCACCGTGGTGGTCGAGGAGGTCTTCACCCTGCCCGGCATCGGCCGGCTCGTGCTCTGGTCGATCTACCAGCGGGACTACCCGCTCACCCAGTCCACCATCCTGTTCATCGCGGTGCTGTTCATGACCGTCAACCTGGCCGTCGACCTGCTGTACGGCTACCTCGACCCGCGGATCCGATACGGTCGCTGACCCCACGGAGGCGTTCATGCGCGCAGCGGTGCTCTTCGAGCAGGGCAAGCCCCAGCGGGTGGAGGACGTGGCGCTCGAGGCGCCCCGGACCGGCGAGGTCTCCGTTCGCATGGTGGCCAGCGGGGTCTGCCACAGCTGCCTGCACGCGGCCGACGGCAGCTGGAAGGGCGTGCCGCTGCCCATCGTGCTGGGCGACGAGGGGGCGGGCGTGGTGGAGGCGCTCGGACCCGGCGTCACCGAGCTCGCGGTCGGCGATCACGTCGTCCTCTCGTGGGCGCCCACCTGCGGCCGCTGCCACTACTGCGTCATCGGCCGGCCCAACCTCTGCGAGCGGCGCCAGCCCGGCAAGGGTGTCCTGCCCGACGGAACTACCAGAATGAGCCTTGGAGGCTCTCCCGTCTATCACTACGGCCACGTGGCCACCTACGCCTCCCGCACCGTGGTGCACGAGTCGTGCGCGATCCGCATCGATCCCGCGATGCCGCTCGATCGCGCCGCCCTCATCGGCTGCTCGGTCATGACCGGGGTGGGCGCGGTGCTCAACACCGCGGCGGTGCCCGCGGGGGCGAGCATGGCCGTCTTCGGCGTGGGCGGGGTCGGCCTCAACGTGGTCCAGGGCGGCGCGATGGTGGCCGCGCACCCGATCATCGCGGTGGACCTCGTGCCCGCGAAGCTCGAGCACGCTCGCGCGGTGGGGGCCACCCACCTGGTCGACGCCTCCCGGCAGGACCCGGCGGCGGCGATCCGCGCCATCACCGGCCGCGGCGCCGACTACACCTTCGTGGCGGTCGGCGCCACCCGCCCCATCACCCAGGCCATCGACGCGCTGGCCCCGGGCGGCACCTGCGTGCTGATCGGGGTGCCGGAGACCGGGGCCACCGTGCCCCTCGACGCGCGCCCGCTGGTCACCGGCGAGCGGGTCGTGCGCGGCTCGAGCTACGGCAGCGCCCGCACCCGCGAGGACCTGCCCCGCCTGGTCGCGCTCTACCAGGCCGGGAAGCTCCGCATCGACGAGCTCATCACCCATCGCTACGCGCTCGAGGACGCCAACGAGGCCTTCCGGGCGCTCGCGGCCGGCGAGCTCGGCCGCGGCATCATCGTGTTCTGATGGCCATGCGCGAGATCGTGTTCGCGCTGGAGTTCAAGGGCCGCGGCGGCCCGATGCCCGGCTCGCCGAGCCGGCGGCAGGCCCGCACCACCGCCCCGAGCCAGGCGCTGCGGACGGTGCTGGCCGAGGACGGGGTGAGCGGATCGGTCCAGGCCCTGCCCGGCGAGGCCGCGGTGCTCGAGTCGCGCGTGGAGCGCTTCCCCGACGGCACGTTCGTCGAGGACGGCACCATCACCTACGGCCGCGCCGGCTCGATCTCGTTCGACACCGTCGGCCGCGGGCACGTGGGCCCGGCCGCGGGCGGCACCGGGAGCCACGGGGTGGTGATGTGGCGGATCACCGGCGGCGACGGCCGCTTCGCGGGCGCGCGGGGCCTGATCACGTCGAACTTCACGGTGGGCCCGGACGGCCTCGTCACCGACGACCACTTCACCCGGCTCTACCTGCCGGAGTGACGCGACGGTCTAGCGGAGCAGGTCCGAGATCCGAATCCGGACGGACGGGAGCGCGACGGGCTCTACCGTCGCGGCAGGCCCGAGACGCGTCACCGACCGGTAGCGCCACCCGTGGGCAGCCGATGCGTCCGGGCCGGGATCGCGATACACCTCCACGACGCGGTCGATCAGGTTGACGATCCAGTACTCCGACACGCGGGCGCGGGCGTAGAGGCTGCCCTTGTCCTCCCGGTCGAAGCGGAGGCTCGAGTCGGCCACCTCCACCACGAGCACCGCCGAGGCCGGATGGCCCGCCCGGTAGTCGGAGCGGCGCCCAGCCACCACCGCCAGGTCGGGCTCGGGAGCGGATTCCTCGTCGAGAGCCACCGGCATCTGGGCCCTCACGAAGAAGCCGGCAGGCAGCACCGCCCGCAGCGCGTCATCGGCGGTGCCCACCGCGGTGGCGTGCGGACTGTTCTGGGGCTCGGCGACGATGAGCTGGCCGCCGATGAGCTCCACCGGATCGCCGCGGAACACGCCAAGATCGACGAGCCGCTCGTACTCCGCGCGGCTCCACCGGCGCACGGTCAACGGGGCCTGACTCATGACGCCACGCTACCGAAGCGGCGGCTCGCGGTCAACGTCCACCGGCGGAGACGCTACCCCTTCACCGACCCCGTGGTGAGGCCCTGCACCATGTACTTCTGGAAGATCAGCACGAGCAGGACCGCGGGGAGCGCGCCGAGGAAGCCGGAGGCCGCGATCACCGAGTAGTCGATGTTGATCTGGCCGTTCATGCCCGCGATGACCGGAGGTAGCGTGGTGGTGCCCGGCTTGGTGTTGAGCACCTGCGCCACCACGAACTCGTTCCAGCAGAGCATGAACGTGAACGCCCCGCCCGCGACCAGGCCCGGCCCCGACACCGGCAGCACGACCCTGTAGTAGGCCTGGAGCCGGTTGCAGCCGTCGACCAGCGCGCTCTTGTCGAGGTCGCCGGGCACCGTCTCGAAGTAGGCCTTCATGATCCACACCGTGAACGGCAGCGTGAACGAGCAGTACGCCACCACCAGGCCGGAGAGCGTGTTCTGGAGCCCGAGGGCGCGGAAGATCACGAAGAACGCGGGGACGAGCACGATGGTCGGCAGCATGCGCGTGAAGAGCAGCGCGAACAGGGAGACGGTCTTGAGCGGGAAGCGGAAGCGCGCGTACGCGTACCCGGCGGTGGTGCCCAGCACCAGGTTCACCGCGGTCACGACCCCCGCCACCACCAGGGTGTTCCACATGGAGGGCAGGATCTTGGCCGCCTGGCCCTCGGCGTGGAAGCGGACCAGCCCCATGATCATGCGGTAGTTGTCGAGGGTGACCTCCGGAGGGACGAAGGAGAGCGGCCGGGCCATGAGGTGCTTCTGGTACGAGACGCTGGTCACGAAGAGCCAGACGAAGGGGCCGATCAGCCAGAGCGCGACGAGGGCCACCAGGCCCCCGAGGAGGACGCGACTCGGCCCGGAGCGCGCCCGGTAGGCGCCGCCGCGCCACGCGCGCGCGGGCACCGCCTACCCCTCCGCCTCGAAGCCGGCCAGGATCAGCCGGTGATACACGAGGGTCAGGAGCAAGCAGAGCCCGGTGAGGGTGTACAGAATCGCGGTGCCGGGGCCGAACTTGAAGAACTTGAAGCTGGTCTGGAAGCCGAGCCACGAGATCGTGGTGGTGTCGTAGCCCGGGCCTCCCATGGTGAGGACGTAGATCAGGTCCAGCATCAGGAAGCCGTTCACGGTGCAGAGCACCAGCACCAGGAACAGGATGGGGCGCAGCGCGGGCAGCGTGACGTGGAGGAAGCGCGGCCAGTAGCCCGCCCCGTCCACCTCCGCGGCGGCGTAGAGGTCCTCGCCGATCGACTGCATGCCGGCCAGGAACAGGAGCGTGGCGAACGGCGCCTGGTTCCACATGTAGACCGAGACCAGCACGTTGAGCGAGCTCCAGCCGTTCTTGAAGAAGGCGACGTACGAGTCGATCAGGCCCGCCTGGTGCAGGAGCCCGTTCAGCGCGCCGAACTCGAAGTCGAGGATGCCGATCCACAGGAGCCCGACCACGATGCGCGACAGCGACCACGGGATCAGCAGGAGGCTCCGCATCAGGGGGCGGCCCGGGAAGCGCTCGTTGAGCACCAGGGCCATTCCCATGCCGGCCAGCGTCGCCTCGACCACGAACGCCCCCACGAAGTAGAGGGTGCGCCAGAGCGAGCTCCAGTAGAGCGGGTCGCCGAACACCTGGAGGTAGTTCCTGAGCCCCACCCAGCGGTAGAGCGGCAGGCGGACCCCGAAGGCCTCGAGCGCGGGGCCGGTGGTCCGGAGCAGGTTGACGTCGGTGAACGAGAGCCAGAGCGAGTAGACGAGCGGGACCGCCACCACCAGGGCGATGCCGATCAGGACCGGCAGGACGAGCAGCCAGGCGAACCCCGCCTCGGAGAGACGGCGCCCGCCCGGGCCGCTCTTGACCATGGAGACCCCGAGCCGCCGCGGGCTACGCCAGGGACTTCTGCAGCGCGGCCAGCTCCTTGAGGCCCTTCGGGACGGTCGAGGAGCCGCGAATGATGTTGTGGACGATCGGGATGGCCTTGGTGTCGTACTCCGAGAACCACGACTCCTTGAACGCGTTGATGGTCCGTCCCTTCTTGTACTGCTCGCGCAGGAGCTTGAGATCGATCCACTTGTCGTAGGACGCGGTGATCTCGGGGTGGTCGTACATCTCGGGATAGGGGTTGTCGAGCCCCGCGATGAGGCACCACTGTCGCTGCACGTACCAGTCCCCGTTGCCGTTGCCGCCGAGGAACTTGGCGAACTTCCACGCGTCCTCGAGGGCCTTGGTCTTGGCGTTCACGGTGTAGAACTCGGTGAACATGTGGGTCTGGCCGTTGCCGGGATACATCGCCATCCTGGCCTTCTTGGGAGCGAGCTTGGAGTTCTCCGGCTCGCCCGCGATGGTCCGCAGGTAGTAGGAGTGGTTGGTGTGGTACGCGTAGCGCCCGGTCCAGAAGAGCCGGTGGGTGTCGGTGGACGACGTCTTGGTGAGCACCTCCGGGTTCACGAGGCCGGCCCCGTACGCCTTCTGCCAGCGCTCCATGGCCCGCGCCGCCCCGGGCTCCTGGTCGACGATGACCCGGTTCTTGGGGTCGAAGACGTTCGCCCCCTCCGAGAAGCAGTCGCTCAGGAACTGGGGCATGGTGCCGGAGGCGCTGTTGTTCCAGTTGGGCAGGTAGGGGGTGTCGCTCACCTTGTCCCGCTTGAGCTTGGCGCTGTGCTCGATCAGCTCGTCCCACGTCCTGGCCGGCGCCTTGATGCCCGCCTGCTGCAGCATCGGCTCGTTGTACATGAGGATGAACAGGCTCGTGAAGTAGGGCAGCCCGATGATCTTGCTGCCGTCGCGGTTCTTCAGGCTGTCGAGGCTGGCGGGGGCGATCTTCTTCTTGAGCTCGTCCATGCCGGGCAGGTCGTCGAGGGCGCGGATCAGGCCGTTCTCGAACCAGTGCTCGCGGTTGGCCGAGTTGCAGTACATCACGTCCACCACCTCGCCCGCGAAGGCGCGCGTCTCCATGGTGGAGTGATAGGTGGCCCACGGGATCGCCTCGTACTTCACCTGCCCGCCGTGCTTCTTGTTGTAGAACTCCACGTAGTCCTTCACGGTGTCGGGCTTGAAGACCCACCCCGAGAAGTTGATGGGCTTGTCCGCCCGCGCCCCACGCCGCGCGCCGTCGGCGAGCACCGCTCCCGCTCCGAGCAATCCCGCACTCCCGAGGAACTTGCGCCGGCTGATCGTGGTCACGGGTCTCTCCTCCTGTGTGTGGGCGGGATTCTGGAGCAGCCTCCCGCGCCTTGTCAAGGCCGCGGGCGCCGGGTCACGCGGTGAGCCAGTCGACGACCTCGTAGCGGTCGGTGGTCACGGTCGCTCCGGTCGCGGTCGACATCGCGCCCTGCCGCGCCGCGCGCGCCTGCTCGCTGGCCGCCATCGCCTCGCGGCTCTCCCAGAGCGTCACGATCAGGCCCTTGCCGGCTTCCCGGTCGACGAGCCAGTAGACCGCGGCGAGCCCGGGATCCTGCCGGATGGCGGGCTTCACGTGCTCGCGGCCGCGCGCGATCCACCGCTCCAGCTCCGCCGGTGATCCCTGCCAGGTGCCGATCCGCGCGAACATGGGTGCCTCCGTCAGTCCAGCGGGTGGACGAAGAGCCCGCTCAGCAGCTTGGGCTCGAACCACGTGCTCTTGGGCGGCATGACGTGCCCGCGGTCCGCGACCGCCATGAGCTGCTCGACGGTGGTGGGATGGAGCGAGATGGCGAGCGCGGCCAGGCCGGCGTCGACCGGGGCCTCGAGCGCGCGAGGGCCGCGGATGCCGCCCACGAAGTCGATACGCGGGTCGGTGCGCTGATCGTCGATACCCAGCACCGGCCCGAGCACCCGCTCCTGCAGGAGCGCGACGTCGAGCGAGCGGATGGGATCGCTCCGGTCGATCGACCCGGCGGGCAGATCGAGCCGCCACCAGCGGCGCTCGAGGTAGAAGCAGAAGACGCCCGGCTCGGGCGGGACCGGATCGGTGGTCGGCCGGACCCGCCCGCAGGTCGAGAGCTCGGCGAGCAGCTCGGCCCCGGGCCGCCCGCCGATGTCCCGGACGACCCGGTTGTAGGCCATGATCCGGAGCTGGGCGGCGGGCACGAGCACCGCGAGCAGCCACTCGTACGCCGCGTCGCCGCGGGGGCGCGAGCTCTCGGCGCGACGCCGGCGGGCGGCCCGGGCGGCGGCGGCCGAGCGATGATGCCCGTCGGCCACGTAGGCGGCCCGGATCGAGGCGAGCGCGGTCACGTACGGCGCCGGGTCGGCGATCCGCCACACGGTGTGGGCGACGCCGTCGGCGGTGGTGAAGTCGTGGAGCGGCGCCGCGGCCATCGTCTCCGCGGCGAGCCGATCGATCTCCGGCCGGCCGCGATACATGAGCAGGACCGGCTCGGCCTGCGCGTCGAGCGCCTGCAGGTGGCGGGTGCGGTCGTCCTCCTTGTCGGGTCGCGTGTTCTCGTGCTTGCGGATCACCCCGGCCTCGTAGTCGTCCACCCGCACGCCGCCCACCACCCCCACCTGGGCCCGCCCCTCCATGACCTCGCGGTAGAGGAAGAGGCCGGCCGTCGGCTCGCGCACGAGCGCGCCTCGCCCGAGCAGCGCCTCCAGGTTCTCGCGGGCCCGGGCGTAGACCCGCGCATCGTGGGGATCCACCGCGTCGGGCAGGTCGATCTCGGCGCGGCCGACGTGGAGGAAGGAGAGCGGGTTGTCCCGCGCGAGCGCGGCCGCCTCGGCCCGGCTCACCACGTCGTACGGCGGCGAGGCGACTGCGGGCGCCTCGGCGGGGACGGGACGGATCAGGCGGAGCGGCTCGACTCGCACCGGCCGGAGCTACCGACGGAGCAGGGCGAGGGTCCGCTCGTGCAGCCGGCCGTTGGTGGCCAGCACCGAGCCGCCGTAGATCGTGGGGCGCCCGCTGAAATCGGTGAGCCGGCCGCCCGCTTCCTCCACCAGGATCTTGACCGGGGCCACGTCCCACGGCTTGAGATCGGTCTCCACGTAGATCTCCGCCTTGCCGGCGGCCACCAGCCCGTAGCCGTAGTAGTCGCCGAAGCCACGGGTGCGCCGGCAGGCGTCCACGAGCCGCACCAGGGGATCCCAGAATCCGGCTTCCCGCATCAGGTGCAGGTCGGAGTGCAGCAGGGTGGCCTCGTCGAGCCGGTCGTAATCGGACACCCGCAGGCGCTCGCCCGCGCTCCACGCCCCGTCGCCCCGGCGCGCCCAGAACATCTCGCCCAGCGCCGGGTTGAGCATCACCCCCGCGGTGATCTCGCCCGCCTCCTCGAGGCCGAGCAGCACCGCCCAGATCGGCACACGGCGGATGAAGTTCTTGGTGCCGTCGATCGGATCGATGATGAAGCGCCGCTCCTTCGGCCCTTCCTCGCCGAACTCCTCGCCGAGGAAGCCGTGATCGGGGTAGGCGCGCCGCAGGACCGCCTTGATGGCCTGCTCCGCCTCGCGATCGGCCTGGGTCACCGGGGTCTGGTCGGCCTTGATCGTGACCTCGAAGCCGCCGCGGTAGTACCTCATGGCGACCTCGCCCGCGGCCTCGGCGGCCCGGATCATCGCCGACACGACGTCTGGAGTCGCGGGGGCGCCGGTCACTCCTGCCATTCGCCCCGCTCGACGAGGACTTCCTTGAAGACCTCGAGGGCCTCGACCACCACCGGCATCCCGCCGTAGGTCACCTGCTGGAAGATGACCTCGGCGACCTCCTGCCGGGTCGCGCCCACGTTGAGGGCGGCGTGGATGTGCGCGCGCACCTCGTTGCGGCGGTTCAGCACCGTGAGCGAGGCCACCGCGCAGAGCTCGCGCTGCTTCTGGGAGATGACCTCGCGGCTGTAGAGCTTGCCGGTGAAGAACATGCTGAGCTCGCGGGCGAGATCCTTGTCGAACTTCTTCCACGTCTCGAAGCCCACCCCGCTCTTGATGGTGTGGAAGAGCATGCGGGCGGTCTTGCGCGTGGTCTCCTTCAGGGCGTCGTCCATGATTCCCCCCGGGGCGGTCAGGCGATACGGGTGAGGAGGCGGACCAGCTGCTCGGGCTGCGACAGCATCGGATCGTGCGCGGCGTCCAGGTCGACCGGCCGGACGCCCAGGCGGGCCGCGTTGGCCGCGGCCCGCTCCGGGACCACCGCCGCGTCCCGCCGGCAGCGGATGTATGTGCGGGGGATCCCCAGCGTGTCGAAGCGGCGGAGGTCGACCCGCTCGAAGAAGGGGCGCGCGGCCTGGGGCGTGAGCCGGGCCAGGGCCCGCACCACCCGCGCGTCGTGGCGCGGCAGGTCGCCCATCCAGCGGGCCCACGCGGCCTCGGCGGGGTGCCGGAACGTCCCGTCGCCGCGGCCGACCACCTGGGCCAGGAGCGCGGCGCGGGCCGGCGCGGTCATGTTGGCGAGCGCGATGCTGCTGCCGTGGGCCGGCACCACCGCGGCCAGGAACACGAGGTGGGCGATGCGCTGCGGGCAGAGCTCGGCGGCCTTGGCGATGACGAGGCCGCCCATCGAGTGGCCGACCAGCACCGCGCGGCTCACCCCCGCCTGCGCCATCGCGTCCGCGACCGCGCGGCCGTACGTCTCCGCGCTCGCGTGGCCGACCTCGGCCGCGCGCCGGCCGTGGCCGGGCAGCTCGGGTACCACCACGCGATGACCCAGGGCGACGAGGCGCGCCGCGACGTCTTCCCAGCACCACGCGCCGTGCATGGCGCCGTGGACGAGCACGAACTCCCTGGTCATGACGCGCCTCCGTTCGCGCTATAGTACCCTAACCACCAGCACCCATCCCCGATCAGAGGAGATCGCATGGCCAAGATCGAGCGCTACGCCGCCAAGGGCGTCTGGGATCCGCCGACCTACTCGCAGGGCGTGAAAGTCACCGGGGCGCAGACCATCCTCTACCTCGCGGGGCAGGTCGCCTACGACGACAGGGGCGGGCCCGCTCACCGCGGCGACTTCAAGGCGCAGGCCCGCGCGGTGTTCCAGGCCCTCAAGGCCCAGGTGGAGGCGGGCGGCGGCACCATGGACAGCATCGTCAAGATCAACACCTACCTCACCGACATCCGGCACCGCGCCGACCTGGTCCCGATCCGCGAGGAGTTCTTCGGCAAGAAGTCGTGCGCGTCCACCCTCGTCGCGGTGGCGGCTCTCGCGATGCCGGAGTGGCTGATCGAGGTCGAGGCGATCGCCGTCCTGTAAGCGGATCGCGGCGTGGCCGAGCTGAACCCGTACATCTTCCGCGCCTACGACGTGCGCGGCAAGATCGGCAGCGACATCACCCCACCCGTCTTCGACCTGGTGGGACGGGCCTACGGAACCCTCGTGAAGCGCCGCGGGGGCCGGACCGTCGCCCTCGGCATGGACAACCGGCTCTCGTCGGCCGCGCTCAAGGCGGCCTTCGCGACCGGCGTTCTCTCCACCGGGCTCGACGTGGTCGACATCGGCGTCAACCACACGCCCCTGCTCTACTTCGCGACCGCCCACTGGCGGCTCGACGGCGGCGCCACCGTGACCGGCAGCCACAACCCGGTCTCCGACAACGGCGTCAAGATGGTCCACGCGGCGGCGGCGCCGCTGACCGAGGAGGAGATCCAGGGGCTCCTCGCCACCATTCGGTCCGGCGACTTCGAGCGGGGCCGCGGAAGCCGGACCGCCCGCGACCCCCGGGAAGACTACCTGGCCGCCATCACCGGCCACGTGCGGCTCCGGCGCCGACTGAAGGTGGTGGTCGACGCGGGCAACGGCATCGCGGGCGTCTTCGCGCCCGAGCTGCTGCGCCGGCTCGGCTGCGAGGTGGTGGAGCTCTACTGCGAGTCCGACGGCAGCTTCCCCCACCATCTCCCCGATCCGGAGATGGAGGAGAACATGCGGGACCTGGTGGCCAAGGTCACCGAGGCCGGCGCCGACGTGGGGCTGGCCTACGACGGCGACGCCGACCGCGTCGGCATCGTGGACGAGCGGGGGCGCCGGCACGAGGCGGACCTGCTGCTCGCCCTCCTGGCCCGCGACCTCCTGGTCCGCCACCCGGGGGCCAAGATCATCTTCGACGTGAAGTCCTCCCAGGTGCTGGTGGACGACATCCGGCGGCACGGCGGGGAGCCCATCATGTGGAAGACCGGCCACTCCCTGCTCAAGCGGAAGATGCGGGAGGACCGCATCCTGCTCGGCGGCGAGATCTCCGGGCACATGTTCTTCGGCGAGGACTGGTACGGGGTGGACGACGGCATCCTCGCCTCCTGCCGCTTCCTCCAGCTGGTGGCCGCGGACGCCCGCCCCGCCTCCGCGCACTTCGACACGCTGCCGCACCTGCACTCGACGCCCGAGCTGAAGGCCCCCTGCCCCGACGACCGGAAGTTCGAGCTCGTGGCCGAGCTCGCGCGCGAGTTCAAGAGCCGCTACGAGACCATCGACATCGACGGCGCCCGCATCATCTTCCCGGAGGGCTGGGGCCTCGTGCGCGCCTCGAACACGAATCCCTATCTCACCCTGCGGTTCGAGGGGCGCACCGCGGCCGCCGTGGAGCGCATGCAGCAGATCGTCTACGACGCGCTCCGCCGCTACCCCTACGTGACCCTCCCCTCGTGAACCCTCTCCCCTCTGGGGAGAGGGCAGGGTGAGGGGGGCCGGGTGGTGAGGGGCCGGGTGGTGAGGGGCCTACCCGAGCGCGAGTCGCACCGCCTCCCCGAGTCCCCGCGCCACGCGGCAGTCGCGCGGCCCCCAGAAGCCGCCCGGGTCGAGCAGGATGCCGTCGAGGCCGGCCGCGCGGGCGCCCAGCACGTCCACCGAGTAGAGATCGCCCACGTACACCGCGTCGGCCGCGCCCACCCCGGCCGCGCGCAATCCCAGCTCGAAGATGCGCGGATCCGGCTTCTCCACGCCCACCACCGAGGAGTCGATGACGAAGTGCAGATGCGCGGCGAGCCCGGTGTCCTCCAGGATCGATCGCACCGACCCGTTCGAGTTCGAGATGACCCCCGCCACCAGGCCCGCCTCCCGCACCCGGCGCACCGCGGCGAGGGCCTCGGGGTCGGCACGGCTCCAGAGCCCCACCGGCAGGTTGTAGCCTCGGCGCCAGCGGGCGATGGCCTCGATCTCCGCCTCGTCGGTGACGGCCAGGTGCTCGAGCAGGTACCGCAGGTAGCGACCGTGGGTGGTCGTGCTCTCGGTCGAGCTGCCCGGCGCCAGGTGCGGATCGAGACGGACCCGGGCCCGCAGCTCCGCTTCCTCGACCTGGTCCGGGCTCACCGGCCGGCCGCGCGCCCCGAGCTGCTCGGCGATGATCGCGTAGTTCATCCGCAGCAGGGTGTTGCCGGCGTCGAAGATGACGGCGCGCATGGACTCATTATAATGAGGCCGCTCCCATGGAAACGGCCC
>Ga0070694_100002107_pt1 | contig 11795 bp, 11 predicted proteins | sample KBSK1251metaG_FD_65470 | JGI IMG/M metagenome (GOLD analysis project Ga0070694, IMG submission 65470) | Corn, switchgrass and miscanthus rhizosphere microbial communities from Kellogg Biological Station, Michigan, USA - KBS K1-25-1 metaG | ecosystem: Host-associated > Plants > Roots >... | reverse complement strand
CTCGGGGTGCGCCCCGCGTTCCTCGGCGGGCTCGCGCTGGGCGCGACCGGTCTCCTGGCCGCCGCGCTCGCGCCCGGCTTTCTCGCCTTCCTCCTCTGCCTCTTCGTCGCCGGCACCGGGTGGAGCGTGGTGAACCCCACGCTCGGCAAGGCCATCATGGACGTCTTCCCGGTGCGCGAGCGCGGCATCGCGATGGGCGTCAAGCAGATGGGCCTCACCCTGGGCGGGCTGGTCTCGGCCCTCGCCTTGCCCGCGATCGCGGCCGCGTTCGGGTGGCGCTACGCGATCGGCGCCTGCTCGGTGGTGGTGGCCTTGCCGGTCGTGCTCGGCTGGCGTCCCCTCGGCGCCTTCCACCCGGGAGGGCGGCCGGCGAGCCCGGCCGCCGCCGCGGAGGCCGCGGGCTCGAGCTGGTGGTGGGCGCGGCGACCGGCGCTCGTCGTCTTCTTCGCCGCCGGCTTCGTGCTCGGGATGGTGCAGGCCGCGGTGCTGAGCTACCTGCCGCTCTTCACCATCCAGGCCCTCGGCTTCGACAAGATCGGCGCCGGCCTCCTGGTGGCCGCCTCGCAGGCGGGCGGAGCGGTCTCGCGCCTCGCGCTGGGCGCGGCCAGCGATCGCTGGCTCACCGGCCGGCGGTCGATGTGGCTCGCCCTCACCGGCGCGGTGGGCGCGGCCATCTTCACGGTCTACGCGCTGTGGGCGGCCACGTCTCCCCTGACCGCGGGCGTGCTCGCCTTCGCGACCGGCGTCGGCGCGTACGGCTGGGTCGGCATCTTCTTCGTGATCAGCGCGGAGGCGGGTGGCCCTCGCCAGGCGGGTCTGCTGAGCGGCGTGGCCTTCGCGGCGATCGTGCTCGGCCTGCTGGTGGGCCCGCCGGTCTTCGGTCTCCTGCTCGAGGCGTCCAACTCCTATGCGGTCGCGTGGGCCGTCTTCGCGGCGCTCTCCGCGCTGGTCGCGGTCGTCTCGCTCGCGGCCGGCCCCGCGATCGACCGCGAGTCGCGCCACCGCTAGCCTCTCCCGGCACGCCGCTCACGGCCTGAGACGCGATGCGGTTGTGACACCGCGAGTGGGGGCCGGGGGGCGGGGCCCCTTCCCGCAACGGGCTGACTCGCAACCCGCTGTCTGCACTCGATGGGGCCACGAGATTGGGGAGGGCTACGCTTCGGTAACGCGCAGAAGACACGGTTGCGGGAAGGGGCCCCGCCCCCCGGCCCCCACTCGCTCGCGTGCGGACACGGCACCATCACACCCACGAGGGCTCTACTCACAAACGAGCAGGCGCGAGGCTGGACGCTATGCTGTTGCCTCACCTCGCGGGAGCGGTGGGGGGGGTGGGGGGTGCGCTCCCGGGAGCCGTGGCTTCTGCGGGTCAGCGGAGCGCAGCGCCACATCTCGTGGCTCCATCGAGTGCCCGCGCGGGTGGCGACTCGGCGTGCTCCCGGGAGCGCACCCCCCAACCCCCCGCCGCGGTGTCCCCATCACGGTGCGGCAAGGGGGGCGATGGCGGCCCGCGGGGAGGCGCGCTATCATGCGGCTCCGGCCGCCGCGAGGGCGACCTCACACGCCAAGGAGAGCGCCACATGGGCTACGAGCAGATCCTGTACGAGGTGCGAGATCGCATCGCCACCGTCACCCTCAATCGGCCCGACAGGCTCAACGCGTGGACCGGCGTGATGGGACGCGAGGTGCGCCAGGCGATGGACGAGGCCGGGCGCGACGAGGCGGTGCGCGTGATCGTGCTGACCGGCGCCGGGCGCGGCTTCTGCGCGGGGGCCGACATGCAGATGCTCTCCGGCATCGTCGACGCGGGCACCACCGCGCGCGTCGAGGAGGCGCAGCCGGCCCGGCCCGCGCCGGAGGGCGACGGAGCGGTCCGGGCCGACTTCCGCGGCCCCTACGCCTACTTCCCCATGGTGCCCAAGCCCATCATCGCGGCGCTCAACGGGGCCACCGCGGGCCTGGGGCTGGTCGTCTCTCTCTACTGCGATCTGCGCATCGCGGCCGACACCGCCGTGTTCACCACCGCGTTCTCGCGGCGCGGCCTCATCGCCGAGCACGGGGTGAGCTGGATGCTCCCGCGCCTGGTGGGCCTGCAGCACGCCCTCGACCTGCTCCTCTCGGCGCGCAAGTTCTCCGCCCAGGAAGCGCTCGCGATGGGCCTGGTCTCGCAGGTGCACCCGGCCGCCACCCTCATGGACGGCGTCCGCGCCTACGCGCACGAGCTGGCCGAGCTCGTGTCCCCGCGGTCGATCCGGGTCATGAAGCGGCAGCTCTGGGAGGCGCAGTTCCAGACGCTCGCGGAGGCCACCGCGGTCGGCAACGAGGAGATGCGGCGGAGCTTCGCCGCGGAGGACTTCAAGGAAGGCGTGGCCCACTTCGTCGAGAAGCGCGCGCCGCGCTTCACCGGCCGCTAGCCGCCCGGGCGCCGTCGTTTCCTCGGTGCTGATCCTCCTCAACAAGCCCTTCGGCGTGCTCTGCCAGTTCACCGACCCCGAAGGGAGGCCGACGCTCGCCGACCACGTGCCGGTGCCGAACGTCTACCCGGCCGGCCGCCTCGACCACGACAGCGAGGGGCTCGTGCTGCTCACCGACGACGGGGCGCTGCAGGCGCGCCTGGCCGACCCGCGGCATCACGTGGAGAAGGTCTACTGGGTGCAGGTGGAGCGGGTGCCGACGGACGACGCGCTCGCGCGGCTGCGGGCGGGCGTGGTGCTGAAGGACGGCCCGACGCGTCCGGCACGCGTGCGGCCGATCGACGAGCCGCCGGGCCTCTGGCCGCGCGACCCGCCGATCCGATGGCGGGCGTCGATTCCCACCGCATGGCTCGAGATCGCGCTGACCGAGGGGCGCAACCGGCAGGTGCGGCGGATGACGGCCGCGGTGGGACACCCGGCGCTGCGGTTGATTCGCATCGCGATCGGGCCCTACACGCTCGGCGGACTCCGGCCCGGGGAGTGGAAGGAAGTGCGCGCCTAGAAGAACCGCCCCTCACCCCTGACCACCCCTCACCCTGCCCTCTCCCCTGAGGGGAGAGGGATATGAGGAGAAGGGGCTCTCCGGACTCAGAAAATGGCGTAGCCGCCGTCGATGACGAAGGTGTCGCCGGTGTGGTAGTTGCTGGCGTCGCTCGTGAGGTAGACCGCGATGCCGCCGAAGTCGCTGCCGGTGCCCCAGCGTCGCGCGGGCACCCGCGGGAGCACGCGGGTCTTGAAGGCGTCCCCGTGGACCGCCTTCTCGGTCATCGGGGTGTCGATCCAGCCGGGCACGATGGCGTTGACGCGGATCTTGTGGCGCGCCAGGCCGACCGCGAGGGCCCGCATCACCGAGAGCATCGCCCCCTTGCTGGCCGCGTAGTGCGCGCTGAGCGGCGAGCCCTCCAGCGCGGCCAGGCTCGCGGTGACCGCCATCGAGCCGCCCTCGCCGCGCCCGATCATGTGACGCGCCGCCGCGCGCAAGGTGAAGAAGGCGCCGTCCAGGTTCACCGCCAGCACCCGATGCCACTCCTCGGTGGTCATCTCGGCGAAGCTGGCCGCCGCGCCGCGGCCGGAGACCCCGGCGTTGACGAAGCAGGCGTCGATGCCGCCCAGGGCCGCGACGGTCTCGCCGAAGGCATGGTCCACCGCGGCCTCGTCGCTCACGTCGCAGCGCAGCGCCACCGCCTTCCCCCCGATGGCGTGCAGGTGGGCCAGCGCGGTCCGGTTCTTCTCCTCGTTGGTGCCCCAGATGCCCACCGCGGCCCCCGCCTGCGCGAGGGCCTCCGCCATGCCGAGGCCGATGCCGCTGTTGCCGCCGGTCACGATCGCGGTCTTGCCGCGCAGATCGAACGCCTGGTACATGAGAGCCTTTCATCCTCATCCCCCTCTCCCCTCAGGGGAGAGGGCAGGGTGAGGGGTGGTCAAGGGTAAGGGTAGGTTGACCCGCTCAGGGCCGCATGCGATGCGCGTACGGCCCCGCCTCGCGCAGCGGCGCGGCCAGATCGGCGAACTCGCAGAGCAGCGGCCGCGTGGCGCGCGGGTCGACGATCTCCTCGATCCAGAAGGTCTCCGCCGAGCGGAACGGCGAGCGGAGCTTCTGCAGCCGCTCCTCGATCTCGATCATCTTGGCGGCGCGGTCGTCGGCCGCGTCGAGGTCGGCGCGGTACGCGGCCTCGATGCCGCCCTCGAGCGGCAGCGATCCCCAGCGCCCCGAGGGCCAGGCGTAGCGCGGGCCGTAGCGGGCGCCCGGCTTGTGGGCGGCGCCGGCCACCCCGAACACGTTGCGGACGATGACCGAGCACCACGGGATCGTGGACTGCCAGATGGCCGACATCGCGCGCACGCCCTGCTTGATGGTGCCGGTCTGCTCGGCCTCGAGCCCGATCAGGAAGCCCGGGCAGTCCACCAGGTAGAAGACCGGCAGGTGGAAGGTCTGGGCGAAGTCCACGAAGCGCTCCACCTTCTGGCAGGTGTCGGCGGTCCAGGCGCCGCCGTAGAAGTAGGGATCGCTCGCCAGCACCGCCACCGGCCAGCCGTCGAGCCGGGCCAAACCGGTGATGATCGCGCGCCCGTAGAGCGGCTGGATCTCGAAAAACGAGTCGCGGTCCACCACCGCGTCGATGATCGCGCGCATCTTGTACGGCTTGCGGATGTCGCGCGGGATCGCGTCGCCCAGCCACTCCTCGCGCCGCTCCGGGTCGTCGGTGCGCGGCCCGCGCGGCGGCAGGTCGTAGATCGACGAGGGGAGATACGAGAGGAACCGCCGGGTCACCGCGAAGGCCTCCTCCTCGGTGTCGACCGCGAGGTCGACCGCGCCCGCCTTGAGCTGGATCTGCCAGCCTCCGAGCTGGTTCTTGGTGAGCTTCTGGCCGAGACGCTCCACCACGGGCGGGCCCGCCACGAAGAGCGCCGACTTGTCCTTCACCATGACCGAGAGGTGCGCCGCGGCCAGGTGCGCGGCGCCGAGCCCGGCCACCGAGCCCAGGCCGAGCGCCACCCGCGGCACGGTGCCGATGCTGTTGACCACCCACTCCCAGCCCGAGACGCCGGGCACGTTGGCCCGGCCGGTGGTCTCGATGGTCTTCACCGACCCGCCGCCGCCCGAGCCTTCGACCAGGCGGATCAGGGGCAGGCGCAGCTCGTTGGCCATCTGCTCGCACTGGTTGTGCTTGCCCTTGATGGTGGCGTCGGCCGAGCCCCCGCGCACCGTGAAGTCGTCGCCCCCCACCACCACCGGCCGGCCGTCGAGCCGGGCCCGCCCGAAGACGAAGTTCGAGGGCGTCAGCTCCTTGAGGTCGTTCTTGGCGTCGTAGGAGGCCTTGCCCGCGATCTTGCCGATCTCGTGGAAGCTGCCCCCGTCCACCAGGCGGTCGATGCGCTCGCGGATCGTGTAGCGCCCACCGTCGTGCTGCCGCTTGACCCGCTCGGCGCCGCCCAGCCGCTCCGCGAACTCCTCGCGGCGCCTCAGCTCGTCCATCTCGGACTTCCAGTTCATGGGGGGAGACCTCCGCGGGGATGGTAGCAGGGAGCGACCCGCCCTGCCTAGGCTCGCGCGCGGCCGGCGGTCAGGCGGTGGTGGCGATGACGAGGGAGATGCGGTTGCGGTCGCCGGCCCGGCGATACTCCACCTGCTGGGCCATCGCCGAGACGAGCAGCACGCCGAGCCCCCCCACCAGGCGCTCCTCGACGCCGGCGTCGGTGTCGGGAGCGATCACCTGGGCGAACGGATTGTGCTCGGGACCGGTGTCCTCGTAGGTGAGGGCGACGCGGCCGGGGGCCACCTCGCACTCGATCCGCACCGGCGCCTCGCTGTCCGCCCCGTGGCCGTGCACCACCGTGTTGGTGAAGAGCTCCTCCACCAGGAGCGTGAGCCGCAGGCCGGTCTCGCGCCCGAGCCCGGCGGCGGCGCAGACCTCGCCGAGGAACGCGTCCACCTGCGGGAGCGCATCGCGGCGGGCGGGGAAGGTCCGGTTGTGGCGGCCCACGGCCGGGCTCTCAGGGGCCCTTGCGGTCCTGCGTCGCCTGCCGAAGCGCCTCCTCGATCTTGGGCGGATCCGCGAGCGTGATCACGATGCCGTCGACCAGTCGCTCGACACTCGCCACTTCCGGCAACGACTCGGTCACCATGGTCTTGGCCACATAGTCTCCAGGATACGCCTGGGCGAGCCACCGATAGTCGCCGGATGGTCCCAGGAACAGGGCGACGACCCGGATATGCTGATCGAGAAATGCCCGCAGCGCCTCGGCCCGAGTCCAGGGCGAAATGCCGAACGCCTGCGTCCAGCTGTCTTCTCCCGGCTCGACCCACGGCATGACCACTTCGCGATAGGCGAGCGTGTGCGCCTCGATCTGCCGCTCATTGACGGCCAGCACCACACCGGGGGGCACGTGCTGCTGTATATACGCAATGGTGGCGACCGCGTGGTCGGAATCCGACGAGTATCCGCGCACCAGCAGCGTCACCCCCCGGCTGACGCTTATGCCCCCGACAACCACCGCCACCACGGCCACTCCGGCCGCCACCGTTCGAACCAGCCAGCCCACGCGCTGCCGCGACATCGCATCGTACAACCCCAGCAGAGCCGTCAGCATCACGAGGGGGACGATGGGCACGATGAACCGAGCATTCAGCTTGTCTATTCGCGTATGAGACGCGATCCAGCAGAGCACGCACAGGTAGACCACCGGTAACCACGAGGCGACGGACCAGCGTCCTCGGCGCGTGTTCCAGAGCGCGATACCTATCAGAAGCAGACCGGTGGCGACGTCCACCCCCGTCCGAGGCAGTCGCTCGGCGAGGAAGAACCACGTCGTACGGATACCTCGCAGGGTCTCACTGATGGCCGACCACAGGGTGTCGGCCGGGAGCACGCCCACCGGGTGGCCACTCACGTGGCCGCCCATCAGAATGTTTCGCAGGGGGATCATCCCGACGACCAGTATCGCCGAGATGAGGACGAGGAGCGCTCGGGCCGGTTTCCTCCGGGAGACAGCCAGCAGCACGACCAGGTATGCCGACGTGAGGAACGGCACCACGATCCCGATGTATCTTACCCAGACCGGTGCGGCGAGAGCGACGCCGGTCCAGATCGCCCGACCCCGGGATACCTCCGACCCGGCGCTCCAGCGCACGAGCAATCCATCGAATGCCAGGAGCGACGACAGGATGGAGGCCGCGCACAACATCTCGCTCAGCGGGATCGCCGACCATTGCAGCAGGTCCGCGTTCAGCAACAGCAGAAGCGCGCCGGCTATCCCGATCGCGGTTCGGCTCAGTCGCTGGCCGAGCAGGAAGGTGATGCTGACCGTCGCTCCAAAGGCAACCAGGGAGACGATCCAGGCCGCGCGGAGCGGCACCACCCCCAGCCAGATGAGCGGAGCCATCGCGATCGGGTAGCCGGGGGGCCAATTGAGATGCTCGGGGGGGATGTCCGCGATCCGCCCTCGCGCGAGCAGGAGAGCGTGGTGCGCGAAGTCGTAGCTAAGACCCTTGGCGCCGACCGTTCCCCTGGCGGCCACTACGCCGAACGCGACGGCCCCGACAAAGAACAGCAGGGCAATCACAAGGCTCCGTCGATTCCCGGGCGGCGGCAAGATGGCCGAGCTCATACCGTGGACGAACAGGGCCGCACGCTACGTGGCCGGTGCAGTGATGTCAACGGCTATCTTGAGAGCATGTGATCGCGCGCGGGCAGGGCTATGCTATCCCGCCATGGGAAGCGCCCGCGCGCGGATCCGCCGTCGCCAGCTCCTGGCGGTCACCCTCGTGGCCGTCGTCATCACCCCCGTCTTCAATCTCCTGACCAGTGGGGTCTCCCTGGGCGAGGCCGTGCAGGGCGTGGTCGACGCGGTCCTGATCTCGCTCCTCGTGGGCGGCTACATGCTGTTCGTCCGCGAAGGGCGCGCGCGGCCGTGGCTCCGGCAGCTCACGTTCCGGACCGACCTGGCGCTGAGCAGCGCGATCGTGCTCCTCCTGTTCTTCGTGGGTCGCGCGATGGGCCAGGTGGTCACGAGCCGGGACCCGGCACGCTTCCTCCTGAGCTTCCGGGAGGCCCATCTGGTCTATGCCGTGCCCTTCTTCGCGGTGGTCGCGGTCACCGTCCAGTTCATCCTCCAGATGAACCGCATGATCGGCGCCAACGTCCTCGGCTACTTCGTCGCCGGCGTCTACCACCGGCCCAAGCCCGAGGACCGCATCTTCCTGTTCATGGACCTCGCCGGCTCCACCCAGCTCGCGGAGCGCCTGGGGAGCGCCCGCTACTTCGACCTGCTCCGCCGCATCGTGGACGAGCTGACCGAGCCGGTGCTCCAGACCGACGGGGAGATCTACCAGTACGCGGGCGACGAGGTCGTCATCACCTGGCGGATGCCGGCGGGCCTCCGCGGGGCCAACTGCGTGCGCTGCTTCTTCCTGATCCGCGAGGCCATCGCGCGCGACCGGGACCGGTACCGGCGCGACTTCGGGGCGCTGCCCGCCTTCCGCGGCGGCCTCCACGGAGGGACCGTCACCGCCGGCGAGCTCGGCGACCTCCGGCGGCAGATCGTCTTCGTCGGGGACATCCTCAACACCGCCGCGCGCCTCGAGGAGTACGCCAAGCGGACCGCGTTCGAGCTGGTGGCCTCGGGCGCGGTGCTCGAGCACCTGGCGCTGCCGGCCGGGGTCGCGGCCACGTCGTGCGGCGAGCTCGCGCTCCGGGGGAAGGAAGCGAGCGTCGCCGCGTACGGCCTCACCGGCGCCCCACTTGCCTAGATTCCGTAGAAATCATAGAACTCCTGCGCCGACGCCTCGACCCCGAGCACCTGAAGTGGAAAGCACCGGCCCAGGCCATCCAGGCTCGGCTGGCGCTCGAGACGCTCCAGGAGCTGGCGCGCCGGGCTCGCCCTGACCTGTCCGTGTCGATCCAGGAACTGCCCCCACAGGGGCATGTGCCGAAATCGCGGCGGCTCGGCCGCCCGCGCGCTCGCAATGTAAGACGGCGGGAACAGGCGACGGTAGGCATCGAGATTGTACAGCCACGACACTCCCAGCACCCGGAGCGGCGAGCGCTCCTCCCGCTTGACGCTCTCGAAGAGCGCGGACAGGTCCGCCAGTCGCCGCCCCACCCGATCTCGGCCCAGCGGAGAGTGCACGTCCGTCTCGGCATTCAGGAAGTGAAGGCGGATCCGACCATCGCCCAACCGCCCGTACGAGAAGCAGCCGCGGGTCGCCACGATACCCGGCGGAGCCGCCGCCGGCCGCGTCAGGTAGAAGCGGTACGTCCACTCGCCGGCATCGTCCGCGGTCTGCAGGCCGGCCACGTACTCCCGCCAGGCCGGCTGCGCGGGATCGAAGTCGCGCCCCAGGCCGAACCGGATGTAGAGATTCGTGTACCCCAGTAGCGCCTGCGCCAGGGACATTCCCGACAGGCTTGCGACCTTGTGGGCGAACTGGAGCTGAAGATCGAAGAACGCCTTGGCGTATCTCACCGGCCAGGCTCTACTCTTTCTCCGGCGGGTTGCCGATCCGATCGTAGACCGCGCAGTTGGCTCTCTGTCCGGGCAGCAGATGGGGCCGGACGGAGGGCGCACACATCAGCGCGAGGGCCCGGTGGCCGCTACATTTCACATGCCCGACGACCTGGTCGCCGTGCCGCGTCAGCTCCGGACCGATGAAGGAGGGGTCCTCAAGGCCGACGACGACCTCCGAGATCTGTACCCCGCCCCGCTCGGCCCGGAGCGGGGTCGGGAACCGAACGTAGATGTGCGAGCGGGCGCGGAGGTCGTGCCACTCCTTCGCCAGCGCCCGCGCCGCGAAGAGATCCGGATCCGCCACCGAGGTTATCGCGCACCCGACGATCAGGGCCTTGGCTCTCCGGGCGATCTGAGACTGCCCCGGCTCCGTCAGGGCGACCACCGAGCCGTCCCTGATCAGCGTGACATCGGTCCCGATGTCGACGGCCCCCGCCCCGGACGGCAGAACCGCCAGCCACGCCACCCCGACCACCGCCCAGCCCCGGCGCCTGCATCGCACGTACTGGTGGCGGCCTGGCACGAGGGACCCCTCAGTGCTCTTCGACCCCTTGGAAAAGCGATCCGCCACCAGCTTACGCGGCCGACGACCGCCGTCCCACCGCTCAGGCGTTCCGGCCGACCATGAAGGGATCGCCGATGAGCCAGCGCCACGTTCCGTCCCGCTGCCGCCGGGCGACCTCGATCGCGTACACCGCCATTGCCTGCGCCCCCGACACCGTCCACTCGGCATCAGCGCAATGTCGCCAGCCCGGACTATCTGCTTGATGGCTAGAGGCTAGTCGGGCGTCGCGATCATGCCCACCAGATCCGCACCCGCCGGGCTCCCGGCCTTCGGCTTGAGCACGGTGATCTCACCCTGGGTCGGCAAGAACCCCATCAGCGCCCGAACGGTGAAGGCATGAGTGACGAGCACGAGCGTACCCGGTCCGCGCCACCCGGACACGATCTCCTTCAGCTCCCGGAGTCGCGCACCCGCGGTTGGCTCCCGGTCCGGGACGAGGGCCCACGACGTCTCGACGGGACCGACCGCCATCAAGCGGGCCGTCTCGAGACAGCGGCACCAGGGCGAGGACAGGACTCGATCGACGCGCACGCCGCGGCGCCGGAAGGCCTCGCCCAGCGCCCGGGCCTGCTGGCGCCCCAGCTCGTCCAGGTTCCGCTGGGTCTTGCAGTCGTCGATCCTGAAGCCGGGCGGGTCACCGCCGTATCCGGGCGGTGCGTTGCCATGCCGAATCAGCGCAACATGCCCGCCCTCGACGAGCGCGGCCCAGCCGCCCACGGAGTCACCGGCCGCCAGGCCCGGCGTGACGATCACCACCGTGGCAAGAACGCAGAGCGCTACGCGAGCGAACCGAGACGGAATGCGCGATTCAATCACGACGCCTCCTTCCGGGCCCGTGCGCCGGCCGCGAGGACCGTGCCGTCGCCGACGCTCATTCCCGGGTTGCCGTGGTGATCTTGCGCAGGTACACCACGCTGGCCCCGACCGCGGTCACCAGCGGGACGATAAAGATCAACAACCCGAGGAAAGAACGACCCGACGCTAGCCCTGGCGCGAGAATGAAGGCGAATGTGGTTACCGCGGCTGCAATCAACAATGCCAAACCAGCGAAACGATTCACGCGAAGCCAGAGCTCGCGGTCGTCCAACGTCCGCGACGTCCGAAAGCCATAGAATCTATTCGGAGGCACGATCCTCAGGATGAGCGGAATGGCCGCCGCGGCAACCACTCCGGTGGCTGCTAGAAATGATATGGGTTCGTTCACCGTTTCCTCATGATGGCTATCGGATCGCCGCTGAGCGGCTGGCGTAGCCGGGCCGCCCTAGCCACCAGTTAGACCGCGCGTTCGACACCCTAGCCCCAGAAGATCCCAGTTGGATCGGCAGTGACCTCATCAAGCAGTTTCTTGAAGCTGGACGCGGCCGGCAAGGCCTCGTATGAGTGCCAGCGCAGATCACGGTGCTGACAGTACAGGCGCCACAGTCGCTGCGTGCCCACATATCTGAACTTCGCGATTGCCATTTCCCGCCAATCATGGGGCGACTGAAACCCCGGACGCTCTTCAAACAGGACAACTTCCGGGCCCTTGATCCGGAAGCCGACCCGTACCTTGCTCCGGACGCTGGGAGGCACGCGCGCTTCGCAGAACGCGCCAAGGCGTCGGTTCACGTCGACCGGATGGTGCAAACCGGGTACATAGGTAACACATCCAACCGGGAACATGGGTGACACACCCCTAAGGTCGTGGGCCAACGGGAGGTTGGCCAATGCCCTGGCAGGAGACATCCGTCGGAGTTTGGCGGGTCCCCAGC
>Ga0070694_100002105_pt1 | contig 11805 bp, 7 predicted proteins | sample KBSK1251metaG_FD_65470 | JGI IMG/M metagenome (GOLD analysis project Ga0070694, IMG submission 65470) | Corn, switchgrass and miscanthus rhizosphere microbial communities from Kellogg Biological Station, Michigan, USA - KBS K1-25-1 metaG | ecosystem: Host-associated > Plants > Roots >... | reverse complement strand
AAGCGCGCGAGCGCCTCCTGCTCGCCGCGTCGATGGAGTGGGGCGTCCCCGTCTCCGAGCTGACCGCGAAGGACAGCGTCATCACGCACGCCAAGTCGAAGCGGAAGACGACGTACGGCGCGCTTGCCTCGAAGGCGGCGCAGATCCAGCTGCCCGATCCGTCGAAGATCAAGATCAAGCCGGTCGACAAGTGGACGTTGATGGGGACCGAGCAGCCCAATCGCGACGTGCCGGTCAAGGTGACCGGCGCGGCCAAGTACGCGATCGACATCCGGATGCCCGGGATGCTCTGCGCGGCCGTGAAGTGCTGCCCGGTGTGGGGCGGCGACGTCAAGAGCTTCAACTTCGACGCGGTGAAGAACATGCCGGGCGTCCACTCCGTGGTCCGGCTGCCGCTCGACAAGACGGGGAAGGCGAAGGAGACGCTCGGAAGGACGACGAAGGACGGCTTCTACTCCGGCGGCGTCGCAATCGTCGCCGACTCGTGGTGGCACGCGAAGAAGGCGCTCGACGCGATGCCGGTCGAGTGGGACCGCGGCGCGGGCGGCTCCGCGACCACCGCCTCGATTCTTGCCGACCATCTCGCGAAGCTTGCCGTGCCGGGCAAGGTCGTCGTCGACGAAGGCAACGTCGAGTCGGCGATGGCCAACGCCGCGCGCGTCGTCGAAGCGACCTACACGCTGCCGTACGTCCGCCGCGCGCGGATGGAGCCCGGCAACGCGACGGTCCTCGTGAGCGACAACCGGGTGGACCTCTGGGTCGGCGATCAGCAGCCGCAGCGTTCGCTCCAGAACGCGGGGATGCTCGCCGGCATCGCGCCCGAAAACGTGTACCTGCACATGTGTTATCTCGGCGGCGGCTACGGGAGCAGCGGCAACGGGCCACAGGCCGAGCACGCGGTCTACATCGCCAACACCGTGCGCGGACGTCCCGTGAAGATGGTCTGGAGCCGCGAGGAGGACTGGAGCGTCGGCAGTACCTACAGTCCGTTGAGCGCGGGCAAATGCATCGCGGCGCTCGATGCCAACGGCTATCCCATCGCCATGGACGTGGACTACGTGCAGACCATCGGTTCGGCATGGCCGGCCGATTCGCGCGGGCTCGCGATGCCGCCGTACTGGATGCCGAACTACCGCCTGCGCCAGCACATCACGACCGCGCACGTGCCCGCCGGACGCGTCCGCTCAACCGGCGCGCGGCCGAACACGTTCTACATGGAGAGCTTCATCGACGAGCTCGCGCACGCCGCCGGGAAGGATCCGTACCAGTACCGGCGCGAGCTGATCGCCCGCAACCCGCCCGAGAACATGCAGGACCGCTTCATGGGGACGGGCGTCGGCGGCTTCCGCTATCGGGACGACTGGCTGCGCGCGCTCGACATGGTCGCGAAGATGAGCGACTGGGGTAAGAAGCTGCCCGAGGGCTGGGCCCAGGGCATCGCGATCGACGATCGCCGCCGCGGCGTCGGCCGCGGCACCGGCCGGCAGGGGACGATCTGCGCCCAGGTGCACACCGTCGAAGTCACCAGGCGAGGCCAGGTCAAGGTGCATCGCGTGGACGTCGTCTTCGAGCAGGGCTTCAGCCTGATCAATCCGCTGACCGTCCGCAAGAACGTCGAGGGGCAGATCGCGTGGGGCATCTCCGACGCGTTCTACCAGGAGGCGAACATCAAGGACGGTGCGATGGTCGAAACGAACTTCGACACGTACCAGGTCTCGCGGATGAATGAATATCCGAGGGAAGTGAACGTCCAGTGGCTGAAGACGAACAAGTGGATCGAAGGGGCTGGGGAGGAAGCGATCCCGTGCGTGACGCCCGCGATCTACAACGCCATCTTCAGGATCACGGGCAAACGGATTAGGAATATCCCGCTCAAGAACCACGACCTGAGCTGGGGCCAGCAGACGGCTTAAAAAAACTCCCAACTGCCAATTCCCAACTCCCAAGGTAACCACACTCGTAGGGGCCGACCTTCAGGTCGGCCCTATGGGTAACGACACTCGTAGGGGCCGACCTTCAGGTCGGCCCTATGGGTGCGTCTTCCTCAGCCGCCGCTCGGCGACGAATTCCGTCAGCGCGACGTCCGCCTGCGCCTTGTCGGGGCCCACGCGGACGACGTCGAGGTCGAGATCCCTCGCGGTCCGCTGCACGCGGTCCTGCCATTCGCGAACACGTTCTGCCAGTTGCATGAAGTCGCGCCGCCGCATCGTGCGCGGGCGGCCCGTCTCGGCGTCCACCGTTTCAATCCACCCGGCCGACGCATCGGGCAGATCGAAGGCGAACGCGCTGTCGATCAGCACGAGGAAGACGTCGTGCGTCTGATTGAGCAGCGACAGCTCGCGCAGGATCTCGTCCGGATGCTCGAAGAGGAAGTCGGAGATGACGGGGAGCAGGGCCGTGCCTCTGATGTGACCTCCGAGCGCCTTGCTGATGTCGCCGACACGCGGCTCGGGCTCGAGACCGCGTTCGAACTGGTATGCATCCAGGCAGCGGATCAGGTGGCGCTTGCCCGAACGCGGCCGGATGGCCGCCAGGTGCGCGAATCCCTCGTCGAAGGTCACGAGCCCGAAGGGATCCTGGAAGAAGACGGCCGACATGCCGATGGTCGCGATGACGCGCGCGATCACCGCGGCGATGGGCGTGCCGGCCGCGCCGCAGCGGGTGGATGCAGAGATGTCGGCGATCGCGAAGACGAGGGCTGTGCTCGGCTGCTCGAACTCGCGAACGAGCATCGGCGACATGTTCGTCAGCGTCGACTGCGCCCAGTCGATGGACGAGGGGCGATCGCCGGGCTGCCAGTCGCGAAGGCCGTGGAAGTCGAAGCCGCCGCCGTGCGCGCTGCTGCGGTGCTGCCCGAGCGTCACCGCGCGCATCCGCCGCAGGATCAGCAGCTCGATCTCGGTGACGTCGGCGAGGCTGACGTACGGCGCGTCATCGCTCATGGAACCGGCACGCGGTCGATCACGTCCTGAATGACCGACTCGGTGGTCAGCCCGTGGCTCGCGGCATGCGGGCCGAGCCAGATTCGATGGCCGAGGACGTACGGAGCCAGCTCCTGGATGTCTTCGGGGTAGACCTCGTCCCGCCGGCGCTGCAGGACGGCCCACACCTTCGCGAGCCGGCTCCAGCAGATGATCGCGCGCGGCGAGGCGCCGAGGTCGACGCCGCGTTCGACCAGTTCCGACGGCGAGCGGTGGTGCCAGTCGGTCTCCGGGTTGTAGGGGCGCGTCGCGGCGACCAGCCGCTGGATGTACCGGCCCACGCGCTCGTGGAGAAACACGTGCTCGCTGATGGCGGCGCGGAGCTGGATGATCCGCTCCTTGGACATCAGCGAGGTGAGGCGCATCCGCTTGAAGTCGAAGTGAACGAGCTTCTCCTCCTCCTCGGGCGGCAGGTAGCCGATGTTCACCATGACCGCGAACCGGTCGGTCGCCGCCTCGGACAACGGGAACGTCCCCTGTCCGAGCTCGATCGGGTTCATGGTGGCGATGGCGAAGCTGAACGCAGGCAGCTCGTACGTGACCTTCCCGACGGTGATCGTCCGGTCCTGCAGGCCCTCGAGGAACGCGCTCTGCGACTTGAGCGGGATGCGGTTGATCTCGTCGAGGAGGATGACCTCGGCCGATGCCATCGGGCCGAATTCCGTCACGAGCTCGCCGGTGGACGGGTTGATCATCTGGAAGCCGACGACCTCGGTCGGCTGCAGGTCGGCGCGCCCCTGGAGGCGCGCGAACTTCGCGTCGCTGATGGCGGCGAGGATCACGCCGAAGAACGTCTTGCCGACGCCCGGCACGCCGCGCAGCAGCAGGTTGCCGGCGTTGACCTGGCGCTGTTCGCTCTTGTCGTACGTGGTGGGAATCTCGGAGAGCAGGACCACGTTGGCGAGCGCCTTGGCGGTCTCGTAGCCGATGAGCGCCTTGTTGCCCTCGGCGATGATCGCGTTGTGGAAGTCGATCGCTTCGGTGAGATCCCGGTGCACCGCGCAATCCTATCGCACGGCGTGGCTCGTTGACTGGCGCGGATGCGGATGTGTTATAAGGGCCGCGAAGCGCACAACCGAACGTTCGTCAGGAGACATCCCATGCCCCGATGTGTCTGGCTCTCGTTGGTTCTCTTCGTCTCGTTCGCCCTCCTTCCTTCCAGTGCGCATGCCCAGGCGTCCATCACCGGCGTGGTCAAAGACGGCTCCGGCGGCGTGCTGCCGGGGGTGACCGTCGAGGCCGCCAGCCCCGCGCTCATCGAAAAGGTCCGGTCGGTCGTCACCGACGGTACGGGTCAGTACCGAATCGAGAACCTGCGGCCCGGCACCTACTCCGTGACGTTCACGCTGCCTGGCTTCGCGACGTCGAAGCGCGAGGGCATCGAGTTGACAGGGACGTTCGTCGCCACCGTGAACGCCGACATGCGCGTCGGTGCGCTCGAGGAGACGATCACGGTGAGCGGTGAAACGCCCATCGTCGACGTGCAAAGCACGACGCGGCAGCAGGTGCTGAGCCAGGAGCTGATCAGCGCGCTTCCATCGGGCCGCAACGCGGCGTCGATGGCAGGGATGCTGCCCGCCGTCACGATCGCGAACCAGGACGTCGGCGGCCTCACCGGCGAGTCGGGATCGGCGGCAGGCTCGGTCACCGTGCATGGCAACAGCGAGGTCCGAACGCAGGTGAGCGGGCTCTCGGTGGCGTCGGCACAGGGCAGCGGAAGCACGGGCGTCGGCAACATCTCGGCGTACCAGGAGATGGCGGTCGACATCAGCGGCGTCTCCGCCGAGCAGAAAGAGGGCGGCGTACGGATGAACCTCGTGCCGAAGGAAGGCGGCAACAACTTCGCCGGGTCGTTCTATTTCGGCTTCGCCAACCAGTCGATGCAGGGAGACAACTTCAGCGACGACCTCAGGAACCGCGGCCTCAGCACCCCGAACACGCTGAAGAAATATACCGACGTCAACCCGTCATACGGCGGTCCCATCAAGCGCGACGCGGTGTGGTTCTACGCGACGGTTCGCTACAACCGCGCGACGAACTTCGCGCCGATCTTCTACAACAGGAACGCCGGCAACCCGAATGTCTGGACCTACGACCCGGATACGAGCCGGGCGGCTGCCGTGAACGACGGGACGTTCAAGGGCGGCAATGCCCGCGTCACGTGGCAGGCCACGCAGAAGCATAAGTTCGCGGTCGCCTACGACTACCAGAACAACTGCCAGTGCCCTCGATCGCTCACGGCGGAGCTCTCGCCCGAATCGAACATCCGGAATCATGCGTTTCTGAGCCCGAAGGACATGATCTTCGTCGACTGGAGCGCTCCGGTCACCAATCGCCTCCTGCTCGAGGCCGGATTCGTCAAGCATCGCGAGCATGCGTTCCGACCGTATCAAAACATCTACTTCACGAACAACCCGGGCGCGGTGAGGCTGAACGCGGTCCTCGAGCAGTCGAACAACCTGACGTATCGCGCGGCGAACGGCGACAGCACCGACACGTGGAACCGTACCGACCTGTTCCGGACGGCCGCGTCCTACATCACCGGCGCGCACGCCTTCAAGGTCGGCTTCAACCTCGGGTTCCCGCGTCAGACGCAGCAGGTCTACAACATCGACTCGCCAATGAGCTTCCGGTTCAACAACGGCATCCCGAATCAATTGACGCTGCTGGCGACGCCGTATCTGCGAGTCACCAACAGCGTCGATCACGGCGCGTTCGTGCAGGACCGCTGGACGGCCGGCCGGCTGACGCTGACCGGCGGATTGCGCTACGACTACTTCCACGTGTCGTTTCCCGCCGCGACGGTCGGACCTGGCGAGTTCGTGCCGAACCGCAACATCTCGCTGGCGGCCGCATCGGGCGTGCGGTGGCACGACCTCGAGCCGAGGATGGGCGCCGTCTACGACCTGTTCGGCAAAGGCAAGACGGCGCTGAAGGTCAGCCTGAACAAGTACCTCGCGTACTACGCGCTGCCGAATTCCGGGAGCGACGCAGGCACGTTCACGACGAACATGGCGCCGGTGGCACGGCTCGTCACCAGCACGAACCGATCGTGGAACGACACCAACCGGAATTTCGCGCCCGACTGCGATCTGCTGAACGTGGTGGCCAACGGCGAGTGCGGGGCGATGTCGAACCCCGACTTCGGGAGCACGCGGCCCGGCGTCGCCTACGATCCCGACACGCTGACAGGCTGGAACAAGCGAGATTTCAACTGGCAGTTCTCGGCGGGCGTGCAGCACGAGCTGATGCCGCGTGTGTCGATCGACGCCGGGTATTACCGGACGTGGTTCGGCAACTTCGTCGTGACCGACAACCGGGCGCTCGCGCCCTCCGATTTCGACCGCTTCGCTGTCACCGCGCCGCGCGACCCGCGGCTGCCGGACGGCGGCGGCTATCAGGTCACCGGGCTGTACAACGTCCGGCCCGACAAGTTCAGCGTGCCGGCGGACAACTTCATCACCTACGCCAGCAAATTCGGCAATCAGAGCCGGCGGTGGGACGGCGTGGACGTCAGCGTGAATGCGCGGCCGTCGGGCAGCCTGATGCTGCAGGCCGGGACGAGCACCGGGCGCACGACCACGGACAACTGCGAGATCGTGGACAAGCTTCCGGAGCTGCTGCTGGCGCCGTTGGCGCTCGGCGAGCCCAATGTGCTCGGCGTCGCTCCGGTGACCGCAAATACGTGGGTGCCGGCGTCGATGTGCCACCAGCAGTCGAACTTCCTGACGAACTTCAAATTCCTCGGCGTGTATACCGTCCCGCGGATCGACGTGCAGCTCTCGGCGACCGTCCAGAGCTATCCGGGTCCGCAGATCGTGGCCAACTACGTCGCGACCAACGCCATCGTCGCGCCCGGGCTCGGCCGCAACCTGTCCGGCGGCGCTGCGAACATGACGGTCAACATCGTCCAGCCCGGGACGATGTACGGCGAGCGGAGCAATCAGGCGGGCCTACGGCTGGCCAAGATCCTGCGGGTGAGCCGGGTCCGGACGACGGCGAGCGTCGATATCTACAACCTGTTCAACGCGGACGCGGTGCTCACGCAAAGCAACGCCTTCGCGAGCTGGCTGAGGCCGCAGAGCGTCCTCAACCCGCGCTGGGCGAAGGTGGTTCTGCAGGTTGATTTCTAGATTCGCCGTAACCTTCACGATCACGGGCGACGGAGACACGGAGGTACGGAGAGGAATTCTTATAAGTCTCGGGCGGCCAACATGAAAGGTCCAACGTGTTGATCAGAATCTTAGGCGTGCTGCTGACGATAGGGGCGGTCTCGGTATCGTTTGCCCAGCAACTGACGGTACCGTTCGACGTGTGCGTGCACTCGGACAACTGGAAGCGGCCTTCGGCTGACGTGCAGTCAAAGATCTGGAACGATCCCCGCTATCGAGAACAGGGCGGCGCTGGATCATACGAATGGACGCACAACTTCCTCTCGAGCGAGCCGGATAGTGCGAGCATTTCCTACCACCAGCAGAATACGGCCGGCCTGTGGACGGACCCAACGGAGAATCTGTGTCCGCACCGGAATAGGGAACGGGAGGCGTGGACAGAAATCTGGACGCTGAATTATCGAGTCACCGGGATCACTCTGAGTGCGCTCGTGTATACGATTGCCGTAGCACCGCTCGAACCGGGATACGAAATCATTCAGTTTCGCCGACCGGAGTCACTGAGTGCGGCAAAGGCAAGGCTTCGATTCGTCAACTATGATGGCCGGACGCTGCTCGAGTGGATGGAAGTCGAACCGGGTGTGTTTGCCCGTCCGAAAGAATGAGCCGTGGATGTCGGCGGCCATGAAACACTATCCAAAGCGGCCTCTCGTCGGGTGCGTACGCAACAGGGTACTCATCGCGCACAACATGGCCAGGTCGTTCAGCTTCTTCGCCGCGAGGGAACTGCAATGAAAGCTCTGACGCTGGTTGGCCTCGCGATCGCGTTTGCGATTCCCCAGGGGATCGCTGGGCAGAAGGGGTGCGACCCCTTGGGAAACGTTCAGTTCATATGCGGTCTCGTCGGTCCCGAGGATCTCGTGGCTGTTCCTGGATCGGACTGGGTCATCGCCTCAGGCGATGCGGCCCCGGGCGCGATCACGCTCGTGAACGTTCGCGACAAAACGACGACAGCGCTCTACCCAAGTCCGTCGTTGAAGCAGCGGCTCGACGCGAAGACGTACGATTCGTGTCCAGGCCCGATTGACCCGGAGGAGAAAGACAAGTTCCGGGCGCACGGTCTCTCTATCCGTCCGGGCAGGAACTCGGTTCACACGGTGTACGTCGTCCACCACGGCAATCGAGAATCCATCGAGGTCTTCGAGTTCGATGCACGCGGCAAGCCGCCGTCACTCACGTGGGTCGGCTGCGCCGTGGCGCCCGACCCGATCGGCTTGAACTCCGTCGTCTGGTTGCCCGAGGGCGGCTTCGTGTCCACGAACTTCCAGCCGCGCGGCGCCGCGCGGGGACGGGCCAACATGCAGGCGGGCGAACGCAATGGTGAGTTGTGGGAATGGCACACCGGCACGGGATGGAAGATCGTCCCGGGCAGCGAAGCCGCGGGCGCCAACGGGATCGAGGTCTCGAAGGACGGCAAGTGGTTTTACATGGGCGGATGGGGAACCCAAACCTTCATCCGATTTTCGCGCGGGCAGACGCCGGTCAAGCGAGACGAGATCCCGGTGGGCTTCCGCCTCGATAACCTCCGGTGGGCGCCCGACGGGTCGCTGATTGCGGCAGGCCAGGAAATCCCCGCCGGCGCCGCTGGATTCGGCATGGCGATCTCGCGCGTCATCAAAATCAACCCCACCACGTTGAAGGTCCAGGACATCGTGCGATATCCCTACAACGACGTGTTCAACTTCTCGACCGTTGCGATCCAGGTCGGAAAAGAGATGTGGGTGGGATCGGTTCGCGGCGACAAGATCGCGCGGTTCCCGATCGGACAGTAGGCTCTGGGGCTGCTGCCACGACGCGACGACTTTTAATTCGCGGCAATCTTCACAGGTCACGGGCCACGGAGCCACGGAGGCACGGAGAGAAGACTCTTACAAACCCTCCGTGTTTACTTGCCTTTGCGGTGGGATGAGACGGACTCTGGAATGACGCGTCGTCGTTGTTTCGGAGCCCCGAAACTCTCCGTTCTTTTGTTCGCCGCAGTCAGTGCTACCCGCACGAAGGGAACGCCAGCACCTTCGCCGGGGGCTGACGGAACACAGGCAGTGTGTTCGCGCGAGATACCTTGGGAGTCTCCGTGTCTCCGTTCCTCCGTGGCCCGTGTAAGTGGAAGGCGTTCCTGTCGCGTTCTTACGGTGCTGCAGCGCCGCGGCCGCGTGTCCCTGCGCCAGGAAGGTTGCCTAGCTTTGTGCCGTCAGCCAGCACGGTCTGAACGAGCTGACCGTACGGGGCGCCATTCGCGACCGGCCGGAGCGTGACGGTAATTTCGTCGCCAGGCTTGAAGGACTTCGCGCGATAGCCTTCGAGATAAATGGTGTTCGGAGCTTGAGCTTCGGCAATCCACTGTACGACCTGGCCGTCCTGCCCCGTGACGTCGAGCCTCAACAGACAGTGAGGATTGGACCACAGCCACGACGTGACGACGCCTTTCACGGTGAATATCTTGTCGGTGTAGAGCGTCGAGCCGGTGTGATGTGCGACCAGGGGAACCGACATCAATATCCCGGCAGCCGCAGCGAACGCCATGACCAGCCTGATTCTCATCGTTCGTCTCCCACGCGTCCGAGTCCAACCTTCTTCGTCGTTACTTGCCGCTCGCCGCGTTCCCATAAATCTTGTTATAGGCGTCGATTTCAGAGGGGGAGCAGTACCTCGTCATCAGATCGATTCGGGGATCCTGCAACGTCAGCGGCATCTTCATGGTCTGCCACGGTCGTGTATACACTTTCGGATCTTCAATGGTCTCTGACCACTCCATGGAGTCATAGTCCAGGCGCCGGAATGTCTCCGTGACGCGCAGCTGATCGCTGATAGGCCGGCCGGTGTTGTCGAGCCAAACCCGTTCTTCCGGCATGGTGCCAACCGTTCGGACCTCGAGCGTGTAATCGTCCAGCCACTTGCCCACGGAGTACCCGAACCACCGCGGTTCCCGGAACTGGCCGTCCACTTCCACGCCGCCATCCACCAACGTGGGGAGTGAGCGACCGTCAGTCCAGATGATGCGCCACCGGTTGTCGTACTGATACAGCATCGCGAGCTTGTAGTCGTCCTGAAAAATCTGGATCCCGAGATCGTAATGATTGTGGCGCGGCATCCCCAACGGCTCGCACTGCGCTCTGGGATCGTTGGTCCGGGCTGGAGGAACCGCGTCGGCGCCCTCGAGAGGCCGATGCGACTTGTACAGCTCCAAACCGTGCGGAGTGTACGGCAGTTGATTCTCCGGTTTCCCGTCGTTCGGCTTCAACTGCACGCCGGCCGACTGGTTTGTCGCCTGCCGGTTTCCGGCTCTCGCACCCCACATTCCGGAGAGGTTGCGCCGCGGAGCCGGCTTCTTGTCTTTCTCGGCTATCGGCGGGCGATTCGGCACCGGATCGGGCCAGGTCGGTGTAGAAGGCTTCTGAGCAAATGGGTCAGCCGGAAAGAGCAGCGCTGCACCCAGCAAGCCGACCACCAGGATCAGAAAGCGATGGAGCATCTGGAACTCCCTTGAAGAACTCCGCCCGATTCTATCTTCACTCGGGCGCGTTTACTTGTACTTGCCGTCGACCGGCATCCAATCAGAAATCGTACTGCAGGACCACTTTCGCGAAGCGGGCCGGCAGGATGCTCTGCGGCTGCTGCCACGACGCGAACGCGTTGTTCAGCGTGAGCACGGAGCTCGAGTTCAGCGCGTTGTAGATGTCGATGCCGGCGGTCGTGCGGTAGCGCCCGAACCGCAGGATTTTGCTTATGCGCAGGTCCAGCTGGTTGACGCGATCCGCATACATCGATCGCGGTCTCACCAGGTTCACGGTCACATTCGGCGTATTCCCCGACAGCGGGCGGCCGAGCGAGCGTGCGACTTCGGCGCTCGTCGCCACGTAGCTCGCGGTGATCTCGGGGCCCGGGAGGCTTTGCAGCGACGCGCTGACGAGGATCGCCACGCGCGGCACCGTATAGGCGCCGAGCAGCTTGACCTGCGTCAGGAGCGTGCCGGGAACGTGGCAGAACTCCAGCGGCATCGACGCGGGCAGCGTTGACGTGATGCCGACCGAGGTGCTGCCCGTGCCCGCGTTCAGCACGGTGGCGCCCGCGATGCCCACCTCCGGCAGCTGCGCGGCAAGGTCGCAGTTGTCGGTGCCCTTCCGCTCGGTGCTCGTGCCGCCCTGCAGCAGCATGCCGGCGCCGGGACGGGCGTTGATCGTGACGTCCACGCCGTTCCAGTGCTCGTACTGCCGTCCGAAGTTCTTCGTGAAGGTGACGAGCTCGTCGCCCGGCACGCCGAACCTCGCCGGCTTGAGGTCCGAGAAGCCGGAGATGACGTACCCGCCGCCGCCCGGGAGGCGCGGATCGGCCGGCGCCGTGATGCTGAACGCATCGTAATCCGATGCCGTCAGGGCGCGGCTGTCGATCACGGCCATGTTGTCGAACCACGTCCGCCAGTAGCTGACGTCCATCGAGACGCGCGGCAGGATTTCGTGCTGCACGCCGGTCGCGAACTGCCAGTTCCCAACGCGTTTGTTGAAACCGCGCGTGGTGTCGCGGTCGTAGGCCCGCCCCTGCTGCGCGCTGCCGAACGCGGTGTTCGCCATCACCCCGCACTCGCCGTTGGCGACCGGGTTGACGAGGTCGCAGTCCGGCACGAAGTTGCGGTTGCCGTCGGTCCACGCGCGCGT
>Ga0070694_100002103_pt1 | contig 11807 bp, 6 predicted proteins | sample KBSK1251metaG_FD_65470 | JGI IMG/M metagenome (GOLD analysis project Ga0070694, IMG submission 65470) | Corn, switchgrass and miscanthus rhizosphere microbial communities from Kellogg Biological Station, Michigan, USA - KBS K1-25-1 metaG | ecosystem: Host-associated > Plants > Roots >... | reverse complement strand
CACTCTCTTTGGAGGAAACTCAGTATGAGGCATACCCTAGTCAGATTAGTTAGTTCGATCATCGCCTTAGCGGTGTTGAGCCTGATTGCCTATGGACAAGGCTCGACCTCTTCGCTCTCCGGCACCGTGACTGACCCGAATGGGGCTGTGGTCGCGGGCGCCACCATCACTGTCAAAGACAACTCCACGGGCGCAGAGTTCAAGGCTGTCACCGCCGGCAATGGCACCTTCATTGTGCCGACGCTCAATGCCGGCACTTACACCGTGGTCGTTTCGATGGCGGGCTTCAAACAAGCCCTGATCAGCGACGTCAAGCTGGATGCGGCCACACCGCAGAGTGTCCGTGTCAGCCTGGAAGTCGGCAACACGAACGAAACGGTGACTGTGCAAGGCGGAGGCGAGGTGGTGCAAACGCAGTCGGCGAACATCGCTACGACGCTGCAAACCAGTCAGATCGTCAACCTCCCGCTGGTCTCGCGCAATCCCCTCAACTTCGTGGTCCTGTTGCCCGGTGTGAGCACGACGAGAATCAATCGCGATTCGACCATCAACGGCTTGCCGCAGAGCGCGATTGATATCACGCTCGACGGCATCAACATTCAAGACAACTTCAACAAGACCGGTGATGGTTTCTTTACGCGCGTCGCTCCGAGTCTCGATTCAATCGAAGAAGTGACTGTTTCCACCGCCACGCCGGAAGCTCAAGGCGGATCTATGGGCGCGGTTTCGATCAAGTTCGTCACTCGCCAAGGGGGCAACGACTTTCACGGCAGCTTGTATGAGTATCATCGCAATCCCTGGCTCAATGCCGCCTACTGGTTCACGAATCGTGACACCACGCCGCTCAATGTCGCGACGGGGCGGCTGTGTAACAATCTTTCGACGGGCGAGCCTTATGACCCGGAGAAATGCCATGCGCAGCGCGCCCGCGTGCTCTTCAATCAATACGGCGGCCGTCTCGGCGGCCCGATTACGTTGCCGAAGAGCATCTTTGGCCCGCTCGGCTTTGATGGGCGGAACAAGGCCTTCTTCTTCGTCAACTTCGAGGCTTCGAGTCAACCCAGTCAGGTCGCCCGGCAGCGGACGATCTTCAATCCGCTCACTCAGGCCGGCACTTTCCAGTACAACGTGACGGTCAATAATCAGGTTCAGGTCAGGACCGTCAACCTGCTCACGCTGGCCGCCGCCAACGGGCAGACCGCGACGATTGATCCGGTGATCGGGAAACTGCTCTCGGATATTCGCAATGCGACGAACGGCATCGGCGGCATCGCGCAATTGACCGATCCCAACTTGCAGCGCTTCAGCTACAATCCAAGCGGCAGCAATTCCACCAAGCGCCCGACCGTGCGCTTTGACTTCAATCTGACGGACAAGCATCGCCTGGAGTCTACTTGGACCTACACGGATCAAAGAGGCGGGCCAGACTTCCTCAACAACGTCGAGCCTAAATTCCCCGGCTTCCCGAACCAGGGCAGCCAACCGGCAGACCGTTATGCTGGCTCAGTGGCGGTGCGTTCGACTTTGACTCCCACGCTCGTCAACGAAGCGCGGGCTGGCATGTCAGGCGGCCCTTCGCGCTTTAACCCGACCGCGACCTCTTTAGATTTCGTCGGAGCGATTGCCAATCAGGCCGGCTTCAATCTGGGCGGCGCGACCGGCAATAACTCCACCGGGATTGCGGCCGCGGCAGGCATTGACGGCGCTACCTCGACCAGCGCTCCGAGCCGCCGCAATCCGAAGTTTTCCGACATCAGCGATACTTTGACCTGGACGCGTGGCGCGCACAGCTTAACCTTTGGCGGCAAATTCGTGTGGACGACGCTCACCTTCAATGCCCAAACTTTAGTGCCGACCGTCAACTTTGGGGTGGACGCCAACGATTCGGCGAACGCCATGTTCAATACCACGAATTTCCAGGGCGCTTCCAACACTGACCTGACCAATGCGAGAGGCATTTATGCCGTGCTCACCGGACGCATCACAGCCATCAACGCCAACGCCAGACTGGATGAGAAGACCGGCAAGTACATCTATCTCGGCAATGGGATCGAACGTTCCCGCCAGAAGGAGTTCGGAATTTTCGCGCAGGATTCCTGGCGCATCCGTCCGAATCTCACGCTCAACTTCGGCTTGCGTTGGGAGATCCAGGGGCCATTCACGACGCTCAACGACAGCTACACGACGACTAGTGTCGCGGATCTATTTGGCATCTCTGGGGCAGGCAATCTCTTCAAGCCTAACGTCCAGACCGGGCGTGTCACGCAGTTCGTCCAATTCAAGGGCGGCGAGGGCGGATACAATACCGACTACAAAGATTTCGCCCCGAGCTTCGGCTTTGCCTGGAGTCCGAGCGCGAAAGGCGGCTGGCTCAAGCATCTGGTCGGAGATGGCGGGCAGACCGTGATCCGTGGCGGTTACGCGATTGCTTACAACCGCCAGGGGATCGGCGATTTCCGCGGCACCTTCTCCGCCAATCCCGGTTCCTCGATCACCACCAACCGCGATCTGCCAAACGGGACCCTCGTCGGCGGCAGCCTCGGCTCGCTGCCGCTCTTACTGCGTGAGACGAATCGTCTCGGCCCGCCTGCTTTCCCGACAACGCCGATCTATCCGCTCACGGGGCCGCCCTTTGTCGCCAACACCAACTCGGCCAATATCTACGATCCCAATATCAAGGTGCCTTACACTCAATCCTGGACCTTCGGCATCCAGCGCGAGATCGCCAAAAATATGGCCATCGAGGCGCGTTACGTCCACACGCTCAACTTGCAGCAGTGGGTGACGTTCAATCTCAATGAGACCAACATCCTTGAGAATGGGTTCCTCAATGAATTCAGGCTGGCGCAAGCCAACTTGCAAGCCAACATCGCGGCCGGGCGCGGCAACACCTTCCGCTATTTCGGGCCTGGCACGAATACTTCGCCCTTGCCGATCTATCTGGCTTACTTCAGCGGAGTGACTGCTGCACAAGCTGGCGATCAGGCGCGGTACACCTCGACCAACTTTAGCAGCACCAACTTCACCAACCCGCTGGCGTTGAATAATCCGGCTCCTGGCACTCCGGCTTCGAATAATGCCACGACCGGACTTTTTGGCAACGCGACGCGCATTGCCAATGCGATTGCGGCCGGTTTGCCTGAGAATTTCTTCCGGGCCAATCCAGGCCTCGCAAGCGCCAACTTCACCGGCAATGGCGGCTACAGCCGCTTTGACGCGCTCCAATTGGAGTTCCGCCGCCGCATGGCGAAGGGCTTGCTTGTCGGCGCCAATTACCAATTCGCCAAAGCCTTCTTCGGCTCAAGGCAAGGTGGATCGTTCCGTAGGCCGCGCGTCAACACGCTCGACAATGCGACGAATGGTAATGGCACTTTGAGGCATGCGTTCAAGGTCAACTGGATTTACGAACTGCCGATGGGCAGAGGCAAGACGTTCTTCGGCAATGCTGGCGGCGTCGTTGACAAGCTCATCGGCGGTTGGGAATTCCAGGGCACGGGCCGGATTCAGAGCGGCGAGCCGCTCGATTACGGCAATGTCAACCTTGTCGGCATGACGCGTGACGATCTTCAGAAGGCGTACAAGCTGCGCTTCGATGATGCCGGTAAGGTGGCTTACATCCTGCCAGATGACATCATCCTCAACACGCGGCGAGCCTTTGGCGTGAGCGCGACTGATCCGACTGGTTACGGCTCGCTCGGCGTGCCCACGGGGCGTTACATCGCGCCAGCCAATAGCCGGACTTGTATTCAGGTGGTCGCGGGCGACTGCGCGCCGAACAACGTCATCGTTTTCGGTCCGCGGTTCACGCGCTTCGATCTGAGTATGATTAAGCGCATCAAGATCAACGAGCGCGTCAACTTTGAGATGCGTGCCGAGTTCTTGAATGCCTTCAATCACATCAACTTCTTCGGCAGCGTGGGCAGTGTGGGCGGAGCAACCTTCGGCCAGATCACTACGGCCTATACGGATTCGTCGAACACTAACGATCCGGGCGGGCGATTGGGGCAGATCGTCCTGCGCCTTAACTTCTAAAGCAGAGGCTAGGGGCTAGGGGTTAGGGAAGAAGTACTTTGCTAATCCCTAATCCCTAGTCCCTAGTCCCTAGCCCCTACTCAGCCCGCAGCGTCGGAATCAAAGGCGCACGCCAAGCCGCGATCGTGGCCGCAAGCGATGCAGTCAATCCCGCCACCATCACCGCAAGCAGCAGCACACCAAGCGCGACCGTCGGTAACTGACCGCCGCGCGCCAAGAGCGTCGGCGCAATCGCGAGCAGCGCGCACGCACTGCCAGTCACCAAACCGCCGCACAGGAGCAGCGCATTTTCCGCCAGCACCATGATCGTGAAGTGCGACGAGTTATACCCGACAGCCCGCAGCAACGCCAACTCGCGCCTGCGTTCGAGCACATTGCGTAACAACACTGTCGCCAGTCCAAGCGTGCCGAGCAGCAAGCCCAAACCGCCAAGACTCTGAAAGGTCGAGAGGTAAGTATTCTCCACGCGATGAAAGCTCGCGAGCCGTTCTTCCGTCTCTCTGACATCGAAGCCGAAGTCAGCCAATCGTTCTTCGAGCGTGGTCGTGACGGCGGATACTTTTTCGGGCGGCGCGTCGAGGAGAAAGAAGCGATAGCCTTCTTCGCTGGGAAACGAGCGCAGAAAATTTTTCTCCGACATCAAGAGCTCGCTTTGAAAAATGCTGTCAGCGAGCGCTGCCACCACGCGCAAACGAATTGCCTGGCCGCTGTTTTGATGAAGCGTCAACTCATCGCCGAGCTTGAGGTGCAGCACATAGGTCAGCGAATTAGCATCAGCGATGACCGGCACCGCGCCGTCCGAAGCTGCTTGATTGAGCAGCAGCCACGGATTCGCTTTTTCTTCCGGCGTGCTAGCCAGAGAATCTTGAAAGGCGAAGCGCCCGCTTTGAATGAAGTCCGTCGTCGGCGCCAGAATCTTCGGATTGCGCGGCTGATAGAGGTTGAGGCAACTGGCGTCATCGCCGGGCCGCACGCGGAAGCGCGCAAAGCTCACGCGCCCCATCGCACTGTCTTCCAGTGCTGGAAGATTCAAAGCCGCTCTCCCTTCCGCCGAGTTCGGATCGTAAGTCACTGGCAGCAGCGATTCCGCGAGCAGCGGAAACCCGCCATTGCCTGACTTCTTTTCCAAGACTGTTTCTTGGCTGTCACGCCTGAACGCGCCCACGGCTACGATGATGAAAGTGGCTGAGGCAATCAGCGCGATGCACAGCACGCTGCGTCCCGGACGATAGGCAGCGTTACGGAAACCGAGCCGCGCCACGGCCCACCATCCGCTGCCTTGAATCAACTTCTTCTTGGCATTCTTGAGCCGTGCCGCTTGAAAGCAAAGCAGCGCCACGAGCAGCAACGTGCCCGCGCCGAAAAAGCCCGCGACTTGTCCGATCAATTTCAACGTTGCACTCACTAACATCACTGTGCCAATCAACCCACAGATGATGGCTAAACGAGAAGCAGAGAAGGGAAGCGCGGCTAACCTTTGCCGCCACGATGAACGCTTGTCTTTGCGGTCTTCTGGCTCACTGCTCGCTACGCCCATCAACAAACTGCGCGGCGAAGTTGGCGCGAGCAGGCGCAGCGACCACACGATGCAGCCGACCGCTGTGAGCACGCCGCCCACTGCGCCAATCACTAATGACGTAGGAGAGATGTGGAGTGTGAGTGAGGTCGTTCCAACTGCACCCACCCACCACGTGCGCAAACCGAACATCATCAATTCGCCATAGCCAACCGCACCGCCCACGCCCACGATGCTGCCGATGACGGCGAGCGCGAAGCCTTCGCGGACAAAGAGCGCGCGGATTTGTGCGGCAGGAAAGCCGATGGCGCGCAGCAATCCGATTTCGCGCAGACGCTGTTCCACGCCGAGCTTGAAGAAAAGACCGGTGAGCATCAAAGCCGAAACGACGAGGAAGAAACTAAAGTAGACGAAGTATTCACCAAAGTCGGTTGCGCCGCGCGAAGCCGCCAAGCCTTGCGCGCGCGCTGAATAAACTGAGAACCCCATTTTCAGCGGATCGAGCGCCGCTTTCAATTTGGTCTGATACGCATCGAGCGTTGTTTGTAGATTACTGCCCTCAGCGGGAGCCAGGCGCAGCGAAGTCAACTTGCCGAAGCGCGAACCCCACAGCTTTTGACCATCTTCCAGTCGAATGAAAGCCTTCGGCGTCGTGCGGTATTGGTGCCAGTATTCTTCATCAATCGGGCGAACGCGTTTGAGATCCATCGGGAATGGCGGATCCCAATCAGAGAGACTGGCCGATTCGGTAATGCCGGGATAAGTCGGCGCGAAACGACGATCTGCCGCCGCCCCTGCTATCGGGACAATGCCTGTTACTTCGAATTGCGCGGTGCGCGTCGTCAAGCGCCCTTCTTGCTCCCACAGATAATAATCAAATGACAGAGTGTCACCCGGCTTGGCGGCCAGATCGCGCGCCGCCCATTCATTCAAAATCATCGGCGGAAGCGTGGAAGTTCCTTTCCGGGAAAAATCAAAGCCTTCTTCATTGAGCGCCGTGATGAGTGAATACGGAACCTCGCGCTGCCCGACGCGCATCGTGTTGGCCAGATAAGTCAAGACTGAATACACACGCAGGCTGAGGCTCTCGGCTGTTTGACGCGCTGTGTTTGCCAACTCGTCGTTGATGATCGCGCTGTCGCTCTCCAGCAATAAGCGGCGCTGCTCTGCCAGTGCGTTCACTTTGAGGCCCACATCCGCGAGCGAGAAAGCATCGCGCAGAAGTTTTTCGCTGGCTTCGAGCGCAATCTGCGGGTTGGCCTCACGGTTTTTCTCCGCGAGCAGGATCGTATTGACCTTGCCGTCTTGATCGAGGTCTTGCTGCAAACGGCGCAGCGGAACGAAGACGGCGCGCACGGCTGCTTGCTGCGGGCGAATGGAAAACTCGCCGAGCGCAGAAGCTGGGAGCACAGCGCGAGTTGTCAGTCGCATGGTGATGCCCAGATCCTCTTTGCGCCCGTGCAATGATTCGACCGGAATATCGGAATGCTTCTCTACGCGCACCAAAATCGCGTCTTCAACTTCAGCGCCTAACTCTTGCGCCAGCCCCGCGCTCAATAACAGTTGGCGCGGATTGAGCGTATAGTCTGCGCCATCGCGCCCGTGAAATTTCCAGAACCTTTCATCTACGCCATACACCTGCACGCCCGCCGCTCGCCGATTGCTTTTGTCGTGCGTGACCGTTCCGTCGAGCACGACGAGCGGACAAGCCGCACTGAAGGTTGAGGCGAACTGCGTGTGCGCTTGCATATCATTGGTGAGCTGCTCACGGAAAAATCCTGCTGATGAAATGACCTGATCCGTGTTGCCCAAGCGCAGCAACAATAGATCGCGCAAGCTGGCGCGCACAGAATCGCCCACGAGCAGTGCTCCGGCGAGCACCGCGACGGCAGTGGCTACGCCAAGCACAACTGCCAGATTGGTGCGCCAGTAGTAAGTCAGATTCCGTTTGAGTAACGTTGATAGTTGCATGCAGTGGATGGGAGAGATAATTAGCTCTGCTTGAGTTCCCCTTCGCTCATCTCGAAACGAATTGGAAACCTTGCCGCTAGTTCCGCGCTGTGCGTGACGACAATCAAAATCGTTTGCTGGCGCGCGTGCAATTCAAGCAGCAGGGAAGCGACGACTTCGGCTGAATGGCGGTCGAGATTGCCCGTTGGTTCGTCGCAGAGCAGCAAGAGCGGCTGACGAATCAACGCGCGGGCGAGCGCCACGCGCTGTTTTTCACCGCCCGACAATTCCGCCGGGCGATGATCGAGCCGCTCACGCAAGCCAACTTGATCGAGCAGTGACCGCGCGCGCTCGACATCGTTATCATTCGCTCCCGCAACCAACGTCGGCGTGAGCACATTTTCAAGCACCGAGCATTGCGGAAGCAGACAATGATCCTGAAAGATAAAACCGATCTTTTGATTTCTGAACGCCGCCAGCTCACGCTCCGCCAATCGAAACGGATTTTGTCCATCCAGCGCGACCGTGCCCGATGTCGGCGGTTCCAGCGCTCCGACGATGTAAAGCAGTGTGCTTTTGCCGCTACCTGACGGCCCCATAATCGAAACCGCTTCGCCGCGCGAAAGTGAAAGCGAGATGTTGGAAAGAATCGAAAGCGGGCCGCGCGGCGTGGGATATGCTTTGCTCAGGTTGGTGACTTCCAGCAAACAATCTTCTCCTGGTGGAAAGCCGTACCGCAATTTGGCAAATTGCGGTGCTTAAATTGGCGAGACGTGCGGGAGTCGCCACATGCCTCGCTCACGTGGGCCAGACCGCAATTTGCCAAATTGCGGTACCACGCCGGACGCTCATACCTCATTGAACTCCGGCTGATATTTAGCCAAACCAGCACCGAGCGCTCCGTCGCGCAGCTCAAGCGCCATGAAAACTTCGTCCGGAACATCGTATTCGCATCTGATGCCATACCTACTGGCCGGAACGAAACCGAAACGCGGGTAATACTCAGGATGCCCTAGCACGATGACACAAGCATGCCCATGCGCGCGGCATTGCTCCAGACCGCGTGCGATCAATTGGGAGCCGATGCCTTGCTTTTGAAACTCAGGCCGCACCGCCATCGGCCCAAGGCCCACGGCGGCGAATGTTTGCTCACCCGATTCAATCGTCATCGGGCTGAACAGGATATGCCCGACGATCTCGCCATCTTGCACGGCCACCAGTGAGAGCGTCACTTTGCCATTCGCGCGGAGCTTATCTACCAACTCCGCCTCTGCCGCTTGCCCAAACGCCTGCTCGTTGACGGTGTAAATCGCGGCGACATCTTCAGGCTTCTCTTGACGGATGGTAATCATTCCTTCGCCGCGATGTAGTGCGTGGTGAGCAGAGTCGGGTAATCGGTATAAAGTCCCGCGTCGAAGTCTTTCAGGAAAACCGTGATCTGCTGCAAGAGCGTCGCCCACCGATGCCCCGACACCAGCGCCGGATGCGAATAACGACTCGACGCGGTGCGGATGAAGAGGCTCTTGTCGTTGATCGGAAGCTTCCGCACATTTTCCGCGAAGTTGGTGAACACTCGGCTGTCGAAAAGGTACTGCTCCACGTTTGACGTGTAGAAGGCCGTCACCGTGTAGCCGTTCTTGCGCAAATAATCTCCCACCCCCGCGAGCGCTTTCTTGCCGCCGAAATCTCCGGCCAGCGGAATGATCATATTGCGGCGGTGCAGGTCGCGCACGAATTCATAATCTTCGGTCACGGCCAGAAAGTTGCCGAGCTTGCCGCGCAGGTCAGTCCCCGCGATGAGATTGCCCAGATCGGGACTGCCGCCGCCTCTGCCTCCTCCACCACGTTGAGTCGGGATGCCCAGGCCCAGATCGCGAAAGGTTTTGTAAACATACTCCAGGCTCGATAGATCGGCTTCGACGAGCGGGAACTGAAAATCCTTCTCGATCATTTTGCGAATCTCGGCGAGGTTGGCGGTGTAGGCTTGGTCATCGGCGGGCGTTTGTCTGAAATAGGTGATTAACGCATCCACCGAGGTCTCCAGCGCCGCCACTTTTTCTTTCTCCTTCGGCATCGGGCGACTCAAAAGGCGCGAGAGAAATTGAGAGCGCGTGGGCGCAAGATGGAAGACGGCCTTAGACATCAAATGCTGAATCATCGCCTGGCGACGAATGTCCACGATGAAGGCGATGCGCGGGCGCACCTTGGCGATGTAAGTGAAGTTCTGCTCCGGCCCAACGCCGACATACGCTCCGCCCGTCGCGCCAAGCTCGCGCATCTTATCCACGACATGCAAATAAGAAGTTTCGTTGGAAGTGAAATTATCCGAGCGAAAGAATCCGCCCTCTTCCGATAGCTCGCGGATGAGACGGGAAAACTCGGCGGCGGATAAACTCTCAGGCTGCGCTGGCGGACGCGCAGCGGACTGTTTGTCGGTTGATTGTGTCGCCGTCGCTGCTGTGGCGGCAAGCAAGATAAGCGCCAGCATTGAGGCCGACAGCAGGTTTCGCCATACTGGCCGGTAAGCGATCAGATTCATTTTAGCTTCTCCATTCGCGCTTTGCTGGTGCGACAAGCGCGATCAGTTTTTAGGCAAATACTTCTTAGGAAACTTAGCCACCACAGTGTAATTCGGATCCACCGCATTCGCCACGCGCGTCACGCCGACTTGCGAAACAATTTGAAACGCTTCCCACTTCTCGAAGCCGTAATCCGCCACCAGCCAGTTGATCAGTTCAACCTGCGCGATACGGAAGGCATCCATCAAGGGGCGCACGCTCCCTGTCGCCATAATGTATTCACTGTTTTCGATGCGCGGCCAGCGAATCTGCTTGTTCTTGATGACCTCGAACTGAAACGTGACATCCATGCTCGTCTCCAGGCCGGAGCCGCAGACTTCGCCGTCGCCTTGCAGCGCATGACCGTCGCCGAAATAAAAGAGCGCGCCTGCGTGAAAGATCGGCAAGTAGACCGTGGCGCCTTCGCGCACATCCGAAGCATCCATATTGCCGCCGAATTCGCCCGGCCACAACCCGGCCCAAGATTGTTCGCCCGGAGGCGCGACAGCGACACGTCCGAGCATCGGCGAAAGCTGCACTTCGATCTTTTTCATTTTGCTTAGCGGCAGATCGAGTGTGCCGACGTTACGCTCACGGTCAAGCTTCCAGATGAAACGCTTCGCCGGAATCGGATCATTGAGTACGGGCGTGTATTTGTCATTAGCCAGCGCGCTGAAATTCGGCGAGTGCGTCGAGACGGCGGTGTCGTGGTTGGGCCGCAGTTTGAGAATTTTGACGACCAGGGTATCTTGCGGCGTCGCGCCTTCGATATAAAACGGCCCGACTTCGCCGGGCCAGGCGCCGCCCGCTCTTTCGTACCATTCGCCCCAGAGCGAGCTGGTTTCGACGATGTCGCCGGGTTTGAGACGCAAGACCGGCTCGCGTTTGGCGAAGGTGGGATAGCCGACTTTGGGTGTGAAGCGAATCGTTTCAGTGGAGAAGGCGGGAAGCATGAGTGAGACGAGCAGCACCGCGACGCAAGCGACCTGGCGTGGAAAAGACCATCGGGGCATATTGTCCTCCTTGATGAGAGCAGCTTTTGAGCAACTTTGCGTATCTTGACGGCTTTGAGTTTTGGCGAGAACCTAGTCTCACGCTCAGACACAAAGCTGCCAAGACACACAAAGAATACCCATCAAAATTACCTTGATTCAACTTGTTGTGGAGAAGGCTGCGTGCGCCTCTTGCCGCATGCGTTTGATCTTCTCCGTATCAGTCACCGAACGAAGATATTCTGGTGGGCGCAAAGCGCCGCCCATAAAGACGCGCTCGTTGCGGTAGCGCATCTCGCTCTCGACGCTGACGCGGCCTGTGACATGAACTTCGCGCGCGCCGCTCCCGGCAATCACGCGTTGGATGTTTCGCTCATTCAAACCGCCGCCGGGCATGATGATCACACGCTCACCGGCGCGCTTGACCAGTTCCGCGATCAAGTCCAGACCTTCAACGACTGACGGTTCCTGGCCGGAAGTGAGCAGGCGATCAACGCCAAGCGCGATCACATCTTCCAACGCGCGCCACGGGTCACTCGTCAGATCGAAAGCGCGGTGAAAAGTGACGCTCAGCGGGCGCGCCATCTCGATCAACCCGCGCGTGCGCTCGAGATCAACTGAACCATCGCTTTTGAGCAGGCCGATGACCACGCCGTCCGCGCCGAGTTGTTTGGCGAGCGTGAGGTCGCGTTGCATGACATCGAATTCAAGCTCCGAGTAACAGAAGTCGCCGCCGCGCGGGCGAATCATGACATGCAG
>Ga0070694_100002102_pt1 | contig 11808 bp, 9 predicted proteins | sample KBSK1251metaG_FD_65470 | JGI IMG/M metagenome (GOLD analysis project Ga0070694, IMG submission 65470) | Corn, switchgrass and miscanthus rhizosphere microbial communities from Kellogg Biological Station, Michigan, USA - KBS K1-25-1 metaG | ecosystem: Host-associated > Plants > Roots >... | reverse complement strand
GCGGGCAAAATCCTCATTCGTGTAGCCCCGGCCGCGCAAGTAGTACGTCGCTTTGGGACTCTTCAAATAGAATTCGTCGTACATCGCGCGCATCACGTCATCGAGCGATAACTTGCCATTAGTGTTTTGCCTGATCAGGAGATCGAGCACCAGCCCCAGCGATTCACCCTTCGGATAATAGTTAACTGAAGTGTTGGCCAGATTAGTCTGTTGCGCGTGCGGCGCATCATCGATGAAAGACGCGATCAGTGAAGATTCCTCTGCGCTCGTCAATTTACCTCCCGCGGCGTTTTCGATTTCAGCGATCGCTGCAGACAGGGTGCTGAAGAGCTTCCGGTCGTCCCACAGTCCCGCCCGCCGCTGCATCAGATGGCCGTAATAATTGGTGATGCCTTCGGCAATCCAAAGCCCGCGCGTGTTCGCCGGCCGCGTGAAATCCCACGGGCCCAGTTCAGCCGGCCGCAGACGCTTCACGTTCCACACGTGAAAGAATTCGTGGGCTGCTCCATCGAGTGTCTCTTGATAGATTCCCGGGTCGCCCAGCGCGCCCGGCTCAATGACTTGGGTGGATTCCAGATGCTCCATCCCATCGCTCGAGTGCCCGTCGTTCGCGAAATGGATTAAGAATGTATATGAATCGAACTCGGGCGGCCCCCACATCGCCGTCTCAGCGCGCACGACTTTTTCCATGTCTTTGACCAGAGCTGGACGCTTGCCGCCTTCGTTACCCAGGGAATGCACGACCACATGATAGGTCTTGCCGTCAACCACGAAATCGTCGTCCGTCCAATCGGGCCCAATCTCTGTGGGCGTGTCGATCAGAATGTCCCAATTAGGAAATTCGAATTCCGTCTGATCTTTCTTCCGGGTTTGCGCGTTGACGATGTGCCAGCCGTTCGGCGGTTTGATCGAAAGCGCGACTGGATCCTGTTTGTGATTGACTACGTACATGAACACGCAACCACCGTTGATGTTGGCGTGATGCAGATTCAGTTGTGAGAAAGTGCCCGAGAGGTCGTTGCCAAACACTTTGTAGCTGAACATCAACGACATGCCTTCGTGCCGGTTTCGCTCGAGGGCGACTCGCCAGGTCTGATCATCAATTCGAGTCACCGGCGAATCCGGCATCGTGCAATCGAGCCCTGCGGGACACGCCGCGCGGGCCTTCACTTCCTGCACGTTCTTCGCAAAATCGAAAACTGCATAACGGCCCGGCGACCACTTAGGCATCTGAAAATCAAGCGACCGCAAATTCGGATTGGACGGCAATTCAACTTCGATTGTGACTTTAAACAGGTGCGAAGCGGGACGCGACATCGCCAGCCAGTACTTGATGTGCAGCGGCTGTTCTTGCGCCGCAGATACGCCCGCAATCGAAAAGACCAGAAAGACTATTGCCGACAGGCGCGGGACGACGAGTTTGAATCGATACATTGACGTATTTCGCTACCAGCGTCAGAGGACCGACTTTAGCCGGGTATTTTTTCGCACGGCCCAACTAAAGTTGGTACTCTGACGCCCGTCGCTTAGATTACTCCCTGGGGCATTTGATACCATCGACTTTCAATGAGTGCAACTGAACGACTTTATTATCACGATTCGCGTCTGCTCGAATTCGACGCCCGCGTCGTTGACGTGAGCGAGCGAGACGATGGGGCAATCGCGGTGACGCTGGACCGCACAGCCTTCTATCCGACCGGCGGCGGCCAGCCGAACGATACCGGTACCCTGGGTGAAGCGCGCGTTATCGATTGCATCGACGCAGAAGCTGCGGGCGTGCTGCACGTGATTCAAGGACCGGTACCACAGGTCGGCGACCAGGTTCACGGCGCCATCGACTCACTTCGTCGGCTCGATCACAAGCAACAGCACACGGGCCAGCACATCCTCTCAGCGGCGCTTGTCAAATTGTTCGACGCACCGACACGCAGCTTTCGCGTGCTGGCCCAGGTGTGTGAGATAGATGTCGAGCTGGACGATCCTACGGAGGAGAAAATCGAGCAGGCAGTCGATCTCGCCAACCTAACTATCTGGCAGAACCTGCCGATCGCGATTCGCGAAGTGACCGCCGAAGAAGCGTCGTCGATGCCTTTGCGCAAGGAACCCGCGCGCGAAGGTGAACTGCGCTTGATCGAGATTCCTGACTTTGACCTCACGCCCTGCGGTGGCACCCATGCCAGCGCCACTGGTGAAGTTGGAATCATCGCAGTTCGTGGTTGGGAACGGGCGAAAGGTTTGACGCGAATTCAATTCATGGCGGGTGTGCGTGTGCAGAACGACTATCGCAAAGCAAACCGAACCGCCACGGAAACCGCCGCGTTGTTCAGCGCTGGGCGTGAAGACTCACCCGCCCACGTCGCAAAGTTGATCGAAGACAACAAGAAATTCACCCGTCGTGTCCGCGAACTCGATGAGATCGCCTGCGGCGTCGAAGCGGAAGAGATGCTGCGGGGCATTGGCTCGACTCTGAGGGACGGCCCCGATCAGCCCTCAGCGCTGCGCTTCATTTCCAGGATTTTTGAGGATCGTGATTCCGATTCGCTCAAACACCTGGCGCTCGCCCTCATTGCACATCCGCAGGTCATCGCCTTACTTGCTTCACGCGACGGCGACACCGCACGTTTGGTATTCGCGCGATCACCCGATGCGTCAGGGGACATGAACGCACTTATGCGCAAAGCCTGCGAAACGATCGAAGGCCGCGGCGGTGGCAAACCCGAGATGGCCCATGGCGGCGGCAAGAAAGTTGAGGCGCTCAACGAAGCATTGGCCATCGCGGCGCGGTCACTGAGTCAAGCTTGATCCACCGACGCTTCATATTTGTTTCGCCGCGCTTATCTCTTTCACAAATCGCTTCGCCACTTTTCCGGCGACTGTCCCACCCAGCGAACTGAGTTTGCCACCGGCGATTACGGTTAGCGACTTGGTCTCGATGACCGTGAAAACGTACTTCGTCAGCAGATCGTGGCGTAGCTCGAGTACGAAATCTGCGTCGTCAGGATTGCGCGTGATTACAAATCCCAACCGGGTGAACTCAGAGTTCTTCAGCAGTTTATCCTCGATCACCGAGGCCCCCACAAGCAGTGAGGTTGAGTGAACATAAACCTTCCGCGTAGCGGGTGTGGCACCAGTTCGTTGGACCGTACCGACCGTGCGACTGCGTGTGGCCACCTGATCGGTTTGGGCCGCTGCACAAATCGAGACCAGGAAGATCAAGCCAACGCATGCAGCAAACCGGTGATGTTGGTAGACGGTTGTTTTCATGCACACGCATTTTTGCAAGCGCAATGCCGCTTCGGCCAACAAAGAAAATCGTCCGGGGCCGTCGCCAAACAAGGTTCCTTTACCTGGGTGTGCGGAACTTCCGCCTTTCTTCTGAAGTGGAAATCTTGCAGTAGGCGAACGCGCTTGCCGATCAGCGGCGCGATTGTGTTAAGCTTCGCGCGCCGATTCAACATATCTTTCAAGGGCAGTAGTTTCAGGAGGACTTATGGCTGAAGAACGAAAATGCAAGAACCCGCCGTGCACGTGTAACCCGCCGGACGGACAAAAGTATTGCAGCGCGTCGTGTGAAGGCGCGGGTGACACAATCGAACTCGATTGCGATTGCAGTCACGAAGAATGTCAGGGGAATTTCTAATAACGAAAGACTGCGGAAACCCGACTGTCAGGGAGGGTGTAGGTTGATCTAGGGAAATGCACCCTCCCTCACGGTCGGGTTTCTGTATCTATTTCTGCCGTTTGGCGATCATCACTGCGAGGTGTTCAGCCATTGCGGGATCAATCTTTTCAACCTGCCGTTTCTGCTCCAGCGCTTTTTTCACATCACCCAGCATCAGGTAGCTAAGCGCCGAGTTGTAATAGAAAGAGGGGTCATTCGGATTGAGGCTGATTGCCTTCTGATGAAAAGCGATTGCTTCCCGCGCGCGGCCTGATTTTGAGAGAGTAACCGCCAGGCTGTCATACGCGAGCGGAAAATCCGGATGTTCGCGAATCAGAATTCGGTAAACGAACTCGGCATACTTCATCTGGCCCAGACGATCGTAAGTCACGCCCATGTTGTAGCGAGCGCGCACAAACGAGCCATTGAGATTCACTGCCTGTTGAAAAGCTCTGAGCGCTGATTGAAATTGTTTCAATTCGCCCAGCGCCTCACCCAGGTTGTTCTGCGCCTCCGCCGAACCTGGATTCATCGCTATCGCTGCTCGAAATGAGTTGGCGGCCTTTTCGAATCGGCCAGTGCCCATATAGATATTGCCGGCCTGCAGCAACGCGGTCGAGGCGATTGCGGGCGAACTCTTCGCAATGATGGCTATGGTTTCGTAGGCTTTGATCGCGTCGTCAGGGCGGTTCTGTTGTTCCGCGGTCTGGGCCACGCGCGTCAGGCGTTGCGCCTCTTTCAACGGGTCTCCAGCCGTTTGCGAGTAACCCATTGAGCAAACGACCAGGAGCAACAGACTCGCATTTAGGAATTGTTTTGGGCGTCTCATTTCAACCGTTAAGCGCGTGCACGCATCTTACAACCCCTAGAAAACGAACAATCGCTGGGTAAATCTGGGAATTTTTCCTTATTCGTAGTATGAATGTAACCGTAAACCCCGGATTTCAAGTAGGGCTACTGACAAGGAGGCTTCCTCTTTATGACCAAATGGTTTCTCTTGCTCCTGATAGCTTTGGTGTCGGCGCCAGCGGCCCTCGCCCAAAGCAGCGACGACTTCAAGCGCTATGAGTTTTACGGCGGGTACGCATATCAGCGAGCCAATAATAACGGCGCTTCGATTTCCAGCAACGGCGCGGTTTTCAATGGCACCCAAGTTATTTTGGGCAGCCGGGATCAGGCGTATAACGGCTTTACCGCCGAATTCAATCAAAATCCCTGGCGACATGTGGGACTCGTGACCAGCTTCACGGCTGTGTACGACCGGACGCCTTATGTGAATACCGTAAACGGACAATCATTTAGCGCGAAGGCCCAACGTTACGACCTGATGTTCGGCCCGCGTTACAACTTCCGCATGGGGAGATTCAATCCGTTCGTCGAAGGAATGGCGGGATTTGAGCACATGCGCGTCAGCTTCAGCGACAACATTACGAATGCGGTGCGGTCCGACACAGCCTTTGCCATGGCGTTGGGCGGTGGCGTGGACATTCACCTGAGTGAGCACTTCGACATTCGCGCGATTCAGGCTGACTATGTACCGACGTTCTTCAACGGCACTCACCAGAATAATTATCGTGTGGGCGCCGGCGTGAAAGTTAAGTTCGTCGACCCGTAGAAACGAGTCATGCGCTTGACAGCGAAGGATTAATCTACCGATGGTGCGGCTCGGAAAGACGAAGTCCGTCATCGTTGATCGAAAGTTGATTCACTTGATGTTGTTATCCTAAAGAGGGCCTTTTTCGTCAGGGTTCATTTTTGTAATCGCAGGAACCTCGCCGCCAACTTCGGACCGACGCCTTCATCTTCATGCTTGAAGAAGACGAAGGCGTCGTTCCATTTCTGGTTCTGTACGCGGGCCAACCAATCAACCAGATCCTCCTGTTCGTAATTCGTCTTGCGCAGGCGCAGATATCCCCAATCAGCAGTGCCGGTGATTCCCTGTAAAGGCTTTTCGTCTGTGTCCGAAACCACCAGGGCACAGTTTTTCTCGCGCAGCAGACCAAACGTCTCATCGTCGAACCAGCTCTCGTGTCGAAACTCGAAAGCTGAACGGACCGTCGCCGGTAAACAGGCGAGAAAATCTTTCAGGCGCTCAGAGTCCTTCTTCGAATTCGGCGGCAGCTGAAACAGCACTACGCCAAGTCGCTCGCCTAATAACCCGGCAGTATCAAGCAGATACTTCGTTTCCTCAGCACAGTTCTTCAGACGCTTGATATGCGTGATGCGCTGGGTTGCTTTAATTGAAAAGCGAAATGCCTCCGGCACTTGTTCTTTCCAATTCTCTACCATCGCCGGCTGTGGCAGGCGATAGAACGTGTTGTTGATTTCCACCGCAGGCAGATGCCGGGAGTAAAACGAAAGCATTTCTTTCGCGGGCAGGTCTTCGGGATAAAAGTTTCCCTTCCACTCTTTGTAGCTGTAGCCGCTGGTGCCAACGTGCAGGTTCATAACGGAAACAATTCGCAGATTACGCAGATCTTACAGATTTGGCTACCAGGTTTGTGGTGCGCGCCTTCTGCGAGATTCACGTAATCGGCGGACAACTTCTTCCTCTCAGGAGATTAATCGGGCGATTAGAAAAGCGGCGCCCGCCGCCAGACTTCCAATCAGCGCAGTCTGCAATGCGCTGCGCAGCGGACGCGTGCCGGTGAAGCGTCCCTTCACAAATCCGAATATGAGCAGCGCCAATAACGTAAACGTGACTGACGATAACAACGCAGTGCTAATGCTGATGCGATGAACATAAGTGGCGACGATGTATGGCGCCAAAGGGATCAATCCACCAGCGCAATATGAAAACGCAATTGTCAACGCGCTGACCAATGCGCGCTTAGGATCTGGTTTCTCCAAACCAAGTTCGAAGCGCATCATGAAATCGACCCACTTCTGTGGATGCTTCGCCAGCGCTTCGACGACCGGCGCGCTCTCTGCATGAGTTAATCCGTACGAATGAAAGACCTGGGCCACCTCGCGCATCTCTTCTTCCGGAATCTCTTTTACCTCGCGCTTCTCGCGCTCGCGTTCCTTAGCGTAGTGCTCCGCATCACTTTTCGCGGCGAGATAGCCACCCAGGCCCATCGCGATCGAGCCGGCCGCGATTTCCGCCAGTCCCGCGGTGACGATGATTCCTGCACTATTGATCGCTCCGGTCAACCCGGCAGCCAGCGCGAACGGTACGGTCAATCCGTCTGACATTCCGATGACGATGTCGCGCACGGTTTCGCCCGCGGTGAAGTGCTTTTCAGAATGTGGTGTCTGCGGCATATGGGTAGTGTGTCAGAAGCCCGCGCCTAAGCAAGGGCTGGTTCCCTGAAGTGCCCTCCCTCGCGGTCGACTTCTGACCATCGTTCTGACATCTCGAAAACGAACCATCAGAACTTTCCGATCAAAACTAACACTCCAATAATAATGAACGCTGCCCCGGCGGCGCGTTTGATCCACTCTAAAGGCAAGTATTGACCCAACACACTACCCACCAAAACTCCGATTGCCGAGACAGCGGCAAGGGCGAGAGCGGCTCCGATGAAAACTTCCCACGGCCGTTTCTTCTCAGCGGCCATCGTCATCGCGGCGATTTGGGTTTTATCACCCATCTCGGCCAAAAAAACTATTCCGAACGTCGTCAGCAACACTCTCCAATCCATTTCACTCCTTCCACTTGCGAAAGTGGCACGGGCGCATGCCCGTGAGTTCACGCGCAAGATGCGCATGCCACGTACGAAATTTGATTGCGCAAATCATGTAAGGCACAATTGCACATCTGTCAACAGTTCTCGGTCCAGCGTTAGAGGTCCCCTCGTGGTAAAACCCGCCAAGGAATTCGTCGGCACCTCGCGGTTCACATTACTCCGTCGCCTGGGTACGGGCGGCATGGGTGTCGTTTACGAAGCCCACGACCGGCAAACGGATCGCCTGGTCGCGTTGAAGACTTTGACCCGTGCCGAGCCATCGTCCATCTATCGCTTCAAGCGAGAGTTTCGCACGCTGGCCGACGTTTCTCATCCGAATCTGGTAACCCTGCACGAACTGATGTCGGAGGCTGATGACTGGTTCTTCACGATGGAACTGGTGAAGGGTGTCACTTTCATTAATTACGTGCGACCTGAAACGTTGGGCGCCACGGCTGATGCCGATAACACTCTGCCCGTGCCGCGCGCGTATTCGATGCACTCATCGGATTCGGAGGCCGACACTGAAATTTTCGACAGCTCCCATATTTCATTAGATGAGGACGCGCGCCAGTTCGAGGACGAGGAGTCGCTCACGGCGGCGAATTTCCTGCTCGCCGAGGACCGTTTGCGCGCGGCGCTTCGCCAACTTGCGGAGGGGGTAAATCGGCTCCATGAAATGGGCAAGATTCATCGTGACATCAAGCCGTCAAACGTGCTCGTTACCGATGAAGGACGCGTAGTAATTCTGGACTTTGGCCTGGTCGAAGACATCAATCCCGAACTTCACGAGACGCTGCTCGCCGGCACGCCAGACTACATGTCCCCCGAGCAGGGCGCCCAAACCGCAATCTCGAAAGCCAGCGATTGGTACAGCGTCGGCGTGATTTTGTATCAGGCTTTGACGGGCCGCCTGCCTTTCCGCGGCAAATTCTTTGAGGTAATGCTGCGCAAACAAACGCGCGATCCGGTTCAGCCGCGCGAAATGAACCCCAACCTGCCGCGCGATCTGAATGAGCTGTGCATGCGGCTGTTGCGTCGCGAGGCTGATAAGAGACCGAGTGGGCGCGAGATCTTGCGGGCCCTCGGCGTTCACCGATCAGCATCGACGCCCGGGGTGAGCGCGAGTTCCTTCATTGGCCGCGAACGACAGATTGTCGAATTACACGACGCGTTTCGCGCGACCCGTGAAGGACAAACTGTCGCCGTCTATGTCCATGGTAATTCAGGCATGGGTAAGTCGACGCTGGTGCGGACCTTTCTCGATCAACTGAAAGCCCAAACTCGAAATGCGATCGTGTTGCAGGGACGATGTTTTCAACGAGAGTCGGTTCCCTACAAAGCCCTCGACGGCGTCGTGGACAGCCTGAGCAAGCACCTCTCCTCGTTGCGTCGCGCGAAGGCCGAAGGTTTGATGCCGCGGAATCGCGCTGCTTTGGCGCGCGTATTTCCCGTCATGCTTCAGGTTGACTCAGTGTTCGACGCGCGAGCCGCGCAACCAATCGATCTGTTCACCCTGCGGCGCCAGGCCTTCGGCGCCTTGCGCGAATTGCTGACAAACCTCGCCAAACAAAAACCGCTGGTGATTCACATCGATGACTTGCAGTGGGCTGATGCGGACAGCACGTTCCTGTTGGAAGATCTGCTGCGACCGCCGGATGCACCGCCGCTGCTCTTGATCAACAGCTTCCGCACGGAGGACATCGAAGACAGGCCATTCCTGAAGCAGTTCCTGCTACAGACAGGCACTGAAACTTATCGCGAGTTATTCGTTGGCCCATTGGAAGACGGCGAAGCCAGGGAATTGACGCAATCACTTTTTGCTGCGTCCAACCTTCGCGGCGAACCGTTCATCGACTCGATTGTTCGTGAAGCCGCCGGCAGTCCATTTCTGCTTGAGCAGCTAACACATTACGGCATGATGAACGACCGCGCGGCCACTGCGGGGATTTCGCTGACGACGATGCTCGAGGAACGCATGGAGCAGTTGCCGGCCGGCGGGCGCGAGTTGCTCAACGTGCTGGCCGTGGCGCGGCGCCCGGTGGATGAAGAAGTGGCGCTCTCAGCCGCAGGTGTCTCAGGTGATCCCCAACAACTGTTGCCTCGCTTGCGCGCGGCGCAATTCGTTCGCAGCGTTGGTAGTCAATACGGAATCGAGATCTATCACGATCGGATTGGAGAGACGCTCGGCTCGCTACTTGATGAAGGCGAGCGAAAACACATTCATCGACGCCTGGCCCAGACGATCGAAGCCCGCGGGCTGGACGATCCGGAAAGCCTCTACGAAGACTATCTCGGCGCGGGCGAAACGGATCGGGCCTGGGTGCATGCCGAGGCCGCCGCGCGCAAAGCCGCGAGCGCGCTGGCTTTCGATCGCGCCGCGCTCTATTTCCGGCGCGCCCTAGAGCTTCAACCTGACGGTCCCAACCTCCTCGAACTAAAGATCGGGTTGGGCGACGCCCTGGCGAACGCGGGCCGGCCAGCTGAGGCGGCGCGCGAGTTTCTCGACGCGGCCAACACGACCTCTGCGAGGCGCGCGCTGGAACTGCGACAGCGCGCCGGGGCCCAGTTGTTGATGGGCGGACACATCGAAGAAGGTCTCGAGGTGTTTCGGGTGGTGATGGAGAGTGTGGGCTTTCGTCTGGCCAAAGGTCCGAAGCGGGCCCTGCTTTCATTAGCGATGCGCCGATTGTTGATTACCCTGCGCGGCCTCAGCTTTCACGAACGCACCGTCGATCAAATTCCCGAATCCGACCTGCTGCGAATCGACATCTGCTGGGCCGTGGCCGCTGGTTTGGGCGTAGTCGATCTGATCCGCGGAGCTGATTTCCAAAGTCTGCATCTCCTGCTGGCTTTGCGAGCGGGCGAAATTTCCAGGGTAGCGCGCGCGATGTCTTTTGAAGTGAGTCAGGCGGCTGCACGCGGCGGTGGCGCCGCCCAGGATCGCGTCAAGGAATTGATTGAGAAAACCGAATTGCTGGCCGCGCGGGCCGGCAATCCGCACGCGAAAGGCCTGGCAATCTGGGCGCGCGGCTTGAGTTCGTACTTGATGGGCCACTGGAGAGAAGCAGCGGATTCTTGTGAACGCGCGGCGGAAATCCTGCGCGACCAGTGCACGGGAGTTACGTGGGAGCTGACGATCGCAAATCGATTCATGCTGACTTCGCTGCTGTATCTTGGCGACATGGTGGAGGTGTCGCGGCGCGTGCCGCAATTACTCTCTGCCGCCCTGGAGCAAGGGAACCTGTTTGCCGCAACTGACTTGCGCACACGGCTGAATGTGATTTGGCTGGCGGCGGACGATCCGACACGGGCGCGCGACGAAGTGATCTCAGCGATGACTACCTGGCCGCGCAAGGGTTTTCATTTGCAGCATTACAGCTCGCTGGTGGCGCTGGCCCAGATCGAAATGTACACAGGCGACTACGAAGTCGCGTGGAAACATATCGAAGGGCAAATCAAGGCGCTGGAGAAATCGATGCTGCTGCGCATTCAAGGCTTGCGCATCGACTCGCTGCACCTCCGGGGCCGGGTAGCGCTGGCCAGCGCGGTGGGAGACGAGCGCGAACATCATTTGCGGCTGGCCGGGAGATTGGCCACCAAAATCGAAAACGAAAAAATGGGCTACGCAAATCCTTTTGCGATCCTCATACGTGCCGGCATCGCGCGGCAACGCGGTGATGATAAAGCCGCCGTGGCATTGTTGGAGAAAGCTGCGAAAGACTTTGACGATGCTCACATGCGTCTGTACGCTGCGGCCACCCGCAGGCGATTGGGAGAACTGATCGGTGGCGATCGTGGCCGTCAACTTGTGGCACAATCTGAAGAATGGATGGCAAAACAGCAGATTAAAAATCCGGCCCGAATGATGAATCTGCTGGCGCCGGGATTTCAGTAAACGAGAATGTCGCAACCACTACTCGCATCGCTGTTCGATTCGACTGAACGCCATCCCGTTAGCGTCTCAGAACTCACGCAGCAAATTCGCGGGGCGCTGGAGAAACGTTTTGCGTCCGTGTGGGTCGAAGGCGAGATCTCGAACTATCGGGCGCACAATTCAGGTCATTGGTACTTCACTTTGAAAGATGAATTCGCCCAATTGCGGTCGGCGTGTTATCGCAGCAGCAATCAGCGCATTCGGTTTCGGCCGGAAGATGGAATGCTGGTGCGAGCGCGCGGCCGCTTGAGCGTGTACGAACCGAAAGGTGAGTACCAATTGGTGGTCGATTCGCTGGAGCCGATCGGCGCCGGAGCCTTACAGCTCGCATTCGAACAGACGAAAGCGCGTTTGCAGGCCGAAGGTTTGTTCGCGCCGGAGTTGAAGCGACCAATTCCGATGTTCCCCAAACGCATCGGTGTCGTTACGTCCGCCGATGGGGCAGCCCTGCGGGATATTCTGCACGTCATTTCGCGGCGCACGCGTTCCGTTCATATCCTGATCGCGTCGGCCAGGGTGCAGGGCGAAGGCGCCGCGCATGA